>Ga0247771_1000078_pt1 | contig 40272 bp, 40 predicted proteins | sample UWRJL197509C6_FD_179948 | JGI IMG/M metagenome (GOLD analysis project Ga0247771, IMG submission 179948) | Plant litter microbial communities from Arlington Agricultural Research Station in Wisconsin, United States - UWRJ-L197-509C-6 | ecosystem: Environmental > Terrestrial > Plant litter >... | reverse complement strand
GACGGAGGGCTCAAGATCGTGCTCAACGCGCACGCCGGACTGGGAGAGGTCGTGGTCGACCGTGGCTGACCGGGAAGTGGAGTCGCGCGGCGGCTTCGACGTGGTGGCGCTCGTGTTCGGGCTCGGGGCCGCGCTGGTGTCGGTGTTCGTGCTGACCGGCGGGAACAATTGGCCCGACTTCTTCGACCTGCGGTGGGTGATCGCCGGTGGGGCGATCGTCGTCGGGCTGGCCCTGCTGGCCGGCTCGGTGCTCCGCCAGCGGCGCTAGGACTCCCACCACTCACGCCGAAGGCCGTGACCCCTCGGGGTCACGGCCTTCGTGGTGTTCAGGGGACTCCTACTCCCACTCGATGGTGCCCGGCGGCTTGCTCGTCACGTCGAGCACGACCCGGTTGACGTCCGCCACCTCGTTGGTGATGCGCGTGGAGATCCGCTCCAGCACCTCGTACGGCAGGCGCGTCCAGTCCGCGGTCATGGCGTCCTCGCTGGACACCGGCCGCAGGACGATCGGGTGGCCGTAGGTGCGGCCGTCGCCCTGGACGCCGACGCTGCGCACGTCCGCGAGCAGCACGACCGGGCACTGCCAGATCGTCCGGTCGAGACCGGCGGACGTCAGCTCCTCGCGGGCGATGGCGTCGGCCTGGCGCAGGATCTCCAGGCGCGGGCCCGTCACCTCGCCGATGATCCGGATGCCGAGGCCGGGACCGGGGAACGGCTGGCGCTGCACGATGACCTCGGGCAGGCCCAGCTCCGTGCCGACCCGGCGGACCTCGTCCTTGAACAGCGCGCGCAACGGCTCGACCAGCTTGAACTGGAGGTCGTCCGGCAGGCCGCCGACGTTGTGGTGGCTCTTGATGTTCGCCGCGCCGGTGCCGCCGCCGGACTCGACGACGTCCGGGTAGAGCGTGCCCTGCACCAGGAAGTCGTAGTCGCCGTCGGCCTGGAGGTCGCGCGCCGCCTGCTCGAACGCGCGGATGAACTCGCGGCCGATGATCTTGCGCTTCTGCTCCGGGTCCGTGACGCCCTTCAGCGCCTCCAGGAACCGCTCGCGCTCGTCCACGGTCACCAGCTTCACGCCGGTCGCCGCCACGAAGTCGCGCTCGACCTGGGTCCGCTCGCCCGCGCGCAGCAGGCCGTGGTCGACGAACACGCAGGTCAGCCGGTCGCCGATGGCGCGCTGCACCATGGCCGCCGCGACCGCGGAGTCGACGCCGCCGGACAGGCCGCAGATGGCCTTGCCGTCGCCGATCTGCTCGCGGATCCGCTCGACCTGCTCGTCCACGATCGACGAGGTCGTCCACTGCGGCTTCACGCCCGCGATCTCGTGCAGGAACCGGCGCAGCACCTCCTGGCCGTGCGGCGAGTGGCCGACCTCCGGGTGGTACTGGACGCCCGCGAACTTGCGCGCGGTGTCCTCGAACGCGGCGACGGGAGCGCCGTCGCTGGTGGCGGTGACGGTGAAGCCCTCGGGGGCCTTCGTCACGCAGTCGCCGTGGCTCATCCACACCGGGTGGTGGCCGGGCAGGTCGTCGTGCAGCTTGCCGCCGCCCTCGGTCACGCCCAGCTCGGTGCGGCCGTACTCGCGGGTGCCGGTGTGCTCGGCGGTGCCGCCCAGCGCCACGGCCATCGCCTGGAAGCCGTAGCAGATGCCGAACACGGGCACGCCCGCGTCGAACAGCTTCGGGTCGACCTGCGGAGCGCCCTCCTCGTAGATGCTGGAGGGGCCGCCGGACAGGACGATCGCGAGCGGGTCGCGCTCGAGCAGTTCCGCCACGCTCGCGGTGTGCGGCACGACCTCGGAGTAGACCTGGGCCTCGCGGACTCGACGGGCGATCAACTGCGCGTACTGCGCCCCGAAGTCGACGACGAGTACCGGCCGGTTGCTGGTTTCGGACACGGGGCAAGGATGTCAGACGTGGACGAAGAACTCCTGACCGGAGGCGGTCTGAACGAGGTGGTGCGGGTCGGTTCGACGGTCCGCCGACCGGCGGGGCCGTGGGCTCCGCGGGTGCACGAGTTGTTGCGGCGCTTGGCACCTCTGGGCTTCACGCCGGAGGTGCACGGGATCGACCCCGAGGGCCGGGAGGTGCTGGGGTACCTGCCGGGTGAGGTTGGCCACCCGCCGTTGAGCGAGGCCCTGCGGTCCGAGGAGACGCTGGTCGCGTACGCCCGGATGATGCGACGGCTGCACGACGCGTCGGTCTCGATGGTGGGAACGGACGGCTGGCAACTCCCGACGTTGGAGCCCGCGGAGGTCGTCTGCCACGGCGACCTGGCCCCGTACAACGTGGTGTTCGCGGGTGGGCTGCCGGTGGGCGTGATCGACTGGGACACCGCCCACCCCGCGCCCCGGTGGTGGGACGTGGCCTACGCGGTCTACTGCCTGGCACCGTTCTCACCCGAGTGGGGCACGCCGGAATCGCGGTGGCAGAGGGCCGAACTGTTCTGCTCGGAGTACGGCTGTCCGAGTGAAGGCATCGCCGACCACGTGCTGACCCGGTTGGCGGACATGGTGCGCACCATCAGGGAGAACCCGGCGTTCCACGTCCAGCGGGCGGAGAAGCACGACGAGTACTACCTCTCGCACGTCGAGCACATCCGAGCCGGTCGAGCCGTGCTGGCATACCGTTGACGCCATGGACGCGATCACTCCTCAACCCCGGCCCTGCTGGATCGCAGGCCGCCCCGAACAGGGCGCGCGGGAGATCACCGTGCACCACCCGTACGACGGGACGGAGGTGGCCGCGGTCGCCGTGCCCGGCCCCGAGCAGGTCGAGCGCGCGATAGCCGCGGCCGCGGGCGTGGCCAAGGAGTTCCGCCAGACCCCCGCGCACGTGCGGGCGGCGGCGCTGGAGCACGTGTCCAGGGCGTTGGCCGAGCGCGAGGAGGAGATCGCCGAGACGATCACCGCCGAGAACGGCAAGCCCCTCAAGTGGGCCGAGATCGAGGTCCGGCGGGCCGTCAGCGTCTTCAAGTTCGCCGCCGAGGAGGCCCGCCGGTTCGACGGCGACCTCCAGCGGCTGGACACCGACGCCAACGGCGCGGGCCGGATGGCACTGGTCCGCCGCGTCCCCCGCGGGCCGGTGCTGGCCGTGGCCCCGTTCAACTTCCCGCTGAACCTGGTGGCGCACAAGGTCGCCCCGGCGCTGGCCGTCGGCGCGCCGGTGATCGTGAAGCCCGCCTCGGCGACCCCGCTGTCGGCGTTGCTGCTGGGCGAACTGCTCGCCGAGACGGACCTGCCGGACGGCGCGTTCTCGGTGCTGCCGGTGCGCGGCGGGGACATGGCGACGCTGGTCGAGGACCCGCGGCTGCCGGTGATCTCGTTCACCGGGTCGACCGGGGTCGGCTGGTCGCTGATGGACTCCGCGCCGCGCAAGCACGTGGTGATGGAACTGGGCAGCAACAGCGCCGCGATCGTGTGCGCGGACTGGACCGACCTGGACTACGCGGCCTCGCGGATCGCGACCTTCGGCAACTACCAGGCGGGCCAGTCGTGCATCGCCGTGCAGCGGGTGATCGTGCACCGCGACGTGGCCGACGCGTTCGTGCCCAAGCTCGTGGCGGCCGTTTCCGCGTTGAAGACCGGCGACCCGCACGACCCCGAGGTCGAGGTGGGGCCGCTGATCGACCTCGACAACGCGGTCCGGGTGAAGGAGTGGATCGACGAAGCGGTCTCGGCGGGGGCGAAGCTCCACGTCGGCGGCGGCCAGTCGGGCACGACCGTCGAGCCGACCGTGCTGGAAGGCGTCCCGGCGGACTCGTCGGTGTGGAAGCAGGAGGTCTTCGGGCCGGTGCTCGCGGTGTCCGTGGTGGACAGCGTCGAGGAGGCCTTCGTCCAGGCCAACGACACCGAGTACGGGTTGCAGGCCGGGGTGTTCACCCGCGACGTGCAGGTGGCGTTCGCCGCGGCGGCGGAACTGGAGGTCGGCGGCGTGATCGTCGGCGACGTGCCGTCCTACCGGGCCGACCAGATGCCGTACGGCGGCGTGAAGGGCTCCGGCACCGGCCGCGAAGGCGTGCGGTCGGCGATGGAGGACTTCACCGAGGAGCGCGTCATGGTGCTGACGGGGATCCGGCTCTGATCTCCACGATCGGCAGCCTCAACGCGCCGGGCGCGGACGCGGGGACGGCGGGCTTGAGCGGCGCGACGGGCGCGACCCGCCGGTAGCCCGCGCCCTGCTCCGGCCGCCCGTCGGCCTCGCCCTTGTTGGGCCACAACGAGAACGCGCGCTCGGCCTGCGCCGTGATGGTCAGCGACGGGTTGACGCCGAGGTTCGCCGAGATCGCCGCCCCGTCGACGATCGACAGGCCGGGGTAGTTGTGCACGCGGTGGTAGGGGTCGATGACGCCGTGCTCGGCGTCCTCGCCGATCGGGCAGCCGCCGATGAAGTGCGCGGTCAGCGGGATGCCCGCCAGCTCGCCCCAGGTGCCGCCGGGGATGCCGCCGATGTGCTCGGCGGTCAGCACGTTCGCCCGGTGGCCCGCCGGGATGAACGTCGGGTTCGGCTCGCCGTGGCCCTGGCGGGAGCTGAGCTTGTGCCGCCCGAACAGGCCGCGCTTGGCGAACGTGGTGATCGAGTTGTCCAGGCTCTGCATGACCAGCAGGATCAGCGTCCGCTCGCTCCACTGCTTCACCGACAGCAGCCGGAGCAGTTGTCGCGGATGGCGGACGGCCTGGCCGAGGAACTGCAGGAAGCGCGGGGTGCTCGACTCGCCGTCGGTGGCCAGGGTCTGGAGCATCCCCATGACGTTGCTGCCCTTGCCGTACCGGCAGGGCTCGATGTGGGTGATCGCGTCCGGGTGGAACGACGACGTGATCGCCACGCCGCTGGTGAAGTCGCGGTCCGGGTCGACGGTCTGCCGGGCCGCGCCGACGATCGACTCCGAGTTCGTGCGGGTCAGCTGGCCCAGCTTCGGCGACAGCGCGGGCAGGGTGCCGTCGGCGCGCATCCGGTGCAGGAGCTGCTGGGTGCCCCACGTGCCCGCGGCCAGGACGACCTTGGTCGCCGTGAGCGTGCGGCGGTTCTTGCGGAGGGTGGACCCGGTGCGCTCGGTGCGGATCTCCCAGCCGTTCCCGGTCTCGCGGAGGCTGGTGACGGTGGTCAGCGGCAGCACCTTCGCGCCACCGCGTTCCGCCAGGTGCAGGTAGTTCTTGACCAGGGTGTTCTTCGCCCCGACCCGGCAGCCGGACATGCAGCTGCCGCACTCCGTGCAGCCGGTCCGGTCCGGGCCCGCGCCGCCGAAGTACGGGTCGGAGGCTTTCACCCCCGGCTCGCCGAAGAAGACGCCGACCGGGGTCGGGTGGTAGCTGTCGGCCACGCCCATGTCGGCCGCGACCTGCTTCATCACCACGTCGGCCGGGGTCGTGGTCGGGTTGGTGACCACGCCCAGCATCCGGCTCGCCTGGTCGTAGAACGGCGACAGCTCGGCCTCCCAGTCGGTGATGTGCGCCCACTGGCGGTCCGCGAAGAACGGCTTCAACGGCCGGTACAGCGTGTTCGCGTACACCAGCGACCCGCCGCCGACACCCGCGCCCGCGAGCACCATGACGTTGCGGAGCAGGTGGATGCGCTGGATGCCGAAGCAGCCCAGCCTCGGCGCCCAGAGGTACTTGCGCAGGTCCCACGACGTCTCGGCGAACTCGTCGTCGGCGAACCTCCGGCCCGCCTCGACGACGGCGACCCGGTAACCCTTCTCGGTCAGCCGGAGCGCCGCGACGCTGCCGCCGAACCCCGAGCCGACCACGACGACGTCGAAGTCCACGTTGTTACCGGTGAGTTCACCCATGAAGCCGAGAGTAGGGGTTACTTCCGGTAACGCCTAGATCCGAACCGGTTCAGACCCCGTGCGCGTCCAACCAGGCCAGGATCGGCGGGGCCAGCCAGAAGAGGACCAGCCACGCCAGGAGCGCCACACCGGCCACGGCGGCTATGACCAGCGCGACCACCGATCCGGCGAAGCCCGCGCGGCTGTCCATCGCCGACGGGGTGGCGGTCGGCTCGACCTCCGCGTCGGTGGTGTCGGTGTCGTCGGTGTCGGTGTCGTTATCGGCCAGTCCCAGCTCGACCAGGTCGTCCACGTAGCCCTTCCTCGGTTCGCTCCTCGGGGGTTTCACTCTACCGAGGGAGGAGTTGCCCAAGATCATCTAGCGGGGGCGCGGGGTTTCGGGAGGACCTGCTAGGCGGTCATGAGGTAGACATGTGGCCACCATGTTCTCCCTCCCCCTGCGTGACGACGCCCTGCTCCGGCCGCTGGAGCCGTGGAACGCGACCGAGTTCGCCGAGCACCTGGAACGGGCTCGGGAGCACATCCGGCCGTGGGTCGGGTCGGCGTTCGCGTCCGATCCGGCCGAGGTGATTCTGGAGCGGTACGCCCAACGGGTGGCCGCCGACAGCGGTCGGCTGTTCGGGATCTGGCTCGACGGGGTGCTGGTCGGTGGGGTGATGTTCGTGGCCTTCGACGTGGCGTCGGGGGTGTGCGAGGTCGGGTGCTGGGTCGAGCCGGGGGCCGAGGGGCGCGGGCTGGTGACGCCTGCCTGCCGGGTGCTGGTGGAGTGGGCTCTCCGGGTGCGCGGGATGCACCGGGTGGAGTGGCGGTGCCGGGCCGACAACGCGCGGAGCGCGGCCGTGGCGGCGCGGTTGGGGATGACGTTGGAAGGGGTGCTCCGGGGGGCGTGGCTCTTCGAGGGCGCTCGGTACGACGAGCAGTTGTGGGCAGTTCTTGCTACCGACTTGGAGGACCACTGATGCGGTTCATGGCGTTGATCAAGGCGACTCCCGAGACCGAGGCCGGAGTGCTGCCCAGCGAGCAGCTGTTGGCGGAGATGGGGGCCTTCAACGCGAAGCTCGTGGACGCCGGGGTGTTGGTGGCCGGGGAAGGGCTGCGGGACAGCTCGAAGGGGGCGAAGGTTCGGTTCTCGGCTTCCGGGACGACGGTTGTCGATGGGCCGTTCACGGAGACGAAGGAACTTATCGCTGGGTTTTGGATTCTTGAAGTCGGGTCTCGGGAAGAGGCCGTGGAGTGGATTCGGCAGGTGCCGAACCCGGATGGGGCCGAGTCGGAGATCGAGATTCGGCAGGTGTTCGAAGCGGATGACTTCGGGGATAATTTGACGCCGGAGTTGAAGGCCGCCGAGGGGGATCTGCGGAAGAGGGCGGCTGAGCAGAGGAAGTAGGGGGCGGGGTGATGGGGTCGCTGGTCTTTGACCAGCGGCCCTTGGCCCTTGATGCAGCGGGGTCACCCCCTGGCACTCCTGCCAGCCCGGTCGCTCAGCGGCTTCGATTTCCAGCCCGGTCGCCCGGCGGCTTCGACTTCCAGCGTGCTGTGGCCGATTTGATTTGGGGCCCCTAGATTTGCCCCTTGATCGGGCCAAAAGGCAGTGCCCTAAAGCCCTGCCCGATCTCCAATTTTAAGGGGCAAATCCCCCAAATAAAATCGGCCACGTTCCGTGGCCGTCGCCGCCGGTGCCGTCGTGGCCACCAGTCTCGGGCGCTCGTCCTGCCGTGGCCGATAAAGCAATGGGCACCTCCCGAGATGCTTGGAAGGTGCCCATTGCTTTTGTCTCTTTAAAATTGTTCTTTTTTATTCTTTTCTCTAGCCTCGGATGGTGAGGCCGACCTTTTGGAATTCCTTCAGGTCGGAGTAGCCGGATTTGGCCATTGCCCTGCGCAGGGAGCCGAACAGGTTGGTGACGCCGCGCGGGTCTACGGACGGGCCGAAGAGGAGGGTGCGGAGGTCTACTTCCTGGTCCACGCCGGGTGAGACGAAGCTGCGCGGTACTGACGGGTGGGCTGAGGCCGCCGTCCAGTAGAGGCCCTGGCCTGGGGCTTCCGTGGCGGAGGCCAGTGGTTCGCCGAGCATGACGGCGTCTGCGCCGCAGGCGATGGATTTTGCGATGTCGCCGCTGGTCAGGGCGCCGCCGTCGGCGATGACGTGAACGTAGCGGCCGCCGGTCTCGTCGAGGTAGTCGCGCCTTGCCGCTGCCGCGTCGGCGATGGCCGTCGCCATGGGGACGCCGATGCCGAGCACCGAGTCCGTCGTGGTGACGCCGGGGGTGTAGCCGTAGCCGACGATGACGCCTGCCGCGCCGGTGCGCATCAGGTGCATCGCCGTGCGGTAGTCGCCTACGCCGCCCGCGATCACCGGGACCTCGAGGTCGGCGATGAACGACTTGAGGTTGAGCGGTTCGCCGTCGCGGAGGACGTGTTCCGCGGAGATGATCGTGCCCTGGACGACCAGGATCTCCACGCCTGCCGCGAGGAGGTCCGGGGTCAGTTCAGCGGCTCGCTGGGGGCTGACGCGGACCGCCACCGTGACGCCCGAGTCGCGGACCTCCTTGATGGCGGCCGCCACCAAGTCGATGCGGACCGGAGCCGAGTGGAGTTCCTGGAGGACCTTGACCGGGGCTCCGGGGTCGTCCGTGTCCTCCGTGGCCTCGACCAAGCGGAAGAGGGCCTCTTCCACGTTGGCGTGCCTGGCCCACAGGCCCTCCGCGTTGAGCACGCCCAAGCCACCCAGTTCGCCTACCGCCACGGCCGTGCCCGGCGACACGATGGCGTCGGTCGGGTGGGTGATGAGCGGGATGTCGAAGCGGTAGGCGTCGATCTGCCAACTCGTCGAGACGTCCTTCGACGAACGCGTCCGCCGGGAGGGGATGATCTCGATGTCGTCCAGCTCGTAGGCCCGCCTCGCGGTCCGGCCCATGCCGATCTCGACCAGATCGCGCACTTTTGATCCTCTCAGCGGGTGGTGTAGTTGGGGGCTTCGACGGTCATCGTGATGTCGTGCGGGTGGCTTTCCTTCAGGCCCGCCGCCGTGATCCGGACGAGCTGCGCGTTCTGCAGCTCCGGGATCGTGCGGGAACCCGTGTAGCCCATCGCCATGCGGAGACCGCCGACGAGCTGGTACGCCACCTGCGCGAGCGGGCCGCGGAACGGGGTGCGGCCCTCGATGCCCTCCGGCACGAGCTTGTCCTCGGACAGCACGTCGTCCTGGAAGTAGCGGTCCTTCGAGTACGACTTGGTGTCGCCCCGACCGGACATCGCGGCGAGCGAACCCATGCCGCGGTAGGTCTTGAACTGCTTGCCGTTGACCAGGATCAGGTCACCGGGGGCCTCGGCGGTGCCCGCGACCAGGCTGCCGACCATGACGGCGCTCGCACCGGCCGCGATGGCCTTCGCGATGTCGCCGGAGTACTGGATGCCACCGTCGCCGATCACCGGAACGCCCGCCGGGCGGCACGCGAGGTACGCCTCGTGGATCGCGGTGATCTGCGGGACGCCGACACCGGCGACCACGCGGGTCGTGCAGATGGAGCCGGGGCCGACGCCGACCTTCACGCCGTCCGCGCCCGCGTCGACCAGCGCCTGCGCGCCGAGGCGGGTGGCGATGTTGCCGCCGACCACGTCCACGGTGTCGCCCAGCTCCTTCTTGAGCTTCGCGACCATCTCCAGCACGCCGCGCGAGTGGCCGTGCGCGGTGTCGACCATGAGCACGTCGATGCCCGCGTCGGCCAGCGCCATCGAGCGCGCGAACGCGTCGTCGCCGACACCCACGGCGGCGGCGCACAGCAGCCTGCCGTCGGGGTCCTTGCTGGCCAGCGGGTACTGCTCGGTCTTGACGAAGTCCTTGACCGTGATCAGGCCGCGGAGCTTGCCGTCGCCGTCCACGATCGGCAGCTTCTCGATCTTGTGGCGGCGCAGCAGGCCCAGCGCGGCCTCGGCCGACACGCCGACCTGCGCGGTGACCAGCGGGCCCTTGGTCATGACCTCGCTGACCTTGCGCTTGTGGTCCACCTCGAAGCGCATGTCGCGGTTGGTGATGATGCCGACGAGCTTCCCGGACGGGTCCGTCACGGGGACGCCGGAGATCCGGTACCGGGCGCACAGGTCGTCCACGTGCGCGATCGTGTCCTCGGGCGTGCAGGTCACCGGGTCGGTCACCATGCCCGCCTCGGAGCGCTTCACGGTCTCGGCCTGGCTGGCCTGGTCCTCGATCGAGAGGTTGCGGTGCAGCACGCCGATACCGCCCTGGCGGGCCATCGAGATGGCCATCCGCGCCTCGGTCACGGTGTCCATCGCGGCGGAGGCCAGCGGGATCCGCAGCGTGATGTTGCGGGAGATCCGGGTGCTGGTGTCGACGTTGCTGGGCACGACGTCGGATTCCGCAGGCTGCAACAGGACGTCATCGAAGGTCAGTCCCAGCATCGCGAACTTGCTCGGGACTCCGTCAACGTTGAGCTCGCTGGTCATAGCGGGTGACAAGCCTTCCGTCGTGCTGCGGTCCCACCGCGAGCGGATCGGGCTTCCGCTTGGGGGCAGCATCTGATTCTCGACCCTGCTGGCAGGTCTGGGGCGTTCACGTCATGGTATCTGGGCGGTCGGGGCGTCCCGCCCGGTACCGTGCGGGGTCGTGCCGCACGACGCCTTGCCACCAGACCCCTTCGCCGAGGATCCGGAAGATCCCGCGAAGGCCATGGTCGAGCCAGAAGAAGACCACGAGCACTCCGAGATGGGCGACGAGGAACGCGCCGAACTCGTGGGTGACCTGAGCGACCTCGCCGTGTACCAAGCGCTGCTGGAACCCAGTGGTGTGCGGGGAATCGTGGTGGACTGCGGCGAATGCGAGGAGCCGCACTTCCACGACTGGGCGCTCCTGCGCGCCAGCCTGGAGCAGTTGCTCAACGACGGCCACATGCGGCCGCACGAGCCCGCGTACGACCCGGACCCGACCTCGTACGTCACGTGGGAGTACTGCCGCGGGTACGCCGACGGGGTCACCGCGAGCGAGAGCGCCCGCTGACGGTGTGACGAAGCCCGCCCCGGAAACCGGGGCGGGCTTCGTCACATCTCGGGTCTCGGGCCTACGAGGTCGGGGTGGTGTTCTCCGACCGCGCCGTGGCGCCGCCCGTCGACTCGCCGGTGGGGTCCGGCGGCGGGGGCGGCGGAGGCACGCTGGTGGACGTCGTCGGCGGGGGCGGCGACGGCGTGGTGGTCGTCGGATCCACCGACGACGACGTGTCGACCGTCGTGGTGCCCTGCTCGCTGGTCGTCGTCGGGTCCGTGGTCTTCGTCGGCTTCGGCCGCTTCGTCGTGGTCTGCGGGGTGCCCGGCGTGGTCGGCGTCGTGCTGATCAGCTCGTCCAGCAGCGCCGTGTGCTTCTCGGACAGGACCACGTGGCCGTCGTCGGCGGACACCTTCGGCAGGGCGACGCCCGCCTTGTCCAGCGCGTCCTTGGCCTCGTTGACCTTGCCCTCGCGCAGCGCGGCGCGGGCGGCGTCCAAGTCGCTGTTCACGGCCACGGCCGCCTCGACCGACTGGGCGTGGTCGGAGTACAGCACGCGGGTGAGGCCCCACAGCGGGTCGCCGGGCTGGGCGTCGCGGGCCACCAGGCTGACGCCGGTGAACGCGATCGCCAGGATCGCGGCGGCACTGGCGAGCGGGATGAGGAACCGGTGCCGGGACCGGGGCGTCGGACGGGCGGCCTCGATCGTGGCGAGCGCGGTGTCCGTGTCGACCAGGTCCGAGATGGCCTGGCTGTCCACGTCGTGCCGCCACGCGAGCAGCATCGCGTTGAGGTCGTCCTGGACGAGGTCGCCGACGCGCTCCGGGTCCTTGCCGCCGAGCGCGTCGAGCAGCGCGTCGTCGGCCTGGATGCCGGACAGGTCACCGGCGGCGAACGCGTCGCCGCCCGAGTCCGCCGACTGATCGTCCGAAGGGAGGGGATCTCTCCCGTGCTGTCCGCGCACGACTTCTCCGTTGTCCTTCTCGTGCTGGTCGGCCACTCAGACCACCTCCTCGGCTGCCAACGTCTTGCGAAGCCTGGACAGCGCGCGGTGCTGCGCCACCCTGACCGCTCCGGGAGTCGACCCGACCGCGTCCGCGGTCTCCTCGGCCGACAACCCGACCACCACTCGGAGCAGGAGGATCTCCCGCTGCTTCTCGGGTAGGACTCGCAAGAGCTGGGCCATCTGCCCGGTGAGTTCGCCTTGCATGGCGCGCTGTTCAGGACCCGCTTCGGTCTCGGGCGCGTCCGGCACCTCCGGCACCGGTTCGGAACGGTTGCGCGCGGCGGACCGATGCGAGTCGGCCACCTTGTGCGCGGCGATCCCGTACACGAACGCGAGGAAGGGCCGACCTTGGTCGCGGTAGCTGGGCAGGGCCGTCAACACCGCGAGACACACCTCCTGGGCCACGTCGTCCGCCGAAGCGAAAGACCTTTCCTGTCTTCCGACTCGGGCGCGGCAGTACCGCACCACCAAGGGACGGATCGAAGCCAACAGGCGCTCGGTGGCAGGCCTGTCGCCTCCGACGGCCGCGCCTACTTCGGCGTCCAGTCCGTCCCCCAAGTTGGTCATCGCAGACAGCAGCCCCGGTGTTACGCCTAGGCGTATCGACAACAAACAGCACGCGACGATCGACGTCACCCGTACTGGTGACCCACACCGTACCGGCAGGGTGGGCAAATGGCGGAGGGAGGGGCGTCACCAGCCCCTCTGACCAGCGCGACGCGCACAACCGTATCCAGCCCGGCGACAAGTCACCGGGCTGGATGAGGATACCCGCGGTCGTGGGTCGTGATCTAGGACACGAGACCGCGGCGGAAGCCGTGGGCGACCGCCTGGGCGCGGTCGCGGACACCCAGCTTGCGGAACAACCTCCGCGCGTGGGTCTTCACGGTGTCTTCGGACAGGTAGAGCTCGCGCCCGATCTGACCGTTGCTCTTGCCCTGGCTCATCCCGCGCAGCACCTGGAGCTCGCGCTCCGTGAGCTGGACACCGGGATCCGAGGGCTGACGAGGGGCAGGCACCGACGTGCTCGCGAGGGTGTGGGCCAGCGCGGCCACCAGCTCGGGACGGGAAGCGTCCCAGCGGAGGTAACCACGGGCGCCACCCGCGATCGCGGCGGCGATGCTGCCCGCGTCGTCCGGGGCACCGAACACGATGACGTTGGCCTGCGGGTTGGCCGAGACGAGCCGCCTGGTTGCTTCGACACCGGTCGGGACGGCGCGCTGGGTACCTACCAGCACGACGTCGACAGGCTGACGTGAAAAGCGAGCCAACAACTCGTCACCGTGCGCTACGCAATCAATGCGACTAACCCCGGGGACGGCCGACATGACACGGGTGAGGCCCTCCCGCACGCTGCGCCGGTCGTCGCAAATAAGGACCGTAGTCACGGGGACTCCTTCCTGCAGCCGAGTGACGTTTCATCTCCCCTATCGGACGCTGGAGGCCCAACCTTGACACGATCCGGTGCTTAATCCGTCAAGAACTTCGACCAGGGGTCTGCGTTCGGGGGTTCCCCGGAACGGAGCAGCGCCGTCGGCACCCAGGGCGAGTCGAGGGCCAGCCGCCGCCCGATCGGATCAGCTCGGCGTAACACGCAGCTCAGAGCCTCGGTAGCCCGTACGGGAGGATTACCCGCCGCAGATGGGTCATGCTCGACGAGCACGAATGCCGTCGGCCAGATCAACGACCACAGGTCTCGTTTGGTAATGTGATTTAGGTCACACTCGAGTAGCTCAACCCCACGAGCCACCCCGTCGGCGGTCCCCCACACGACCAACGACGTCCCCAGAACGAGGTCGGACTTCAGCACGTGGCGCACGGCCCCCGCCTCGCGGGCGGTCTTCGAGGCGGCCTCGGCGGGCGCGACGGCCCGGTCCGCGTGACCCTCCGCTAGTTCGATCTCCGCCGCCACCCACCCGTGGCGCACCTCGGTCCGCCAGCACGCGGGCTCCACCCTGGCGTGCAACAGCCGTGCCTCACGCGTCCTACCAGCGCCGATGGCGTCCGCCGCGAGGCCGAGCAGGGCATCCGCGCGGGCACCCGCGAAATCCACCCCGTCGGGGTCGACCGGGCCGGACGTCGGCGCGGTCGCCAGCGCACGGGCGTCGAGACCGCGCGCGACGGCGTGACCACCCAACTGGCGGCGGTGCGAGGCGAGCGTGGAGGCGGCCAACGAGGCCACGACGCGGTCCCGGTCGCCCAGCAGCGCGCCCAGGGCCGTGGCCGCGGCGGCGTAGTGGCCCTGGCCCCCGAGGACCACCGCGGCCAGCCAGCGGTCCCTCGCGGACCCCTCCGCGAGGGTGCTCCAGACGGGTGTCTCCGGGCAGTCCCCGAACGCCGCGCGTCTCAACTGGTCGTCCACGGTTACATCGTGCCGGGTTCCGACGACTCAGTCAGCAGACCGCCTGCTCGATCACAGCGGCCGCCGTGCCCAGGTCATCGATCCGCTCGGCCGTGGACGGGACGACACCCCGTTCCCAGCCGGGGCCGCCCACGAACAGGCGAGTCCGCTGCCTCGTTCGTGGCAACGCCGCGAGCGCCCCCGGATCGGCGTAGCGCGGCAGCTGCGCCCAGAGCACCACGGCGGCGGGCGCGACGCGGCGCACGGCGGACCGCAGCGCCTCGGCGGGCAGGGCCGCGCCGAGCTGACGAATCCCCACGCCGCGCTGCGACAGGACCGCCGCCAACGGGTACAGCGGGATGTTGTGGCGCTCGTCCGGCATGCACGCCAGGAGCACCGGGCGGTGGTTGCGGGGAGTGGTCACCACGGGCGTCACGCGGATCATCGCGGCGAGCACGCACTCGTTCAGGAGGTGCGAGACCTCGACGCCCGCGCCCGAGTGCTCCCACCGCGCGGCCATCGCGCCGAGCAGCGGCCGCACCACCTCGTCCCACGTGGCGACCACGCCGTCCTCGCCGAGCGAGTCGGCCAGGATCTGCTGCGCGGCGGCCGAGTCCATCGCCAGCACCGCCCGGCCGAGGCCCCGCGCGCGGCGACTCGCCCCCGGCATCCGCAGCCCGCGGCCACCGCTGCCCGCCCCGACCTCGCCGCCGGTCAACACCGGCTCGGGGGCCTCCGCGACCGACGACGTCGACCGGGGCGCGGGCACCCGTTCCGCGAGCGCGTACTTGGCGGCCTCCGCCGACGACGCCCCCCGCAGCAGAGCCCGCTGCATCAACTCCAAGCGAGCGATGTCACCCGGCGCGTACTTCCGGTGTCGCCCGGTCGTGTGATCACTGGGTCCGAGGCCGTAACGGCGGTCCCACGTCCGGAGAGTCGCCGGGGCCACCCCGAGCCGACGGGCGACCGCGGCCACCGACAACACCAGCCGATCGACCGGATCCTCTTCCGCAGCGCCGGATTCCGGCTCACCGCCGGTCGGCGCGGCGGGGTGTTCCGGATGCGTCATCACGCGGTCATCGTCCGGTCACGGAGCCCGCGCGGCAACTCCGGCGGGTGAGTGCGCGAGCACCGGCCGATCACCCATCGGCTGAATAACCGGCTTTCTGGTGCTCGACCCCTTGAACAAGTTTTGGCGCGGTTCTACGGTGGATCAACATTAAGCCGAATGGAGCAGTCCACAGCAGTGGGCCAAGGAGGCGGTCTCGACATGGCGGACACCCGAAGGCTCCCCGGACCCAACGCCGACGTGTGGGACTGGCAGATGACCGGGTCTTGTCGCGGGATGGACAGCGCGTTCTTCTTCCACCCGGACGGGGAACGCGGGCCCGCACGGGCCCGGAGGGAAGCACGGGCCAAGGCGGTCTGCCTCGCCTGCCCCGTGCTGGAGATGTGCCGACGACACGCCCTGGCGGTGCAAGAGCCGTACGGGATCTGGGGAGGGCTGTCGGAGTCGGAACGGGACAACATCATCAAGTCGCGGAAGCGGCAGCTGGCGTTGACCTGAGCACGACTTCGGGGCGGGTGCTCCGGGTGCGGTCGGCGTGTCGAGGGAGCCGACCGGGCGCGGAGCACGCGATTCGGTGGTGAAGGGGCGGTTCCTCTGCTGAGGGGCCGCCCTTTTCGCTGTCCGGGGCTTGGGACTCGGCAAGGGGCCCTCTTGCCGAGTCATCAATGGGAGCACGTCAGCGCTGTCGATCAGCGGGAGCTGGTCAGCGAAATCAGCCAGCGCCATGCCCGCTGGCGTGCTGTCGGCGAGCGCCCCAACTGTCGGCAGCGCTGTCGATCAGCGAGAGCCAGCAGACGTTGTCGGCCTGCGGTCAGCGTGAACCTGCCTGATCAGCAGAAACCCGGTCAGCGAGAGCTGGCAGGCCGCCGGTCGACACTGTCGGCAAGCGCGAGCCGCTCAGTGCTGTCGATCGGCGAAGGCCGCGGCACTGTCGGCTGGCGGGTGCTGGTCAGTGCTTCTGCGGCAGGACGCAGGTGGGGGCGGGGTCGTTGACCATCGCGGTCGTCACGGCGACCTGGTCGGGGTTGATGCGCTCGGCGACCAGGAGCAGGGTGCTGCCCTGGGGGATCGAGCTGGGCTGGATGAGGAAACGGCTGCCCACGAGGTCGGTCGGGGCTCCCGCGCCGCCGATCACGACGGTGTCGCCGGTGACCGTGGACGTGCAGTTGGGGTCCGTCACGACGGCCTTGGCCCGCACCCCCAGCTCGGCGAGCCGGGCGTTGGCGCCTTCCAAGCCCGCGACCTGGGTGAAGGTCACCTCCACGTCACCGTTGGACTGGACCTCCACCGCGAACGCGGGCGGCGCGCCGACCCCGCCGGTGGCGGTGAACGCCACCGCGGCCACGGCGGCCACCCCGAACGCGCCGAGCGTGAGCGGCACCGCGCGCCGCTTGGTCGGCTGCACCGTCCGTTCGGCCGTGGCGAGCGCGGAGCCGTGCTCGTCGACCAGGTCGGACCACAGGTTCTCTTCGAAACTACCCATGACGCTTCTCCTCTGTGCGCAGTCGGGCACGGGCGCGGAACAACCGGATGCGCAGGGCACCGGAGGAAACCCCCACCGCCGTCGCCGCTTCCTTGGGGGTGAGGCCCGCCAGGTCGACCAGTTCGATCACCGTCTGGTCCAGCGGCGGCAGGGCGCGCAGGCGGTCCATGAGCGGTTGGCCCGCTCGTTCGGCGTCGATGCGGCGGACCAGCTCGTCCGCTTCGTCGACGTCGAGGACCCGCCGTCCGGCGTGCCTGCGCGCCGCGTCCTCGCGCCGCGTGGCCTTCTCCAGGAACTGGGCGAAGACGCGGCGCGCGATGGCGAACAGCCATCCGCGAACCGTGCCCTTGGCCGGGTCGAACGTGGCGAACGTGGTCATCGCCTCCACGAAGGTGTCCGCCGTGAGGTCGGCGACGGTCTGCGGATCACTGCTGCGGCGCGCGAAGAACGCCGTGATCCGCTGGGCCTCGGCCCGGTAAACCGCCTCGAACTCGGCGAGCAACCCCTCAGTCGGCACCCGCGGGCCGGATCGGGTCAACGCGTCGGTCGGTTTGTTCACACCCATGACTTGCCCCCCACCCCTCCCGCCGTTACACACCACACTCACCCACCCAGCCCAACCCCACCACCCAACAGCACCAACCTCGCCACATCCCCAACGCAACGCCCCCGTCCCGTCGACACGCCCCCGCACCGACGAAACGCCCCCGACCCAACGCCACCACCTCGACAGAACCCACCGTCCAGACAAGGCATCCCACCCCACTTGGACGACCCCGTATCGTCGATACGGTCCCGTCTCGACGATACGGCCCTGACGCACGAGCACCCGCCCCACTGAACAGAACGGTCACGTCCCGACGAGACGGATACGACCCGACGAGGTGGTCCGAGTTGGACCTGCCCCAACTCAACTAGGCAAGCGCGGCCGTGGAGTAACTGGAACAGCTCGGCCTGACAGAACAGCCCAGTCCGACACAACTAGCCCGGCCCAGTCAGGCCCGGCAGGACAGGCAGGCAGGCTCGGAAGGCAAGCAGGCCAGGTCAGGCAGGCAGGCCAGGTCAGGCTCGGCAGAACAGAGCAGGCAGAACACGGCATGCCCGGTCTGGACAAGACAGCAGGACAGGCAGACCCGACACAGCGGGCCCGGCCCGGCAAGGCAGGCAAGGCAGGCGTGGCAGGCGCGGCAGACCCGGCTCGGCTCCGCCCGGATCCGCCCGGCCCGGCAAGGGTGGCAGGACAGGTGTGGCATATCTGGCCCGAAGTGGCGCGGCTGACCTGAACTGCGGGGGGTGAGTGGTCTGGCTTGGCACCCCGGTCCGTAAACGGCGCGATCCGCCCGGCGCGGCCTGACCCGGCTGGTGGGACTTGGCGACTCGGCCTGGCGTGGCTTGGCAGGCTGAGTGACCTACCTGAGCAGGAGTCCCTGCTCAGGTAGGTCCAAACGACAGCGGCCGCGGGATACAAGGGACCTGGAGGCATACGACTCAGGGTGAACGCGGCTCAAGTGGCGCAGACTCAAGTAAACGCGGCTCCCGCAGCATTCAAGTCGGCGCGGCTCAGATCGCGCAGGCTCAGGTAGGCGCGGCTCCCGCATCACGCTCAGGTAGACGACGCTCAGGTCGCGCGCGCTTAAGTCGGCGCGGCTCCCGCAGCGCGTGCTCAGGTCGGCGCGGGTCTGGCGGCACGCGCTCAAGTCGGCGCGGTTCCCGCAGCGTGCGGTTCGAGTGGGCGCGGTTCGGGGGCGCGGCCCCGGCGGTGCACGGTTCGGCTGGACACGGTTCAGCTGGGCGAAGCCCCGGCGGCGGGCGGCTCGAGTGAGTGTCGCCTCGGCGGCGTGCGGTTCGGCTGGACGCGGTTCGAGTGGACGCTGCCCTGGCGGCGGGCGGCTCGGGGTGGGCGTGGCCCCGGCGGCGTGCGGTTCGAGTGGGCGCGGTTCCTCTGGGCGAAGCCCCGGCGACGGGCGGCTCGAGTGAGCGTCGCCTCGGCGGCGTGCGGTTCGGCTGAACGCGGTTCGAATGGACGCTGCCCCGGCGACGGGCGGCTCTGGTGGGCGTGGCCCCCGGCGGCGTGCGGCTCAAGTGGGCGTGGCCTCGGCGGCGTGCGGTTCGGCTGAACGCGGTTCGAATGGACGCTGCCCCGGCGGCGGGCGGCTCGGGTGGGTGCGATCCCGGTGGCGTGCGGTTCGAGTGGGTGCGGTCCCGGTGGCGGGCGGTTTCAGGGGCGCGTGGGTCGGAGGGTGGGGAAGTCGTGGCGTGCGAAAGGGGCGGCACCGGTGAGGTGCCGCCCCTTTGGGTCGCGTGCTGGTGGAGCTAGTGGCCGTGTCCGTGGCCGTGGCCCGCGGCTGCCGCGGGTTCCTGTTCCTTCTTCTCCACGATGGCGCTCTCCGTGGTGAGGACCATGCGGGCGATGGAGGCCGCGTTGGTGACCGCGCTGCGGGTGACCTTGACCGGGTCGATGATGCCCCAGTCGAGGAGGTCGCCGTAGACCAGCGTGGCGGCGTTGAAGCCGAAGCCCCAGTCGCCTTCGCGGACCTTGTTCACCACGACCGCGCCTTCGAGGCCGGCGTTCGTGGAGATCCAGAACAGCGCCGACGAGAGGGCCTCGCGGACGATCGCGACACCGGTCGCCTCGTCGCCCGTGCGGCCGAGGCCGCCGTCGAGGACCTTCGCGGCGTGCACCAGTGCGGAGCCGCCGCCGGGGACGATGCCCTCCTCGACCGCTGCCTTGGTGGCGGCGACCGCGTCCTCGATGCGGTGCTTCCGCTCCTTCAGCTCGGTCTCGGTCGCGGCGCCGACCTTGATCACGGCGATGCCGCCGGAGAGCTTCGCGAGGCGCTCCTGGAGCTTCTCGCGGTCCCAGTCGGAGTCCGTCGCCTCGATCTCGCGGCGCAGCTGCTCCGCGCGACCGGCGATGTCGGCCTTGGAGCCGCCACCGTCGACGATGGTCGTGTTGTCCTTGGACACCACGATGCGGCGGGCGGAGCCCAGCACGTCGAGGCCGACCTCGGACAGCTTCAGGCCCACCTCGGCGGCGATGACCTGGCCGCCGGTGACGACCGCGAGGTCGTCCAGGAACGCCTTGCGGCGGTCGCCGAAGAACGGCGCCTTCACGGCGACGACGCGGAGCGTCTTGCGCAGGGCGTTGACCACCAGGGTGGACAGCGCCTCGCCCTCGACGTCCTCGGCGATCACGACGAGCGACTTGCCGGACTCGGCGACCTTCTCCAGCAGCGGCAGGAAGTCGGCGAGCGCCGAGATCTTCTCGCGGTGCAGCAGGATGAGGGCGTCCTCGAAGACCGCTTCCTGGGCCTCGAGGTCCGTGGCGAAGTGCGCCGAGATGTAGCCCTTGTCGAACTGGACGCCCTCGGTGATCTGCAGCTCGGTGAGCATCGTCGAGGACTCCTCGACGGTGATCACGCCGTCCTCGCCGACCTTCTCGATGGCTTCGCCGAGGAGGGCGCCGATGGACTCGTCGCGCGAGGACACGGTGCCGACCTGCGCGATGTTCTCGCGGCCCTTCACCGGGGTGGCCTTCGCCTTGAGCGCGTCCACGACGGCGTCGGCGGCGGCCTGGATGCCGAGGCCGAGCGCGGTCGGGTTGGCGCCCGCGGCGACGTTGCGGAGACCGACGCGCACCATGGCCTGCGCGAGCACCGTGGCGGTCGTCGTGCCGTCACCGGCTACGTCGTTGGTCTTGGTCGCGACGGCCTTCGCCAGCTGCGCGCCCAGGTTCTCGAACGGGTCGTCCAGCTCGATCTCGCGAGCGATGGTGACACCGTCGTTGGTGACCGTGGGGCCACCGAACTTCTTGTCGAGGACGACGTGGCGGCCAGCCGGTCCAAGGGTGACCTTGACCGTGTCGGCCAGCTTGTTCACGCCGCGCTCGAGTGCCCGACGAGCGTCCTCGTCGAAGCTGATCTGCTTGGGCATTGCCTAGCCTCTCTTGTGCGAAACGCCCCGGTAGCCCCGGTGTGGGGTCGCCGGGGCGCTTGCGTGTCAGCCGAACGACTAGTTGATGACGGCCAGCACGTCGCGGGCAGAGAGGATGAGGTACTCCTCGCCGTTGTACTTGACCTCGGTGCCGCCGTACTTCGAGTAGATGACGACGTCGCCGACAGCCACGTCCACGGGGACGCGGTTGCCCTTGTCGTCGATTCGGCCCAGGCCGACCGCGATGACCTTGCCCTCCTGGGGCTTCTCCTTCGCGGTGTCCGGGATCACGAGGCCGGAAGCGGTCGTGGTCTCGGCCTCGCTGGCCTGGACGACGATCTTGTCCTCGAGCGGCTTGATGTTCACGCTCACCGGGCTGACCTCCACGGTCATTGAAAGCGTTGGCAGGTGGGTACGGCACCTGCCACCCCGCCGTCGCGGGGGTCGGGGCGGTACTGGCGCCGTGTGATTAGCACTCTACCCACTTGAGTGCCAACGCTTCAACGGAGGGGCGGGCTCGACTGTTCGGGGGAAGCCCCGGAACGCCCCAACGCTGGGCCGAAGGGGTGGCCTGTGCGCCGCGACACGCCGTCTCAGAACACCTGGATCGTGCTCACCGGCAGGCCCGGAGTCGTGGACAGGTCGACGGGCGACGGCTTCGCGCCCGCCGCGACGAGGTGGGCGCCGATGGCGGCGATCATCGCCCCGTTGTCGCCGCACAGCTTCGGGCGCGGCACGCGGAGGTGGATGCCCGCCTCCGCGCAGCGCTCGGCGGCGAGGCCGGAGATGCGGGAGTTCGCGGCCACGCCGCCCGCGATGACGAGGGTGTCGATGTCCAGGTCCTGGCACGCCCGGATGGCCTTCATCGTCAGGACGTCGGCGACGGCCTCCTGGAACGACGCGGCCACGTCGGCCAGCGGGATCTCCTCGCCCGCGCGCTCGGCCTTCTCGACCCAGCGGGCCACGGAGGTCTTCAAGCCGGAGAACGAGAAGTCGTAGCGGGCGTCGCGGGGACCGGTGAGGCCGCGCGGGAACGCGATGGCGCAGCCGTTGCCGGTCTTGGCGAGCTTGTCGATCGGCGGGCCGCCGGGGTACGGGAGGTCGAGCAGCCGGGCGACCTTGTCGTACGCCTCGCCCGCGGCGTCGTCGACCGTCGACCCCAGCTCGGTGATTTTGTGCGCCAGGCCCTCGACCAGCAGGAGCTGGGAGTGGCCGCCGCTGACCAGCAGCGCGAGGCACCGCTCTGGCAGCGGGCCGTGCTGGAGGGTGTCCGCGGCGACGTGGCCCGCGAGGTGGTTCACGCCGTAGAGCGGCTTGCCGAGGGCCGCCGCGTACGCCTTGGCGGCCGAGACGCCGACCAGCAGCGCGCCCGCGAGGCCGGGACCGGCGGTGACGGCGATGGAGTCGATGTCCGACAGGCCGACGCCCGCGATCTCCAGCGAGCGGCGCATGGTCGGGACCATGGCCTCCAGGTGGGCGCGGCTGGCGACCTCGGGGACGACGCCGCCGAACCTGGCGTGCTGCTCGACGCTGGACGCGACCTCGTCGGACAGCAGTTCCACGGCCCCGTCGGGGCCCAGTCGGACGATGCCGACACCGGTCTCGTCGCACGAGCTCTCGATGCCGAGGATGAGCCTGTCGGTCACGGGTTTTCCCTCACAACAGCGGGGCGGGCCATCGTGTGCGCGTCGGCGCCGGACGGCTGGTAGTAGCGGCGGCGCAGGCCGATCTTCTCGAAGCCGTGCGCGACGTAGAGGCCGATGGCGGGGTCGTTGTCCGTGCGGACCTCGAGGAACACCGGGGCGCTCACCTCGTCCGCGCGCTCCAGCAGCGCGCGGAGCAGGCGCTTGCCGACGCCGCCGTGCTGGTAGCCCTGGTCGACGGCCAGGGTGTGGACGCTCGCCTCGAAGTCCGGGTCGCGGCCGGTGATGGCCAGTCCGCCGTAGCCGATGAGCGTGCCGTCCGCGAGGTAGGCGCCGAGGTAGTGGTTGCCCACCGCCATCTCGGAGAGGAACGAGGTCGCGCTCCACGGGTCGTCGCCGGGGAACAGCTCGTGCTCGATCTCGACGCAGCGCGGCACGTCCTCGCGGCGCAGCGGCGCGATCGTCACCAGGCTGGCGCCGCTCATGCCCGCGTCACCTTCTTGCGGCCGACGGGCTCGACGGCGTCGGGCCTGCGCAGGTAGAGCGGCGTCAACGGACCGGGCTCGGCGCCCGCGAGCACCTCGGCGGCGGCCACGGCGACCAGCGCCACCGGCGTCGGGTGGTGCGGTGCGACGACCGGGAAGCCGAGGACGTCGGCGTACAGGACGGCCCCCTCCCCCACGGCGGAGCGCACGGTCAGGCCGCGCTCGGCCAGGTCGGCGGGGCGGTCGACGCCGGGTCCGTCGGTGCGGTGGCCTGCGGCGTCGTAGACGGCCCAGTACACCTCCTTGCGCCGGGCGTCGGTGGCGACCAGCAGCGGCTCACCCGTGCCCGCGGCGAGCGCGATGGCGTCCGGGGTCGGCACCGGGTACACCGGGCGGTCCAGCGCCTGGCCCAGCGCGGCGGCCGTGACCAGGCCGACCCGCAGGCCGGTGAACGGTCCGGGGCCCGCGCCGACCACGATCGCGTCGACGTCGGCGAACGTCTTCCCCGCCTCGGCGAGGGCGTCCTGGAGGTGCGGGGTGAGCAGCTCGCCGTGGGCCTTCGCGTCGAGCGTCACCCGCTCGGCGAGGAGGCGGGGCGGCGAATCGGCCGTCAGGTCGACTACACCGGCGGTGACCGCGGGTGTGGCGGTATCGATGGCGAGGACGAGCACGGTTGTCAAGGGTACGGGTGTTCGCGAAACGGGCTTGCCTTGACGTCGGCGTCAAGGTGGAGCATCGCTGGCGGAGGAGGTCGGGATGCGCATCGGAGAGCTGGCCGAGATGGCCGGGACGACGACCAGGGCGCTGCGCTACTACGAGGCGCAGGGCCTGCTTCCGGCACGGCGGGACGCCAAGGGCCACCGGACCTACGACCGGTCCGACCTGCGGCTGGTCGTCGAGATCCGGTCGCTGACCGGCATCGGGTTCGCGCTGGAGGAGACCCGGCCGTTCGTGGAGTGCCTGCGGACGGGCCACCCGACCGGCGACTCGTGCCCGGCGTCGGTCGCGGTGTACCGGCGCAAGCTGGCCGAGGTCGACGACCTGATCGACCGGATGACGGCGGTGCGCGACCGGCTGCGCGAGCAGCTGGCGCTGGCCGACGTGCCCTTCTCCACACCTGTGTGCGCGACGAGTGGTGGGAGCGAGCTTGAGGACGACGACTTTGCGGACGCTGACCGATGAGACGTTCGCCGACGCGGTGAGCGGCGGGACGGTGCTGGTCGAGTTCAGCGCCGTGTGGTGCGGGCCGTGCCGGATGATCGAGCCGGTGCTGGAGCAGATCGCCGAGGAGCGGGGTGACGCGCTGACCGTGGCCAAGCTCGACATCGACGCGAACCCGCGCACCGCGCGGGACCTGTCGGTGATGGCCGCGCCGACCCTGCACCTGTACAAGAACGGCGAGCTGGTGGCCCAGATGGTGGGCGCGAAGCCGAAGACGCACCTGGTGGCGTGGCTCGAACCACACTTGTGATGCACGGCGGGCTCGGGGGCCGGCATCGTTTGGCAGATGTTGATCCCCGCGCTCGCCACACCGCCTGCACCTCCGCTCGCCCCTGCGAGCAGGTCATCGGCGGAGATCGCGCTCGACTTCCCGGACCGGACCCTGACCTACCGGGAGCTGGCCGCCGAGGCCCGTGAGGTCGCGGGTGGGCTGGCCGGGGTGGAGCGGGTGGCCGTGTGGGCGCACTCCACGGTCGAGGCGGTCGTCGCGATCGTGGGCGCGCTGCTCGCCGGGGTGCCCGTGGTGCCGATCAACCCGAAGATCGGCGAGCGGGAGCTGGCGCACATCATGTCCGACAGCTCGCCGGACCTGGTGCTGGACGGGACGCTGCCGTCCGGGCCGCCGGTCGAGGTGCGGGCGCTCGACCCCGAGACCCCCGCGCTGATCATCTACACCTCCGGGACCACCGGCCCGCCCAAGGGTGTCGTGCTCCCCCACCGGGCGTTGAGCAGCAACCTCGACGCGCTGGCCACCGCGTGGGAGTGGACGGCCGACGACGTGGTGGTGCACGCGCTGCCGCTGTTCCACGTGCACGGGCTGGGCATCGGGGTGCTCGGGCCGCTGCGGCGCGGCGGGACCGTGAAGCACCTCGGCAAGTTCTCCGTCGCGGCCGCCTCGGAGGCGTTGAGCGGCGGTGGGGTGATGTTCGGCGTGCCGACGATGTACTCGCGGATCGCCGCCGAGGTCGAGGCCGATCCCTCGCTGGCGGCCGGGTTCTCCGCCGCGCGGCTGCTGGTGTCCGGGTCCGCCGCGCTGCCCGCGACGGTGCACGAGCGGATCACCGCGGCCACCGGTCAACGGGTCGTCGAGCGGTACGGGATGAGCGAGACGCTGATGAACACCAGCGTGCGCGCGTCCGGGGATCGACGGCCGGGGACGGTGGGGCTGCCGTTGGACGGGGTGGAGGTCAGGCTCGTCGACGACGGCGGCGAGATCGGCGAGATCGAGGTGCGCGGGCCGAACCTGTTCCTGGAGTACCTGAACCGGCCCGACGCCACGGCCGCCGCGTTCGTCGACGGGTGGTTCCGGACCGGCGACATGGCCGTGCTGGACCCCGACGGGTACGTGCGGATCGTCGGCCGCCGGGCCACGGACCTGATCAAGAGCGGCGGGTACAAGATCGGCGCGGGCGAGATCGAGAACGCCCTGCTGGAGCACCCCGGCGTCGCCGAGGCGGCCGTCACGGGCGAGCCGGACGAGGACCTCGGCGAGCGGATCGTGGCGTGGATCGTGCCCGCGCCCGGAGCGTTCCCCGCCGAGGCCGAGCTGGCCGACCACGTGGCGAGGCTGCTGTCCCCGCACAAGCGGCCGCGGGTGGTGCGGTTCCTGGAAGCGTTGCCGCGCAACGACATGGGCAAGGTCCTCAAGCGTTCCCTCGGAGCGTGATCCCGATGGGCGCGAACCCCCTGGGGTGGGCCGGGTACGGGGCCCAGCTGGGGCGGGCCCGGTCGGTCACCGGGGGCGACGAGGCCGTGTCGTGGGAGCGGCGCGGCGACGCCGTGGCGATCTCGTTCGACTTCCGGTTCCTCGGCGGATCGGTCGGCACGGCCACCGGCGACCTGATCGAGGAGGCGTTCGCGGAGGCCGGGTCCGAGGGGCTGCCGGTGGTGTCGGTGATCGCCACGGGCGGCAGCCGGATGCAGGAGGGGATGGCGTCGCTGCGGCAGTTGCAGCGGATCTCCCACCTGTGCGCGCGGCACGCCGAGGTGGGGCTGCCGCACGTGTCCGTGCTGTGCGACCCGACGACCGGCGGCATCTGGGCGTCGCTGGGCGCGGGGGCGGACGTGGTGCTGGCCGTGCCGGGGGCGCAGGTCGGCTTCGCCGGGTCACGGGTGCGCCCCGGCCCCGACCCCGCGTACACGAGCGAGGGCCAGTTCGAGGCGGGCGCGGTGGACCTCGTCGTGGAACCGGCCGAGCTGGGCGGCGTGCTCGGGGCGTTGCTGCCGCTGCTGATGGGCGGCGACCTGCGGCCCGCGTCCGTGCCGAGGGCGTTGGGGCTGACCGACCTGCCCGCCGACGGGTGGGCCGCCGTCGAACGGGCCCGCGCCGCGGAACGCCCCCGTGCCGCCGCCTACCTGGACGACTACTTCACCGCGCGGGTCCCGTTCAGCGGCGACCGGGCGGGCGGCGTCGATCCGGGGATGCTGTGCGGGATCGGCCTGCACGAGGGCCGGTCCGTGGTCTACGCGGCGCAGACCGGGACCGCGAACACGCCCGCCGGGTTCCGGACGGCCAGCCGGGTCGTGCGGCTCGCCGACCGGTTGGGACTGCCGGTGCTGACGCTGGTCGACACGCCGGGCGCGGCCAACGACGCCGCCGCCGAACGCGCGGGCGTCGGACCGGCCATCGCCGGGCTGTTCGCCACGATGGCCAGCGCGCGGGTGCCCGTCACGACGCTGGTGATCGGCGAGGGCGGCTCCGGCGGCGCGCTGGCGCTGGCCTCGCCCGACCAGACGTGGATCGCGCCCGACGCGTACTTCTCGGTGATCGCGCCGGAACTGGCGGCGGCCATCCTGAAGCGCGACCCCGCGCAGGTGGCCGCCACCGCGGACCAGCTCAAACTCCGCCCCCAGGACCTGGTGGACCTGGGGATCGTCCGCGGGATCGCCGGGCCCTAGGGCAGCTCTCGGTCCACCCACGAGCCGTGCGGGAGCAGGTGGGCCAGGCGCACGTCGTCCTCGCGGCGCTCCAGGCGGATGAGCAGGTGGTCCTCGGAGAGGCGCTCGGCCGCGCCCTCGCCCCACTCGACCGCCACGACGGAGTCGACCAGGTCCGTGTCCAGGTCGAGGTCGTCCAGCTCCTCCAGGTCGCCGCCCAACCGGTAGGCGTCGACGTGGACCAGCGTGATGCCCCGGCCCTCCGGCGCGGGCTCGTGGACGCGCGCGATCACGAACGTCGGCGAGCTGACCCGGCCCGTCACCCCCAGCCCCGCGGCCAGGCCCCGCACCAGCGCCGTCTTGCCCGCGCCCAGCGGTCCCGCCAGGAGCAGCAGGTCGCCGCCCCGGAGGAGCTTGCCCAACTGCTCGCCGAACGCCTCGGTGTCCTCCACCAACGGGAGTTCCAAGGTCTTGTTCACGCTCGTCGCCACCATCGCCGTCGACTTTCGTCCTGCTCGGCGGCGGACCGCCGAATCAAACCGATCAGGTGCCCGGTGACCAGTTCCGGTTGTTCCAGCATGACCATGTGGCCCGCGCCGGGCGCGCGGACCAGTTCGCCGTCGGGCATCTCCTCGGCCATCCGCTCGGCGTGGCTGAACGGCGTCAGCCGGTCCGCGTCGCCGCTGATGACCAGCACCTCGCAGTGGCGGAGGCCCGCCAGCGCGCGGTAGCGGTTGTGGGTCCCCAGCGTCTCCAGGAACTCGGTGAGCACCTTGACGGAGGTCTGGTTGATCATCTTCTCCATCAGGTCCACCAGCAGCGGGCTGACCTTGCGGTCGCCGAACGCCAGCACCCGGATGCCGCCCCAGGTGAGCTTGTCCGCCCGCCTGCGCGCCCACTCGACGAGGCCCGGCTGGAACCCCGCCAGCCTGCCGACGCCCAGCGTCACGGGGTTGTAGCGGGACAGCACGGACTTCGACAGGCCCGCGCCGCCGACCGCTCCGGCGGCCGTGCCGACCAGCGCCACGCCGCGCACGCGGTCCGCGAACAGCTCCGGCTTCTGCTCGGCCAGCGCCATGATCGTCATGCCGCCCATCGAGTGGCCGACGAGGACCAGCGGGCCGTCCGGGACGACCGCGCGGATCACCGCGTCCAGGTCGTGGGCCAGCTGCTCGATGGTGCTGCCCTCGGCGGTCGACCGCCCGGAACGGCCGTGGCTGCGCTGGTCGTAGAGGACCTGGCGGACCCGCGGCTCGGTGAGCTTCGCCAGGTCGCGGCGCTGGAAGTGCCAGCAGCGGCGGTCCAGCGCGAAGCCGTGGACCAGCACGACCGTGAGCTCCGGCTCCCCCTTGTCGTCGGGGAGCACCTCCTCCACGGACAGCGGCACGCCGTCGTCCGCCGCGACGGTGGACTCGTGGTCCGGCCGCAGTTCGCCGAGCGGCTCGTCGTCCAGCGGGTCGCCCGCCTGGCGCTCCTGGGAGACCTTCTTGCGGTGGGCGGCCGCGCCCACGACCGCGCCGGTGGTGGCCGCGCCGAGGACACCCGCGGCCACGCCGACGGTCTTCCAGAGGTTCATGTCTCCACCAACTCCGGAGCGCCGACGTAGGTGCGGAGCAGGCGGGGGCGGTGCATGCCGGTGACGATCTCGTAGTCGATCGTGCCGGTCAGGTCGGCCCACTCGCGGGCCGTGGGCTCGCCCTGGTCGCCGGGGCCGAAGAGCAGCACCTCGTCGCCCTCCTGGACGGGCAGGTCGCCGCAGTCGACCATGATCTGGTCCATGCAGACCCGGCCGACGACCGGCAGCCGCCTGCCGCCGATCACGACCTCCATCCGGCCGGAGAGGCTGCGCGGCACGCCGTCCGCGTAGCCGGCCGGGACGAGCGCGATGGTCGTGTCGCGCGGGGTCGTCCAGGTCAGGCCGTACGACACGCCCTCGCCCGCCGGGAGGCGCTTGGTCAGCGCCACGCCCGCGCGGAACGTCATGACCGGCTTCAGGTCCAGCGGCACGTGGACGGGGTTGAGGCCGTACGCGGCGATACCGGGCCGGACGAGGTCGAAGTGCAGGTCCGGGCGGGTGATGAGGGCCGCGGAGTTGGCCAGGTGCCGCAACGGCGTGAGGCCGGCCGCGAGCGCCTGCCGGTAGGCCGCGTCGAACCGCTCGGCCTGGAGGCTGATCGACGGGTGGCCGATCTCGTCCGCGCACGCCAGGTGCGACCAGACGGCCACGACCTGGACGTCCGGCGTGGCGGCGGCCTCGGCGACCAGCGCGGGCCAGTCGGCGGGCTGGCAGCCGTTGCGGGACAGGCCGGTGTCGATCTTGAGGTGGATCCGGGCGCGCTTGCCGACTCGGGACGCCGCCTCGGCGATCGTGCGCAGCATCCGCGTGGACGCGACCGAGATGTCCACGTCCGCGGCGACGCCCGCGGCGAAGTCCTCGCCCGGCAGGTCCAGCCACGACAGGACGGGCGCGGTGATGCCCGCCGCGCGCAGGGCCAGCGCCTCGGCCAGCGAGCAGGCGCCCAGCCAGGTCGCGCCCGCGGTGAGGGCCGCCCGGCCCATGTCCACGGCGCCGTGGCCGTAGCCGTCGGCCTTGACCACGACCATGGTCGCCGCGCCGGTCCGGTCGGCCAGACCGGCGAGCACGGCGACGTTGCGGCGGAAGGCGGCGAGGTCGATGACGACTTCGGCGCGGGGGGTGGAGGCAGCCATGGCGCCAATCATGGTGTCACAGCCCGCACGGAACGAATCGCGTCCGGGATGGCGGCCAGCAGCGACGACGCCGGGATCGGGGCTCCGTCCGCCGCCAGCTCGCCCGCGAGCGAGTGGACGTGGGCGGCGCTCGCGGCCGCGAGCAGCGGGTAGACGCGCGCGGCCAGCAGCGAGCCGATCACGCCGGACAGCACGTCACCGGAGCCCGCGGTGGCGGGCCACGCCCCCTTCGACCGGTTCACCGCCACCGCGCCGCCGGGGTCGGCGACGACCGTGGTGTTGCCCTTGAGCAGCACCACGGCGTTGAAGCGCTCGGCGGCCCGCTTGGCCGCGGCGACCCGGTCGGCTCCGACCTCCTCCCCCATCAGCCGCGCGTACTCGCGGTCGTGCGGGGTGAGGACGACGGTGGTGTCCGGGTCGCGGGCGTCCCACAGGTCCGGGTTGTTGGCGAACATGGTGATCGCGTCGGCGTCCGCGCACACCGGGACGCCCGCGTCCAGGACGTAGCGGAGGACGTTCTCGGCGCTCAAGCCCGTGCCCAGACCGGGACCGACGGTCCACGCCTGCACGCGGCCCGCGTCCGTGATGGCCCCGGTGCAGAGGGACTCGGGCCAGCGGGCCCGGACGGCGTCCGCGGCCTGCCCGGCGTAGCGGACCAGGCCGGACGTGGCCAGCACCGACGCGCCGGTCGCGAGCACGGCCGCGCCGGGGTAAGTCGCCGACCCGGCGGCGATGCCGGTGACGCCCTGGCTGTACTTGTCGTCGCCGACACCGGGGACGGGCCAGGCCAGCGCCACGTCCGCGCGTTCCAGCTCCATCAGGTCCGGGCCGTGCAGCTCGGGACCCAGGCCGATGTCGACCAGCCGCACGTCGCCGCAGGCGGCCAGGGCGTGGACGGGCTTGCGGCAGCCGAACGTGACGGTGGTGTGCGCCTCGACGAACGGGCCGCTGGTGGCACCCGTGTCGGGGTCGACGCCGCTGGGCAGGTCCACGGCCAGGATCGGCGCGGTGACACGGGCGACGTGCGCGGCGGCGTCCGGCCGGAGCGGGCCGTGTGCCGACAGGCCGACGACGCCGTCGACGACGAGATCGACCTCGGGCAGTTCGGCGGCGACCCGACCGCCCGCCTTCCGGAACGCGGCCAGGCCCGCCGGGTGCGCGCGGTCCGGGTTGAGCAGGACGGCGGTCACGGCCACGCCCCGGCGGCGGAGGAAGTACCCGGCCCAGAGGGCGTCGCCACCGTTGTTGCCCGCCCCGACCAGCAGACCCACCCGCCTGCGGCCGTTCAGCAGCTCCAGGGCGACCGTGGCCACCCCGAAGGAGGCGCGCCGCATGAGCGCGCCCTCCGGGGTGCGGGCCAGCAGCCGGTCCTCGGCCTTCTTGACGTGTTCCGTGCTCCAGAAGCCGCGCATGGAACCAGCCTAGGGCGGCGGCCAATCCTCACCCGGTCTTTCCGGGCCCAGCCGCTCGCTCGCTCCACCGCCCCCGCGCCCCCGTACAACCAGTACGAGGGCGCGGGGGCGGCGAAGCGAGGGACCACCTGGACGACGGAACCACCGGATGAGGGTTAGCGGCCGCCGCCCTGGGCGGCCTACTCGACCGTGACGGACTTCGCCAGGTTGCGGGGCTTGTCGACGTCGTAGCCGCGGCTGCGGGCGATCTCGGCGGCCAGCACCTGCAGCGGCACCGTCGAGATGAGCGGCTGGAGCAGCGTCGGCACGGCCGGGATCTCGATGAGGTGGTCGGCGAACGGCCGGACCGTCTCGTCGCCCTCCTCGGCGATCACGATCGTGCGGGCGCCGCGGGCCTGGATCTCGCTGATGTTGGACACCATCTTCGAGTGCAGCACCGCCCGGCCCTTCGGCGACGGCATGACGACGACGACCGGCAGGCCCTCCTCGATCAGCGCGATCGGGCCGTGCTTCAGCTCACCGGCGGCGAAGCCCTCGGCGTGCATGTACGCGAGTTCCTTGAGCTTCAACGCGCCTTCGAGCGCCACCGGGTAGCCGACGTGGCGGCCGAGGAACAGCACCGCCTTCGAGTCGGCCAGCTCACGGCCGAGCGCGCGGACCTGCTCGGTCGTGCCGAGCACCCGCGCGACGGCGTCGGGCATGGCCTCCAGCTCGCGGAACTCGCGGGCGACCTCGTCCGGGTACTTGGTGCCGCGCGCCTGCGCCAGGGCCAAGCCGACCAGGTAGTTCGCGGCGATCTGGGCGAGGAACGCCTTGGTCGACGCGACGCCGATCTCCGGGCCCGCGTGGGTGTAGAGCACGGCGTCGGACTCGCGCGGGATCTGCGCGCCGTTGGTGTTGCAGACGGCCAGCACGCGGGCCTTCTGCTCACGGGCGTGCCGGACGGCCTCGAGGGTGTCGGCGGTCTCGCCGGACTGGGAGACGGCGACGACGAGCGTGTCGCGGTCGAGCACCGGGTCGCGGTAGCGGAACTCGCTGGCCAGCTCGACCTCCACGGGGAGGCGGGTCCAGTGCTCGATGGCGTACTTGGCGATCAGACCGGAGTGGTAGGCCGACCCGCAGGCCACGACGATGACCTTGTCGACGTCGCGCAGGTCCTGGTCGGACAGCCGCTGCTCGTCGAGGATGATCCGGCCGCCGTCGAAGTGCCCGCGCAGGGTGTTCGCGAGCGCCTCCGGCTGCTCCTCGATCTCCTTGAGCATGAAGTAGTCGTGGCCGCCCTTCTCGGCGGCCGACAGGTCCCAGTCCACGGTGAACGGCTTCGCCGTGGCGGGCTCGCCGTGGAAGTCGGTGACCTCGTAGCCCTCGGCGGTGATCACGACGATCTGGTCCTGGCCCAGCTCGACGGCCTGGCGGGTGTGCTCGATGAACGCCGACACGTCCGAGGCGACGAAGTGCTCGCCCTCGCCGACGCCGACCACGAGCGGCGAGGAGCGGCGGGCCGCGACGACCTGGTCCGGCACGTCGGCGTGCGTCACGACCAGCGTGAACGCGCCCTCCAGGCGGCGGACCACGGCGCGGACGCTCGCGATCAGGTCACCGGCGGTCTCGCCCTCGGCGTACGCCCGCGCCACGAGGTGCGCGGCGGTCTCGGAGTCGGTGTCGCTGGCCATCTCGACGCCGAAGCCTTCAAGCTCCGTGCGCAGCGCGATGAAGTTCTCGATGATGCCGTTGTGGACGACCGCCACCCGGCCGGTCGCGTCCCGGTGCGGGTGCGAGTTCCGGTCCACGGGCGCACCGTGCGTCGCCCACCGGGTGTGACCCATGCCGGAGGTGCCGGTGAAGGCCTCCCGCCCGACCTCGTCGAGCCGGGCCTCCAGGTTCGCCAGCCGCCCGGCCTTCCGCTCGACGGTCAGACCGCCCTCGCCGTCCAGGACGGCGACACCCGCCGAGTCGTACCCCCGGTACTCCATCCGCCTCAGTCCGTCGAGCACGACGTCGAGCGCCGACCGGTGACCCACGTATCCCACGATTCCGCACACCCGGACAGAGTAGCTAGACCACGGCCGTAACCCGAAAGTGTGACCGGCTCGGGTTTGCCCAGGTCACAGGTCAATTTGGTGTAGACCAATCTGGTCGTGTGGCGCGAGTCTCGGGAACGGCCGCCATCCACTACGGTTCCAGGGGTGAGCGGCTACTCGGCGAAGCAGGCGTTGGACCAGCTCAGCAAGCCCGGCGAGCACGAGGTGCTGCGGGGCGACCTGGCTCTCGTCGGGCTGCCGGGGGCGGTGTTCACCCCCGCCTCCGGGTACGGGCTGCCCGCCGTCGCGTTCGGCCACGGCTGGCTCCAGCCCGTCGGCCGCTACCTCGGCCTGCTGCGCCACCTGGCGTCCTGGGGCATCGTCGCGGCCGCCCCGAACACCCAGCGCGGCCCGCTGCTGTCCGCCCGGCTGCACGCCGCGAACCTCAGCATCACCCTGGACATCTGCGCGGGCGTCCGCCTCGGCGACGGCGACATCAGCGTCGACCCGGCCAAGCTCGCGGTCGCGGGCCACTCGCTCGGCGGCGGCGCGGCGGTGCTGGCGGCGGCCGACGACGAGCGCGTGCGCGCCGTGATCACGTTGGCGGCAACGGAAACCCGACCGTCCGCTTTGGACGCCGCGCGCCGGGTCACCGTCCCAGGACTGCACCTCGCCGCGGGCGAGGACCGCATCGCGCCGCCCGTCGGGCACGCCGAGGCCATCGCGGAGGCGTGGCTCGGGCCGGTGCAGGTGCGGACGCTGCCGAAGGCCGGGCACCTCGGGTTCGCCGAAGGCAGGCACTGGAGCGAACTCCTGTTGGACGGCAAGGGGGAACGCGTCGCGACCAAGCTCGCGAAGGCGTTCACGACGGCGTTCCTGCTGCGGACGCTGACCGGCGACAAGACGTACGACGCGTTGCTGGACAACGACGTCAAGGGCGGCGACCTGACCTACCAGCGCGGCGCGCTGGCCCGCGCCCGGCACTGACCGGGTGGACCTGCGCCAACACGGCCGTTTCGCGGCGAACGACCCGCTACCGTCGGGGCCGTGACGCAACAACCACCACCGGGCTGGACCCCTCCTCGCCAGGGGAGCATGGTCTTCGTCGTCGTCGCGGCCGTCGCGGCCGCCGGAGTCGCGCTGTTCTGGGCCGTGCTCGGCCTGATCAGCGTGCTGCACGCCGACGAGTTCGAGACGAACCCGGACCTCGTCGCGGTGCAGATGAAGCAGACCGGCGGCAGCGCCGACACGCTGGCGCTGCTGGGGCGGACCGCCGAGTGGAGCCAGTTCCTGCCCGTGCTGCTGTTCGGGTTCGCGGCGGTGCTGCTGGTGGCCCGGAAGACGGCCGGGGTGCTGGTGAGCTGGCTCGGGGCGCTGCTCGCCGTGGCGCCGACCGTGCTGAAGATCGTGTACCTGAACTACTTCGGGTTCACCGGGGTGGGCGTGGACGGCACGCAGGTGTTCGCGGTGGTGCTGGGCGTCGTGGCCGCGCTGCTGTCGGTGCTGCCGCCGTCGATCGCCGCGCTGCGCGCGGGGAAGCCGCCCCAGGGGCCGCCTCCCGGTTACGGGCCACCACAAGGGTTTGGGCCGCAGCAGGGGTACGGACAGCCGCCGCAGCAGGGATTCGGCCAGCAGCAAGGGTACGGCTCGCCGCAGCAGGGTTACGGGCCGCCGCAGCAGGGGCACGGCCCGCCGCAGACCGGGTACGGGCCGCCCGCGCCGGGCTACGGACCGCCTCCACGCTGACGATGTGACAATGGCCTCCCCGCTACGGCGGGGAGGCCATTGTCGTGGAGCTGATCAGGTGAGGTAGCTCTCGTTGCCGAAGTCGTCATCGTCGTCGGTCACCGGGCGGTGAGCGGGGCGGCGGGACGGCGGGGGCAGCGGTGGCCGGACCGGCGGGTGGGCCGGTTGTTCCGGGGCCTGGTGCTCACGGGCCCAGCGGCTGGGGGCCGGGGCGGGCGCGCCCTGGAGGAACGAGCCCTCCTCGGTGCGGGAGTTGCCCGCCAGGCGGGCGCGTTCCATCGCGGCCAACTGGGCCGCGAACTCGTCCGGGGTGGCGTCGTCGTCCTCCACCACGAAGTCGAGCTCGCTCGGCTTCTTCTTGGCCGCGCCCTCGCGCTGGGTCTTCGCCATCTCGCGCAGGCGGTCCACCAGGCGCTTCTGCTTGTCGACGAACTCCTTGTGGTTCTCGGCCGTGGCCTTGTCGACCTCGTCGAGTTTGCGGGTCGCCAGTTCCATCCGGGCCGAGTGCTCCGCCCGGATGCCCTCGAACGTCCGCTTGACGCTCTCCAGGGACTCCGTCATCGTGCGTTCTCCTCACCGAGAGCGCTCTGCACGCGGCCCAGCACGGCGTCGTCGTCGAACAGCGACCCGGTGGTGCGCCACTGGCTCGCGCCGCGCTCCGATTCGCCGTTGCCGCTCTGCTGCTGGCCGCCGCCCATCGGAGCGCCGCCCATCATGCCGCCACCCATCATGCCGCCGCCGGTCTGCGCCGCCTGGCCGCTGTCCTGCATGGACGGCAGCGTGGCCGAGCCGGGGTGGTCCGCCTGCGCGGCCGTGGTGTCGGCGAGGCTCGCGTCACCGCTCGGCGCGGGCGGGCCCCACATGGGGTCCGGCGCGGGCGCGGTGGGGATCTGCGGGCCGAACGCGCCGTCAGCGCGGTCGAACCCGCTGACCGGGGCAGCCGCCGACGCGCCGGACGTGGAGGTGGTGCCCTCCAGCGACGGCTCGCGGAACACCGGGTCCGCGCCGGACTGGGAGAAGCCCGGCTCGGTGAAGAACGACTGGGACGCCGACGCGGGCTCGGTGAACCCCTGCTGCGCGAAACCCTGGTCGCTGAAACCGGGCTCGGTGAACCCCTGACCCGCGAAGCTCTGACCCGCGGGCTCGGTGAAGCCCTGACCGCTGAAGCTCGGCTCGGCGAAGCTCTGCCCACCGTCGAACGACTGGCCCGCGAAGCTCTGACCGCCCTCGAACGACTGGGCCGCGAAGCTCTGGCCGGCGGGCTCGGCGAAGCTCTGGCCGCCCTCGAACGCGGGGTTGCCGAAGCTCTGGGCGAACGCGGGGTCGGTGAAGCCCTGGCCGCTGGTGAAGTCCCGGCCGAACGCGCGGTCGGTGCCCGGTTCGGTGAAGGCCGGGCCGCCGTCGGCGTACGCCGGCATCGTGGAGACGTCCGGCCTGCCGCCCGTCTCGGGCTCGTCCTCGCCGAACTCGACGCCGTACTGCTGCGGCTCGCCCTCGCCGTCGTCCACGGAGAGGCTGATCTCCCCGGTCAACGGGTCGACCTCGGCCGTGATGGTCAGGCCGTCCAGCTCGATCACGGCCTTGCCGTCCGGACCAGCCTGGATCGGGGTCGAGCCGTCGGGGGACGAGCCGGGCGTGGTGCCGCCCTGACCGCCACCCGCGGCCTGGCCACCGGCACCGGCCTGACCGCCCGTACCGCCGCCCTGGCCGGACAACGCCTGTGCCAGGCCCGCCGCGCCGTTCTGGCCCATCAGGGCCCTGGCGGCGTCCGGGTTCTTGCTGAAGTCGAGGTCGTAGGTCTTCGGCGGGGCGTTCGGCGTGTCGACGGTGACCTTGACGTGGCCGCGCGCGTCCGGCTCGGTGATCTTGATCTCGTTGGCGCCACTGGTGATCGTGACGCTCTCCGGGTTCTTCTCCTCGCCCTTGGTCGGGTCCGGCTTGCCGCCGTCGCCACCGGGGTGGTCCGGCTTCCCGTCGCCGTTGGCGTCGTCGGGCTTGCCGTCGCCGTCCTTGTCGAGCGGGTTCTCCGGCTTCGGCATCTCCGGGATGGGCGGCGGCGGGGGCGGGGTCGAGCCGCCGCCCGTTCCGGAGCCGCCGGTGCTGCCGGAACCGCCCGAGCTGCCGCTGGTCCCCGAGCTACCGCTCGTGCCGCTGGAGCCGGTGCTGCTGGCGCTCGTGTTGCCGTTCCCGTGCCCGTTGCCGTTCTGCTGCGGCTTCTCCGCCGGGGGCTGCTCCTTGGGCGGGTCGAACGGCTTCGTGTTGAAGGCGTCGATCTGCTTGCCCAACTCTTCCCACGTCTTGTCGACGGAGTCCTTCGTGGTCTTGCAGATCGTGTCGAACTGCGTCCACTTGCCGCTCACGTCGGCCTTGAACGTGTTCCTGATCCACTTGTTCGCCTCTTCGCGGACCAGGCGCTTCCACTCGTCGCCGTCGCCGCAGCCGTCGTCGATCGTGTAGTGCACGAACCCGGCGACGCGGCGCAGCTTCGCCTCGTCCTCGGCCGTGCAGCCGTCCACGACCTCCTTGATCTGGTCCGGGCTCAGGCCCGCGATGTCGTTGACGTTGCGCACGCCTTCGAGGACGGTCCTGGCCTTGGTGTTCACCAGGCCGGACACGGTGTGGCACGCGGCCCTGGTGACCTCGGCGATGTGGTCGATGGCGTCGGCGTGGGTCGCGGCCTTCTGCGACATGCCCGTCACGAACGCGCGGGACGCGTCGGCGGCCTTGCCCGACCAGCCGGACCAGAGCTTGCTCATCGACTTCTCGGCGTCGCCCTGGCGGTCGCGGGAGTCCTGCGCGACCTGGCGCAGCTCGACGATGTCGATGTCGATCTTGTGGAAGTCGATGTCGCGCTGCTCGTCGTACCGCTTGCGCATGTTGTCGACGTTCGTGTCGACGGTGCCGCCGTCGATGATCTTCTTCGCGTACTCGTACACCGGCAGGAAGTTCTCGAAGTACTTCAGGCCCGGCGCGCCCGCGTTCAGCAGGTCGTTCGAGTTGCCGACACCCGCGCCGCCGTCGGACGCGCGCTGGTTCGACGCGTCCAGCGCGTCCTGCCCGGCCTTCTTGTCCTTCTCGTGCTGGGCGTTGCGCGCGTCACCGGCGTCCGCGGCCTTCTTGCCCTTGTCGTAGGCGTCGTTCAGCCGGTCTTCCGAGCTGTCCGCCCACGGCATGCCGTCCTTGGTCGCCTGCCACTGCCCGTCGCCCCACGAGATGTCGTAGTCGTCGAGGTACTCCTCCAGCTCGTCGTTGTGCGTGCCGGTGATGTCGTCCTTGACGTCGTTCGTGTAGTAGGCGAGGAGCAGCGCTTTCTTGTCCTCGTAGGACACCGCCGGGTTGTCGGCGACCTTCTTGACGTCTTCCCACGACGGAGTCGCCATCACTTGCCCCCGGCGTTGGAGAGGTTCTGCGCGTTCGCCGTGTCGGACCAGTCGTAGCCGTTGGCGGAGTTGCGGAGCTTGTCGGAGAGGCCCTTGAGCGCGGCGGCGTGCGAGGCGACCGCCTCGGCGATCTTCGGCAGCCCGGCGAGGTAGCGGGAGCCACCGGCGGTGTGCGCCCGACCGAAGTCCTGGGCGCCGACCGCGCTGGCCGTGACCTTCGCCTTGTACTCCTCGACGTCGGACGCGACCCCCTGGATGGTGGTCGCCGACGACATCATCTCGCCCGCATTGGCCTGGTAACCCGCCATGTGCTCCTGCCTCCCCTGAAGTCCCCGGTGAGACGCGGCCATGGCCCTCCGGGTTCCGCCCAGACTCCCAGGCCGCCGGTCCGCAAGGGGCCGGTTGGACCAGTCGGTTGCCTTAGTAAACAGCGACCGGGCGCGGTCGGCAGCGGATCACCACTGGCGGGGCGGCTGCTGACCCTGGTTCGGCGGGTAGCCCGGCTGCTGGGGCGGGAAGCCCTGGTTCGGTGGCGGGAAGCCCTGGTTGGGCGGCGGGAACCGCCGCTGCTGCTGCGCCTTGGCCTTGGTGATGGCGAAGACGCCACCACCGCCCACGGCCAGCCCGACGACGAACCCCAGCACCAGATTGACCACAGCCGCCAGCCCCCAACTCCGAGATCAGTGGACCGAGGAAACCACACCGGCGAGCCTGCGCGCGGCGGACTCGGCCACCTCGTGGCTGGTGGCCTCGACCATCACCCGGACGAGCTGCTCCGTGCCCGACGGGCGCAGCAGCACGCGGCCGGTGTCGCCCAGCTCGGCGGACACCTCGGCCACCGCGTCGCTGACCGACGTGTCCTTCGCCACCACGGCCTTGTCCGACACGCGGACGTTGATCAGGACCTGCGGGAGCCTGCTCATCACGCCCGCCAGCTCGGCGAGCGGCTTGCCGGTCTCCGCCATCCGCGCCATCAGCCGCAACGCCGTCAGCAGACCGTCACCGGTCGTGGCGTGCGCGGGGAGCACGACGTGGCCGGACTGCTCGCCGCCGAGCGCGAGGCCACCGGCCCGCAGCTCCTCCAGCACGTACCGGTCGCCCACCCCGGTCGTGCGCAGCGCGATGCCCTGCTCGCGCATGGCGATGTGCAGCCCGAGGTTGCTCATGACCGTGGCGACGAGCGTGTTGTCGGTCAGCTCGCCCGCGTCGCGCATGGCGACGGCGATGACGGCCATGATCTGGTCGCCGTCGACCTCGTTGCCCTGCGCGTCCACGGCCAGGCAGCGGTCGGCGTCGCCGTCGTGCGCGATGCCGAGGTCCGCGCCGTGCTCCAGCACCGCGGCGCGCACCACGTCGAGGTGCGTCGACCCGCAGTTGTCGTTGATGTTCAGGCCGTCCGGGCTGGCGTTGATCTCCACGACCTCGGCGCCCGCGCGGCGGTAGGCGTCCGGCGCGGCGATCGAGGCGGCGCCGTTGGCGCAGTCCACGACGACCTTGATGCCCTCGAGGCGGTGCGGGGTGATCTTGAGCAGGTGCTCGACGTACTGGACCTCCGCGTCCTCCACGTCGCGAACCCGACCGATGGCCGCGCCCGTCGGGCGGCCGTCGTGGGTGAGCATCTTCTGCTCGATCTCGTCCTCGACCGAGTCGGGGAGCTTGTGGCCACCGGCGGCGAACAGCTTGATGCCGTTGTCCGGCATGGCGTTGTGCGACGCGGAGATCATCACGCCGACGTCCGCGCCGAGCGCGGCGACCAGGAACGCGACGGCGGGCGTCGGCAGCACGCCGACCCGGAGCACGTCGGCGCCCGCGGAGCTGAGACCGGCGACGACCGCGGCCTCCAGCATCTCGCCGCTGGCACGGGGGTCACGGCCCACCAGTGCCACCGGCCGGTGCGTTCGATCGTGCTCGGCGAGCACCCGCGCCGCGGCGGCGGCCACGGACAGTGCCAGTTCGGGGGTGAGGTCCGCATTGGCGAGACCGCGTACTCCGTCGGTGCCGAACAGGCGAGCCATGATCCGAGGGTCCTCCGTGATCAACCGCACAGCGAAAAGGGGCCGGAAAACACTGCGGGAGCAGCAGTTCGATGAAGAACTGGCTGCTCCCGCAGGGGTGAAGCTGGGTAGGGCTCGATCAGCGCTTGCTGTACTGGGGCGCCTTGCGG
>Ga0247771_1000077_pt1 | contig 40610 bp, 41 predicted proteins | sample UWRJL197509C6_FD_179948 | JGI IMG/M metagenome (GOLD analysis project Ga0247771, IMG submission 179948) | Plant litter microbial communities from Arlington Agricultural Research Station in Wisconsin, United States - UWRJ-L197-509C-6 | ecosystem: Environmental > Terrestrial > Plant litter >... | reverse complement strand
AGGCGCACGTACGTCGGCGCGCTGCCCGGCCGGATCGTCCGCGCCATCACCGAGGCGGGCACGATGAACCCCGTCGTGCTGCTGGACGAGATCGACAAGGTCGGCTCGGACTACCGCGGCGACCCGACGGCGGCGCTGCTGGAGGTGCTGGACCCGGCGCAGAACCACACGTTCCGCGACCACTACCTGGAGGTCGACCTCGACCTGTCGGACGTGGTGTTCCTGGCCACGGCGAACGTGCTCGACACGATCCCGGCGCCGCTGCTCGACCGCATGGAACTCGTGCAGCTCGACGGCTACACCGAGGACGAGAAGGTCACGATCGCCCGCGACCACCTGCTGCCCCGGCAGCTGGAGAAGGCCGGTCTGACGCCCGAGGAGGTCACGATCTCCGAGGACTCGCTGCGCAAGCTGGCGGGCGAGTACACCCGTGAAGCCGGTGTGCGGCAACTGGAACGCGGCCTCGCGCGCATCCTGCGCAAGGTCACGGCCAAGGTCGCCGTGGACGAGGACATCCTGCCGGTCGGCGTGGACGTGCCGGACCTGCGCGGCTACCTCGGCAAGCCCAAGCACACGCCGGAATCGGCCGAGCGCACCTCGGTTCCCGGTGTGGCGACGGGTCTGGCCGTGACGGGCGCGGGCGGTGACGTGCTGTTCATCGAGGCCTCGTTGGCGGCCAAGGACTCCGGCGCGAGCGGCGTGACGTTGACGGGGCAGCTCGGCGACGTGATGAAGGAGTCGGCGCAGATCGCGCTGTCCTACCTGCGGTCGCACGACGAGGAGTTCGGGTTCGGCGTCGGCGCGCTGGCCGAACGGGGCGTGCACATCCACGTCCCCGCCGGTGCGGTGCCGAAGGACGGCCCGAGCGCGGGCGTGACCATGACGACCGCGCTGGCGTCCCTGCTGTCGGGCCGCCCCGTGCGCTCCGACGTGGCGATGACCGGTGAGGTGTCGCTGACCGGCCGCGTGCTGCCGATCGGCGGCGTCAAGCAGAAGCTGCTGGCCGCCCACCGGGCGGGCATCACGACCGTGCTGCTCCCGGCGCGCAACGAGCCCGACCTGGACGACGTGCCCGCGTCGGTGCGCGAGGCGCTGACGGTGCACCTGGTCGCGGACGTCCGCGAGGTGCTCGTCCACGCCCTGGAGCCCGCGGCTTCCTCGGTGACCGCGGCGGCGTAGTCGTTGCCAGGACGTGAAAGGGCCCCCGCTCGGTGATCGAGCGAGGGCCCTTCCTCGTGCGGCGTCTACGAACTAGACGCCGATGTCGATGACGACGCGCGTCGGGTTCTCCAACACGGTCACCGTCTGCCAGGTGGCCCGCCGGTACCCGAGGCCCACCGTCAACTGCCCCTCGAAGTCACCGGTGATCGCGAACCCCTGCACGTTCGCCAGCTGCGGGGTCGTGAACTTCCGCGACCCGGTGTACGTCGGGGTGCCGTTGTCGTCGTGCGCGGCCCCCGGCCACGCCACGACCTGGTAGAAGAACGTGCCCGGCAGGTCGACCGGCTTGCCGGACCCGTCGTAGACCAGCTCCGGCACGACCTGCGCGAACGGGATCGTCGGCTTCGGCCCGGTGAAGTCCAGCACGATCCGGTCGTACGTGGCGTGCGCCCCGACCCGGACGTTCGTGAGCAACGGCGTGCTCGACGCCGCCGACGCGGTCGACACCATCGTCAGCACAGCGGTCAACACGGCGAACAACACCGCGACCGCGCGCAAGCGAGTGTTCATGGCTACCCCTCCCCAAGTTGGCCAAAAGCGCTCCGCCCCGAGAAGCGCCCACCCCATTAGAGACGCCCGACCACCCCAGTGGGTTGCGAACGGCGGAAACTGCGGCGCCCCAGTGGTCGCACTAGGCTCGGAATCCCGAAGATCACCTCCTGGAGGACTCCATGAGCCTTGAGCGTCCCGTCGCTCCCGACCCGTACTCGCTGCTGCCCGCGGTGGACTCGTTCAGCGTGACGTCGACCGACGTCCGCGACGGCGAGGCGCTGGACCAGGCGCAGGTGTTCGCGGGTGGCAACACGTCGCCGCAGTTGAGCTGGTCCGGGTTTCCCGAGGGCACGAAGAGCTTCACCGTGACGTGCTTCGACCCGGACGCGCCGACGCCGTCGGGGTTCTGGCACTGGGTGGCGGTGAACCTGCCCGCGTCCGTGACCGAACTGGCCGCCGGCGCGGGTGAGAAGGACGACACGCTGCCCGGTGACGCGTTCCACGTGCGGTCCGACTACGGCACGCGCGCGTTCGGCGGCGCGGCCCCGCCGGAGGGCGACCCGGCGCACCGGTACTACTTCGTGGTGCACGCGGTGGACGTGGAGAAGCTCGACGTGGACGGGGACGCATCGCCCGCCGTCGTCAGCTTCAACCTGGCGTTCCACACCCTCGCGAGGGCAATCATTACGCCGGTCTTTCAGCAGACCTGAGCGGGAATCGCACGGCCGTCCTGCCCGTTTGAGAGAGTGGCACCCTCACCTACCAGGCAGGACGGCATCGTGCGGCACTTCGACCTCGTCATCATCGGCAGCGGCTCCGGGAACTCGATCCCCGACGAGCGGTTCGCGGACCAGCAGATCGCGATCGTCGAGAAGGGCGTGTTCGGCGGGACGTGCCTCAACGTCGGCTGCATCCCGACGAAGATGTTCGTGCACACCGCCGACGTGGCGTCGACCCCTCGCGGAGCGGCGAAGTTCGGCGTGGACGAGCACCTGGACGGCGTGCGCTGGCCGGACGTGCGGGACCGGATCTTCGGCCGCATCGACCCCATCTCGGCGGGCGGGCTCCGGTGGCGGGCCGAGGGCAACCCGAACACGACCGTCTACCAGGGCACCGCGAAGTTCGTCGGCCCGAAGACGTTGGACACCGGCACGGGCGAGGTCATCACCGCCGACCGGTTCGCCATCGGCGCGGGCAGCAGGCCGGTCGTCCCGGACGTCGTGGACCTCGACACCGTCGACTACCACACCAGCGACACGATCATGCGGCTCGACGAGCTGCCCAAGAGCATGATCATCCTCGGCAGCGGGTTCGTCGCGGCCGAGTTCGCGCACGTGTTCTCGTCGTTCGGCGTCAAGGTCACGCTGATCGCGCGCTCCACCATGCTGCTGCGCCACGAGGACCACGAGATCGCCGAGCGCTTCACCGAGATCGCCGCCGAGAAGTGGGACGTCCGGTTGCAGCGCAAGACCGTGCGCGCCGAACGCACCGACACCGGCCTCCGCCTGCACCTGGAGGGCCCGGACGGGGCCGAGGTCGTCGAGGCGGACACGCTGCTGGTCGCCGTCGGCCGCACCCCGAACTCCGACCTGCTCGACCTCGCGCAGACCGGTGTCACCACCCACCCGGACGGCCGGATCGTCGTCAACGAGTTCCAGCAGACCGTGGTGGACGGCATCTACGCGTTCGGCGACATCAGCTCCGAGCACCAGCTCAAGCACGTCGCCAACCACGAGGGCCGCGTCGTCCAGCACAACCTGCTGCACCCGGACGCGCCGAAGGCGTCGGACCACCGGTACGTGCCGTCGGCGGTGTTCTCGTCGCCGCAGATCGCGTCCGTCGGCCTCACCGAGGAGCAGGCGGTCGAGCAGGGCGTGACGTACGTGAAGGGCAGCCAGGCCTACGCGTCCATCGCCTACGGCTGGGCCATGGAGGACCAGACCGGTTTCGCCAAGGTCCTCGCGGACCCGAAGACCGGCAAGATCCTCGGCGCCCACATCATCGGCCCTCAGGCCCCCACCGTCATCCAGCCCCTCATCCAGGCCATGAGCTTCGGCCTGGACGCCCGCTCGATGGCGAAGGGCCAGTACTGGATCCACCCGGCCATGCCGGAACTCGTCGAGAACGCCCTGCTCAACCTGCCGCTCGAGGACTGAGTCAGACGGTGCGGGGACGGCCCGCGATGGAGCCGAGCACGGTCAGCGCCACGACCATGCCCGCCAGCAGCGCCATCGAGGCCGTCCACGCGCCCGTCGAGTCGCGCAGCAGACCGAAGGTGAACGGGCCCGTGCCCGCCAGCAGGTAGCCGATGCTCTGGGTCATCGCCGACAGCCTGGCCGTGTCGGCCGTGGTCGACGTGCGCAGCGACACCATCACGATCGCCAGCGGGAACATCCCGCCCATGCCCAGGCCCACCAGCAGCACCCACAGGCCCGGTGCGGCGCCGGGTGCGAACGCCAGGCCCAGCACGCCGGACAGGGACAGCAGGCCGAGCACGACCACCATGCCGGTCTGCGACCGCCAGCGGGCGGCCAGCGGGGGCACGATCAGGCTCACCGGGACGCCGAGCACGACGGTGATGGCGAGCAGCAGGCCCGCCGTGGTGCGGTCGACGCCCGCGTCGCCCAGGATCGCGGGCAGCCAGCCCATCACGGTGTACGCGAGCATCGCCTGAAGGCCGAAGAACACCGTCATCACCCACGCCAGCGGCACGCGCAGCAGCGACCGGCCGGCAGGAGCGCCCGTCACGCGGCCCGCGACGCGGCGGGACCCGGCCAGCCACAGCACCAGCGCCGCCAGCGACAGCAGCGCCCACGCGCCGACCGCCGCCCGCCACGAGCCGAGGAACGCCTCCAGCGGCGGGGTCAGCGCGGCGCCCATGGCCGCGCCCGCCGCGAGGGCCGCGGTGTAGATGCCCGTGACGAGGCCGAGCTTCGTGGGGAACGAGTCCTTGACCACCACGGGGATCAGGACGTTGCAGAGGGCGATGCCCGCGCACGCCACGAACGTGCCGCCGAGCACCACGAACGGGCCGTCCACCACGCGCAGGACCAGTCCGACCGTGAGCAGCAGGAGCGCCGCGCCGACGGCTCGTTTGAGGCCGAGTCGGCGGCCGATCCACGGGGCGGCGAACGCGGCGCCGCCGAAGCACAGGGTGGGAACGGCCGTGAGGAGGCTCGTCCACCCCGCCGAGACGCCGAGACCCGCTCTGACGTCGCCGAGGACCGACGCGAGGCTCGTGACAGCCGGTCGCAGGTTGGCTGCCGCGAGAGTGACGCCCGCCGCCAAGAGGATGCCCCCCGTGACAGCCACTTGTCGGTGTCGTCCTACGGGTTCGACCACTCCGTGTGCTTGAACCGTCGCGGAAACACCACGATCGGTGGCAGTGTTATCACTCGACGGTATCGATCGCGGAATCGTCACCCGACTACTGTCCCAGACATGGGATGTTCGGATGAAAGGACTTTGCTGTGCCATTGGCCACTACCCGGCGGGCCGGCCTCGTCGATCAGGTGATCGACCAGATGAGAGGGGCCATCAGCAGCGGCGAATGGCCCGTCGGCCGCCGCATCCCGCCGGAACCGGAACTGGTCCAGGCCCTGGGGGTCGGCCGCAACACCGTGCGCGAGGCCGTCCGGGCGCTGTCCCACGCGGGACTGCTGGAGGTCCGGCAGGGCGACGGCACGTTCGTGCGCGCCACGAGCGAGATCTCCGGCGCGGTGCGCAGGCTGTGCGGCAACGAACTGCGCGAGGTGCTGCAGGTGCGCCGGACGCTGGAGGTCGAGGGCGCGCGGCTGGCCGCGTCGCACCGCACGGAGGACGACCTGCGCAAGCTGACCGCGCTGCTCGCCGAGCGGGACGCGGCCATGGCCGCCAAGGACTGGGAGCGGATGATCGAGCACGACGCCGCCTTCCACGGACTGCTCGTCCAAGCGTCGCACAACACGCTGCTGGCTGAGCTGTACCGCGGCTTGAACGAAACCGTCCGCGCGAGCATCACCGCCACGGTGGACGAGGACCTCGATCCGCCGGTGTCGCACATGGGCCTGCTGGACGCCGTGCGCGACCGGGACCCCATTCGCGCCGCCGCCGAGGCAAGCGGTTTCCTGGAGGACATCCTGCAACGCCACGGCTACTGACATCACGGACTGAAAGCGTCCGCGATCCCTCCTATGGTGGAACCCGTGGAGCCCTATCGGATCGAGATCCCGGAGTCCCAGCTCGACGACCTCCGCGCCCGGCTCGCGAACACCCGCCTGCCCGCCGAACCCGAGGGCACGGGGTGGTCCTACGGCGTGCCCGTCGCGTACCTGCGCGACCTCGTCGAGCACTGGCGCACGCGGTACGACCGGAGGGCCTGGGAAGTGCGGCTCAACGCGTTCCCCCAGTTCACGACGACCATCGACGGCGCGAACGTCCACTTCCCGCACGTCCGCTCCGCCACCGAGGACGCGCTGCCGCTGGTCCTGACCCACGGCCGGCCCGGGAGAAGGTCAAGGAGTGGACCGATTCCACGGACGTGCCGGAGGACGCGGTCGACCGCGACCACCTGCTCACCAACGTGGTGGTCCACTGGCTCACCGGCACCGCGGGCTCGTCCGCCCGGCTGTACAAGGAGGCCGTGAAGTCCTGGGACGCGGTCAAGCCGTCGACCACCCCCACCGGCGCGGCCCTGTTCCCCGGCGAGATCGCCCTGCCGGCGCGGTCGATCGCCGAGAAGACCAACACCATCGTGCGGTGGACCGAGTTCGACCGGGGCGGCCACTTCGCCGCCATGGAGGAACCCGACCTGCTCGCCGCCGACGTCCGCACGTTCATCGGAGACCTCAAGTGAAGCCGTTCCGCATCGACGTTCCCCAGGAGCAGCTCGACGACCTCGCCGCGCGCCTGGCCAACACCCGCTGGCCCGCCGAGCCCGCCGGGTCGGGCTGGGCCGACGGCGTGCCGGTCGACTACCTGCGCGAGCTGGTCGAGCACTGGCGCACGCGCTACGACTGGCGCGCCTGGGAGGCGCGGCTCAACGCCCTCCCGCAGTTCACCACGACCATCGACGGCACGAACATCCACTTCGCGCACGTCAAGTCCCCCAACGAGAACGCGCTGCCGCTGATCCTGGTCCACGGCTGGCCCGGCTCGTTCGTGGAGTTCCTGGAGGTGGTCGAACCGCTGTCGCGCGACTTCCACCTCGTCATCCCGTCCATGCCCGGTTACGGCTTCTCCGGCCCGCAGCCGGACACCGGCTGGACGACCAAGCGCATCGCGGCCGCGTTCGCCGAGCTGATGGCCCAGCTGGGCTACGACCGCTACGGCGCGCAGGGCGGCGACTGGGGCGCGACGATCGCCCGGCGGATGGGCGTGCTGGACGCCGAGCACGTCGTCGGCGTGCACGTGAACTTCCTGCTGGCGAACCCGCCCGCCGACCGGTCCGCGCTGTCCGACGACGACAACGACCGGCTGGACGACCTCGCGCGCTTCGCCGCCGACGGGTCCGGGTACCGGGCGATCCAGGCCACCCGGCCGCAAACGCTCGCGTACGGGCTGACCGACTCCCCCGTCGGGCAGTTGGCGTGGATCGTGGAGAAGTTCAAGGAGTGGACGGACTCGGAGAAGCTGCCGGAGGAGGCCGTCGACCGGGACCACCTGCTCACCAACGTGATGATCTACTGGCTCACCGGCACCGCGGGCTCGTCCGCGCGGCTGTACAAGGAGTCCCCGAACCGGTTCCAGGACCGTTCGTCCACGCCCACCGCGGTCGCCGTGTTCCCGGCGGAGATCGCCCGGTCGGTGCGGGCGCTGGTGGAGAAGCACACGACCGTCGTGCGGTGGACCGAGTTCGACCGGGGCGGCCACTTCGCCGCGCTGGAGGAGCCGGACCTGCTCGCCGAGGACGTCCGCGCGTTCTTCCAGGGCTTGTAGATGCTGGACAACCGCACGCTCAACCGCACCACGCTGGCCAGGCAGATGCTGCTGGAGCGGCACGACCTGGAGCCCGAGCAGGCGATCGAACGCCTGGTCGGGCTCCAGGCCCAGGCCACGGCGTCGCCGTACGTCGCCCTGTGGTCGCGGCTGGCGGACTTCGACGCCCATCGGGTCGGCACGATGCTGGTGGACCGCACAGCCGTCCGCACGACCCTCATGCGCGGCACGCTGCACCTCGTGACGGCCCGCGACTGCGTGCGGCTGCGGCCCGTGCTCCAGGCCATGCTGACCCGCACCGCGACCGCCGGGCGCACCCCGACCGGTATGGACCTGGCGGACCTGGTGGCCATCGCCAAACCGCTGCTCGACACCGCGCCGATGACCAACGCCCAACTCGCGGCCGCGGTGACCGAGCGGTGGCCGGACCACGGGGTCAGCGGTCTGGGCACCGTGCTCCAGTCCCTGCTGCCGATGGTGCAGGTGCCGCCGCGCGGGGTGTTCGGGCGCAGCGGATCACCGCTCAACGCCGCCGCGGCCACGTGGCTGGGCGAGGACATCCCGGACTCGGCCCCCGCGGACGACGCCGTGCTCCGCTACCTGGCCGCGTTCGGGCCCGCGACGGTCGCGGACGTGGCGGCGTGGTCGCGGCTGACGGGCCTGCGCGCGGTCGTGGACCGCCTGGACCTGGTGCGGTACCGCGACGAGGCGGGCCGGGAACTCCTGGACGTCCCGGACGGCGTCCTCACCGACCCGGAAACCCCCGCACCGCCCCGTTTCCTGCCGGACTTCGACAACGTCCTGCTGTCCCACGCCGACCGCACGCGGATCATGACCGACGAGCACCGGAAGCTGTGGGGCGGCGTCCTGAACGGCGTGTTCCCACCCAGCTTCCTGCTCGACGGCTACCTCAGCGGGACCTGGAAGGCGGACAAGGGCGTCCTGTCGATCACGCCGTACCGGAAGGTGTCCACAAAGGACCGGAAGGCGTTGACGAAGGAAGGCTTGACGCTGCTGGACTTCCTCGCGCCCGGCAAGGACCACGACGTGCGGTTCACGAGCTGATCCCCGACGCCGTGCTGCGGTGCTCCCAGCAGCTCCGGAGCGCCGCCAGCGTGGCCGTGATCGCGGGACGCCTGCTGGCCGTCGCGCGCCACACCGCGAACAGCCGTCGCGTCGGTGTGGGGTGCAGGGCCACGGCTCGGACGGTCGGCGGGAGCGGGCCGCGGCCGAGGCGTGGCAGGAGGCCGACGCCGATGCCCTGGGACAGCAGGGCGATCTGGGTCTCGTACTCGCCGACGCGGTGGGCGAGGTCCGGTTCCATGCCCGCCGCGCGGAACGTCTTCACCAGCCAGTCGTGGCAGATCGTGCCCTCCGGCTGGCAGATCCACCGCTGGTCCGCCAAGTCCTCGGGCACCAGGAACGGGCGGTCGGCCAGCGGGTGCCCGGCGGGCAGCAGGACGTCGGCGACGTCCTGGCCGAGGGTGCTGCGGGACAGCGACTCGGGGATGGCCAGCGGGGCGTTGTCCCAGTCGTGGGTGACGGCCAGGTCCAGTTCGCCCCGCGCCACGGCCTCCAGCGCGAGCGGCGGGTCCAGCTCCACCGTGCGCACGTCCAGCGCCGGGTGGTGGGCGATCAGGTCGGCCAGGACGATCGGCAGCAGGCCGCGCGCGGCCGTGGCGAAGGAGCCGATGGTCAACGTGCCGACGGCGGCCCCGCGCTGCTCCTCCAGGGTCACCTCGGCCTCCTCGACCAGGGCCAGCACCTGCGCCGCGGTGGCCGCGAGACCGAAGGCGGCGTCGGTGAGCGTGACGCCCCGGCCCCGGCGTTCCAGCAGCGTGGTGCGGGTCTCGCGTTCGAGTTTGGCGATCTGCTGCGACACCGCGGAGGGCGTGAAACCCAGCACTGAGGCGGCCGCGCCGACCGATCCGTGGGTGGCGACGGCGTGCAGCGCGCGGAGCCTGCCGAGATCCATCATGTAGCAATGCTAAACCCTGGAGTGAAGGAGATGTCGCTGGTGCTTAACGGTTGATCCCCTCAGACTCAAAGGAGTGAAACCACGGCACGCCGCTCTCGCGGTCCTCGTCGCGGCCATCTGGGGCGTCAACTTCGTCGCCATCAAGATCGGCCTGCAGAACTTCCCGCCCCTGCTGTTCTCCGGGCTGCGCTTCCTCGTCGCGGCCGTTCCCGCCCTCTTCTTCGTCGGCAAGCCCAAGGTCGCGTGGAAGTGGGTCGTCGCGGTCGGCCTGGTCCTCGGCGTCGCGAAGTTCGGCTTCGTGTTCACCGGCATGGACGCCGGGATGCCCGCGGGCCTGTCGTCGCTGGTGCTCCAGAGCCAGGCGATCTTCACGGTCGTGTTCGCCGCCGTCCTGCTGCGCGAACGCCCGCGCCGCACGCAGCTCATCGGCATCGGCGTCGCCTCAGTCGGCATCGTCGTGATCGCGCTGGACTACGGCGTCGGCAGCCCGTTGAGCGCGTTCCTGCTGGTCATCGCCGGTGCGGCCTGCTGGGGACTGGCCAACGTGATCACCCGCCGCGCCCAGTCCCCGGACGCGCTCAACTTCATCGTGTGGGTCAGCGCGGTGGCGGTGCTGCCGCTGTTCGGGCTGTCGCTGCTCATGGAGGGCGTGGACCGGGATCTGGCCGCGCTGGAGGCGTTCGACTGGTCGGGCGCGGCGACGCTCGGGTTCGTGGCGTGGATCTCGACACTGCTCGGCTTCGGCCTGTGGGGCCACCTGCTGCGCGAGTACGACGCGAGCACCGTGGCGCCGTTCTCGCTGCTCGTGCCGGTCGCGGGGATGCTGTCCGCGTGGCTCGTCCTCGGTGAGGAGCTGACCGTCCTGCGCTGCACGGCCGCGCTGCTGGTGATCGCGGGCATGGCGAGCACGGCGATCAAGCCGTCAGCCCGGCGCTCCGGGCGGGACGAACGGCAACCCGTCGGGAGCGCCGTGAGCGAGCAGGTCTAGCAGGGCCGCGGTGTCCAGGTGGTCCGCGACCAGGTCGCCGAGCAGGTCGAGCTGGGCGGCGCGCGCGGCGGCGAAGTCCACGTCCGCGGCGGGCTTGAACCCGTCGCGGCCCGCCCGTTCGGCGGCCCAGCGGAGGAACGCCCGGCGGAACGCGTCGTTCTCCAGCAGCCCGTGCCAGTGCGTGCCCGCGATCCCGTCGGCGAGAACGCCCTCACCGGTGCCGTCCGGCAGCGTGACGAGGGTGTCGAGGTCGCCGCGCCGCACGACCTGCCCGTGGTGGATCTCGTACCCGCCGACCGGCTCGCCGAACGCCGTGCCGATCGGCCGCCGCAGCGTCTTGTCGGCCTCGAAGCGGATGTCGACGTCCAGCAGCCCCAACCCCTCCACGACGCCCGCACGCGACTCCACGGCGTCCTCGACGCGCGTGCCGAGCATCTGGAACCCGCCGCACACCCCGAGCACCGGCAGGCCGCGCCGGGCGTGCGCGGTGATCGCGTCGGCCAGCCCGGTCTCGCGCAGCCATGCCAGGTCGGTCACGGTGGCCTTGGAACCGGGCAGCACCACCAGGTCCGCGTCCGCGATCCGCGACGGCTCGGTGACGAACCGCACCGACACGCCCGGTTCGCACGCCAGCGCCTCCACGTCCGTGGCGTTGGAGATCCGCGGCAGCCGCACGACGGCGACGCGCAACCACTGCTCGCCCACCGGCGGCTTCGGCCTGCCGATCACGCCGTCCGCGGTGTAGGACAACGAGTCCTCGGCGTCGAGCCACAGGTCCTCGCGCCACGGCAGCACGCCGTGCACGGGTCGGCCGGTGAGCCGCTCGATCTGCCGCAGACCGGGTTCGAGCAGCGCGGGGTCGCCGCGGAACTTGTTGACCACGAACCCGGAGACGAGCGCCTGGTCGGCCGGGTCGAGCAGCGCGAGCGTGCCGAACAGGTGCGCGAAGACGCCGCCGCGGTCGATGTCGCCGACCACCAGCACCGGCAGGTCCGCCGCCCGCGCGAGACCCATGTTCGCGATGTCGTTGGCGCGCAGGTTGATCTCGGTCGGCGATCCCGCGCCCTCGCAGACGACGATCTGGAAGTCGTTCCGCAACGAGTCCAAAGTGGACAACACCGTGCGGAACAGCTCCGCCTTGCGCTCCCGGTACGACAAAGCGGACACCTCGCCCACCGCGCGCCCCAGCACGACCACCTGCGACGTGCGGTCGCCGCCGGGCTTGAGCAGCACCGGGTTGAACCGCACGCTCGGCTCCAGCCCGCACGCGGCGGCCTGCACGGCCTGCGCGCGACCGATCTCGCCGCCTTCGAGCGTGACCACGGAGTTGTTCGACATGTTCTGGGCCTTGAACGGCGCCACCCGCACGCCGCGCCGGGCCAGCCACCGGCAGATCCCGGTCACCAGGACGCTCTTGCCAGCGTCCGACGTGGTCCCCGCCACCAGCAGCGCACCCGCCACGACCGCACTCCCCCCGCCGACCGGTCCAGACTGACATCATTCCCCCCATGGTCGACGTTCCCGCCACCACGGTCCTGGTGCACAGCCCCTTCCTCGGACCCGCCACCCTCCGACCGCTCGCCGACGCGCTCGCCGCGCACGGCCACCCGGTGGTGCTGCTCGACCTGCGGGTGAGCGTCAACTCCGCGCCCGTCCACCAGCGGATGATCGGCGAGTTCGCCGACGCCGTGGACGACTCGGCCGTCGAGGGCGAACTGGTCCTCGTCGGCCACAGCGGCGCGGGGCCGCTGCTGCCCGCGTTCGCCGACGCGCTGGAGACCGAGGTCGACGCGCTCGTCTACCTCGACGCCGACCTGCCGACGCCCGGCAAGAGCTGGCGCGAGACGTTCCCGGCGGACCTGATGGCGCACATGCGGGCCATCTCCCGCGAGGACGTCATGCCCCGCTGGGACCGCTGGTTCCCGCCGGAGGTGCTGCCCGGCCTCATCCCGGACCCCGTGCAGCTCGCGGAGATCCTGGAGGAGGCTCCCGAGGTGCCGCTGGCGTTCCTGAAGGAGCAGCGGCCGTCCGTGCTGTGGAACGGCCCGTCCGCGTACTTGCGGCTCAGCGACCGGTACTCCGACGCCGCCGCGGCCGCACTCGCCGACGGCTGGCCCGTCAGCGAACTGGACCTGCACCACCTGGCGGCGGCGACCCACCCGTCGGAGGTCGCCGCGGCGCTGGTGGAGCTGCTCAGCAGACTGTGAGGATCTCGGCCCCGTCGTCGGTCACCAGGATCGTGTGCTCGAACTGAGCGGTCCAGCTCTTGTCCTTGGTGGTGATGGTCCAGTCGTCGTCCCACGTGTCGTGCTCGATCCCGCCGAGGGTGATCATCGGCTCGATCGTGAACGTCATGCCGGTCTCGATGACCGTCGGCACGTGGGGCGCGTCGTAGTGCAGCACGACCAGCCCGCTGTGGAACGAGCGCCCGATCCCGTGCCCGGTGAAGTCGCGCACGACGCCGTAGCCGAACCGGTTCGCGTAGGCCTCGATGACCCGCCCCACCACGTTCAGCTGACGACCGGGCTTCACGGCCTTGATGGCCCGCATCGTGGCCTCGTGCGTGCGCTCGACGAGGAGCCGGTTCTCCTCGGAGACGTTGCCCGCCAGGAAGGTGGCGTTCGTGTCGCCGTGCACACCGCCGATGTAGGCGGTCACGTCGATGTTGACGATGTCGCCGTCCTCCACGACCGTGGAGTCCGGGATGCCGTGGCAGATGACCTCGTTCAACGAGGTGCAGCAGGACTTGGGAAAACCGCGGTACCCCAACGTGGACGGGTAGGCCCCGTTGTCGCACAGGAACTCGTGCGCCACCGCGTCGATCTCGTCCGTGGTCACACCGGGCACCACGACCTTGCCCGCTTCCTGCAACGCCTGCGCGCCCAGCCGACCGGCGATCCGCATGGCCTCGATCACCTCGGGCGGCTGCACCCACGGGTCGCTGTTCTTCGTCGGGCCGGGCTTGCCCACGTACTCGGGGCGGGCTATGCGCGAAGGAACGGAACGACGGGGGGACAGCTCACCTGGCTTCAGGGCGGCACGCACGGACATGCCTCCACAGTACGGCTCGGTACCGGATCGGCGTCACGTGGTCACTAGGCGGGAGCGACCACAGTCAGGCCCGCGTCGTGCGCGGCGGTCGCGAGTTGTCTGTCGTAGGTCACGAACGCGTCGAGATCACTGCGGTAGCGCATCGCCGACGCCAAGTGGATCGCGTCCAACGACTTGAGCTGGAGCGGTAGGGCCCCGGCGGCGTCGAGCAGGTCGAGCGTCATCGTCACGCTGTCCAGTTCGACCAGGATCAGCGAGGCCAACCGGATCGCCGCGTCACCCTCGTGCCGGACCGCCCGGATCAACTCGACCCTTGCGAGCGAACTGGTAGTCCGCTTGGCCATGGGACGCTCGTCCATCCACTCGCGGAGCGCCTTGGTCTCCGCCTCCTCCTGCACCAACTTCACCAGTGCGGAGGTGTCGAAGTAGATCACCACCGCTCGTCCTCCCGCCGCTGGCGAAGGACCTCGGACAGCGGGGTTCCCGTGGTGGCGGGCAGCGGCTCGGGAAGCCTGCCGCCCCGCCCTCGAACCAGTTCGCCATCGGCGATCATGCGGTCCCTGATCGTCATGGCCTCGCTGGGCGGCCCGATCTCCGCCACCACCTTGCCCCGGTCGGTGATCGCGATGTGCTCACCCGTCTCGGCGCGGCGGACGTACTCGGTGGCGTGGTGCCGCAGCTCTCTGAGACCAACCTGATCCATGTTTAACAATGTATCACAATTAGGCCGTTCAGCCCAACGCCCGCAGGAACTTGCCCGTCGTCTCCACCGCCGGGATGGAGGAGTTCGCACCCAGGACCAGGGTGGCGAAGGCCAGGTCGCCCTTGTAGCCGACGAACCAGCCGTGGGAGTTGACGCCGTCGCCGAACTGGGCCGTGCCGGTCTTCCCGCGCACGTCCGGGATGTCCGCCAGCAGCTGCGCCGTGCCCACCTCGACGACCTCGCGCATCATCTGGCGCACCGGGTCCAGGACGGCGGGCGGGACGGGGGCCGAGACGTGGTTGACCTTGGTCTCCGAGCCGCGCAGCAGGGACGGGAGGGGCTGCGAGCCCTTGGCCACGGTGGCGGCCACGACGGCCATGCCGAACGGGCTGGCGAGGACCTTGCCCTGGCCGAAGCCGTCCTCCGCGCGTTCCACGACGTCGGACGCCGGGGGCACCGAGCCGGTGATCGTGGTGATCGCGGGGATGTCGAAGTCGACGCCGACGCCGAGCTTGTCGGCCGTCTTGGTGAGGGCGTCGGCGGGCAGGCCGGCGGCGATCTCGGCGAACGTGGTGTTGCAGGAGAAGGCGAACGCGCTGTGCAGCGGGATGGTGCCCTTGTCGAAGTCGTGGTCGTTCGGCACGACGCGGCGGCCGTCGATGGTGGTCTTGCCCGGGCACGGGACGGCGGTGTCGGCCTGGACCTTGCCGTCCTCCAGGGCCGCCGCCGCCGTGACGATCTTGAACGTCGACCCCGGCGGGAACTGGCCGGTCAGCGCGATGGCACCCTGGGCGTCGGCGGGCTCGTTCTGCGCCACGGCCAGGATGTCGCCGGTCGACGGCTGGATCGCGACCAGCATCGTGGGCTGGGTCAACGGCTCCACGGCGTCCTCGGCGGCGATCTGCACGGCCTTGCTGAGCCCGGACTTCACCGCCTGCGCGGGTTCCGACGGCTTCTCGAACAGGCCTTCCAGCTCGTCACCGCCCGCGGCGACGGTGTAGACGCGGAAGCCGGACCGGCCCGCGATCTGCTCCTCCACGGCCTTGCGGACGGCGGGCAGGATCTGCGAGCCGAAGTTCTTCACCGGCGGCAGCAGGCTGGTCTGGGTGCTGAACCGGACGCCGGGCAGCTCGTAGATCTGCGGTTTCACCGACTGGTAGTCGGCGTCGCGCAGCGCGGCCACCTGGTAGACCTGCCCCTCGGGCACCTTGGTCGCGCCCTCGGTGATCGACTGCTGGGTGATCCCCTTGTCGAACGGCGTCAGCGCGGTGGCCAGCGCGGCCGTGACCGCGGGCAGGTCGGGCGCCTCCTTGCGGTCCAGCAGCACCGACACGACCGACTCGGGGGCCAGCAAGGGCGCTCCGTCGCGGTCCAGCACGGGCGCCAGGTTCGGCGTCAGCTCGGCGACCGCGAGGCTCTGCTGGGCCGCGAGCTTCGGGTGCAGCAGCGACGGCAGCCAGTGCACCTTCCAGTCGTCGTCCTCGCGGCGGAGTTCCACGGTGCTCTGGTAGTTCCAGACGTGGTTGTGCCCGAGGTTCCAGTCGAACGTCACGGTCGCGTCGGCCGTGGTGCCCTCGCCGCCCGCGTTGCGGACCTGGTCGACCTTGACGGTCATCGACTCCGGCTTGAGCGCGCCGCGGACCTTGTCCAGCAGGCCCTTCGCCTGGCCGGGGTCGTCGGTCAACGCCGCCGCGGCCTGGGTGTCGCCGCTGGAGAGGCGGGCGACGAAGTCGGACGTGACCTGGTCCGGACCCGGCCTCGACTGGAACAGCCCACAGCCGGTCACGACCAGCAGGGCGCTCAACACGACGGTCAACTCAGGGTTCACCCGCACGGCGGCAGTATGCCGCACACCGTCAAAAGAGAACCGTCGCGTATTGGCCTACCTGGGTGAACCCCACGCGCTGGTACGCGGCGCGCGCGATCTCGTTGTACCCGTTGACGTACAGGCTCGCGGTCCGCCCCAGCCCGCGGACGAGCCGGTCGGCCACCGCCGCCGTCGCCGCCGTGCCGATGCCGTGGCCACGCCGGTCCGGACGGACCCACACGCCCTGGATCTGGCCGACCTTGCTGGACAGGGCCCCGATCTCGGCCTTGAAGACGACCTCGCCGTGCTCGAACCGGGCGAACGCCCGTCCGCCCGCGATCAGCTCGGCGACGCGGGCGCGGTAGCTCGTGCCGCCGTCGTCGGCGCACGGGTCCACGCCCACCTCCTCGATGAACATCGCGATGGCTGCGGGGAGGTAGCGGTCGAGCTCGTCCGGCCGGACCGGGCGGACCAGCGGGTCCGGGTCGACGTTCGCCGCGGTCCCGAGCGCCATGAGCGGCTGGTCGTCGCGGACTTCCCTGGCGGGGCCCCAATCGGGCTGCAACTCCTGCCAGAGGCCCATCACCTGCTCGGCCGGACCCACGAGCGAGGAGCACATGCGGCCCCGGCGACGGGCCCGGTCGGCGAAGCTGCGCAGTGCCGACGGGTTGCCCCGGAGCGGGATCAGGTTGGGGCCCGCGAAGCAGAGGCCGTCCACGCGGGCACCGCGCAGCGCGCGGTGGTCGCAGGCCCAGACCTCGCCGCCCAGCCGCCACGGGTCGAGACCCGCGACCTCGACCCGAGCGGCGACCATGCACGAGGCCACCGGATCGGCCTCCAACAGCCCGAGAACCTCGGGCAAATCCCGTCCGTCGAGCAGCCGCGCACCGGCCAACCTGAGCACGGCACCAGCCTGCCAGATGAACGGGGGATTGCGCTTGCCACCGGTCGTGTGTCCTGGCCGATCGGGAGGGCCGGCCTTTCCCGTGGAAAAGGCCGGCCCGATTCCCTAGCTGACGCTGACCGCGGGAACGGAACCCTCGACGGGTTCCATGTCCTCGGCGAGGCGCATGGCCTCCTCGATGAGGGTTTCCACGATCTGGTGTTCGGGAACGGTCTTGATGACCTTGCCCTTCACGAAGATCTGGCCCTTGCCGTTTCCGGAGGCGACACCGAGATCGGCTTCCCGCGCTTCACCGGGACCGTTCACGACGCAGCCCATGACGGCCACGCGCAGCGGGACCTCCATGCCCTCGAGCCCCGCGGTGACCTGCTCGGCCAACGTGTACACGTCGACCTGCGCGCGACCGCAGGAAGGGCACGACACGATTTCCAGCTTGCGCGGCCGGAGGTTCAACGACTGGAGGATCTGAATGCCCACCTTGACCTCCTCCACCGGAGGGGCCGAGAGGGACACGCGAATCGTGTCGCCGATTCCCTGGCGCAGCAGCGCGCCGAAGGCGACGGCCGACTTGATGGTGCCCTGGAACGCCGGACCGGCTTCCGTGACACCGAGGTGCAACGGGTAGTCGCACTGCTCCGCGAGGATTTCGTAAGCGCGGATCATCACGACCGGGTCGTTGTGCTTGACCGAGATCTTGATGTCGTGGAAGTCGTGCTCGGCGAACAGCGACGCCTCCCACAGCGCCGACTCCGCCAACGCCTCCGGCGTCGCCTTGCCGTGCTTGGCCATGAGGCGCGGGTCGAGCGAGCCCGCGTTCACGCCGATGCGGATCGGCGTTCCGTGGTCCTTCGCGGCGGCCGCGATCTCCTTGACCTGGTCGTCGAACTTGCGAATGTTGCCGGGATTCACCCGAACGGCCGCACAGCCCGCTTCAATGGCCGCGAAGACGTACTTCGGCTGGAAATGGATATCCGCGATGACGGGGATCTGCGACTTCGTCGCGATGGCCTTCAACGCGTCCGCGTCGTCCTGCGAGGGGCACGCCACCCGCACGATGTCGCAGCCGGACGCGGTGAGTTCCGCGATCTGCTGCAACGTCGCGTTGACGTCCGAGGTCAGGGTGGTGGTCATGGACTGCACGGACACCGGGAACTCGCTGCCCACGCCTACCGAACCCACCATGAGTTGCCGGGTCTTTCGACGATCGGACAACACCGGCGGCGGCAATGCCGGCATACCGAGCATTACGCCGTCACTCATGGAATAGCACCTCTCACTAGGGAAGTCTGATCGGGTTGACGATGTCGGCGGTGACGGTCAACAGGGTGATGCCGCCACCGATGAAGATGACGAAATAGGTGAGGGGAAGGAGGCGCAGGTAGTTCACAGGCCCACCGGCCGGCTTGCCGCGGAGCTTGCGCAGCCAGTCTCGCACCCGCTCGTAAAGGTTCACCGCAATGTGCCCACCATCGAGTGGAAGTAGCGGCAAGAGGTTGAAAACGCCGACGAAGAAGTTCAGGCCCGCGAGCATCAGCAGGAAGAACTGCCAAAGGCCCTGCTCGGCCGCGTCGCCGCCGAGCCTGCTGGCGCCGACGACGCTCACCGGGGACTCCAGGTCGCGCTCGCCGCCGCCGATCGCCTTGATCACCGCGGGGATCTTCTCCGGGAACCGCAGGAGGCCTTCCCACGTGTTCGCGAACATCGTGCCGGTGAACGCGGTCGCGCCGCCGACCGCCGTGAGCGGGTTGTACTCGAAGTTGGACCGCCAGCCGACGCCGATGGCCCCGACCTCGCGCTTCTCCGTCGAGCCGTCCGCCTTCTTGTACTCGCGGGTGACCTTGGGGACGTCCATGGTGACCTTGAGCTGCTGGCCGTCCCGCAGGACGGTGAACTCGGTGGGCCCGCTGCGCGCCTGGGTCTTCTCCAGCAGGTCGGTCCACGTCGGCGTCGCCTGGCCTGCCACGGCGATGATCTGGTCGTCGGGCTTGATGCCCGCGGCCTTGGCGGGAGCGGGGGCGCCGGGCACGCACGCGTCCGTCGCCGGGCCGCTCTGCACGCAGTCGCTGACCGAGGCGATGACCGGCTCGCCCTTGAGGTTCGGCAGGCCCATGGTCGCGGCCATCACGTAGAGCACGACGAACCCGACGATGAAGTGGGTGATCGAGCCCGCGGACAGCACCACCACGCGCTTCCACGTCGCCTGCTTGTAGAAGGCGCGCGGGGCGTCCTCCGGGTTCACCTCCTCCAGCGCGGTCATGCCGGTGATCTCGCAGAACCCGCCCGCGGGGATCGCCTTCAGGCCGTACTCGGTCTCGCCCTTGCGGAACGACCAGATCTTCGGCCCGAACCCGATGAAGTAGCGGGTCACCTTCATGCCGAACGCCTTGGCGGTCAGCAGGTGGCCGAACTCGTGCAGGGCGATCGAGATGCCGATGAGCAGCGCGAACAACACGATGCCCAGGATGTTGACGACCACGTTCAGTCCCTTCCAGACTCCACCGAAGTGGCCACGAGTTCCCGTGCCCGTGCGCGCGCCCAGTCCTCGGCCGCCAGCACCTCGGCGACGTCGGCGGGCTCGTGCGCCCACCCGCCCGCCTCGTCGAGCACTCGCGAGACAGTGTCCACGATGGAGGTGAAAGCCGTGTTGCCGTCGAGGAAGACGTCGACGGCCTCCTCGTTCGCCGCGTTGTAGACGGCGGGCAGGCAACCCCCCGTCGACCCCGCGTGCCTGGCCAGTTCCACCGCGGGGAAGGTCTCGCTGTCCAGCGGCTCGAACGTCCACGCCGTCGGCACTTCGAAAGTACACCGCTCGGCGGCGCCGGGGACGCGGTCCGGCCAGCCGAGGCCCAGCGCGATCGGCAGCTTCATGTCCGGCGGGCTGGCCTGCGTCAACGTCGAGCCGTCGGTGAACGCGACCATCGAGTGCACGACCGACTGCGGGTGCACGACCACGTCGATCCGGTCGTAGGGGATGCCGAACAGCAGGTGCGCCTCGATCAGCTCCAGCCCCTTGTTGATGAGGGTGGCCGAGTTGATGGTGATGACCGGGCCCATCGCCCACGTCGGGTGCGCCATCGCGTCCGCCGACGTCACGCTCGCCAGGTCGGCGCGCGTGCGGCCGCGGAACGGGCCGCCGGACGCCGTGAGGATCAACCGGTCCACCTCGTCGGCCCGGCCGCCGCGCAGGCACTGCGCCAGCGCGGAGTGCTCGGAGTCGACGGAGACCAGCTGGCCGGGCTTGGCGGCGTTGAGCACCAGCGAGCCGCCCGCGATCAGCGACTCCTTGTTCGCCAGCGCCAGCAGCGCGCCCGTGTCGAGCGCGCGCAGCGTCGGCTCCAGGCCGCGCGAGCCGGTGATGGCGTTGAGCACCACGTCGGCGGGCGTCGAGTCGATGAGGTCGAGCACGGCCGAGGGGCCCGCGAAGACGCGCGGCATCCGGAACCCGCCCTTGGCGTACCCGCGGCGCTGCGCCTCGGCGTAGAGGGCGAGCGTCACGTCCTCCGCGGCCGTCGCGCGGGACACGGCGACGGCCTGGACGCCGAACTCGATCGCCTGCCGGGCCAGCGCGGCGGGGTCGGCCCCGCCCGCGGCGATGCCCGCGACGGTGAACCGGTCGGGGTTGGCGGCGACGACGTCGAGGGCCTGGGTGCCGACCGAACCGGTCGATCCGAGGAGGAGCACCGAGCGCGGAGCAGGGCTGAGCTGCGACGCCGGTCGTGTGGCTTGCGCGGAGGAGTCCATCACCGTCCATTGTTCCGGAAGCGACCTGATAGACCGCATGGCGGTACTCAGGTAACGGAATGATAAAGCACGAGTAGGTCGGTCGGTTCCAGGGCACTCCATCCCCGAACGCCGCGGGGGACAAGCCCCACAGCGGCCCGCTGGAAGGAGAGCCCCCGTGGGCATCTTGGGCTGGATCGTCCTGGGTCTTATCGCGGGTGCAATTGCCAAGGCGATCATGCCGGGCAAGGACCCCGGCGGCATCATCATCACGATGCTGATCGGCATCGTCGGTGCCATCCTCGGCGGCTTCATCGGCCGCGCGCTGTTCAACAGCGACATCAACAGCTTCTTCGACCTGAGCACGTGGCTGCTGGCCATCCTCGGCTCGCTGGTCCTGCTGGGCATCTACCGGTTGGTCACCGGTCGACGCGCACACGTCTGACCTCCCACCACGCGAAGAGGGCCGTCCCCACCGGGGGCGGCCCTCTTCGCGTCTCAGCCCGCCAGCCCGGCGTCCCTGGCCAGCAGCGCGGCCTGCACCCGGTTGGTGAGCCCCAGCTTCGCGAGCAGCCTGCTCACGTACGTCTTCACGGTCGCCTCGCTCATGTGCAGCCGCTGCCCCACGTCGGCGTTGGACATCCCCAGCCCCAGCAGGGCCAGCACCTCGACCTCGCGCTCGGTCAGCCCCTCGACCTGCCGCTTGGCCTCCTGCCGCCGCGGCTGCCCGGCGTGCGCCACCATCCCGACCACCCGGCTCGTCACCATCGGCGACAGGTACGCCTCGCCGCCGTGCACCGCGCGCACGGCCCGCAGCAGCTCCTCCGGCGCGGAGTCCTTCAGCAGGAACCCCGCCGCCCCGTCGGACAGCGCCCGCACGATGTTGTCGTCCTCGCCGAAGGTGGTCAGCACCACCACCCGCACGGTCGGCGCGACCGACTTCAGCTCGCGGGCCGCGGCGAGCCCGTCCATCCGCGGCATCCGGATGTCGAGCACGGCCACGTCGACGCGGCGTTCGAGCGCGATCCGCACCGCTTCCCGCCCGTCACCGGCCTCGGCGACCAGCTCGATGTCGTCGGCGGTGCCGAGGATGGCCTTGATGCCCGCCCTCATGAGCGGTTCGTCGTCGGCGATCAAGACCCGGATCACGGTCACTCAGATCCTTTGCACGTGGGAGTTCTTCTCGACGACCTTGCCGCCCGCGAAGCAGAAGCGCAGGACAAGTTGGCCGCCCGAGGTGTAGGTCTGCTGGTCCGACAGACGGTATTCGCACACCGAGCCGGGCGGTTCGGGAGCCGACTTGTCCCGCAGGTCGCCGATGGACGCCGCCGACCCCCCGCTCTTGAGGTGCGCCCGCACCTCGCTCTCCGGCTGGCCGAGGTACACCGAGTCGTAGAAGGACTTCTGCACCACGTTCGTCACCGGCTGGATGCCGATCCACGTGTACCCGCCGACCACGACCAGCACCACCAGCCCGGCCGCGATGATCGACCCGACCCCGGCCCACTTGCGCACGCTGGAGCGGCCCATCGCGGATTCCGCGACCCGCACCTCGTCGCCGTCGTCGGGCTCCTCGGCGACCGTCGTGTCCTCGTACGGCAGCACCGCCGCGATCCGGAAACCCCCGGCGGGCAACGGCCCCACGTGCAGCAGCCCCCCGGCGACCCGCACCCGCTCCCCCAGGCCGATCAGCCCGACCCCCGGCCCCCCGACCACGAACCCGGCGCGCGGCGGGTTGTTGCGCACCTCCACCACCAGCGCGTCCGGCTCGTACTTCACCGTCACCTGCACGCTCGCCCCCGGCGCGTGCTTGTTCGCGTTGGTCAGGCCCTCCTGCGCCACCCGGTACGCCGCGTGGCTCACCTTCGACGGCAGCGGGCACGGCTGGCCACCGCGCACCAGGCTGACCCGCACGCCCGCGCGTCGGGCCCCGTCGACCAGCTCGTCGATCGCCTCGACCGTGCGCCGCGCCAGGTCCTCCTCCGGCGGGTCGTCGCGCCGGAGCACCCCGATGACCCCGCGCAGCTCCTCCATCCCGGTCAGGGCGGCGCTGCGCAGCACCTGCACGGCCTCGCGCTGCTTCTCCCCCAGCTCGCCGTCGAGCGCCAGCGCGCCCGCGTGCACGGAGATCAGGCTCAGCCGGTGGCCCAGGCTGTCGTGCATGTCCTGGGCGATCCGGTTCCGCTCCCGCAACCTGACCTGCCGCGTCAACATCGCCCGCTCGCGCCGCATCCGCTCCTCGCGCTCCTGCAACGCGGCCACGAGCGCGTTGCGCTGGGCGATGTAGCGCCCGACCAGGAACGGCAGCGCGACGACCATCCCGTAGACGGTCAGCATCACGAACGACCCGAGGAACCCGCTGAGCCCCGGAACCCCGCCCTCCCACTGGAGCATGTGCAGCGCCAGCCCGACGACCGCGGTCAGCAGCGCCCGCTGCCACGACACGATCCGGTAGCCCGCCGCGTACGCCACGACCACCATCAGCGTGATGCCGCCGTTGTCCGCGCCGAACACCACCAGCAGCGCGACGAGCATCGTGGTCGCCGGGAACGTCAACCGGAGCAGGTAGAGGGCGGTGAACAGCACCACCATCCCCACCAGCGCCACCCCGGACGGGTGCTGGTCGCTCAGCCAGCCGGGCAGCAGGTCGAGCAGCAGCACCCAGACGAGGCCGAACACCTCGCAGCCGAGCCGCCACTTCGTGACGCCCCTGATCCGCTCGGCGGTGTCCCGGAGGTAGGCCGACGGCCACTCCCGGACCCCGGCGAGTTCGGGCAGGAAGCGGTGCACGACGGTGGTCACGCCCCTCAACGTACGAGATCAGGGGTGGTCCTGTCGGCGCACGTTGGTCGCTTCGGCGGACGACGAAAGTTGACTCGTCGACCCGACCGGTCCTACCCGGACCCGTGTGCGAAAATCTTCGCGGAACACCGGATCAGAAGGGTCGTGGCAGCTGTGTCTTCGTCTTCGGAGCTGGACAAGCGTCCCGCTGTCGACGTCCACGACGAGCCGTCCGCCGAGTGGGGTTGGCACGGGTCGTTCCCGAAGGCCACCCGCATCGCGGGCTGGGCCTCCACGGTCGGCGTCTTCGGTCTCCTCATCGGCAACCACCACGGTCGCACCGAGAACCTGTTCCTCGTCCTCATCGGCATCGCGATGATCGCCATGCTGGTCCGCGACCAGGTCCGCAGCCGCACGTCCTGGCGTCGCTAGGACGCCGAAGGGCGGGCCCGGCCACCGGACCCGCCCCCTGCGTCACTCCACGACGGACAGCACGATCTTGCCCGTGCTGCGTCCCGCCTCACCCAGTTCGTGGGCCTTCCCGGCGTCCGCCAAGGGGAGCACGGCCTCGATCTGCACCTTGATCTTCCCGTCGGCCACGAGCCCGGCGATCTCGGTCAGCGCGGCCCCGTCCGGCTCGACGAGGAACGGCGTGGACCGCACCCCGGCCTTCGCGGCGGCCTCGGCCACCCCCTCCTGTAGCCCGCTGGGAACGGCCACCAGGATCCCGTCCGGCTTGAGCACGCCGACCGACCGGATCGCGTTGTCGCCGCCGACCAGGTCGATCACGACGTCCACGTCCGACACGACGTCCTCGAACCGCACGGCCGTGTAGTCCACGACCTCGTCGGCCCCAATGGACTTCAGGAACTCGTGCTTCCCGGCGCTGGCCGTGCCGATCACGTGCGCGCCCTTGGCCTTCGCGATCTGCACCGCCAGGTGCCCGACGCCACCGGCCGCGGCGTGCACCAGCACCCGCTGTCCGGCGCTCACGTGGGCCGTGTCGACCAGCGCCTGCCACGCCGTGAGCACGGCCAGCGGGAGCGCCGCCGCCTCGACGTGGGAGAGGTTCGCGGGCTTGAGCGCGAACTGCCGGGACGGCGCGGTCACGTACTCGGCGTAGGCGGAGGCCGCGCGCGGGAACCACGGCATCCCGTACACCTCGTCACCCGGCTTGACCGTGGTGACGCCGAACCCGACCTCCTCGACGACCCCGGACACGTCCCAGCCGAGGATGAACGGCGGGTCTCCGAGGACCCCGGCCATGCCACCGCCCGCGCGGGACTTCCAGTCGACGGGGTTGACGCCCGCGGCGTGCACCCGGACCAGGACCTCGGTCGGGAGCGGGGTGGGACGGTCGACCTCGGACACGACGAGGACTTCCGGCCCGCCGAGCGTCTGCTGCGTGATTGCCTTCATGGGATCCATCGTCGGATACCTGGTACCTGTCCGCAATTAGGCACTAAATTCCGCCCTAGGTACCTCTAGTAAACTACCCGTGACGTGGTAGAACACTATCGTGGACACACCCTGCACCCCTGACGTCCGCGACGTCTACCTCAAGCAGTGCCCGTGCCGTGAGGTGCTGGACATGGTCGCGAGCAAGTGGACCGCGCTCGCGATCGGCGCGCTCGAAGACGGGCCGCAGCGCTTCGGCGAGGTGCGCCGCAAGGTCGAGGGCATCACCCAGAAGATGCTCACCCAGACCCTGCGCGCGCTGACCCGAGACGGACTGATCACCCGAACGGTGTACCCCACCGTGCCGCTGCGGGTGGAGTACGAGCTGACACCACTCGGCCGCAGCCTGGTAGCGCCGCTCAGCGCGTTGCGGACGTGGTCGGAACAGCACATCGACCTGATCCAGACGGCCCGCGCCGACTACGACGAGACCGCCGATCTGGACCCCTCACCGGTGCGCTGATCAGGTGTTTTCGCGTGCCTGGACGCGAGGATCGACGTCTAGATCCACCACACCGACCGCGGGATGCCGACCTTCACCCACGACGAGTTCAAGTGGTCCCATCCAGGACGAGGTCGGCTCCAAGCCCGCGTGGGCGGCCGAGGCTTTCAACGATCTCGACGAGGTCGTCTAGGTGTACTGACCACAGAGGTTAGGAACTGGGCGACACGGGATCGAATGATCTTGGAATGGGTGAGGGCCTCCGGGTTCGGTGTGGATTGCGACGTCTACACCCAACCGATGGAGGCCCTCATGCCCCACGCTAACGCACCCCTGACCGAGCTCGGCAGACTCCGCCTGGCCCGGTGCGTCGTGGACGAGCACTGGCCACTACGACGAGCCGCGGAACGTTTCCAGGTCTCGGTCACCACAGCCCACCGCTGGGCCCACCGCTACCGCCACCACGACCCCGCCGGCATGACCGACCACAGCTCACGCCCCCACACCAACCCCCACCGGACGCCGTCACGCACCGAACGGCGGATCATCAAGATCCGGCTGCAACGGCGATGGGGACCAGCCCGCATCGGCTACCTGCTCGGACACCATCCCTCGACCGTGCACCGCGTCCTGACCCGCTACCGCATGGCCCGACTCGCCCACCTGGACCGAGCCATTGGCAGGCCGATCCGCCGCTACGAACATCCCGCTCCCGGCGACCTGGTCCACGTCGACATCAAGAAGCTGGGCAACATCCCCGACGGCGGCGGTCACCGCGTTCACGGCCGTCAGGTCGGCGGACACAACAGCCAACGCACCGTCACCGGCCAACGCAACGCCCACCGCAACCCGCTGCTGGGCTACGGATTCCTGCACAACGCCGTGGACGACCACTCCCGCCTGGCCTACACCGAGATCCTGGCCGACGAGACCAAGGAATCGGCCTGCGACTTCTGGCGCCGGGCGCACACGTTCTTCGCCGCGGCCGGGATCACAGTGCGGCGGGTGCTCACCGACAACGGCTCCTGCTATCGCTCCCACGACTGGCGCGACACCCTCACCAAGGCCGGGATCGTCCACAAACGGACCCGCCCCTACCGACCGCAGACCAACGGCAAGGTCGAACGCTTCAACCGCACCCTGCTCGAGGAATGGGCCTACGCCAAGCCCTACCTGTCCGAAACCGAACGCCGCGAGGCCTTCCCCGGATGGTTGCACTTCTACAATCATCACCGCGGACACACCGCGCTGGGCGGCAACCCACCCGCCAGCCGCGTTCCTAACCTCTGTGGTCAGTACATCTAGGTCAGCACCCAGCCGTACTGGAACTCGACGGTCTGGCCCTCGCAGTCGGTGGTGACGGAGTCGAAGTGCTGGCTGCCCGTCACGCAGCGGAACAGCGGCAGCGAGGGCAGGTCGGCGGGCTTCTCCGCCAGCACGTACCCGAGCAGGCCGTACACCGTCTGGCCCTCGCAGTTCGAGGCCAGTGACGACATGCGGTCCTGCGAGTTCTTGATGGCGCACGAGTACAGGGGTTTCGTGCCGGGGTCGGCGTTGGCGAGCAGCTTGCCGATGCCGCCCTCCACGGTGAACCCGGCGGGCGGCGCGACCTTCGCCGACCCGGTGTAGTGGAAGCCCGCCGCGTTGCGGAAGCGTTGCAGCGCAACGGCTTCCGGTGGCGGCTTCACCGCCGACGTGGTGGTCACCACCGGCGGATCGGGTTCCTTGGTGACGGTCACGGTCGACGGCGCGACGGACGTGGTCGGGGCGACCGACTCGCTCGACGGCGCACTGCTGCTCGACGTGGTCTCGGTCGACGAGGTGGTGGATGACGAGGTGGTCGGGCTCGGCGCGGGCAGCGCGTTGCCGCCGTTGGTGGGCTTGAGCAGGAACACCCCGGCGAGCACGACAGCCACGGCGACTCCTGCCAGCACGAACCACTTGCGGCGGTTGGGTTTCTCTTCCACGGGCTCGTCATCGGCCCACGGCGGTGTGTCCACCGGCTTGGTCGCGTAGGACGTGACGGGTTCGAGGTACACCGTCTCCGGCTCGCCGGGTTTGCGCAGCATCTCCCGCACCTGCGCGGCGGTGGGCCGGTTGTCGACCGCGCGGGTCAGCAGCCGCATGATCACCGCGCCCAGCGGCCCGGTCCCGTGCTTCAACACCGGCGGCTCGTAGAGGACCGCGTGCATCGTCGACGCCGTCGTGTCCCGCAGGAACGGCGACCGGCCCTCGACGGCGTGGAACAGCGTCGCCCCCAACGCCCACAGGTCCGTCGCGGGTGAGGGCACCTGCCCGTTGAACAGCTCCGGGGCCATGTAGCCGGGCGTGCCCATCATGCTGCCGGTGGCCGTGAGCCGCGGGTCGTCCATCGCCCGCGCGATGCCGAAGTCCGCCAACTTCGCCCCACCGTCGGGCAGCACCATGATGTTGCTGGGCTTGACGTCCCGGTGCACGATCCCCGCCGCGTGCGCCGTTTCGAGCGCGCTGAGCACGTGCAGCCCGATCGACACCACCTGCTCGGCGGGCAGCGCGCCACGGCGTTTCATCACGTCGGCGAGGGTGGGCGCCTCCACCAGTTCCATGACCAGGTACGTCGCACCGTGCTCGATGATCACGTCGTACACGCCGACCACGTTCGGACTGTTCAACCGCCCAGCGGTCCGCGCCTCGCGCAGCACCCGTTCGGCTTCGACCGGCGACGACGTCCGCAACTCCTTGAGCGCCACCCGCCGCCCGATGACGACGTCCTCGGCCAACCAGACGACACCCATGCCCCCACGACCGAGTTCCCGCAGCGTGCGGTACCTACCCGCGACCAGCTTCGTCGACTCCGCCACGCCCGGATGCTATCCCGAGAACCATCCACGTTCGCCCATTACGCCCAACCGCACTGGATCACCGTTAGACCGTTCACTGGCCTAACGACCTCAGCCTTCAGCCGCCAACTGCCCACAGGCCGCGGCGATCTCCTGGCCGCGCGTATCGCGCACGGTGCAGGTCACGCCCTGGGCCTCGACGCGGCGGACGAACTCGCGTTCCACGGGCTTCGGGGAGGCGTCCCACTTCGAGCCCGGCGTCGGGTTCAAGGGGATCAGGTTCACGTGGACCAGTGGTCCCAGGTGCTTGCGGAGGAGTTTGCCCAGCATGTCCGCGCGCCAGCCCTGGTCGTTGATGTCGCGGATCAGGGCGTACTCGATCGACACGCGGCGACCGGTCTTGTCCGCGTAGCCGCGGGCCGCCTCCATGACCTCGGCGACCTTCCACCGGGTGTTCACCGGCACCAGGGTGTCGCGCAGCTCGTCGTCCGGCGTGTGCAGCGAGACCGCGAGCCGGACGTGCAGGCCTTCCTCGGTCATCTTGCGGATCGCGGGCACCAACCCGACGGTCGACACCGTCACCGACCGCTGCGAGATGCCCAGGCCGTCGGGGGCCGGGTCGCAGATGCGGTGGACGGCCTCGATCACGCGCTTGTAGTTCGCCAGCGGCTCGCCCATGCCCATGAACACGATGTTCGACAGCCGCCCCGGCCCGCCGGGCAGTTCGCCGTCGCGCATCGCGGCGGCGCCGCGGCGGACCTGGTCGACGATCTCCGCCGTCGACAGGTTGCGCTGGAGGCCGCCTTGGCCGGTGGCGCAGAACGGGCAGGCCATGCCGCAGCCCGCCTGGCTGGAGATGCACAGGGTGGCGCGGTCCGGGTAGCGCATGAGGACGCTCTCCACGAGCGTGCCGTCGTGCGCCTTGAGCAGGGTCTTGCGGGTCGTGCCGTCGTCGCAGGCCACCGAGCGGATCTCGGTGAACAGCGGCGGCATGAGTTCCGCGACCAGCGCGGCGCGCGAGGCGGCCGGGATGTCGGTCATCGCGTCCGGGTCGGACGTGAGCCTGCCGAAGTAGTGGTTCGACAGCTGCGCGGCCCGGAAGGGCTTTTCGCCCAGCGCGGCGACGGCTTCTCGACGCCCTTCGGCGGAGAGGTCGGCCAGGTGGCGCGGCGGAAGCCCGCGCTTGGGTGCGTCGAAGACGAGGGGGAGGGCAGTCATAGCACCTACCAGTGTCCCACGGCCGGGCAGGTGCTCCCGACCACTCTTCCGACTATCGCCGTTGCATCGCGATAGGTTCCGATATATCGTTATCCCGTACCTACCGATACACCGAGCAAGGAGAAGTCAGATGCGATCCCCCTTCAGCCACGACCACCACGGTCACCGGCACCACCGCTCCGGCGGATTCGACGACCAGCGCCGCGGCTTCGGCGGCGGCTTCGGCGGCCCCCCGCCTCCCCCGTTCCCGCCGGAGGGCGAGATGCCTCCCGGCCCCTGGGGTCGGGGGCGCGGCGGCGGCAGGCGCGGCGGGCCCCACCACGGGCCCGGCGGACGGCAGCGGCGCGGCAACGTGCGCGCCGCGCTGCTCGCCCTGCTGGCCGAACGGCCCATGCACGGCTACGAGATGATCCAGGAACTCGGTCAGCGCACCGACGGCCTCTGGCGGCCGAGCCCCGGCTCGGTCTACCCGACGCTGCAGATGCTGGCCGACGAGGGCCTGGTCGCGTCCACCGAGGAAGCGGGCGGCAAGAAGCTGTTCACGCTCACCGAGGCGGGCACGGCCGAGGCCGCGAAGAGCGAGGGCGCGACCCCGTGGGAGCAGGTCAACGACGACGTGGACATCGTCTCGGCCAAGCTCCGCACGGCGTCGCGGCACCTCGGGTCCGCGATGCAGCAGATGGCGCACGCGGGCACGCGGGAACAGCAGGGCAGGGCGGTCGAGGTCCTCAACGAGGCCCGTCGCAAGATCTACGCGATCCTGGGTGAGCTGGACGTCGCCGAGGACACCGAGTAGTTACCAGCGGCCGTGCACGTGCGGCCGCACCAGTTCGTCGTAGACGGCCGTGACCTCGGCCAACGCCTCGGGTGTGAGGGGCGCGAGGTCGGCCGCCGCGACGTTGCCCCGCACCTGCTCGGCGTTGCGCGCGCCGGGGATCACGACGGTGACACCCGGCTGGTCGACGATCCAGCGCAGCGCGAACTGGGCGAGCGTGGCGTCCGCGGGTACCAGCGGGCGCAGCCGTTCGACGGCCTCCAGGCCCACCTCGAACGGCACACCGGAGAACGTCTCGCCTTGGTCGAACGCCTCGCCGTTGCGGTTGTACGTGCGGTGGTCGTCGGATCCGAACGTCGTCGCGGCGGTGTACCGCCCGGACAGCAGGCCCGACGCCAGCGGCACCCGCGCGATGATCCCCACGCCCGCCTCGGCCGCCGCCGGGAGCACCCGCTCCAGCGGCTTGAGGCGGAAGGCGTTCAGGATGATCTGCACGCTCACCACGTTCGGCCGCGCGATGGCCAGCAGGGCCTCCTCGACCGTCTCGACGCTCACGCCGTAGGCCGCGATCCGCTTGGCCTGCACCAGTTCGTCGAGGCTGTCGAACACCTCGTCGGTCGAGTACACGGGCGTCGGCGGGCAGTGCAGCTGCACCAGGTCGATCGTGTCCACGCCGAGGTTGGCGCGCGACCGGTCGTTCCACGCGAGGAAGTTCTCCCGCGAGTAGTTCTCCGGCACCTGCTCGACCCGGCGGCCCATCTTGGTCGCCACGAAGACGCCCGCGTCGTCCCGTTCCCGCAGGAACTGGCCGACGAGCTTCTCGCTGCGCCCGTCGCCGTACACGTCGGCCGTGTCGAAGAAGGTCACGCCCGCGTCGGCGGCCGCGTGGAGGAGGGCGATCCCGTCGCCCTCCTCCACCTGGCCCCAGTCTCCGCCGAGCTGCCAGCAACCCAATCCGATGACGCCGACGGGGCGTCCGATCCTGTTCGCGCTCCGGTTCTCCACAACCGAAATCCTACGGTCAGCCGGACATCCGGGCGTATCGGCCGAGTTCGTCGCCCGCCGGTCCGTAGAACGTCAGGTCGTCTCCGCGCACGTCCACGCGCACGGCCTTGGCCAGCACGTCGGTGTTGGGCACGTTCTCGCAGCCGATGTCGGTCCACGGCCCGGACGTGTCGCCGGAGAACCCGCCGCCCGCTTCGGTCCGGTACCGGATCTGCCCCACGTTGCAGCCGTCGGACACCTGGGCGGTCAGGTCGCCGCGGAACGTGATCACCGGCTCGCTCCGGTTGCTCGCCCGCCGCTCCTCGTCCACGACGAACCCGGTGATCGACACCGGCCGCCACGTGCCCACCAGCGCCACCGGCTCGTCCGCCATGTCCCGGTTCCCCAGCACGAAAAACCCACCGACGACCGCCAGCACCACGGCGGCCGCGGCTCCCCACAACCAGAACCTCATCCGGATCCCCCTCGTCTCGTCCCCAGGACGGAACGGCCGGGGCAAGCGGTTGCACGTCAGGGAAGGACGAGTCCGGTCGGCTTGCGGCGCACGTGCAGCCGGTAGCCGACGTCGAACGACAGCCCAGGTGTCTCGTCGATGGCCCTCTGCGCGACCGGCGCGGAGAACTCGATGCGCAGCACCGATTCCAGGTCCTCGCGCCGCTGGAACGCCCACCGCGCCGTCACGTGCCGCACGCTGAACCCGTTGGCGGCGAAGAACTCCGCCACGGCGGCCGGGTCGTAGCGGGCCTCGTCGGCGCACAGCCACGGCCCGTACGGCGGCGCGGCCCCGTCGATGTCCACGATGGCCAGCGCGCCGCCCGGCCGCAGCACGCGGTCCGCCTCGCGCAGCCCCGGCTCGCAGCCGGGGCCGAAGAAGTACGCCGTGCGCGCGTGCACGAGGTCGGCGCTGCCGTCCGGCAGCGGCAGCCGTTGCGCGGGACCGGCGACGACGGAGGCGTTCGCGATGCCCTCGACACGGGTCTTGGCCCGCTTGACCAGCGGCGCGTACGGCTCGACCCCGGTCGCGGAGCGCGCCGTCGCGGCGAACAGCGGCAGGTGGAACCCGTCACCGCAGCCGACGTCGACGACGTCCAGCCCGGCCCAGTCGCACTCCTCGCGCAACGCCGCCCAGATCGCTCCGTCGACGTCCTGCGCGCGGTTCTCGACCTGGTAGACCTCGGGCCAGTGCCAGATGTTCGGGCTCGGCAGGACGTCGGCGGGGCGAATTGCCGCCAAAGCCGCGCGCACGAATCCCTTCACCACACAGACTGTAGAGGCCGCACGCCGATCGGACGGTGCTATTCCAGCCGAACGCGGCGTAGCGTGATCAAGACAGTTGCCCAGAGGAGGCGTCCGTGTCCATCACGCCGAACTCACCCGCCCTGGCGGACCTCCACCCCGGCGCCCCCTGCTGGGTCGAGCTGCCGGTGACCGACCTGGCCGCCGCCAAGGACTTCTACACCGGCCTGTTCGGCTGGGAGTACGTCGACGACGAGGGCTACGCGGTCGCCGTGCTCGACGGGGTGCCCGTCGCGGGCCTGCCCGTGGACCGCGCGCTGCCCGAGCAGTACACGGCGTGGACCCTGTTCCTGCACACGCGGCACGCCCGCGCGACGGCGGAGAAGGTGTACGCGCTGGGCGGCTCGGTGCTGCGCAACCCGAGCGTCGCCGCCGACCACACGCAGACCACGATCGTCAGCGACCCGACCGGCGGCGTGATCGGCTTCCGGCACGTGCCCGCGGACTGGCGGTTCGGCACGACGGGCCACGGCGCGTTCGCGTGGGCCGAGCTGAACACCCGTGACGGAGCGGCGGCGGACGCGTTCTTCAAGGAACTGTGCCACTTCGACGTGATGCAGATCGGCGACGGCCACACGGTCGACTACACGGTCTGGTCCGTCGAGGGCGAGAGCGTGCTGGGCAGGCAGCGCATGGGCCGCCGCTCGTTCGCGCCCACCGTGCCCGCGCACTGGATGATCTACCTGACGGCGTCGCCCGAGATCGGCGCGGACTCGGTCGCGAGCCGCGTGCTCGAACTGGGCGGCCAGGTGACGGTCGAGCCGTACGACACGCCGTACGGCCGCGTGACCGAGGTCCGCGACCACACGGGCGCGACGTTCTCGGTGATGGACTCGTCCCGCGCGATCACCCTGTCCGACGACGAGACCGGCGCGAACGTGGACGACCCGTACGACGACTGAGGTCGACTACGGCACGAACAGGTGCAGCAGCAGCCAGCCGACCACGGCCGACGGCAGCAGGGAGTCCATGCGGTCCATCAGGCCGCCGTGACCGGGCAGCAGCGTGCCCATGTCCTTGATGCCGAGGTCGCGCTTGATGAGCGATTCGACCAGGTCACCGGCCGTGGAGCTGATCACCAGGGCAGCGCCGAACAGCACGCCCTGCCACCACTGGCCCTCCAGGAGCAGGCTCACCGTGAGCGCGCCGCCGACCATGCCCGCGACGAGCGAGCCCGCGAAACCCTCCCAGGACTTCTTCGGGCTGATCGTGGGGGCCATCGGGTGCTTGCCGAACAGCACGCCCGCGATGTAGCCGCCGGTGTCCGACAGCACGACGCCGAGGATGAACGCGATCACCCGGAACGCGCCGTCCTCCGGCACGACCAGCATCACCGCGAACGAGGCGAACACGGCCACGTACGCGACGGTGAAGATCGACGCCGTGAGGTCGCGCAGGTAGCCGTCCGCGCCGTCCTTCAGGCGCCACAGCATGCACGCGAGCATCGTGATCACGAACGCGCTGAGCACGCCCGCCCGCTCGTACGGCCAGGCCAGCCACACGACGGCCTGCCCGCCGACGAGCACGGGCACCAGGGCGACCTGGATGCCCGCGCTCGTCTTGAGCGCGCGGGACAGCTCGAAGATCGACACGGCCACCGCCGCCGCGACGACGGCGATGAACACCTGCCGCACGGTGAACAGGGAGACGAGGACCACGACACCGAGTCCGACACCGACCGCGATGGCCGACCGCAGATCGCGCCCCGCCCGTGACGGCTTCTTCCCACCGTCCGCGCTCACCGCCCGCGCGTCCTGCTCACCACCGGCTGGCACCTGTGCTCCTATCACGACTCCCACGTCACCATCAGACTTCGAGCAGCTCGGCTTCCTTGTGCTTCACGAGCTCGTCGATCTGGTGCACGTAGTTCTGCGTCACCGACTCGAGTTCCTTCTCGCCGCGAGCGCCCTCGTCCTCGCCGGACTCGCCGTCCTTGACCATGCGCTCGATCTCCTCCTTCGCCTTGCGGCGGATGTTGCGCATGGTGATCTTGGCGTCCTCGCCCTTGGTCTTCGCGACCTTCACCATCTCCCGGCGGCGCTCCTCGGAGAGCTGCGGGATGACGACGCGGATGATCGAGCCGTCGTTGCTGGGGTTCACGCCGAGGTCGGAGTTCCGGATCGCCTTCTCGATGGCGTTGAGCTGGCTCGCGTCGTACGGCTTGACGACCGCCATCCGCGCCTCGGGGATCGCGATGCTCGCCAACTGGTTCAGCGGGGTCGGCGAACCGTAGTAGTCCACGACGATGCGCGAGAACATGGAGGGCGAGGCGCGGCCCGTGCGGACGGCCGCGAGGTCGTCCTTCGCCACGGCCACGGCCTTTTCCATCTTCTCCTCGGCTTCGAGGAGGGTCTCGTCGATCACGGCTACTCCTTAGTGCGAGCCGGGGCAGTACTGCCTGTTCCCAGCGGGTCTAGAAGGACGGGCGACCACCGGGGGTGCTCACCAATGTTCCGATCTTCTCACCACGCACCGCCCGCGCGATGTTCCCCTCGGTGAGGAGGTTGAACACCATGATGGGCATGTTGTTGTCCATGCACAGGCTGAACGCGGTGGAGTCCGCCACGTTGAGCCCGCGTTCCAGCACTTCGCGGTGCGTGATGTTGTCGAACATCAGCGCGTCCGGGTCGATCTTGGGGTCGGCGGTGTAGATGCCGTCCACGGCCTTCGCCATGAGCACGATCTCGCAGCCGATCTCCAGCGCGCGCTGCGCGGCCGTCGTGTCGGTGGAGAAGTAGGGCATGCCCGCGCCGCCGCCGAAGATCACGACGCGACCCTTCTCGAGGTGGCGCATGGCGCGGCGGGGGATGTAGGACTCGGCGACCTGGCCCATCGTGATGGACGTCTGGACCCGCGTGTCGATGCCGTGCTCGCGCTCCAGGAAGTCCTGCAACGCCAGGCAGTTCATCACGGTGCCCAGCATGCCCATGTAGTCCGCGCGGCTGCGGTCCATGCCGCGCTGCTGCAGTTCGGCGCCGCGGAAGAAGTTCCCGCCGCCGATGACCACGGCGACCTGGGCGCCGGTGCGGACCACGGCCGCGATCTGGCGGGCGACGACGGTGACGACGTCGGGGTCGACCCCGACCTCCCCGCCGCCGAACATCTCCCCACCGAGCTTGAGCATCACGCGCTTGTAACCATCAACGTCTTCGCTCACAGGTCCTCCTCGCGGCGCTGGAAGTCTGGACACGGCGAAGGCGGGGTTGCGATGCACTGCAACCCCGCCCTCACGCGAATCAGGCCTGGCCGACCTCGAACCGGGCAAAGCGGGTAACCGCCACGCCGGCCTCGTCGAGCACTGCCTTGACGGTCTTCTTGGACTCCTTGACCGAGGACTGCTCCAGGAGCACGACGTCCTTGAAGAAGCCGTTCACGCGGCCTTCGGCGATCTTGGCGATCGCGGCTTCCGGCTTGCCCTCTTCGCGGGCGGTCTCCTCGGCGATGCGGCGCTCGTTGGCGACCACCTCTTCGGAGACGTCCTCGCGGGTGAGGTACTTCGCGCGCATGGCCGCGATCTGCTTCGCGGTGTCGGCGGCGACGGCCTCGTCGGTGCCCGTGTACTCCACGACCACGCCGATGGCGGGCGGCAGGTCCGCGGAGCGGCGGTGCAGGTAGGTGGTGACGGTGCCGTCGAACACGGCCACGTTGCCGACCTCGAGCTTCTCGGACAGCTTCGCCGAGTACTCCTCGACCACCGTGGCGACGGTCTTGCCGTCGATCTCGCTGGTCAGCAGGGTCGCGACGTCGTTGGCGCGCGAGGCCTTGGCGGCCGCGAGCACCGTGGCGGCGAACTCCTGGAAGCCGTCCGTCTTGGCCACGAAGTCGGTCTCGCACAGCACCTGGACCATCACGCCGTCCTCGGCGGTGACGAGACCGTTGGTGGCGGTGCGGCCTGCGCGCTTGCCGACGTCCTTGGCACCCTTGATGCGCAGGATCTCGACGGCCTTGTCGAAGTCGCCGTCGGTCTCCTCGAGCGCGTTCTTGCAGGCCATCATGCCCGCGGCCGTGAGCTCGCGGAGGCGCTTCACATCAGCGGCGGTGTAGTTCGCCATCGTGCGATTTCCGTTCCTTCTGCGGTCCGATGTCGGCGGTGGCCGACGTGGGTTACGCGCGAGTTGGTGCTGAACACGCCGCGCCCACGGGTCCGTGGGCGCGGCGTGCCGCTGCTATCAGGACTGGACGGGCTGCTCGGCAGGCGCCTCGGCGGTCTCGGCGGCCGGGGTGGCCTCCGCCGCCTCGGGCGTCGTGCTGGTGAGCAGCTCCTGCTCCCACTCGGCCAGCGGCTCGTCGATGCCGGGCTCCGGCTTGTCGTCGCCGTCAGCCGCGTTGTTGCGCGCACCGGAGCGGGCCATCAGACCGGCGGCGGCCGCCTCGGCGACGACCTTGGTCAGCAGCGCCGCGGAACGGATCGCGTCGTCGTTGCCCGGAATCGGGAAGTCGACCTCGTCCGGGTCGCAGTTCGTGTCCAGGATCGCGACGATCGGGATGTGCAGCTTGCGCGCCTCGCCGACGGCGATGTGCTCCTTCTTGGTGTCGACGATCCACACCGCGGAGGGCACCTTGGCCATGTCGCGAATGCCGCCCAGCGTGCGGGACAGCTTGTCCTTCTCGCGGTTCATCATCAGGATTTCCTTCTTGGTGAAACCCTGGAAACCGCCGGTCTGCTCCATCGACTCCAGCTCCTTGAGCCGCTGGAGGCGCTTGTGCACCGTCGAGAAGTTGGTGAGCATGCCGCCCAGCCAACGCTGGTTCACGTACGGCATGCCGACGCGGAGCGCCTCGCTGGCGATCGCTTCCTGCGCCTGCTTCTTGGTGCCGATGAAGAGGATCGACCCACCGTGCGCGACCGTCTCGCGGACGAACTCGTACGCCCGGTCGATGTAGGTCAGCGTCTGCTGGAGGTCGATGATGTAGATGCCGTTGCGCTCGGTGAAGATGTAGCGCTTCATCTTCGGGTTCCAGCGACGGGTCTGGTGCCCGAAGTGCACGCCGCTGTCGAGCAGCTGCTTCATGGTGACGACGGCCATAGCCGGGTTCGCACCTTTTCGATCAGGCGCACCGGACCGGCCGGTACGCGCATTCCGGTTGTCGCGGTAAGCCGGGATGGCCGACCGCCCTAGTGCCCTGCCGCCGCCCAGACCCGAAGTCTCGTACACCTTTGGGACCGCCGGACGCCGTGACTCGACCACACTCGAAAGGGATCGGATCAGCAGTGGCACGCGAAATCGCCCTGTACGCAGACGGGGCGTGGAACAAGTGTACGCCGAAACCCCCTGAAGTCCGAACCGGGGCCTCCAGTTGTCCACAGGCCCCCCGGTTGTCCACAGATCCGGATTTCACGATGGCGTAGCCGCAGGTCAACCCGGACCGTGAACCCATGACCACCACACCGAGCACCACCGGTCCAGGAACCACCACACGGACGACATCGCGGCTCCGCCAAGCCCTACGCCGGGCCACGGGGAAACCCGCACCACCCCCATCCCCGAGGCCCCGCCCAAGCACCACCCGAACGGGCTTCATCCACTCGATCCACCTCCACCTCACCACCCTCCGCACCCCCTGCCCCCGCCTCACCCGAACAACTCCACACCCCACCCCGATCCCCCGGTCCCACCTCCACCCACTGCTCACCCCAGGTCACGAGGCCTGCCTACGCCGCTTCACCCACCCCACCAGCGCACCCAACCGCCCCGCACCCGAACCCCGACCCGCACATGCCACCTGACCTGGTCACCGTGGGCCCACCACCCTCACCGCCCCCACTGGCGCACTCCTCCGCCCCGCGCATCCCACCTGGGCAGAGCACTCCATTCGCACCAGCCCGCTCCGCGCCGCCCGCACGGCCAGCCCTGCCGGTGTCACCACAGCCAGTGCTGCCGGCACCAGCCGCGACTCTGGTGCCGCCTGGCCATGCCGTACCGGCTCCACTGCCCGCGCTACCGCTGCCGTCCAGGCCCGCCGCGCTACCGACGCCAGCTGCGTCTCTGGTGTCACCCGCCATAGCCATGACAGCTGCGCTGGCCGCACTACCTGCGCCAATGGTGTCGCCCAAGCCAGCCGCGCCGCCAGCGCCAGTCGTCCCGCTCGCTCTACGCGTGCTGTCCGTACCGCCCGCGTTGCCAGCGCGGCCAGCGGTGCCGGTGCGGTCTGTGCGAGCTGTGCGAGCTGTGCTGTCTGTGCTGGTCACCGTGGTCGTGGTCGGGTTGGCCCTGTGTCCACCTGCGGCGGCGCGGCGGGGTGTGTACGTGTGGCCCCTTGCGCCGCCGCACCCGGTGTTGCGGGCCTTCAGTGCGCCCATGACCACCTACGGACCGGGGCATCGGGGTGTTGACCTGGGTGGAACCGCTGGTGAAGCGGTGTTGGCCGCCGGCGATGGCACGGTGCTCTTCGCTGGGGAAGTGGGTGGACGGCCGGTGGTGTCGGTCGTGCACGGTGACGGGCTGCGGACCACGTACGAGCCGGTGGAGCCTGGTGTGCGCGCGGGGGTGTCGGTGCGGCGCGGGGAGGCCGTCGGGGTTCTTCTGGCCGGGCATCCCGGTTGTCCTCAGGCCGCTTGCCTGCACTGGGGGGCTCGGCGCGGCCTGGAGTACGTCAATCCGATCCGGCTGGTTTCACCCGGTCGAGTGCGACTGTTGCCCTTGCCGCCTGCGGCGACGGGGAGCGGGTGACGCGGTTCGGGCGGGTGGCGTGGACGTGGCCGGAAGTGGGAACTTCCGGCCACGGACGGCTGGTGGCGGACTCCTCGTGGGAGTGGTCAGTCCGACTGCTCGTTGAGCTTGGTGCGGAGGCGGAGCACCGCTCGGGTGTGCAGTTGGCAGACCCTGGACTCGGTGACGCCCAAGACCTTGCCGATCTCGGCGAGGGTCAGGTTCTCGAAGTAGTAGAGGGTGACCACTATTCGATCGCGTTCCGCGAGTTGGGCGACGGCGTCCGCGAGTTGGCGGCGGCTGTCGAGGTCGACCAGGGTGGCGACGGGGTCTTCCGCGTGGTTGTCCGGCAGTGACTCGGCTAAGGACGCGCCCGCACCGGTACCCCCGCGACCTGCGGCGATCAGCTCGTCGAGTGCGACGACGCTGGTGAGTTGCAGTTGGGCGTACAGCTCGCGGAGCTCGGCGAGGCCGATCTTCAGCTCGGCGGCGAGTTCGCGGTCTGTCGGTGTCCGCTGCAACTGTGCGCCGAGGCGTTCCAGAGCCCGCTCGACGTCCCTCGCGCGGGAGCGGACCGAGCGCGGCACCCAGTCCTGGGAGCGGAGGTCGTCGAGGATCGCGCCGCGGATGCGCTGCATGGCGTAGGTCTCGAACTTCAAGCCGCGTTCGAACTCGAACTTCTCGATCGCGTCGACCAGCCCGAAGATGCCGGACTGGATCAGGTCGCCGACGTCGACGTGGGCGGGCAGGCCCGTGCCGACCCGGCCGGCGACGTACTTGACCAGCGGTGCGTAGTGCAGGACCAGCCGGTCGCGGACGACCTGCTCGTGCGAACGGCCGTAGGTCTGCCACAGGGCGATGATCCCGGCCTCGACGTCGTCCGCGGTCCGCGATTCGGACGCCGGGTGGGCCGGGCGCTGGGAGCCGTTGCGCACGGCGGGCGTGAGCATGACGGAATGGCCGTTCGTCACGGCACTCCCGTTGTGGAGCGGGTCACCGTCGATGCGGTGACCGTTGGTCCCTGTCGGGGAGTGCTCCTCCGACGTGGTTCCGACGTGCGCGGCGGAAGGGGTGTTCACGGTTGCGGTCCGCGAACCTCCCCCTGCGACGTCAGGAACGGGGGTGGGTTCGGTCATGGATCGCCTTCAGCCGTTCGACAGTGACGTGTGTGTAGAGCTGAGTTGTTGCGAGCGTAGCGTGACCAAGGAGTTCTTGGACTGTGCGCAGGTCCGCTCCCCCTTCCAAAAGGTGTGTCGCCGCTGAGTGGCGAAGTCCGTGCGGCCCGAGCGGGGCCGTACCGGGTACCGCACCCACTACATCGTGAACAACCCGCCTAGCGGTACGGGTATCTAGACGACGACCTTGGACACCCAGGAACAGCGCTGT
>Ga0247771_1000076_pt1 | contig 40697 bp, 44 predicted proteins | sample UWRJL197509C6_FD_179948 | JGI IMG/M metagenome (GOLD analysis project Ga0247771, IMG submission 179948) | Plant litter microbial communities from Arlington Agricultural Research Station in Wisconsin, United States - UWRJ-L197-509C-6 | ecosystem: Environmental > Terrestrial > Plant litter >... | reverse complement strand
CTTCATCACCCCGGACGCAGGGGGCGACGATCTCTTCGCCCACGTGTCCGTGGTCATGGGGTCGGAGCCGCTGCAGAAGGGTGACCGGGTCCGGTACGCCGTGCGTCAGAGCGACCGGGGCCCGCAGGCCGACCGCGTCGAACGCCTCTGAGGAGGCGGCCCCACCGGTGGCCCGACGAGGGCCACGACGGCGGCTTCGCCCAGGAAGCGGGACCACGGCCGGATCCTCGTGCTCGGCAACCTCGACCTCCTCAGACCCTGATCCGCCCACGACCTGGTCGATGAGTACCGCCTGACCGTGTTCCCTGTCGTCCTGGGCACCGGCAAGCTCCTCTTCGCCAATGGTGCCAACCCCGGCCGGACCACGGTCGCCGGCGTACCGGCCCGCGGGCAAGCCGAAGTACGGGGTCCTTCGGCCTGTGACCGCGGGCGCCGCCTCCGGGACGCCGGAAGGCGGCGCGGTCGGGTCACTTCACGCGGGCGGCCACGGCCTTGGCGGCGGTGACCAGTCGGGGGGCGTTCTCGGCCGGGTCGTTGAGCCGGACCAGGTGGACCGCGAACCAGGTGTCGCCCACGCGCCCGAAGACGGTGTCCTCCTCGGCGTGGGCCTCGTCGCCGATGCCCGGCACCGGGGTGAACTCGTGTCCCAGCTCGACGTCGATGTCGTAGAACTTCTTGGCGCCGGGGCCGACGAACACCTCGACCTGGGCCGTCGGACCGTCGACCGGACCCGCGAAGAGGCATTGCACGCCTGCGGCGTCTTCGGGTTTTTGGAGTTCGGTGTCCGCCACCGCTTCGGCTTCGGCCTTGGTCAGGAGGTCGCAGGCGTTGGGCAGGTCGCTGTCCTTCCCCGTGGTGTTGGACCCGGTCGCGTCGGTGGGCGCTGGGGCTTCGGTGGACGCTGGGGCTTCAGCAGACGCTCGGGCTTCGGTGGACGGGGTGGGGAGTGGGCGTTGGGATTGGCTGGTGCTGGGGATAGCCGAGCAGGCGGTGAGGGCAGGCAGGAGAAGTGCCAGCAGGGCGGTTCTCAGACGGGGCACGGTGATTCCTTCGGGAGTTGGGCGGCTCACAGGCGTTCCTTGATCAAAGCGGCGAAACGGTCGATGGCGGGGCGGTCGGTCTTCGGGTCGGAGACGTCGGTGACGATCTGCAGGCGGCAGACGCGGTCGCCGACGGCGAAAGTGGTGTAGCCGCCGGTGTAGTAGGTGAGGCCGCCGTCGCCCTTCTCGGACTCGCCCATCATGGGTTCCTCCGGCACGACACCGCCGGGGGCGGTTCCGGTGCTGCCGACGTCGATGCTGACGGAGTGGTAGTCGGAGTTCTCCCACTGGCAGGTGCTGTGGCCCGCACTGCCCTTGCGCTGGTGCTCGCCCAGCACGTCGGTGAGCTCGGCCTCGGTGAAGAGGGTGCAGGCGTCGATGCCGGGGGCGTCCGCGGGTGTGGGGGCTGCGGTCAGGGGGCCTGCGCCTGCGTCGGGGATTCCCGGCATCGAGGTGCCGGTGCAGGCTGTCATCGTCAAAGCGGTCAGGAGGGCTAGTAGGACGGTGGGGAAGCGGTTCACTCTGCGGTTCCTCTCGGGGCTGCGAGCCACCGGGCTGGGAGGAGGCGGTCGACGCGCCAGCCCGCTGCCTGGGCGGCAGCGGTGACGTGGGCCTCGTCGGGGCCTTCCACCAGGGCCAGGACGACGTCGTCTTCGGGGAGGTGCACTGCGGCTACCAGGCGGGCGCCGGAGGTGAGAGGGCCCGGGGCGGTGGGGGTGCCGGAGTGCTCGTAGCGCTCCAAGGCGAAGAGTTCGTCGGGCATGAGTGGACGGTAGGGCGGGGGGTGGGGGTGGCGAATCGGGTGTTTCCCTATGCGGTTAGGCGGGTGGACCCGTCCTCTACGGCAACCACGGACTTCGCCGAAAGAGAGGCAAGGCTCCGCCCCACCCCATCAGGCAGTGCCCGTCGGCGACCCGCGGTCTGGGGGTGCGCGGCCTTCCTTGCGTTGAGTGGGTGGTTGGCCGTGCTCGGCTTGCGTTTGCGGGGGGCCGCCGGCGGCCTGGGGGGTGGTCGGCCTTCCCTGCGTTCTGGTGGTGGTCGGCCGTCTTCGCCCGTAGGGGGTGATTGGCCACAGTGGACTCTTCAGGAGTCCGGGTAGGAGGTCATGGTGGCGCCCAGTTGGGCGCGGGTGGTTATGCCCAGTTTGCGGTAGATGCGGGCCAGGTTGGCTTCTACGGTTTTGGGGCTCAGGAACAGTTCTTCGGCTATGGCGCGGTTGGTGCGGCCGGCGGCGGCCAGGTGGGCCACGCGGGTTTCGGTGGGGGTGAGGGTGGTGTTGGTGCCGCCGGCGGGTTTGATGCCGAGGCGGGCTGCTTCGGATTGGGCGCGGGCGGTGAAGGCGGTGGCGCCCAGGGTGGTGAACTCGGCTTCCGCCGCTGTGAGTGCGGTGCGGGCCGCGGTGCGTTTGCGGGTGCGGCGGAGGACTACGCCTGTTGTCAGGAGGCAGCGGGCGCGGTCCAAGGGGACCACGGCCGGGGGGATGGAGTCCCTGGCGGTGGTGAGGGCGTCCAGGGCTGGGGTGGGGTCTTGGCCTCGTGCGGCGGCCAGGAGGGCGCGGACCCTTGCCAGGCCCAAGGTCGTCCAGGGGCGGGGGAGGCGGGTGTGGCGGGCGGTGAGGCGGGCCAAGGCGGTGGTGGCGCCGTCCAGGTCTCCGGCGGCTATGCAGGCTTCGGCCCAGTCGGCCTCGAAGCGGAGGGACAGGGGTTCCTTGAGGCCCAGGGCGTCCACGGCCTCGGCCAGGGCGGTGTAGTGGGTGGCGGCTTCGGCGGGGCGGGTGGCGGAGAAGGCCGTGAAAGCCGCCAGGAGGTGGTGGAGGCGGGCGGACCAGATGTCGCCGGTGGCGGCGGCTTCGGTCAGGCCGACCCGTGCTACGCGGTCGGCTTCGGTCAGGTTGCCCTGGTGGGCGGCCACCATGCCCAGGAGCCAGTTCTCGCCCACCAGGCCGGTGCCCAGTTGGGTGCCCAGGTCGTGGGCCAGGCGGAGGTGGTCGGCGGCGGCGGTGTAGCGGCCCGCGGAGATCTCGGCCTCGCCCAGGTGGGTGTGGAGGTCGTGTTGGGCGGGTTCGTCGCCGCGGGCGACGGCCTGGTCCAGGAGGGTGGTGAGGCGGGCGCGGGCCAGGTCGTGGTCGTCGACGGCCTTCCAGTAGATGGCGGGGACGGTGGCTGCCAGGCGGGATGGTTCGGGGTCTTCCAAGGACAAGGCGCGGGTGAGCAGTTCTGTGCGGGGGGCGTTGCCCGCGCGCAGGTCGTTGTAGAACTCCATCAGCAGGGTGGCGGAGGCCAGCGGGCGGTGGGCGGGGTCGGCGGAGAGCAGAGCCGAGCCGCGGCGGGCGTGTTCGCCCGCGGCTTCCGGGCGGACGTCGAAGACGGCCAAGTGGGCGTGGATGCGGCCTGCCAGGACCGAGTCGGGCGGGCAGGACTCCAGGCCCTCCAAAGCGGCGGCCACGGCGCCGTCCAGGTCGTCGGCGGCGTGGCGGATCTCGCCGAGGAGGAGCAGGGCCTCGGCGCGGTCGGGGCCGTCACAGGAGGCGGCCAGGTCGGCCGCGCCCGCTTCGGCGCCCGCGTAGTCGCCGCTGTCGAAGCGGGCGCGTTCGGCGGCCAGGCGGTGGGTGACGGCTGCCGTCGAAGAAGGGTGCAGGGCGGCGGCCCGGTCCCACAGGCCCGCGGCGGTCTCCGGGGCGCCGCGGTCGCGGTGGCGGCGGGCGGCCATGGCCAGCTCGTCGGCCACGTCGGGGTCGGGGCCGGTGGTGGCGCCCGCGAGTTGGCGGGCGCGTTCGTCGGGGTCGGCGACGACGTCGGCGAGTCTGCGGTGCAGGCCGCGGCGCACGCCCGGCGGCACGCCGGAGCGCACGGTGGCGGCGTAGAGCGGGTGGGCGAAGGCGACGGTGTCCGGGTGCGCGACGAGCAGGCCGGACTCCTCGGCCTGGTCGAGCGCGTCCTGGTCGACCCCGGCGGCGAGCAGGTCGCGGGCGGTCGGGACGGCGAGCAGGGCGGCCAAGCGCACCGCGTCGCGGACGGGGCCGGGCAGGGCCGCGACCCGCTGGGACAGCAGCTCCTGCACCGACGCCGCGACCGGGAGGTCCTCCCCCGTCCTGGGCAGCCTCGGCAGCCGGTGCAGCGCACGGGTGATCTCCAGCGCGAGCAGCGGGTTGCCGCCGCTGTCGCGGGCGACGCGGGCCAGCAGCGGGCGGGGCAGGGCGGTGCCGAGCCGCTCGCGCAGCAGGTGGTGCAGCTCGCCCACGCCCATGGGCGGCACCTCGAGCCGGACCAGGTCGGGCAGACCCAGTGGGTCGTCGGCGGCCGGCCTGCGGGCGAGCAGGACGGCGGCGGCGGTGCGGCGCAGCGCGAACCGCAGGGCCCGCTCGCTGGGCAGGTCGAGCCACTGGACGTCGTCCACCGCGACGAGGACCCGCTCCCCCGCAGCCTCCAGTGCGGTGCGCACGCCCGCGGCGAGCGCCCGCTCGTCGACCTCGCCGTCGGTCTCGCCGGAGAGCAGCACGGCGGCCACGGCCCGCCGCTGCGGCGGGGGCAGGGCGTCGACGTGCGGGGCGAGGGGCCTCAGGACGTCGGCGAGCGCGGCCAGCGGCAGGTCGGCCTCGGACTCGGTCGGCGCGCAGGACAGGACGGTGGACCCCGCGGCCTCGGCCCGGTCGACGAGGGCCCGCCACACCGCGGTCTTGCCGATCCCGGCCGCACCCTCCAGCAGGACCCGGCCGCCCCCGGCCAGCGCCGCCCAGCCCGCGTCCAGCAGCGCGCTGCGGCCGACCACGGCCTGTGCCACGGGCACTCCCTGCTCCACCCCTGAGACGGACGCCCGACCCTAACCCACGACCGGCCGATGTGGACGGTATTCGGCGGGAGCTGCGCAAGCGCGAGTACGCGCGGTGAGCCGCGACCCCGTCGGATCTCCGATCGGAGATCTTGCGGCACATGCTCGCCGTGGTGGTCCTGCGGATCGCGGTGGGGTTCGGCGCCGAGCAGTTCATCGACGACCGGGTCCTCTTGAAGGCCAAACGCCTGCTGGTGCACATGATGTGACCGAGTTCGTCGAACACCCACGTGCGGGATGGATCTCGTGCTGTGCGGAGGACGGATCCGATCACTCCCGAACGGCGGCAGGCCACCGACCGTTGGCCCGCCGCCCGCGCGTCACGACAGGGTCACGCACGCCCGGTTCAGCAGCAGGTCCACCAGCGTGTACGGGGCGCAGGCGAGCGCGAGGTGGAAGTCGGCGCCGCTCGGGTTGACCGGGTTGTAGATGAAGGGCGCCGAGGTGATCCACCCGCAGTAGCCGCCGCCCGCGAGGTCCACGCTCCGATTGTCACCGCTGACCGCCGCGGTGCCGGAGGCGTTGAACCCGCCGACCTGGTAGCTCGCGGCGAGCGTGAACGCCGTGCCGGAGAGGTCGGCGCGCCCGACCCCGCTGGGCCCGCTGTCGCACGACATCGCCACGGCGTACGGCATCGACGTGACCACCAGGCCGCCCAGGGTGAGGGACCCGGACGACGTGGCGAAGGTGAGGTCGTTGATGTCCACGGTCAACGTCGCCGGGTTCAGGCGCACGCGGGTGAACGTCGTGCGCACGCTCGTCCCCGGCGAGGCTCCGCCCGCCGTGTACTGCGAGAAGTTCGTGGCACCCAGCGTGACGTACTCGCGCGGCGTGCCCGCCATGTCGTGGCAGTACACCGGGACGAGGTGGGAACCGGTGTTGAGCAGGTAGTTCCCGTCGCCCGCGATCGGGAGCGCGGCGCGCACGCCTGCGCAGCTGGCGGGAGGGATGGTGAAGGCCTGCTGAGCCGAGGCCTGCGGCGCGAGGACAACGGTGAGCGTGACGGCGGCGGCCACCACGAGAATTCTGCGGATCATGTCGCTCCTCCTTTGGGAGTACCCCGGAGAAGTAGAGCCCACCCGGCGCGTCAGGTCGATCGACTACAGGGGTGACCTGCACGGATGCTATTTCGGCGAAATACCCGAACATTCTCGGCATTCGTGTGGTTGTTCGACACCATCGAGTGTATTCCCGACCCTGGATAAGGAATCCCGCTGCTATCATCACTTTTCCGCATAGAGCCGGATCCGTCCGGCCAAGCGAGGTCGGACCGCGATCGGTCCTGCCCCTGGCGTCCTCCTCCGGGCCGCGGAAGAACTGCTCGTTGGCGGTGCGCGGCTCGTCGCGGCCGAGCCTGCCGTTGTCGACGATCGGGACGATGTGGACCCGGCCCCATCTTCCCGTGACACCGCGGGTCCTCCACCTGCTCATCTCCTGGCACAGCCGCGAAGCGCTCCCCGAACGACCGACTTCGACCCCGGCTCCGCGACGACCCGCGATCGGACCGCACGATCACCTTCGTCCCCGACGGGCGGCCCCGGTCGCCCTGCCCCACGCCGAGCTCGGCCGGACCGGTCCGCACTGCGCTGGAACGCGTCCTGGCAAGCCACCTGCCGTACCCGGCGGTGGTCGTCGACCGGTGCGGTGACCTGGTCCTGGCCAACGCCGGCTTCCACGCGCTGATCGACACCGTGGCACCACAGCTCTTGAGATGCAGTTTCCGCGCCACCTAGTGGAGGTCGAGAGCCCATCAAAGGCCAAGGCGGTGACCTGCCTCCTGTCGGTGGGTGGTCTCGATACGTGCCGCAGCCCTGGCTGGACCTCGAGGATGGGCACCGCCCCGTGCGGGGTCGTTGTGCGGACTGGACCTCGGGCGGGAGCACCAAAGGGTGGGAACGGAGCTGACCAGCGGGCAAACCCCGGCAGGCTGGTGGTGGAGTCACATTTCGAGTTGTTCGCGCCCGATCGGCTCCCGTGGGGTGCCGCCTTCAAGCCGGGTGACCGCAGGGCTGACTCAGTCCACCCGGAAGGTCCTCCAGTTGCGGTAGCGCCTGGTCGGAGAGGTCCTGCGAGAGCCAGTCGAGCTGCGGGCGTCTGCCTCGATCCACCGTGCGCAAACGGGTCAAGCGTGGCGGTTGGAGCCGTACAGCCGATTGATCGGCCTCAGTGGACGGTCCGGAAACGAGGTCCGTGTCTGGATCAGGATGAACATCCCGGGCTGAGGTTTCGCCAGGAGCTCATGGCCGATCAGGCGGTGGGGTTTTGCGCGACACGGTCATGGGATCGATCTCCACTGCGCTCGTCGAACGCGTCCTCCCCTCGTTGGCCGGTTACCCCGCGTTCTCGTGGCCAACCCCGACGATCTCGAGGACCGCAGTGGACGAACGAGTACGCGCAGGCGGCCTCCACCAGGCGTTTCCGACGTGGTCCAGTTCGTGTCGTCGAGACAGGAGTGGCCGCACGCTCACGGGCGCCGAACCGTACGACCCCTTCGGTCGGAGACCGACGCCGCACTCCACCACGAGAAGCCGACAATGACCACCGCATCGGCGCAACGACCCGAGCACGACACCGAGCGTGTCGTCCACGCGCGCGGAGCGACGGCGTTCGGCTTCTTCGAGGCGTACGGCACCGTCGGTGGCGAGCCGATCTCCCGGCACACCAGGGCGAAGCTGTTCCAGGAGAAGGGAAAGCGCACCGACGTCATCAAGTTCCCGGACTTCATCCACTCGCAGAAGCCCGATCCGGTGACCCTCGAGCGCCAGGACCCCAACCGCGCCTTCGACTTCCTCAGCCAGACACCGGAAGCGCTGCACATGCTCATCCTGGTGTTCAGCCCCAGGGCATCCCGGCGAGCTACCGAACCCAGCAGGGTTTCGGCGTGAACACCTACCGGTGGGTGAACGCCGCGGGCGGGACGAAGCTGGTCAAGTACCACTGGATGCCCGAGCAGGGGGTGAAGTCCTCCACCGCCGCGGACGCGGCCAACGTCCAGGCGACGGACCTCGGCTCGCACACGCGCGACCTCCACGAGGCGATCGAGCGCGGCGAGCACCCGGCGTGGGAGCTGTCCGTCCAGCCGATTGACGACCACGAGCACGCGGAAGCGAGCGACCGTGGACGTGAACCGGCTGACGTTGACGTCGCAGGAGGCGCGGCGGTCCGCCCAGGAGGTCGCGCTCTCCCTCCACGCGACGGTGACCGGAGCGGGTGTCCAACCCGCACTGCCGGCCGCCGACCGGACGTGCGCGCGGTCCGGCGTGCCGATGTGGGTCGTGGCGCCGAGCCGCGTCGTCCGGCGGACCGTGGAGATCCGCGACCCCGAACGCACGCTGCACGTCGTCGCGGAAGCCCCGTGACGACGGTCGTCAGGCGAACCCGCGGTGGACCGGTGGGCGCGATCGGCGGGGTCGGGGCGCCGCGCACTCCATAAGGGACACTGGCGGCATGGCGTCACAGGATCTCGGCGCGGAGGTGCGCCGGTTGCGCGAGGCCGCGCGACCCGCCGCTCTCGGGTTGCCCGCGGGCAGGCGGCGGGCTCCCGGCGTGCGGCGGGAGGAACTGGCCGAGCTGGCGGGGGTGTCCGCGGACTACGTGCGGCGGCTGGAGCAGGGTCGCCGTCACCCGTCGGCCGCCGTGCTCAACGCCATTGCCCGCGTGCTTCGGGCAGGACCGGCGGAGTACGAGCGGCTCTGCGCGCTCGCCGGGTACGCCGCGGCGGACGGGCGGGTGCCGAGCACGGCCGGACCGGAGGCGGTGCGGTTGCTGGAGCGGCTGCCCGGCACGCCCGCGTTCCTGACCGACGCGGCCTGGAACGTGGTGGCCGTCAACGGCGCGTGGACGGCGCTGGGAGCGGGAGGGGCCAACCGGCACCTACGGGACTGGAACGTCGCGTGGCGCACGTTCTCCGCGGCCCACCGCGAGATCAGCCGCGGCGACGACCACGCGACCGAGTTCCGGGCGATGCTGGTCTCCCGGCTGCACGGCACGCGCCTGCGCTACCCCGGCGACGAGGCGCTCGCCGGGCTCGTGGACGAGCTGCGGACGACCAGCAGGCCGTTCGACACCCTGTGGCGCGCGCCGAGGACTGTTGCCGCCTACGAGAACCGCGCGGTGTTCCACACTCCGGGGGTAGGTGACATCACGCTCGACGGCACCGTGCTGGAGCTGCCCGGCCACCACCTCCAGGCCGTGCTGCTCACCGCCGCGCCGGGGTCGGCCGACGCGGGACGGCTCGGCGAGGTCGTCGGCGCCGCCACCGGGCCGGCCGTCGTGAGGGTGGGACAACCTGGCCCAGGCTGAGCGGCTCGAGGACCGCGATCCTGGGGCGGTGGCGACGAACGCGGGCGACCCCGCTGCGCGTGAGGCGTTCGAGGCGGGTGTGGTCGAGGCGCCGCGCACGTGGCGCGCTCCCCCGCGAGTTCGCGACCGGTGCGCCACCGCGGTGGCACCCGGTGCCGCGGTGACCTCAGCTCTTGCGACGGCGAGGCGCCGCCGACCGCGGCGGGGTGGACCGCATGTGGTCGCGCACCGGGGTCAGCAGGCGGGCGAGCGTGGTGACGTCGTCCCGCGAGAGCTGCGCGAAGAGCAGGTCGCTGACGATCCCGACGTGTCCGGGCAGCACGGTCGCGAGCAGCGCGCGCCCCGCGTCGGTGATGGTGACCGTGACGCTCCGCTCGTCGTCGGCCGAGGGCGCGCGCTCGACCAGGCCCGTCTGCTCCAGCAGCCGCACCTGGTAGGTCAGGCCGCTGCGGCTGTAGACGACACCGTCGGCCAGATCGGTCATGCGGTGGCTGCCCGACGGCGAGTCGCCGAGCCGCGCCAGCAGCTGGAACTGCACGTAGCTCAGGTCGCCCGCTTCTTTCAACTGCTGCTCGACCGCGTGGCGCAGCAGGCTCGTCACCTCGACGAGGGTGAAGTAGGCGCCGAGCTGGACGGGGTCGAGCGACGGCGGTGAGTCGGCCATGGTGCCAGCCTACTGCTTCGAATTCAAAGGACCCGCGAGCGGCGGACCGGGTCGGTGTCCGCACACAGGTGGACGGTGCCACGTCCTCAGCGCCCCCGGCGTGGTGGCGTGCCTCACGTCATCTTGCTTCGAACTCGAAGCAGTTCTACGGTCAGCCCAAGTGCTTCGACTTCGAAGCAAAAGTAGAGGAGTGTCGACATGAAGGCAGTGCGCTTCCACGAGTTCGGCGGCCCTGACGTCCTGCGCTACGAGGACGTCGACCAGCCGGTAGCAGGCCCCGGTGAGGTCCTGGTCCGCGTCACGGCCACGACGTTCAACCCCGTCGAGGGCAACATCCGCCTCGGCGTCATGCGGGGCCCGATCCCGGTCGAGTTGCCGCACACCCCCGGCCTCGACGTCGCGGGCACGGTCGCCGCGCTCGGCGAGGGCGTCGAGGGCCTCGCGGTCGGCGACGAGGTCGTCGGCTTCCTCCCCATGACCAAGCCCGGCGCCGCGGCCGAGTACGTCCTCGCCCCGGCGGCCGCCCTGGCCCCGGCGCCCAAGGGCATCCCGCTGGCCGACGCCGCCGCCCTGCCCCTGGTCGGTCTCACCGCCTACCAGGCGCTGTTCGACCACGGCGGGCTCACGGCGGGGCAGCGCGTGCTGATCAACGGCGCGGGCGGGGCGGTCGGCGACCACGCCGTCCAGCTGGCCAAGCGAGCCGGTGCCCACGTGATCGCCACCGCGGGCCCGCGCAGCGCCGAGGCCGTGCGGACCGCGGGCGCCGACGAGGTCGTCGACCACACCACCACCAGCGTGCTCTCCGCGGTGATCGAGCAGGTCGACGTCGTGCTCAACCTCGCGCCGGTCGACCCGGCGGTGTTGGCCCAGCTGGTGACGCTGGTCCGCCCCGGCGGAGTCGTCGTCAACACGACGGTCTGGATGCCCGCGCCGACCGACGAGGACCGCGATGTGCGCGGCGTCGACCTCTTCGTCCGCAGCGACGCCGAGCAGCTCTCGCGGCTCGTGGCGCTGGTCGACTCCGGCGACCTGCGCATCGCCGTGGCCCGGCGGATCCCGCTGGCCGAACTGCCCGCCCTGCACGCGGAGGCCGCGTCGGGCGCGCTGTCCGGCAAGGTCGTCGTCCTCCCGCCCAACGCCTGACGTCCTCGTCGACCACTCCGAGAAGGAAAAGACCATGTCGCTGACCCTGGATCCCGAGATCGCCGCCGCGCTGGCCCCCATGGCGGACGCGATGGCACAGGCCACACCGCCCGCGGTGGGCGACGTCGAGGCGCGCCGCGCCCTGTGGGAGCCGATCATCGGCGCCGCCGGGACGGCCCAGCCGATCCCGGCGGACGTGAGGACGAGCGAGCACGAAGTGAAGGCGCACGACGGCGCGCGGATCACGGTGCGCTGGTACGCGAAGGACGGCGCGGCGCCGGGCTCGGCCGTGCTGTTCCTCCACGGCGGCGGCTACATCTTCGGCCACATCGACCTGTTCCACGGGCCGGTCTCCCGCTACGTGTCCGCGAGCGGCGTGCCGATGCTGTCCGTCGAGTACCGCCGCGCGCCCGAGCACCCCTTCCCCACGCCGCTGGAGGACGCGTACGCCGCGCTGGGATGGCTGCACGACCACGCCGCCGAACTGGGCGTCGACCCCGCCCGGATCGGCGTCATGGGCGACAGCGCCGGAGGAGGCATGGCCGCGGCCCTGTCGATCCTCGCCCGTGACCGCGGCGGTCCCGCGATCGCCCGGCAGATCCTGGTCATGCCGATGCTCGACGACCGCACCCCACCGCCCGATCCGCACAGCGAGCCCTACCTGCTGTGGTCGCACGACGACAGCCTCACCGCGTGGCCCGCGCTGCTCGGCGAGGCCGCCGGTGGACCCGACGTCCCGGCCACGGCGGCTCCGGCGAGGCTCGCGGACGCCACCGGGCTGCCGCCCGCCTACATCGAGGTCGGCCAGCTTGACCTCTTCCGCGACGAGGACACCGCCTACGCGGCGAAGCTCGGCCGCGCGGGCGTGCCGGTGGAGTTCCACCTGCACCCCGGCGCCCCGCACGAGTTCGACTCCATCGCCTTCACCTCCGATGTGGCCCGACGCGCCACCGCGGACAGGGTCCGGGTTCTCAGGTCGATCTGAGCACGTCGGGATCGACGAACCGGGAACGGTCGCGGTCGGCCGGGGGTCGGGTCCGCGGGAATCCCGCGACAGTCGTCGACCACCCGACCGGTCACACGGTCGACGACCCGACGACGGTGCCCCGTGCCGCCACCGGTCGGACGATGTTCGCCGCGTCCAGCACGAGCACAGTCCGGTCGGGCCGCAGCACCGACACCCACAGGCGCTCGGTCTCCGGGTCGATGATGTCCGCACCGAGGTAGACGCCGCGCGCGAAGGCAGCGGGCGCGAAGACATCCGGGTCGAGGTACGTGACGATCGCGCCGCCCAGGTACCCGTGAGCGGCGAGCACAACCGCTCGAAGCGAGAGGAACACGGACGCGGCCGGGAAGGATCCGCGGCGCCCACCGACGACGCGCACACCGCGTCCACGATGGGGCACCGACGTCGCACCGGGCCCACCGAGCACGAACGCGGTTCTGCGGCCCCAAGGCAGGCGCATGGCCAGTCCGACGACGTCGCCGTCGAGCCCGCGCGGCACCCCGTCCGGCAGTCCGCGCGCCGGCATCACGGCGAACCCTGTCCCCGGCGTCCACCCGACTGCCCGCCGTCGCGTGGGCTTGGCTCGTCCGGCACGCGGCCCGGCTGTGTGGCGAGCAGCCCGTGCCCTGTGGCGAGGCCGGGCGGTTTTCACTCGTTCGGCTTTCACCAGCGGCACTCGCCGCGTTGTCGAATGCTCGTGCTCCCAAGGGGAGTCACGCGGGGCGAACGCCGTCTGGAGGGCGCATGGGCTTCCTGCTGTTCCTGGCTGTCGCCGGGGTCGTGGTCCTGGTGCTGACGGCCGTGCGGTCGGTCATCGAGGCCGGTGAGCAGAACGCGCGGTTCCGTTCCCTCAAGGCCGCCGCCGGCGCGCTCGACCGCCATACCCGCAAGCCGGGCTGGCGGCGGGTCCCTGACGACGAGGACGTGCCCGCAGGACGGATGAGCGAAGTCCAACGGACGCGGCACGCTGCCGTGGCGGGCACCAACGCCGGACGGTCGGTGCGCATCGCGGTCTTCGCGGCGTCGACGCCCACCTCGACCTGGCAGGGCGTGCCGGTCCACCGGGCCGTCCTCCCCTGCCTCGTCCTGGTGGTGGACGTGCCGGAACTGCGGGGGAACCTCGTGCTGAACCCGATCCAGGGCTCGCGGCGCTACGGGGTCCTGGGCAGCCTGGAACCGCTTCTGTCGGGCGACACGGGAACGAAGGTGTTCGCCCAGCTCACGTCGTACGAGCCACCCGCCGTGGACATCCGGGACGGCGTCGCGTGCCTCACCTTCAGCGACATGGCCCTCGCCGACCAGCTCGACGACCTGGTCGCCCTGGCGTCCGACGTCGTCGAGCTGCTGGTGGACGTCAGGAAGGCAGCTCCGCTCGGTGAGGACTAGGGAGAACCTCGGGCTCGACCATGTCGAGGGGCGCACCACCGACCCCCAGGGCCATGCTCGTCGAGGTCGTCCGCGCACGCGGCAGCCTCCACCGGCTCGACCACGACATCGCGGTTCGCCACGACGAACATCCGCTGCCACGGGTACCCGCGGCGGTGGGGGCGGCGGCCTACTTCGTCGTGGCCGAGGCGTTGACCAACGCCGTCAAGCACAGCGGAGCCGACCGGATCACCGTGAGTCTGCGCGCCGAGGGCGGCACACTCGTCGTCGACGTCACCGACAACGGCCAGGGCGGCGCCGATGACGAGCAGGGCACCGGCCTGCGCGGAATCCACCACCGGATCGCCGCGTGCGACGGCACGACCAAGATCGACAGTTCGGTGGGTGGCCCCACCGTCGTGCGAGTGGCCATCCCCACGGGACCATGAGACGTGCGCATGTCGGATGGGTGAACTGCGCCCATGGGATCGGTCCGGGCAGTTCGGGGTAGGTCTGGCAAGGATGCCGCCTTCCGTCGCTCAGTCGCAGCATTGCTTCCTTGAACTTCGCGAGCAGGTCCCCCTTGCGGCCTTTGCACGTCGGCGGCCCCACCCGGACCGTGCCCGCGTAGAAACCGACCGGTAGCACTTCGAGCAGTGCCTAGCAGTCCCCCGGCGACGTCGCGCCGAGCAGGCGCCCGGTCACCTGCCAGTCCGATCAGTCCCGGAGGAAGTCCGCCACCGCCGTGCGGAAGTCGAGGCTGCTGCCGACTATCGAGTGATCGCCGGCGACGAGCACGAGGCGGGCGTCCGGGATCGCGTCGGCGAGCACTTCGGGCTGGGCTGCGAGTGGGTCCTGGTCGCCTGCGATGACGAGCGTCCGCGCGCTGATGCGGGCGAGCTCGACTCCTCCCGTGTGCACCGCCCGTGCCTGCGCCGCCAGGGACGGGAGATCCGCGCCCACCGTCTCCGCGAACGCGCGCATGCCGGCAACCTCCGGCGGGAGAGATTCAGGGGCCTCGGCGAGCAATGCCTCCGCGAGCACGTCGTTGGGCAACACCCGCGTGTCAACCCCGCCGAGCTCGACGACCCCGGCGCCGACGCCGCCGACGACCAGCTTGCGCACCTTCGGTTCCTCCGCCGCGACGAGCAACGAGATGATGGCTCCCATCGAGTAGCCGACAAGATCCACCTCTGGTGAGCCGAGAAGATCGATCACCGCACGCAGGTCCCGTGCCATGCGCTTTTCACCGTAGCGGCGGGTATCCGGGGACTTCTGCGACTGGCCGTGGCCGCGGGCGTCGACTCCGACCACCGTGCGACCCAGCGCGATCAGTGCCGACACGGTGCCCCTGTCTGCCCAGTCCACCATCGTGTTCGCCGTGAACCCGTGCTGCAGGACGACCGGAACGGGATGTGCCCGGACCCCAGGATCGGGTTCCCAGCGGTGGTACGCGATCTCCGTTCCGTCGTCCACGACGAGCATGGCCGTCCGCGGTTGCGGGGTCGCGGCGACGCCAGCCCTCAGGCCTGGCACGGGGTCAGTCATCGAGGACCTCGAAGTACATGCCCGTGACAGTAGGGGAACGGCAGGACGGATCTGCGGGTTGCCGGCTCGAGATCTCGCCTCCGCGGCTGATCACGCCGATGGCGATGCCGAGCACGGCCATGTCCCGCTCAGGTCCTGCGCAGTGCGTTCCCCCACGACGGGTAAGCCGATCAGGAACGGGTCGACGATGCCGCGTTCGGCCAGCCCGATGAGAGTCCCGGCTTCCGAGGAGGCCACGGCCAGGTAGACCGGGATCGACAGCAGGCCGTAGACGCCGACGATCTTCAGGCCGATCCCCAGCTGACGGGAGAAGCCCAGAATCCAGTGGGCGCCGCCGAGGAGAATCGGGAGCACGTTGCCGCTGAAGAACGCTGCGAAGGCGCCCAAGGCGTGGAAGTCGATCCCGCCGTCGGCTGGCTCACCGGAGCTGGGGAAGAACCCCAGGGTGACGCCGCCCGCCGCCAGCGCGGTGGTGAGTGCGTCGAGATCGTCGCCGACACCGGCGTCTCGCCGGCCACGCTGTTCCGGTGGAAGGTCCACGTCCTCATCGACGCGGCAGTCAACAACGGGGTACCCGGCGTCGAGGCCGACGAGCTCGCCGCGGCGCATCGCCCGACCGGAGGTCGAACTGACATCGAGCAACCAGAATTGCCATCGCCACTACCACTCCGCCGTTCGGGTCTGTTCGCTGCGTTCTTGGGGTGATCATGGAGTAGTTGGACGTCATAGCGGCCTAGGCGGTCGGTCCCGATGCCATATCACCCCTTGTTGACAAAGGTGGCATCAATGACCTCGACGTCCGAGGAAGACCAAGCGCTGCTCGACGGTTGGCCGCAAGGCAGGCAGCAGAATGCGGACTGGCGACGTTCGCGCGATCCGCATGTTCATCACGGGTTGCGATTCGTGTTCTACGGGCGGATTTCCACCAGTGGGTACCAGGATCTGCAAGCGTCGCGGGCCTGGCAGTTGGAGATCGCCGAGCGGTTGGTCGACGGGCACGGGCGGATCGTGGACTCGTTCTTCGACGAGGGGTGTTCGCGGACGCGGGCGTGGCACAAGCGGCCTGCCGCGGCGAGGTTGTCGGCGTCGTTGGCCGATCCGCAGCGCGGATTCGACGCGATCGTGGTGGGTGAGTACGAGCGGGCGTTCTGCGGCGGCAGTTCGAGGACATGATCGCGGTGTGGCAGGAGCACGGGGTGCAGTTCTGGTTGCCGGAGGCTGGTGGCCGTGTGGACTTCGGGAGTGTGGAGCACCGCAGTCTGATGTCGATGTTGGGTGCGCAGTCGGAGCGTGAGGTGATCCGGACGCGGAATCGGGTCATCCAGGCGATGCTCGCGCAGACTCGTGATCAGGGCCGGTTTCTGGGTGCCCGACCAGGCGCCGGTTGATCAACTGGCGGGCGCCCTGTCACATTGCCCGACGAAGAACGCGCAGATGAACTGGCCTTGGCCCTGGTACCGATGGACCAAGCGCGTGCAGACACACCCACGTTGCTCGCACAGGTGCGCGACTGGCGGATGGCCGGACCTGTTGTCATCAGGAGGACCTTGTCCACGGCCATCCCGGCATTTCGGCAAGCGCAAACAGCTCGCTGCCGCGCCATGATCACAAACCTTGAAGTCTCCGCTTCGGAGGCGCTCCGCCACACGTCGTGATCCGTCCCAAACTCGGGGAAGCCGGGATTGACCCGATCCAGAGGTCAAGCAGACGAACAGGCGGAAACTCCGGACTACGTTCGCCTTGTCGCCACAAACCCGATGATCTGCTCCACCCGGTTCCCAAAGGAGTTGCACGATGCGCAAGTCCAGACGGAATTCGCAGCAGTGACGGTCCAGCTGACACGACCGGGTAGGCGGCGGGAATCTCCTCCACCGTGCGCAAGCCGCGAACTTCGCCGTGCTCCAGGTGTGCAAGCCGCAGGGCAGTCCCTGATCGCCCCGAGTCGCCGACTCCCGTAGTCGAAGTTTTCGTCGACCTGTTCACCACCCGACCCGTGTGAGCGATGTCCACGGTGTTCGACGCGCTGAACGACCCCCAAAGCCCTGAATCCAGGGAACGCCCGTCAAGGCGACCACCAGTTCCACCCACGGAGGATCCATGACCACACCTACTCCACGCTCGGCCTCCACCCCGAACTCCGGTGGACGACTGGTTCCGCGAGTTCTCGTGGGTGCCGTCGCGATCGCCGCGTTCGCCGTAGCGTCGACAGGTTCGGCCTCGGCGGTCGAGGACACCGGCACCACCGATGCCAACGTCGTCGTCGGTTCGGCGATCACGCTCACCGACCTCACGCCCAGCTTCGAGCTCTCGGGCATGCCCGGTGCGACCGTGACCGGCCTCGCAGCGGTGACCTACACCGTCGAGACGAACAACGTCGCGGGCTACACGGTGACCGTGCAGAGCCAGACGCCGACCATGGTCGCGACCGCGGTCGGCAACACGGACTCGATCCCGATCACCGCGCTGACCGCACGAGAAGGGGGCATCGGGACCTACTCCGCGCTCAGCAGCGCGGCGGCGCTGCCGGTGCACTCGCAGGCGACGAGGTCCGCTGAAGGCGGCGACGACCTGACGACCGACTTCCAGATCGCCATCCCGTTCGTCAACTCCGACACCTACACGGCGACTCTCGACTACGTCGCCGCCACCCTCTAGTCGATTCCGAGGCGAGAGGACGACCGATGACCTCCCTGTTGCTCCGATTCGGTTCCGCGGTGTCGTCCGCGGTCCTCCTCTGCTGGCTCGCCCCGCTCGGCGTGGGGTCCGGGACCGAGATCCCGGACCCCACAGGCCCGAGCAGCACGCGCTCCCCCGCTTCCACGTCCTACCGCCCGGTGGACGAGGACTTCTCGCTGACCGTCAGCCCCACCCGGTTCGCCATCGGACCGGCCGACATCGGCACCACCAAGGAGATCCTCGTCGTCAACCGCGGGCGGGCGGCGCTCACCGTCACGGTGAAGAAGAAGAACTTCACCAGCTCGCCGGATGGTTCGATGGTGTTCCAGGACGACGCCCCCTACGCGGCCGCGGACTGGGTGACCGTCGCGCCCACGAGCTTCGACCTGGCACCGGGGGACACCCGTGCCGTCACCGCCGACATCCTCGTCCCCGCGGACCCGGAGACCGGCGACCACCAGGTCGCCATCGTCTTCACCGTGCCCGCGGGCCGGACCGACGCGAACGTGAAGATCAACCGCGGGATCGCGACCCCGGTCTACATCACCATCCCAGGTCCCGTCGACGACTCGATCTCGCTCGACGACATGACAGCACCGTGGTTCGCCCTCGACGGTCCGGTCGCCATCACCGCGCAGGTGCGCAGCACCGGGACCGTGCACCGGGACTTCCGCGGCAAGTCCGCGCTGGCCATCGATACGGCGGGCTCACCGGCCGCGTTCCCCGACTTCACGGTCCTGCGTGGCGCCACCCGTGACGTCAGCACGACGTGGGAGCCGCCGCTGATGTGCGTCTGCCACCCCAGCGCGTCCATCGTCAGGGCCGACGGCTCGGTCGACTCCAGGACCGTCCGCGTCATCGTCTTCCCGTTCCACCTGCTGGGTGGGCTGCTCGCCGCAGGGCTGATCATCTTCCTCGTCGTTCGCCTGCGCAGGCGCCGGTTCCACACCGCGGTGCTCGCCGCCGCGCGGCGGGCCACCCCGGCAGCGGGCCCCAATGCGTAGCAATCGGGCGCTGGCCATGACCGCCGTGCTGCTGGCCGGGCTCCTCGGTGCGGTGAACCCCGTGGTCGCCAACGCCGCGGGCACGGTGCTGTTCCAGAACAGCTTCGCCAACCGGACGGTGGATGGGACCGGAACCGTCACGGTGCCCACTCCGACCAGTGGCACGAACGCGGTCTGCCTGACCGCCTCCGGCAATACCGCGACGCTGCCCGTGCTCAGCTGCGCGGGCGCGAGCGACGCGCAGGGCAGCGGCAAGCTCCGGCTCACCCCCAGCGGCACGAACCAGGTCGGCGGCGTGTTCGGCGCGACCAGCTTTCCCACGTCCAACGGGCTGGACCTGACCTTCACCTCCTACCAGTGGGGCGGTGGGGCGGCCGACGGGATCGCGTTCATGCTCGGGGCCGTCGACCCGGCGAACCCGGCCGCGCCCGCGATCATCGGTCCCCCGGCGGTTCGCTCGGGTACTCCCCCGCCGGGTCGGTCAAGGGTCTGCCCAACGCCTACCTGGGCGTCGGGCTCGACGTGTTCGGCAACTTCAGCAGCAACTCCTTCTCCGGCAGCGGCTGCGCCAATCCGACGACCATCTCCACGCCGGTCGCCGGTGCCGTGGTCGTGCGCGGCCCCGGCAACGGCTCGGTGGGCTACTGCGGCCTCACCACGACGTGGGACGGCACCAGCGGGTCCAGGGTGCCCCTGCGCGCCGCGACCCGTGCGGCCTCCACCGTGCCGGTGCAGGTGCTGCAGTCTGGATCGCGATGTCCAGGATGCGCGCCGACGACTCCTCCGGATCGTCGACGTAGAGCCTGCGCTCCCGCACCGCCGCCGAGAGGCTGCCCCCGTCCACCCACTCCGCGAACACGCAGGGAACGTCGCCGATGCGACGCACATACGCACATCCGACGACATGGGGATGCAGCCCGAGACCGACCCAGGTGCCCGCCTCGACCTCGAACCGCGCACGACCATCGGGCGTGGCGACCAGCTCAGGCCGCGGCGTCTTGAGGGCGAGATCGACTTGCCAGCTCAGGTGGCGCACGCGGTAGACCAGTCCCATCCCCCCGCTGTGCACCACGTCGAGTACGTCGTACAGGTCGAGAAGACGATCGCCCCTGTGCCAGCCTATTCCCCCCATGGTCCCAGCCTGGTGACAACGGCCCTTCGTGGCAAGCCTGTACCGACCCGACCGGCTTGACGGTCTCGCTTGCGTGTCCGCCCTGAACTGTTGCGCCCACCCTCGAGACCATCACCGGCTGCGGTTCGTCGAGGGGCAGCGCGATCAGGTGGCCTCAGCTGTCAAGGTCGACCCCGCCAGCTACCCTGCCCATCCGGTCGACGTCGCCCCACCTCGCCCGCTCGCACGGCGGGTGAGTGGACAACCGGCTACAACTACTGTCGACTACGCCGAAAAATCCGGGCCGTCCACCGAGACGAGGCCACCCGCCTCAGCGAGGCGCAGCGGCGCGATCCCGAGCACCGACGCCCCTGGGGCGCTCTGGTCGACGGCAATGCCCACCAGATCGAGGTAATTCGCGCCTTGGCGCGAGCACCTGCGCAAGGTGAGCATCGTGCAGGGCTGGCGCATCGCCAACCTCCGCGCCGCGCTGACCCGGCACCGCTGCCCGCTCCCGGCGGAATACAGCTGGTTCGGCCGCAGCTTCAACGGCATGGACCTCCGGTTCCTCGACCCCATCCGCCAGCACGCCCTGAACGACAACCGGCGAATCTTGGGCTGATTCCCCCACGCCGATCTGCAAGTGTGCCGCGAAGGGCCCCAAGAGCATCTCGGTTCCCGACCTCTGAGTTGACTTCTCGAGGACCCGGATCGCGCTGTGCTCCAAGCCGTCGTTGTAACAGGTGAAGCACAGCTCTACCTCATAGCATGATTAGTGTTATTCACCGAGTAGCGACGGTGGGACGAGTTACCGCATTTGTGTTCGGTGGTCTCATACTCATGGCGCTCTACCACGGTCGTGTTCGTCCACGAACTCGCCGAGGTCCTCGTCATCGCCAACGCGATCCGCGCGGCCAAGTCCACCCCGCTGCACGGCATCACGACCAAGGTCGCCGCGACACCACAGGTCCTGCCCCTGTCGGTGGTCAGCGGCGCCAGCACCAAGGACGGCTCCGGCTGCCGTGACGCCTGCTGATCGAACCGCGGCCGGGTCACGACAACGACCTACCAGTGCCCCGGCCTCGGTGGTCTCGTCACCACCCGCACCATCGACCGTTCCCGGAGAACCCGGACCGTGAACTGGCCAGCGATCATCGGGCACAGGGCCCTCTTCGGCCTGCTGCTCAGTGTGCTGTTCACGCTACTGCTGTTCGCCTGCGCACTGATCAGCCGCGACTACCTCACCCACGACTACCCGCCTGCGATCCGCAACCGGTACAGACCCAGTCCGCTCGTGGCCGCACAGTGTCGACCGTGGCCAGCGTCGCATTCGCAGCCCTCACCATCGGTATCGTCACCGCCGCCATGCTCGACCTTCACGCCACCTCAGGCGCCGTCGGTTTCGGGACAGCGTTCATCGGCGCGTTCGTCCTGACCCTGACCTTCGATACCTATGACCTGGTCATCCTGGACTGGCTTGTCATCGTCACGCTGCGGCCGAAACTGGTTGTCCTGCCTGGCACCGAAGGTATGCCCGCGTATGGCGATCTCAAGTTCCACACCTTCGGATTCCTGAAAGGACTGATCGGCGCACGGAACATGGGCCAAGTGGGGGGTTGCCGATAGGTTGTCCGGCCGTCACCGATAGCAATTGAGACACGCTGTACTGAACTTTGACGAGGGACGCGGTCAAAGGGAAAGCGGTGTCGGTGGGACGAGTGGAGTTCGGGGTGTTGGGTCCGGTGGTGCTCTGGCATGAGGGGCGGGAACTCACGATCACCAGCAGCCATCAGCGGTGTGTACTGGCGCTGCTGTTGCTGGAGGCCGGTCGGATGGTTCCGCTGGACCGGATGGTCGACGTCCTGTGGGACACCGATTCCGCGCCGCGCACGGCTCGCAACGTAGTACAGCAATGTGTGTCAGAGTTGCGGAGACTGTTGGCGACCGACCCGGAGGTCCGACTGGTCCACAGAGCGCCCGGTTACGTGCTGGAGGTGGATCCGCTGCGAGTGGATCTGCACCGGTTCCGGTCGCTGGCCACCGACGCCCGCACGGTCGATCGGGCCGCGGGACTGCGGCGGGCGCTGGGGCTGTGGCGGGGTGAACCTTTGGCGGCTGCCGATGCTCCCGGTTTGGTGCCGGTCCGGCAGGCGCTGGCAGAGGAACGAGTGGCGGCGCTGGAGGAGTGCCTGGCCGCCGAGGTCGAGTCCGGACGCCACGTTCCGGCGGTGTCGGAGTTGACCGCACTGGTGGCCGAGCACCCGCTGCGCGAACGGCCCGCGGAACTGCTGATGCTGGCGCTGTACCGCGGCGGCCGAACGGCCGAGGCCTTGACGCACTACCAGCGCACCCGGCAGCGACTGGCCGAGGACCTGGGCGCCGATCCAGGACAGGCACTCCAACAACTGCACCAGCGCATCCTCACCGCCGATCCCACCCTGACCACCACCGCATCGCCACATCCCCGAGGGACAGGCCACGCCACCGTGGCGCCCCGCCAGTTGCCCGCCCCACCGGCTCCTTTCATCGGCCGCCGCAGCGAACTGGACCGGCTCGACACCGCACTGAACGCCGCAGTCCACATGCCCACGGTGGTCATCTCGGCCCTCTCGGGCGCGGGCGGCATCGGCAAGACCTGGCTGGCCCTGCACTGGGCACACCGCAACGCCGACCGCTTTCCCGACGGGCAGTTGTTCGTCGATTTAAGGGGCTTCAGCCCCGACAGCGAACCTCTCGACCCGGCCGCCGCGGTGCGCGGGTTCCTCGACGCGCTCGGCGCCGATCCCAGCCGCCTACCCACCGACTTGGACGCGCAAGCCGCGTTGTACCGCAGCCTGGTCGCCGACAAGCGGATGCTGATCGTGCTGGACAACGCTGTTGGCACCGAGCAGGTCACCCCGCTGCTACCAGGCACCTCCACCTGCACCGTCATGGTCACCGGCCGCCGCAGGTTCGCTTCGCTGATCGATCGGCACGGCGCCCGCCACCTGCAACTGGATGTCTTGTCCCGGATAGAAGCCCATGCGCTGCTGATCGAACGCCTCGGCAAGGAACGCGTTGCCGCCGAACCCGACGCGGTCGACGAACTGATCGAACTGTGCGGGCACTACCCGCTGGCATTGGCGATCATGGCCCGTCACGCCGCCTTCCAACCGCAGGTCCTGTTGGCCGAACTCGCCCCTGAACTACGTGAGCTAGGCCTGGACATGCTGGACGACGACGATCCCACCGCCAGCCTGCCCGCCGTGCTGTCCTGGTCCCTACGTACGCTCACAGACGAGCAGCGCACCCTGTTCGGGCTGCTGAGCATCGCCCCCGGTCCCGACACCACACTGCCCGCCGCGGTTTCTCTCACCGGCTTGCCCCCAGCCCGCGCACGCAGAGCACTGCTGGCGTTGGAAAAGGCGTCCCTGGTCGAACGGCGACAGGGCGGCCGGTACGCAATGCACGACCTGGTCCGCGAGTACGCCGGGACCACCCTGCCCGACGGTGCCAGGGAGCCGGCGTTGGCGAGGGTGATGAACTTTCATCTGCACACGGCTTTCGCCGCCGACCGACTCCTGAACCCTCATCGCGATTTCCTGCATCCCGGCCCGCTCGCGCCCGGCGTCCTCCCTCACCCCCTGTCCGACGCCGCCGCGGCGACAGCTTGGCTGGACGCCGAGCACACCACCCTCCTGGCCACCCAACGCGCTGCCATCGCCCTCGGCTACCACCACGTCGTCTGGAACCTCGCCTGGGCGCTGGAGAACTTCCACCTCCGACGGGGACACTTGCGCGACGCGCTCGCCACGTGGCGAGCTGCGCTGGAGGCCTCCGCACACCTGCCTGATCCCACTGCCCGCCTTCGTGCCCACCGGCTCCTCGGCCGTGCCTGCTCCCGGCTGGGCCTGCACGAGGAGGCCATCGAGCACCTGAATCAAGCCATCGTCCAGGCTGTGCACCACCACGACCCCACCGAACAAGCACACACTCATCGGACGCTCGCGCTCGCATGGGGGCGACAGGGGGACGACCGACGAGCCTTGGACCACGCCCGACAGGCCCTCGACCTCCACCGCGCCCTTGATCAGCCGAAGTGGGAAGCCCACGCGCTCAACCAGATGGGGTGGTACGCCGCACGCATGGGCGACTTCGACATCGCCCGCGACCACTGCCACGCCGCCCTGATCCTGCACCGACACCACCACAACCCGATACCCGAGGCGGCCGCCTTGGACAGTCTCGGGTTCATCGCACACCACACCGGTGACCACCGACTGGCTGTCGACCACTACCACCAAGCCCTCGACCTGCTCCGCGCCCTCGACAACACCTACGAAGTCGCGGAAACCCTTGACAGCGTCGGCTTTCCCCACGTCGCACTCGGTCACCACCGGCAGGCCCGCCAGGTGTGGTGGGAAGCCTTGGAGCTGTATCGGGAGCAAGGCCGCGACATCGACGCCGATCGCGTTCAGCGGCAACTCCACGACCTCGACAAGGTCACCGAAATCGATCGGAACGGTGCCTGAGCCGGAATCGCGGAGCTCGCTGAGCACCTCAAGAGCTAGCGTGTGTCACGCCCTCAGGTACACGGCGGTCCGCCGACCGCGCTCGACCACGGCAGAGGTCCGTGTCCTCGATCCGCCTCCAGCCATCGCTTGCCAGTCCCGCGCCGATGCGGGGCACGTGCACGCTCGTGTGCAGTACGGCGACGCACGCAGCCATGGTGTCTGAGTGTCGTTCGAGTGCGCCGGAACGGATCGGCAGCCCAGCCGAAGTCGACCGCACCCCGTCTCTACGCGACCGCGATGGCCACGAACAGTCGCGGTTCGACCTCATTGGGACGACGTACCGCCCACAGTCGAAACTCCGACCGAAGACGGGCCTGACACTGCTTTCGGCTGATGACCGTCGGGGACGGCAAGCAACTGGCAACCAGTCGTCAAGCGCCCGTGCGCGACCCTTTTCCCAAGCGAGGAAAGGGGTTCGAGGGCATGAAGTTCGATATGGGTTGGACCACCTTGTCCACCTTGACCCAGCAGAGCCAAGGGTCGAGCGACGACCTCAGCGGGCTGATCCAGGCGCTGATCGCGGCTGCCGCGCCGCTGGAAGGCACGTTCAACGGCAACGGCCGGGCGATGTTCGACAACTTCAAGTCCCGGTCGGACCAGGTCACGGCCGACCTCAACGCAGCGCTCGGCGCGATCGTGACCGGGCAGAGCGGGATGGACACCGCATTCGTGCAAGGCGACGAGGAGATGGCGTCCAACGCCACCGCGTCGCAGGGTTCCGCCAACTTCGACGCCGCGCGCTTCGGTGCTCGCGGTTTGGCCTGATTCGCGGGGGATTGTCATGGGCAGCAGCGATCGCAGGAGCTTCGACACGTCGACGTCGCAGCAGGTGCAAGGCGACCTGATGGGGATCGTCGGACGGTTGGAGACGTTGATCGGGCAGCGGGACCAGCAGGTGGCGCAGGCGATGGCCGAATTCCAGGCCGATGGGGTGTCCGAGGAGTACCGGCACGTCGAGGTGCGGTGGAACCGCGCGGCCACCGAGGTGAGGCAGATCATCGACCTGGTCAAGCAGACGATGACGCGCAACGACGAGAGCGCCACCGCCGCGCAGGCGCGGGCAGCGAACGCCGTCGCTTCCATCGGGTAACGCCGTGAAATGGGACCTGGACCTCCCCGGTGTGGGGGGTGTCCTCACCCGTGCCCAAACCGCCGTGGAGGATTTTCACACTACCGGCGCACAGGCGCTGGCGTCGTTGGACGGGTGCCGGGCCTCGGCGAACACCGCGACCATCGTGGCGGATGCGCTCACCGAGTACGGCAACGCGCGGTTGGTGCCCGGCATCGACGCGACCGTCGCTCGCGGCACCGCCTGTGTCGACGCTGCCAGCAACGCCGCCCTTGCCTACCGCGACGGGGACGAGGAAATGGCGGCGAACGCGCAGGCCGCGGCAAGCCAGGCTCCCGACCCCTACGCGACGATGCCCGCGAGGAGACCCGGATGAACCCCATCGCGGGCAAGCTCGACGCGATCCTCGGCGTCGACGTCGACGGCCTCGTCAGCAACTCCGCCAAGGTCATCACGCAAGGCAACACCCTCGGCGAGAAGGGCAAGGCCGTCCACGACACTTGGCAGGGGCTCGCGGGTGTCTACATCGCGCCCGAGGCACCCGAACTGTTCGCCGCCACCGAGCCAATCGCTGGCTTCTCCGCCGTGCTGCAGAACGAGAGCGTCGCCATCGGCAACGCGGTCAACGCCTTCGCCGAGGTGGTGCGGCAGTTGCAGATCGAGGCACGCGCGCTGCTGGCCGCCGCGGATGAGGCGTCCGCCGAGACCGACCGACAGCTCGCGAACCCGAGCCCTGTCGAGGGCGAGACCATGGGCGCGCTCGTCGGAGGCGTTATCCACGACACGAAGTTCGAGGAGCAGGCCGCCGCACTGCTGGAGCGGTTCGACCGGGCACAGGTCGACTGTGTCGCGAAATTCGCGATGTTTTCCGGCGGCGACCTTCCCGTTTTCACCAACGGCGACGGCATCACCGACCCTGGCGAACTGGGCATGACCGCGAGGGACTTCCTCAACTCGTGGGGCGGCACGTCGATGGAACGCACACCCTACGGCGGCATCGCCAAGGCGTTCCAGGGCAACATCGACGGACTCAAGAGCCTCGCCACCGAGGAAGGCTGGCAGGACCTGGCCAACTTCGGGATCAGCGCCGCCATCATGCTGTTTCCGCCGACGGCGCTGCTCAACGAGTCCATCCCGATCGCGGGCGTGCCTGTCGGTGGCGCCCGCGAGACGATCACCAACGCGGGCAAGGGTTTCCTCGCTTGGGACGACTGGGCCACCAATCCGGGCAACGCTTTCGGCCAGGTGCTCTACAACTTCGGCACGCTCGGGCTCGGCTTCACCAAGATCGGGGCGCTGCCCCGGCTGGGCTCCGCCGCCCGAACCGGGCTGGGGGCGGTGGGCGCAGCTCTGAAGCTGCCCGACAGTGCCGCGCTCGCGGCGAAGATCGCCGACCTGAAGGTGCCCACGCTCATCCCGGTCAGGGGTCCCGCGGTCGCGGACGGCCTCGCACCCCGGTTGCCCGAGCTCGGCAGCACGCGGTTCGGCGATACCCCGCTCGGGCAGAAACTCTTGGGACCGGACCGAGTGGACAACGTCCACGATAGCTCTGCCGGTGGATCGCCTCCTCAGAACAACAGGGTAGACGCGCACTTTGATCCGCCTGAGCAGTCGAGGCCGAACACGCCACACAACGATCCGGCTTTGGACAAGAACGATCCGACTGAGCGCGCCAAGATCCAGGACCAGGTCGACGAGATCCGTGCCCAAGTGCAGGACAGGTTCGACGTGTCCGCCAGGGATGCCTGGGATGAGGTCGAACGCCGATGGGGCACTGATCTTAGGGAGCGGTACGCCCGCGCGATCGATGAGAAAGGCAAGCCCGATCACCTCTTCAAAGGCACGGAAACGCACACTCGGTGGGAGCGTGACATCCAAGCCGCATTGGACGAGCTCATCGATCCCGATTCGGGCTACCGCATCCGGGTGGAGGTCTCCTTCGACAAAGCAGGCACGGAGGTGCCTCGCGGCCGCGAGGGCTCGGTCCGCCCGGACGCGATCCTGGAACGCGAAGTCTGGAAGACGGCTGACGACGGACAGCGGGTGCTGGACTGGGAGGCGGTGCACGTCTGGGACCTCAAAACCGGTCAGGCTGTCATCGAGAACCCGTGGGCGAGGAAGGTGAACGACAGGCTTGATCCCGTCACCACCCCGGAGACGATCAACCCGACTCTGCCCAGGGGCGACCTGCCGCCCGTGAACCGCCGGTAGGCTTCCCGTCGACGACATGAGCACGGAGGCATACGCATGACTTCGCCCGCACAACCGCACGGGCACGCAGTGTCACCGGATCGCCTGCGGGTCCAACTCAGGCCCCGCGGAAGCGATCTGCCAACAGACACGCTGGTGCGGCGGTATGATTCGAACTTCGACATCGCGGTCGTAACCGCCCACGATGGCGGCCTCGTGGACCTCACCGTTGACCAAGCCGCGACCTGGGACATGCCCGCTGACGAGATCGGCAAGCTGGCGGTGCGGCAAACAATCCTCGAAGAGTTGACGGAAGTCGACACCCGCGACCACACGTCCGCCAATGGCATGTCCACTCGTGTCATCGCACACGATGGCAACCCGTTCGTGAACGTTGTACTGATGTCGCTGGAACGCTTCACCCCAGGTGAGGCGTCCCACGGTGCGCTGGTGGCAATTCCCAAGTTCAGTGCGGTGATCCTGCACGAGGTCCGCTCGCGTGATGTGTTGCAGTTCCTGGTGCCATTCAGCGGCGCCGTCCAGTCAATGTACGACGACTCGGGCGACTCGTTCAGTACGGACGTCTACTGGTGGGTGGCACGCCGCTACCACCGGGTGCGAATCGAACGCCACGGAGACGAGCGCGCCCAGGTGCACCTGCCCGATGCGCTGCGAGAAGTCGTCGCTCAGCTCGGCTGACGCTTGAAGAGCCGTTCCACCGTGCAGTCGGTGGGACCCGGCCGGAACATCACCGTCGCTAGCCGCATGTCGAAGCAAGCGCCCAGGCGGTCCAAAAGTCGCTCGACCACCAACTGATCAGGCACGGTCGTACCGACACCAATCCGGACGTGCTCCAGCACGCCATCGGGCACCACCACCGTTGTCAACGTTCCCACCAGCGGCGAAGCTGCCGTGCCGCCCACCACGATGACCTTCGTGAGGTCTGGTGCTCGCCGTCCGCAGAACTCGTTCAGCCGGGTCCGGTTCCATGGCTGAGTCACCGGTTCCGCCGTGCCCCATCCGCTGACCTGGCCATCGGTAAGCGCGGAGCAGCAATCCTCGAGGAGCTCCCCGATGTTGGCGGTCGACATTGCCGACGGGTGGTGCACCGCAACGTCCAGCACCAGCATCCCGCCACGCACCCGAGCGGACGGGACCGGCGCTGGTCCGCAACGGACGTACCGTGAGCCGTTCCACCGCATGGGTGCGCCGGTAAAGCCGTCGAAGTGTTCGTCGCCACGCTGCACCACCCAGTCGCCGCCGCTCATCAGATCCGCAGCGGGCAACGTCAACCGTGTTGACGCGGGCGTCAGCAGTTGCAGACGGCGACCCGTTGCACCGCAGTACTGTGCCGCGTCGACGAGCCAGGTGAACAAGCCGACCACGGGGCGTTGCTGGGTCGTCAACGCCGACGATGACGTGGTGATGTGCAACGCGGGATGTGTCACGGCCAGGACTGTCCTTCCGTTTGTTCTGCCAGTTTTGTGACGAATTGCCACGCCACCAGAGCGGCGCGCGGGTTGTCCGTCTCCGCGCGGGCCTCCACCCACCACACCGGCACGTCGACGTGGATTCCCAGCAACCTCAGCGGTTCACCAGGTGCCTGCACGAGCAACGGGCCTTCCACCGTCACCAGGGGATGGTTCGCTTCGTCACGGATCTGCAGCAGGGGACCGACCGCGCCGATGCTCAACTCGGGCCCGACGGCTCGCAGTGCCGTGATCGTGTGCGATTCCTCGGGCCTACGACGGCACAACGCTACGAAATCAGTGGTCATGCCGCACCTTCCACCTGGTCGAGGAACGCCGTCTGGACCGTGCGCGTCGGATCTCCGTGCCGGATCAGCAAGCCGCGGCCAGCGGGCAGTGCGGAGGGACGAACCCCTGGGAAGAGTTGGCCTTCGGAGCGATCGCCGGACATCAGCAGCCCGGTGCAACCGGACTCGCGCACGGCAGCGGTCAGCGGCTCGTAGAGTCCTCTGGCCGCGCCGAGAACGCGCCGGGTCATCACGACGTGCAGTCCCACGTTTGCCGGCACATAGGGCAGCAGCGGCGCCAGCGGCCGCACACCGGCGGCGGTCAGCACGTCGTAGTCGTCGATCAGCAGCACCACGCGGGGGCCCGTCCGCCCGGTCGAGACGCGTTCGGACAGTTCCTGCGCGACCGACGCGGCCAGTCGCCCGGCCAGCGACGCGTTGGGTGCGTAGCCGCCGAGGTAGTTCTCGGGGATCACGGACTCCAGGGCTCGGCGTGGATCGAATACCGCGAATACCAGTTCCTCGTCCGACCGTGTGCGCATCAGGCCGTCGGCGACCACGCGGAGAAGGTTCGACTTTCCACACCCGCTGTCGCCGAGCACGAGCAGGTGCTGGTCGGTGCCGAACAAGTCGAGCATCGCGGGTGCCAGGCTGCTCTCCTCGACGCCGAACGGGATGCCGTCGCCGGCGTCGGCTACTGCCTTCAGCGGCAGCACCGCGGGCAGCAGTCGTACCGGCGGCGCGGTCGGACCGATCCAGGACGCCCTGATCGAGAGCGCGGCCCGTGTGAGCGCCTCACCCGTGTCCGCTGCCGAGGCCACGGAATCCAGGCGAGGCAACGCGATCTGTCCGTACAGCTTGTCCGGCGTCAGCGCGCGGCCCGGCCGGGACAGGAGAGCGCGGGCCAGTTTACCGTCGATGGCCGACTCGGCGGGTTCGGCGAGCCGTAGCTCGATGCGCGTGCCCAAGGTGGCCTGCTGAGCCATCCTGATCTCGCCGAGTCGTCGAGCGGTGGCGATGACGTGCACTCCATATGTCCCGCCCCGCGCCAGTATGGCGTGCGCGAGTGGTTCGAACTGCTCGAAATCAGTGCTGAGCTGGCCGTACCCGTCGAGCACAAGCACGATGTCCGCCGCCGCGAGCTCGGGTACGTTCCCCGTGGCGTGCGCTCGGCGCAGGTCGGCCATGTCGTCAAGGCCGTGCGAGCGGAACACCGCCTCGCGGTGGTCCAGCATCGCGTGCACCTCCTCCAGCGTGCGGCGCATCCGCTCGGTGTTGTCCCGGCCGCTCACACCACCGACGACGGGCAGGGTCTCCACCGCCCGCAGACCTGTTCCGGCCAGATCGACGCAGTACACGGCGACTTCGGTGGGGGTGAAGGACGTCGCGAGTGCGAGCACCAGTGTGCGCAGGAACGTCGTCTTGCCGGACTGCGGCCCGCCCAGCAGCCCGACGTGCCCGCCGGACGTGGTCAGGTCGAGCCACCACGTCCCCTGCCGTTGTTGCGCCGGATCGTCGAGCAGGCCGATCGGCACTTGCAGTCCTGGACGTCGTTCCGCCAGGTGCACGCCGGTGTTGTCGGCCGTGAGGCCACCCGCAGCGACGTCGAGGCTGATCGCGGTCGGTAACGGAGGCAGCCACACCGGTCGTGCGTGGACGCCCTCGGCGGCGAGGGCGTCCACGGTCTGGGACAACAACGTCGGCCCGGTGGTGCGTTCGGAAGCACGACCCGGGTCAGCGGTGGTTTCCGGGACGAGCTTGGCGAACAGCGATGCGGGCACCACCTTTGGTCCACTGTGGATGGCGACCTCATCATCGGGGCGCAGCGGTCCGGAGACGTAGGCGGTCTTGAACCGGTGGTACACCGAAACGTCGACCTTGAGGTAGCCGAAACCGGGCAGCGGCGGCAAGTGGAACGCGTCCGGCGTGTCCAGCACAGTGCGGCTCTCCGCCTCCGACAACGTGCGCAGGCCGAGTCGATAGGACAGGTGGGTGTCGAGCTGGCGGATCTTGCCCGCCTCCAGCCGCTGGCTCGCCAGCAGCAGGTGCACACCGATCGACCGCCCGATCCGACCGATCGTCAGGAACAGCTCGATGATCTCCGGCTCTGCGGTGAGCAGTTCGCCGAACTCGTCGATGATCACCAGCAGGTACGGGAGTTCGGGCAGGTCCGCCCTCGACTCGCGGAGCAGGCGGTAGGTCGCGATGTCCGGAACCTTGCCCGCGTCCGCGAGAACTCGCTGCCTGCGCCGCACCTCTCCGGCAAGGCTCGCTCTTACCCGGCTGACGAGGTCGTTGTCGTCGGCCAGGTTGGTGATCAAGCCTGCCACGTGCGGCAGGGGTGCCAGTGGCGCGAACGTGGCGCCGCCCTTGTAGTCGATCATCACCAGGTTCAGGTCCTGCGGTGGGTGGCACGCGACCAGCGACAGCACCAGGGTGCGCAGCAGCTCACTCTTACCGGATCCGGTCGCGCCGACGCACAGACCGTGCGGCCCCATTCCGAGCTGCGCGGACTCCTTGAGGTCGAGCAGCACCGGCCGTCCAGCCTGGTCGACGCCGATCGGCACCCGCAGGAAGTCCCGGTCCGTACGCGGAGCCCACAGCCACGTCGGGTCGATCCTCCTCGAGTCGTCCAGCTTGAGCAACGCGGCGAAGTCGGCGGGAGCTGTGCCCGATCCGTCGTCGTAGCACTCCGGTGAGAGCCGCAGTGGCGCCAGCGTGCGAGCCAAGCCTTCGGCCGCGGCCGAGGACAGCCGGTCCGACTCCCCGGCTCGGGTGACCGGCTGCTCGGCGCGCAGGTCGGTGGCGGTGAGCGAACCGTCGGCGGCGACGGTGAGGCGAACTGCCACGTTGTCGGGCTCGACGACCCGGTCGGCGACCAGGTGCAGCACGGTGATCCCCAACTCGGCGGCGGACGCGGCCTTGTCCGGCAGCGGCAGCGGATCCGCGTCGTGGCCGTAGCAGTCGCACAAAACCAGCAAACGCTGGTGGTTCGCGGCGGGTTTCGCCCCGGTGTCGTACCGGCGGGCCTGAGCGGCGGTCGTGGCCCTGCGCTCCAGGTCGTCGGCGAGCAGCGCGCACAGCGCGACCGGGTCTGGAGCCGCCCTGCGCAGCGCGCCTGCGTCGTCCTGTCGCTCCGGGTCAACGAGGTGCGGCAGCCAGCGCAGCCAGTACCAGTCCGCGAGGGCTCCCGGCGGGTGGCAGACAGCGATCGCGACGTCTTCCGGAGCGTGCAGCGCGGCGACCTGGCACAGCAGCACCCTTGCCACTTCGACCACGTGGGCGCGGTCACCGACCACGCTGACGTCGCCTGCGAGGTCGAGCAGAACGAGCAGCGGCAGGTCCGGGGCGGTCCCGAACCTGTGCAGAAGCGTGCGTGCCTCGGCCAACAGGAACGGGTCGGTCGGGTTGGTGGGTGTGCCCTCGTCGGCGAGGGTGAGTGTTCGGCCCGGTAGCGGGCCGGTGCCGACGCGGACCGCCAGGAAATCGCGGTCGCGCCGCCGCCGCTCCCACAGCCTGCCGGGGTCGCGCACCACGTCGATCAGCGCCTCCGGCGGTGGGTCGAGCAATCGGGCGTGCCGTCGCGTGTCCCGCTCGTGCTCACCGAACTCCTCACGCAGCCGTTCCAGGTGGTCGAGGTAGCGCTCCCGGTGCTGGCGACGACTGCGCGTGGCTTGACCACGCTGGCTGAGGAACATCACGCCCGTCGCGGCCAGGACGACCACCATCATCATCGCGCCGAGCGCGGCGAACCCGGAATTTCTGAAGAACATCATCAGGCTCAGCGACGCCATCGTCCCGGCGATCGGCAGCAGCGTGAACACGCCGGACATTCCTTTGCCGTCGGGCAGGATCGGCGGCGGCGCGACGGCGACGGGGGCGGAGGTGGGGCGGGGGCGGACGGCTCTGGTCGGCCGGTGCACGAGTCGGGTGCTCACAGCGGTGTCGCCCTCCGCAGTGCCAGCGCGGCCACCCTAGTCGCGGAGACCACGGTCGGCTCGGCGAGCTTCCTCACGTCGAGCACCCCGCCGCCGGCGAGGTGTCGGTCGAACCCGATGTGCGCGACTGGCACGTCGAGCACGCTCAGCGCGCGCGTGGCGCGTTTGAGGTCGACGCCTTCGGAGCGGTCGTTGAGCGAGGACAGCACGACCACCACTCGGTTGAGGTCGATGACGCCCGGCCCGAGGTGCAGTCGGTCCAGCGCGGCCCGCGTGCTGCGCACGCCGTCGATCGTGGCGGGTGCGGCGACCACGATCGTGTGCGCCTCGATCAACACTGGTGTCGGGACGGTGAGGCCATGTCCGCAGTCCACGACGGTCACGCCGAAGTAGCGTGACAGCGTTCGTCCCACCTCGCGGGCCGCGGTGACCGTGCCGGCCGCCGCACCGGGGTGTGCTGGAGCAGGTATCGACCACAGGCCGTGCCCGGCGACGCCCAGCAGCGGCTCCAGGTCTGCCATGCCGTGCACCGTCCCGGCTTCCAGGCGTCTGGCCAGCACCGTCACGGAGTGCCCGGTCGGCGCGCCGAGGCGCCATGACAGCGATCCGATCTCCGGATCGGCGTCGATGGCCAGCACCCGGTCCGCTCGGCGGCGGGAGAACGTCCGGCCGAGCAGTGCTGCGAGGGTGGTCTTGCCCGCGCCGCCGCGCACGCCGGTCACTGCGATCCGTCTGCCGGTGGCGACCGGTTGCTGAACGGCGGCGATCAGTGCGGCCAATTCGTGCACGTCGGCCGACGCCGAGTCGAACAGTCGCCGGGCGGAGCGGAGGAGCCTGCGGCGAGCGGGCTCCCCTGCCCTGCGGCGACCCGCGACGGTGTGCGGGTCGAGCGGCGGCACGACGGGCGCCCGCCATTGGGTGTCGGTCACGGTCCCCTCCTCTTAGAAGGTGGCGAGAAGTCGGCTGTACACACCGAACTCGCCGATGACGACGGGCACGAACGCGACCACGACCAGGACTTCGAGCCGGTCGCCGATCTGGCGGAACCTGGCCAGCACGTGGCGCTTCGGCAGGTGGACCATGCGCACCAGTGCGGTGGCGGCGCAGGCGAGCAGCAGCGCCGCCACCGCGTGCCGAGCGTCTGGCTGGTCGGCCAACCAACTCCGGAGCAAGCCGAAAACGACCACGGCTGTGGCGGCGAGCAGCGCGGCGACCTCAACCAGCAGGGGGAACGCCCGCAGCCGCAAGACGAGGGCGGCAACGATGAGGCAGGCCAGCGGCGTGGTCCAGCGGCCGGTCTCCGTCGCGAGCAGGAACCCCGCTCCGCCCGCGGCACACGCGACCGCGACAGTCGCGATGGTGAGTCCCCGGTGCGCCGCGACAAGGGCCAGGGTCACCGCCGGTCGGCGCACCACACCATCGGCGGCCACCACGTCGTCCAGCGCGGCCAGACCGGAGCCGACCACGGCGATCCTCGGCAACGTACCCAGCAACAGCACCGACAGCACCGCGACCACCGCAGGCGTGCGGCCTCCCGGTAGGTCGAGCAGCGCGAGCCCCACCCACACCACCAGCAGAACAAGCCCGACCACGCCGCCGAAGACACCGCCCCGGCCCAGATCGGAGCACAGACCGAGCACCACCGTGACGCCCGCCAGAACGGCAGCGATGGCCGCGGCCACGGCTGGCGGGTACGTGATCTGCGTCAGGGCGAGGTGAACCGCGACCGCGGCGCCACCGAGCACACAGGCAACACCGACCGGTCGGACACCCCTGCGGGCCGTCCACATCCCCACCGCGACGAGCGCTGTCGCGACGAACACCGGTATCCGCATCACTTCGCCCACCACCGCGACGGCGGCGGTCACGGCCGCGACCGCCGCGGCGGTGCAGGCCCACCTGCGCGCGACCGGCCCCCATGTCCAGGCACGGGCTCGTAGGTCGTCGGTCGTCGCGTCGGCAACGTCGTGCACGACGGCTTCTGACGGGGTGTCCAGCCTACGCAGGATTCGCAGTACCGAGCCGTCCGGTACCCCTGCCTGGTCGAGTGTCCGATCCTCGGCCAGCGCCGACCCGTCAGTGGTGACCAGTTGGTAGGAACTCGGCGGGCTGCCGTTCGGCTCGTCGGCGATGCGCAGAAACTCCGGCAGAAGCACGCCGAGCGGTTCGGCCGACGGCAGCACCACGTCCAACCGCCTGCGCGTGCCGACCAGCGTCACCCTGGTATGCCCGCTCATCGCCCCACCACCGTCGTGACAGTGACCGGCGCCGGAGCGGTGCGGCGCTTCTGCTCGTCGAGGACGTTCTGCAGGAACGCCCAGCCGACGCAGCCCGCGCACACCACGGCGGCCACCACGCAGCTGACGACGAAGCGACCGACATTGTCAGCCGTGGACCGCTGATGCCGTTGTCCACCCCACAGCAGGCAATCGCGCACCCGTCGCCTCCGCACGGCGACGGACTCCAGCAGTTGGTTGTCGTACTCACGTGCCATGATCGCCTCCTCTACCCGGACAGCGTCGAGGTTTCGCACTTACCACCCGGTTGCCAATCGCTTGCTGAGAGCCACTGCCTCGCCTTGGCGCGGATACCGATCGGATCGAGCAACTCCGCCTGTTCCTCGGCGTAGAGCCGGAGCAGGTCCGGCAGGCGGTAGCCGTCCTCGGCCGCCTGCACCAGCTGTGCGTCCACCAGCGCTTCCAGGACGTCGCGCGCGGAATTCGGGTCGGTGTCCAGCAGAGCGGCCGCGGTCGTCACGGTGAAGCTCGCGGCACCGAGGAGACCGAGCAGCCGGAACGCCCGCCGCTCGATGTCGGGCAACAATCGGCAGGCGCGGTCGAAGGACGCTCGCACCGACAGGTCCTCGCATGCCAGGCGATCCAGCCTGCCCCGATCGTCAGCGAGCAGGTCCGCGAGCGCCGCGAGCGGCCATTTCGGTCTTGCCGCCATCTTCGCCGCCACCACTCGCAGCGCCAGCGGCAGATGGCCGCAACGCGTGACGACCAGCCGGGCCGCGGCGGGCGCGAGACCGATCCTCCGGTCCCCCGCGATCTCCGCCAGCAACGCCACCGACTCCTGGTCGGACAAGGGCTCCAGACGGACGTGGACCGCGTTGTCCAACACCGACAACGGGACGCGACTGGTGACGATCACCGCGGACGGGCCGTCACCGGGCAGCAGCGGACGCACCTGAGTCGCGTTCAGCGCGTCGTCCAGCAGCAGCAACACCTTCCTGCTCGCGGTGTGGGCGCGGAACAGTTCCGTCCGCTCGACTTCGCTGTCCGGGATTGAGGCGTCCCGCACGCCGAGCAGTCGCAGGAACCTCGCCAGTACCGTGGATGGGTCGGTGTGCTCGCCGAGTTCGGCGTGGAGCTGGCCGTCGGGAAAGTCCTCGCGCACCGCGTGCGCCAACCGAAGCGCCACCGCCGACTTGCCGACCCCCGGCATCCCGGTGATCACACATGTCGTGGTGTCGGCGGCCAGCGCTGCCGTCAAGTCAGCCAGGGCGTCCTGCCGTCCCACGAAGGTCCCCAGCCTCGCGGGCAGCGCGCACGGCTGGGGCCGGGCGTGCCCTGGCTCGTCGATCGGTTCGCCGTCGAGCACTGCCCGCTGCAACCGCCGGAACGTGCTGTCCGGTTCGAGGCCGAGGTGGTCGGCGGCGAACCGGTAGGCCTCGTCGTAGGCGGCCAGCGCCTCCGCACGTCGCCCGGCCCGGTGCAGCGCGAGCACCAGCAGGTAGCGCAGTCGCTCTCGGTCAGGGTGGCACGCCACCAGAGCTCGCAGCTGCTCAGCCGCCGCGACGGGCCGATGTCCGACAAGGTGTGCCCTGGCGAGTTGTTGTCGCGCCGTGGAACGCAGTTCGGACAACCGCCGGACCTCCGGATAGCGTGGCCAGTCGCCGGCGAGGCCCACGAGAATGTCGTCACGCCACAGTGCCAGCGCGGCGTCGAGCGTCTCCACCTCGCCCAGCGCATCGCCTGCCTCCGCAGCCCGTGACGCCAACGCCGTCGCCGTCTGGAAGTCGAGCGCGTCCAGCTCGTCGGAGCCGAGGTCGAGGCGGTAGGACCGCGCGCACGTCTCGATCCGTGCGGCGCAGCCCGTGGCGGTCAGGACTCGCCGCAGTTTGAGCACGTGCACCTGCAGCGTGCCCGTCGCGCGCTCCGGAGCGGCTCCGTTCCACAGTCGATCGACCAGCTCGTCGGCGGGCAACGGCCGTCCCGCCGCAAGCAGCAGGTGCGCCAGCAGGGAACGCTGCATCGGCGCACCGAGGTGGTGCGACCGGTCGCCGTCCCGCGCTTCGAGATGACCGAGGATCTGGAACCGCATCACGTACCCGCCTCGCACGTCGTCGTCATCGTGTCGACGATGGACGTGACCGTTGAGTCGGCGCTGAACGCACGCTGAACGCACGCTTTCCGCACCCACACGCATCCGATCGGGTGAAGCCCTCTGCGCTGACCGAGCGGTATGCCCTCGATCTCCCGGAACTCCGTCCACAGGTACCGCCAGGGTGGTGAGTACATCGGGCCGATCACGAGGTGGACGGGGAGGAACGAGGATGAACTTCGGTTTGCTGGGCTCGGTCTCGGTCCAGCACGAAGGGCGCGACTTCACCATCGGCAGCGCACAACAGCGGTGCGTACTGGCCGTGCTCCTGCTGGAGGCGGGCCGAGTCGTGCCGACAGAGCGGCTAGTCGACACGCTGTGGGACCACGACACCGCGCCGAAGACCGCCCGCAACATCCTCCAGGGCTGCGTATCCGCCCTGCGTCGCATCCTTTCGGACGACCCCGACGTGCGACTGGTGCTCAAACCACCCGGATACCTCCTCGAGGTGGATCCCGAGCGGATAGACCTGGCCCGATTCCGTCACTTGGTCGACCAGGCCCGCACCGGTGGCGACGACGAGCGGGTCAGGCTGCTGCGCCAGGCCCTCGTATTGTGGCGGGCCGAGCCGCTGGCCGACGTGACCGCGTCCGGACTCGACGCCGTCAAACAGGCGCTGGCCGACGAACGGCTCTCGGCGCTGGAAGACTGCCTCGACCTCGAACTCCGCTCGGACAAGCATCACGACCTCGTCGCGGAACTCACCGTGCTGGTCGCCGAACACCCGCTGCGGGAACGATTCCGCGGCCAATTGATGCACGCGCTGTACCGCTGCGGCCGCGCCGGCGATGCAGTGGGGGCCTTCCACGACCTTCGCAGGTTGCTCGCAGAGGAACTGGGTACAGACCCCGGACCGGAACTCCAGGACCTCTACCAACAGATCCTCAATGCCAATCCGGTGCTGGACCACGCCGCCCCCGCACCATCAGCGGTGCCCCGTCAACTGCCGTCAGCTCCCGGCGCGTTCTCCGGACGGCAACGCGAACTGAGCACGCTGACCATCGCCCCGGACGCCGACACGGTGGTGATCTCAGCGCTCGGCGGATTCGGCGGTATCGGGAAGACCTGGCTGGCACTGCACTGGGCGCACCGCAACATCGACTGGTTCCCCGACGGACAACTCTTCGTCAACCTCCGCGGGTTCGACCCGAGGGGTAAACCAATGCCGCCGGAGGTGGCGGTGCGCGGCTTCCTGAACGCGCTCGGCGTCCCTGCCGCCGCCATCCCGGTCGACCCGCACGCCCAGAACGCGTTGTACCGCACGCTGGTCGCCGACAAGCGGATGCTGATCGTGCTCGACAACGCCCGCGACTCCGCCCAAGTCGTCCCGCTGCTGCCGGGCAGCCCCACCTGCACTGTGCTGGTCACCAGCCGCGACAGGATGCAAGGCCTGGCGACCACCCACAACGCCCGCACCCTCGCATTGGACGTGTTGCCGGAACCTGAGGCCCGTGCCCTGCTGGCCCTTCGTCTCGGCGAAACACGCCTGGAGCACGAGCCCGACGCGGTTGACGAACTCCTGCGACACTGCGCTGGACTGCCGCTGGCGCTGGGAATCGTAGCGGGCAGGGCCGCCGCTCATCCCGACTTCCCGCTCAACGCGCTGGCGGCGGAACTCCGCGACGCTCGACTCGACGCCTTGGACACGGGTGACCAGGCCACGAACCTCGCCGCAGTGTTGTCCTGGTCCTACCACGCCCTGACTCCTCAACCGGAATTTGTCAAGGTGAATGAGACCAGTGGGTGTTAGGGCGTGTTTCGCGGATCATGGGACCGGGTCTCGGAGCCAGAGCTTGATCGACGCCACGTCGATGGTGCCCTGGTACACCACTTCGAGCTTGTCGTACCGGGTCGCGACCGCCCGGAAACCCTTGAGCTTGTTGAAACACCGCTCGGTGGTGTTGCGGTCCTTGTAGCCCTCGGCGTCGAAAGCCGGTGGCCTGCCGCCGGCGCTGCCACGCTTGAGCCTGTTGGCCTTCTGATCTTCTTTGACCGGAATAACCGCCTTGATCCCCCGTCCCCGCAGGTAGGCCCGGTTGGCCTTGGAGGAGTACGCCTTGTCGCCCATCACCCGCGCCGGACGCGTCCGCGGACGCCCCACATCGCGGCGCCGAATGCGGATCTGGTTGAGCAACGGGATGAACCGGGGCGAGTCACCGTGTTGGCCAGGGCTGGTCCGCCGCTCGATCGGACGGCACCGCCGGTCGGCGACCAGGTGGATTTTGGTGCTCAGTCCGCCGCGGGATCGTCCCAGTCCTTCGCGGTCGGGTCGGGATTTCTTGTCATTCGACGGTGCCCCCCGTGTCGTTCTCGGCGGTGGCCGGGCGGCGGGCTCCGGCGGCGTGCTGGTGGGCGCGGACCACGGTGGAATCCACGCCCACCGTCCAGTCCGCGCCCTCGACCTCGTCGCACCCGGCGCGCAACCGGTTCAGGATCTCGGCCCAGGTGCCGTCCTTCGACCACCGGTTGTGTCGCTGGTAGACCGTCATCCAGTTGCCGTACTCGATGGGCAGGTCCCGCCAGGGGCTACTGGTGCGGGTCCGCCAGAACACGCCGTTGATCGTGGTCCGGTGATCGGCCCACCGGCCGCCACGACCCGGATTCGTGGGCAGCAGCGGTCGAAGCAGTTCCCATTCCTCGTCGTTCAGGTCATGTCGATCGAACACGCGACAAGGTCTACCCGATCCCTGGATCAAGATCCACGAAACACGCCCTAGCGCTGCGCCAGGTCCGGCACCTCGGCGACCAGCGACTCGGGCGCGGACAGCCGCCACGCCTCGAACACCAGCTCGGCCAGCTCGTCCGCCTCGATCCCGTCGAGGTGGACGACCACCCAGCCGAACCCACCGGAGGTGAACTGCTCCTCGAAAACGTGCGGCCGTTCGGCCACCAGGGCGAGCTGCTCGGAGATGGTCTGCTTCAACCCGACGGTCTGCGTGCGGGGCCAGTAGTAGCCGAACCGCTTGCCGCTCACGCTGAACGAGCTGTACTGCCCGCCCTCCGCGCGCGTCACGTCGACGAGCGTGCCGACGATCTCGAAGAACTCGTTGCTGTCCACAGCCACCGCGGCCCCCAAAGTCAGGGTTCGCAGTATAGGCGGCGAGGGTCAGGTGAGGCG
>Ga0247771_1000075_pt1 | contig 41069 bp, 35 predicted proteins | sample UWRJL197509C6_FD_179948 | JGI IMG/M metagenome (GOLD analysis project Ga0247771, IMG submission 179948) | Plant litter microbial communities from Arlington Agricultural Research Station in Wisconsin, United States - UWRJ-L197-509C-6 | ecosystem: Environmental > Terrestrial > Plant litter >... | reverse complement strand
ACGTCGAGCAGGCCAGCGGCGAGTGGGTCACCCGCGTCCTGTTCGAGGCCAACAGGTTCCGCGGCTTCCTCACCAAGTCCGTGATGGAGGTCGTCAACAGCGTCGTCTGGTTCATCGCGTTCTCGGTGTTCCTGCTCGCGCTGAGCCCCGCGGTCGCGCTGCCGACGCTCGTCGCCATCCCGCTGATGGTCTACATCGCCCTCTGGTGGACCGCCCGCCTGCGCCCCGACACCCGGCGCCAGCGCCAGGAGTGGGACAAGATGGTCGGCTACCTCAACCAGCGCATCGACGGCCTCACCGACGTCCGCGCGTTCGGCCAGGAACAGGCGCTGCTCGACGAGCTGGACCGGCGGTCGGCGACCTACAACGTCGTGCACAACCGGTTGTCCCGCAAGCGCTTGTGGCTGTCGTCGCACCTGTCGTTCAGCGTCCACTTCGCACTCGCGCTGCTCATCTTCTTCGGTGGCCTGCAGATCATCCAGGGCCACGCCCTCGGCTCCGGGTTCTTCTTCTCCCTGGCCTCCGGCATGATGCCGATGACCTGGATGCTGCTGGGCACCGACACCATGATGGCGTCGATGGGCATGGCCCAGGGCGCGGCACTGGCCGCGGGCACGCTGGCCGCGTTCGCGCTGTTCGTCAAGAAGATGCTCAACCCGGTGCGCGACCTCGCCCACCAGCTCGGCGAGGCCTCCGACATGGCGGTCTCGGCCCAGCGCATCCTCGACGTGCTCGACCTCCCGGCCGAGGACGACAACGGCGAGGCGCTGCCCGACGTGCGCGGTGAGCTGGAGGTCGACGGGGTCAGCTTCGGCTACTCCGAGGGACCCGAGGTGCTCCACGACCTCACCTTGTCGGCCCGCCCCGGTGAGCACATCGGCATCGTCGGCTCCAGCGGCGCGGGCAAGAGCACGCTCATGCAGCTGCTGGTCCGGCTCTACACCCCGACCTCCGGCACCATCCGCGTCGACGGCCACGACCTGTCGACCGTCAGCCGGTCCTCGGTGCGCAACCAGGTCCTGCTGGTCACCCAGGAAGCCCAGCTGTTCGACGGCACCGTCGCGGAGAACATCCGCTTCGGCAGGCCCGACGCCACCGACGACGAGGTCGTCGCCGCCGCCACGTCGGTCGGCGCGGACGAGGTGATCGCCGAACTGGGTCAGGGCTACGCGACCAGGGTTGGCGAGCGTGGCTCCCGGCTGTCGGTCGGCGAGCGCCAGCTCGTGGCGCTGGCGCGGGCGATGCTCATGGACCCCAAGGTCATCATCCTCGACGAGGCGGTCTCCAGCGTCGACCCCGCCCGGCAGCGCGTCGTGCTGGCCGCCATCCGACGGCTGCTCGACGGTCGCACCGCTGTGGTCGTCGCCCACTGGCTGGCCCTCGTCGAGGACCTGGACCAGGTGTTCGTCCTCGAAGACGGCCGGATCGTCGAATCCGGCAACCCGGTGGAACTCCTGACCGCGCACGGGCGGCTCGCCGAGCTGCTCGACGTGCAGAACCGCCAGGACAAGCAGGAAACCAACGGAAGGAAGATCAATGTCTAGCGACACCAACGTCAGCGGCCTCTTCGCCTCAGCCCTCGGTACGGAGCCCGCGCCCGCCCCGGCGGCCAAGAGCTCCTGCTGCGGCCCGAAGCCCGAGGCGAAGGTGGAGGAGGCGGCCGCCGCGCCGAAGGTGTCGTCCTGCTGCGGCCCGAAGCCCGCGGCCACCGCGGACGCCGAGGCGGCCCCGAAGGCCAAGAGCTCCTGCTGCAGCTAGTCGAACGAACGGGAACCTGTGGGGAGATCTCGATGACCAGGGTGCGATGGGCGGCGCTCGTGCTGCTGCTGGGCGCGGTAGCGGGATGCGCCGAGCGGCAGGCGGGAGCGGACGGCACCGGCAAGACGTGCACCGAGAGCAAGGACAGCGGCGGGCTCACGGTCGCGCTCGCCTACACGCCCTGCCCGATCAGGGGCGGCCAGTCGGCGTCCGGGCACATCACGGTCAAGGACTCCTCCGGCGCCGTGGTCAAGGACGCCACGGTGAAGGTGCTGCCCGAGATGCCGTCGATGAACATGAAGAGCGGCGAGCAGGACGCGACCCCGAACGGGGACGGGTACGACTCGAAGCTCGTCCTGGGCATGGGCGGTGACTGGACGGTCAAGGTCGTGGTGACGCGCGGTTCCGCGGCTCCGGCCGAGGTGTCCTACACGCTCAGCGCCAAGTAGGGGACGACATGCTGAACCACCGCGCGGTGCTCCTGCCACCGTCGAGCACCGCCGCGCTGGACGCGCACGTCAAGCAGCTCGCCGCCGAGGGGGTCGACGTCGTCAACCTCACCGGCGGCGAGGTGGACTTCCCGACCCCCGACGAGGCGTGCCGCGGTGGTCACCGGGCCATCGACGAGGGGCGCACCCGCTACACCCCCGTCGCCGGGATCCCCGCCCTGCGGCAGGCCATCGCCACCCGCCTGACCGACACGTGGGGCAGCCTTCACACCGCGGACCAGGTCGTGGTCACCAACGGCGCCAAGCAGGCCTTGGCCAACGCCTTCGCCGTGCTCCTGGAACCCGGCGACGAGGTGCTGGTCCAGGCGCCGTACTGGGTCAGCTTCCCGCACGTGGTCACCCTCGCGGGCGGGGTCCCGGTCGTCGTCGAGACCGGCGCCGCGACCGGGTTCAAGCTGACCCCCGCGCTGGTGGCCGAGCGGATCACCGGTCGTACCAGGGTGTTGCTGCTCAACAGCCCGTCCAACCCCACGGGTGTCACCTACGACCGCCACGAGCTGAGCGCGCTCGTCGAAGTCGCGGCGGCGCACGGACTCGTGATCGTCAGCGACGAGGTCTACGGCGATCTGGTGTACCCCGGCACGGAGTTCACCAGCACCGCGTCCCTCGGCGAGGCCGTCCGGGCGCGGACCGTCACGATCGGCGGCTTCTCCAAGACGTTCGCCATGACGGGGTGGAGGGTCGGCTTCGCCGCGGGCCCGAAACCGGTGATCGCCGCCATGGCCGCGGTGCAGGGGCACACGACCTCCGCGCCGTCCACGATCTCCCAGCACGCCGCGCTCGCCGTGCTGGACCCCGAACCCGTCGGGGAACTGGCCCGACGCAAGGCCGACCTCGACCGTCGACGGCGGCGGATGTGCGCGGGACTCGCCGAGATCCCCGGTCTCCGACTGGCCGTCGAGCCGACCGGCGCGTACTTCGTGCTCGTCGACGTCACCGGCCTGTACGGCCGCCAAGGCATCCGAGACGCGGCGACGTTCGCCACCCGCCTGCTCCAGGACGCGCGGGTCGCCGTCATGCCCGGTGCGGACTTCGGCGCACCGGACCACGTGCGGATGTCCTACGCCGTCTCCGCGGACGCCATCGACGAGGCACTCCGTCGTCTGCACGCGTTCGCCTCCACCCTCCTCCCAGAGAAAGAGACCAGCCGATGAGCACCGTCACCTACTCGGTCCAGGGCATGACCTGCGGCGGGTGCGCCAAGCGCGTGCGCACCGCCATCGAGACCGAGGTCCCCGGCCTGTCCGAGATCCAGATCGACCCGGCGGCCGGGCTCGTGCGGATCACCTCCGAGCAGCCCGTCTCCGACGAGGCGATCGAGGCCGCCGTCGGGAAGACCAAGTACACCTACGCCGGGCTCGTGGCGTGAGCGTTCGGCTGAAGCTCGTGGGGTTCGCGGCGATCATCGTCGCGACGTTCTCCATCGCCTACGTCGTGGGCACGCACGCACCCGTGCTCTGGTAGCCGGAATCCGCAGGGGAGGGTTGGGGCACATGGCTGGACCAGTAGCGACCGCGCCGCCGCAGGCAGTGGTCACGCTCAACATCGGCGGCATGACCTGCGGGTCCTGCTCGGCCCGCATCGAACGCAAGCTCAACCGCATGGACGGCGTGCGCGCCGAGGTCAACTTCGCGATGGAGCAGGCCCACGTCGCCCACGACCCGACCGTCACGGTGGAGCAGCTGATCGCCGTCGTCGAGGGCATCGGCTACACCGCCGCGCTGCCCGTCGAGGAGGTCGTCGAGTCCGAATCGGACGGACCGAGCAGCGCCGACCTGGCCGAGGAGAGCGCGCTGGCCGCCATGCGCCACAAGCTCTTCCTCTGCACCGTGCTGACGATCCCGGTCGTGGCCATGGCGATGATCCCGCCGCTCCAGTTCACCAACTGGCAGTGGCTGTCGCTGACGCTCGCCGCCCCGGTCGCCACGTGGGGCGCGGCGCAGTTCCACATCGCGGCCTGGAAGAACCTGCGGCACGGCGCGGGCACGATGGACACGCTGATCTCGCTGGGCGTGATCGCCGCGTTCGGCTGGTCGCTCTACACGCTGTTCTTCGGCTTCGCGGGAACGCCCGGCATGCGGATGCCGTTCGTGATGCTGCCGGTGTCCGGCCAGGGCCTGCACCACATCTACCTCGAGGTCGCCGCCAGCCTGACCGTGTTCATCCTCGCGGGCCGCTACGCCGAACACCGCTCCAAGCGCCGAGCGGGCGCCGCGGTGCGGGCACTGCTCGAACTCGGGGCCAAGGACGTCACCGTGCTCCGCGCGGGCGTCGAGTTCACCATCCCCGTCAAGCAGCTCAAGGTGGGGGAGCTGTTCGTCGTCCGGCCCGGCGAGAAGATCGCCACCGACGGCGTCGTCACCGAGGGCGGGTCCGCCGTCGACGCCTCGATGCTCACCGGGGAGAGCGTGCCGGTCGAGGTCGGCCCTGGCGACCAGGTCACCGGTGCCACGGTGAACGCCAACGGCCGCCTCGTGGTCCGCGCCGAGCGCGTCGGCTCGGACACCCAGCTCGCCCGGATCGCGCAGCTGGTCAGCCAAGCCCAGGCGGGCAAGGCGTCCGTCCAGCGGCTGGCCGACCGGGTCGCGGCGATCTTCGTGCCGGTCGTCATCGCCATCGCCGTGGCCGCGTTCGGGTTCTGGCTGGGCAACGGCGCCGACATGGCCGCCTCGCTCACCGCCGCCGTCTCGGTCCTCGTGGTCGCCTGCCCGTGTTCACTCGGTCTGGCCACCCCGACGGCACTGCTGGTCGGCACCGGCCGTGGAGCGCAGCTCGGCATCCTGATCCGCGGGCCCGAGGTGCTGGAGTCCACCAAGCGCGTCGACACCGTCGTGCTGGACAAGACCGGCACCGTCACCACCGGCCTGATGCGCCTGGTCGACGTCGTCTCCGCCGAGGGCGAGGACAACGACGAGGTCCTGCGGCTCGCCGGTGCGCTGGAGGACGCCTCCGAGCACCCGATCGCCAAGGCCGTCGCCACCGCGGCCAAGGAGCGCTTCGGCACGCTGCCGCCCGTCACCGACTTCGAGGGCACCGCGGGCCTGGGTGTTCGCGGTGTGGTCGACGGTCGCGCGACGGTGATCGGACGGGCGAACTGGCTGGGGGAGCAGCTCGCCACCCCGCCCGAGCTGACCCGGTCGCTGGAGGAGGCCCAGGAACGCGGTCAGACCCCGGTGCTGGTCGGCTGGGACGGGCGGGTGCGCGGCGTGCTGACCGTCGCCGACACCACCAAACCCACGAGCGCGGAAGCCGTGGCACAGCTGCGGAAGCTCGGACTGCACCCGGTGCTGCTGACCGGCGACAACTCGCGTGCCGCCCGCGCCATCGCGGCGCAGGTCGGCATCACCGATGTCGAAGCCGAGGTTCTGCCCGCCGACAAGGTCGACGTGGTCCGCAAGCTCCAGGAACAGGGCAGGACCGTGGCCATGGTCGGTGACGGCGTCAACGACGCCGCCGCGCTCGCCCAAGCCGATCTGGGCATCGCGATGGGCACGGGCACCGACGCCGCCATCGAGGCCAGTGACATCACGCTGGTGCGCGGCGACCTGCGCGGTGCCGCGGACGCCGTCCGGCTGTCCCGCCGCACCCTGGGCACCATCAGGGGCAACCTGTTCTGGGCGTTCGCCTACAACATCGCGGCCGTGCCCTTCGCGGCTGCCGGACTGCTGAACCCGATGATCGCGGGCGCGGCGATGGCGTTGTCGAGCGTCTTCGTGCTCTCGAACAGCCTGCGGCTGCGCACGTTCCGGGCGGACACCCGAGTCGTCGCACCGGTCGAGCCGGAGGACCGGACCAGTCCCGCCACGCTCACCGCGGTCGGCTGAGCCGACCATGAGGACGATGGCGTTCGGCGTGCCCATGGCCGTCGTCGACGTGGACGAGGCGCTGGCGGGCGCTTGGCGCCCCCACCGGTTCGACGTGGACGTGGTGCGCGTGCAGGACCCGCCGGTGGACCGGTGGCCGGACCTGGTGGCGGCGGGGTTCTTCCCCAAGCCCCAGGTCCTCACCTGGCGCGCGGCGAGTGCGGCCAGCGAGGAGGAGTTCGTCGCACGACTGTCCGGAAAGGACCGGCAGAACCTCCGCACGGCCCGACGGCGAACCGTCGAGAGCGGGCTGTCGGTCAAGGTCGAGCAGGTCGACTCGGCGCTGCTCGACGCCTTCCTCCCGTTGTACGAGGCCGGGATCGCGCGGATGACGCACGGCCTGGCCATCGCCACGCAGAACCGCGAAACTCTGCTGGCCGAGGCCGACGACTACTTCGCCGTCTGCATCCGCGACGGCGACGACCTCGTCGGTGCCAGCCTCAACCAGCAGTCGCACACCCGTGACGAGGTGCGCGCCCGCTTCTCCACCACCGTGCCCGACCAGCGCCAGGCCAGTCTTGCGAAGGTCCTCTACCTGGAGGTCGTGGAGGTAGCTCGACAGCGGGGCTTCGGGTGGGTCAGCCTCGGCAGCGACCCCAACCTCTACGGCCACCTCGCCAAGCCCGGCCTGTTCGGCTTCAAGAACCGCCTCGGCTTCTCCGCGATCCCCTCCCACCTCGTCGACCCCGACTCCGGCTCGGACCAGGCCGACCGGATCGTCGGCCTCAGCGCCCTCACCGACCCGTCGTTCGTGCTCTCCTACGCGCCCGACGCCGACGGAACGCCACACCGCGGTGAACGGCTCCGGCTGGAGCTGTTCACCACGGATCCGACCGTCGACCAGCGCCCGTACCGGGCCGACTACCTCGACGGCGTCGACGTGCACCGCGTAGCCCGACGTCCATGACGGTGACCCGCCTGCCCACTCGGACACCGGGAGCGCCGCTCACCGCGCTGCTGGTGGCGGGTGGCGTGTCCGGTGTCCTCATCGGGTGCGCGCTGGCGGCCGCGACCTCGACTCCAGGACTGGTGGAGCCTTCGGCGGCGGTCGTGGTCGGCTTGCCGCTGGCCCGGATGGCGATCACGATCGCCGCGTTGATCACGCTCGGGCTGGCGCTGCTGCCCTTCCTGTCCGCCGGATCTTCCAGGGACAGGCGTCTCGCGGTGCTGTCCTCCGCGGTCTGGGCGTTCGCCGCGCTCACCTGTCTGGTGCTGGAGGTCGCGACCGTCCACGTGGGACACTCGATCGACCTCGCCCTGGTCATCGGCTACGTCGGCGATTTCCGCACCGGAACCGCGCTGGCGGTGGTCGCCGGGGGAGCGGTGGCGAACCTCGTGGTCGCCGCGGTCGGCTACCGGCTCCCCGGACGGGTGCCACCTGCCGTGCCCGTTGTCGCCGCGGTGGTGACGCTGCTCCCGTTGCCTCCCAGCGGCCACTCGTTCGAGGCGCCCAGGGCCGTTCTCGCCATCGGCGTGGTGTGCCTGGAACTCCACGTGCTCGCGGCGACGGTGTGGACCGGCGGCCTGTTCGCCGTGGTGGTCCTGCTCGGGAGACGCCGCGATCTCCTCGCCGACGCACTGCCGAGGTTCTCGCGCCTCGCCACGGTGTGCGTGTTCCTCACGGCCGTAACCGGTATGGCCTCAGCGGGGTTGCACCTCGTGGTGACACCGGGCGTGACCTGGTACGAGGCCCTGGTCACGACCCAGTACGGCCTGGTCCTGCTGTGCAAGGCGACCTGCCTGGCGGCCGTCGGCCTGCTCGGCGCGCACATCCGGTTCCGGCTGCTGCCCGCCATCCGGGAGCGGCGCCGGACCGCGCTGATCGCCTGGGTAGCGTTGGAGCTGTCGGTCATGGGGCTGGCCTTCGGGTTCGCCGCGATCCTCGCTCGAAGCCCGGTGCTCGGATGACGTCGGAGGCAGTGGTGACCCAGGTCGTGGTGATCGGCGGCGGCCAAGCGGGCCTGGCGGCCGGGTACTACCTGCGGCGGGCGAAGCTGGACTTCGTCGTCCTCGACGCCCAGGCCGAGCCCGGCGGCGCGTGGCCGCACGGCTGGAACTCGCTGCGCCTGTTCTCCCCGGCCCGGCACAGCTCGCTGCCCGGTTGGCCCATGCCCGCGTTCCGCGAGGGCTACCCGCCCGCGCAGCACGTGGTGGAGTACCTGACGGCGTACGAGAATCGCTACGAACTGCCGATCCACCGGCCTGTCCGGGTGCGGTCGGTACGTCGGGATCCGGACGGCCTGCGGGTCGAAACCGATCTCGGCGACTGGACCGCGGGCGCGGTCGTCAGCGCGACCGGGACGTGGTGGCGCCCGTTCATCCCGACGATCCCAGGCGCGTTCACCGGCCGTCAGGTGCACACGGTCGAGTACCGCGGGCCTGAGCAGTTCGCCGGACAACGGGTCGTGGTCGTCGGCGGCGGCAACTCCGGAGCCCAGATCGCCGCCGACCTCGCCGAGCACGTCGACCTGACGTGGTGCACCGCCCGCCCACCGCGCTACCTGCCCGACGAGATCGACGGCAAGGCCCTGTTCGACATCGCGACCACCAAGCCCGGCGGCATCGGCCACCTCGGCGACATCGTGGCCGTCCCGCCCGTGCGCCTCGCGCGGGACGCGGGCCTGCTGACGGCGCGGCCGATGGTCGACCGCTTCGACGGCCAGGACGTGGTGTGGTCGGACGGGACGCGCGAACCCGCCGACGTGGTGATCTGGTGCACCGGCTTCCGCCCCGCGCTCGGCCACCTGTCGCCGTTGGGACTTCGAGCGCCCGACGGCCTCATCCCCACCACCGGCACCCGTGCTGTCGGCGAGCCCCGGCTGCACCTGCTCGGCTACGGCAACTGGACCGGGGCGGCGTCGGCGACGTTGATCGGCGTGGGCCGCACGGCGAAGGCGGCCGTCGCGGAGATCGCGGCCGACCTGAGCTGAGCCGTCAGCGCCGGTCGCCGGCCGCGGGCAGGCACAGCACCGCGACGACGCCGAACAGCGCCCCGCACAACGCCGCGACCCACCACGGCTCGCCGTAGGCGCGCACCAGCACGATCCAGAGCGCAGCGACCAGGCTTCCCCACTCGACGCGGTGGCCGGAAGCCCAGTTCAGCAGCGTGATCAACCGGGCGAGCACCATGATCCGCACGGGAGGCCCACCAGCCATGTGTGCCACCAGAACGTCCTCTCCCGGCTGTCTTGGATCGACATTCACCAATTCAAGTCAAGCAGCCTGAATCGATGACTGTCAATCTAGCGACGCGGCCGGGGAAAGCTGGCCGACCGCGGATGAACAAGTGAAGATGAAAGGGTGAACACGAACGGCGACAGCCGTACCAGGACGGCCGCGGCGCGATCGTCGACCGTGACCACCGACATCGAGCACATGGCCAAGGTCTTCAAGGCCCTGTCCGACCCGATCCGCGTCCGCCTGGTCACCCTCGTCCGCTGGGCCAACGACGGCGAAGCCTGCTTTTGCGGCCTCGCCCGCGAGTTCGCCATGCCCCAGGCCTCCCTGAGCCACCACCTCCGCGTCCTCGTACAGGCCGGAATCCTGACCCGCGAACGCCGCGGCACGTGGAGCTGGTACCGCCTGAGCACGGACGCACTCGCCTCCTCCGCGGAGTGGCTGCACGGCGAAGGCCCGCTCACCAGCGGAGTGGTCGGCAGCACCGACCTCGGCGACTTCCGCTGCTAGTCGGTGATCCGCGGAATCGACCCGAGCGAGAGGGCGGCGGCGGCCACCGCGATCACGGCCAGTACGAGGAACACCGCCGAGTAGCCGCCCAGCGACCCGGCGAGCGCGGTCGCCACCCACGGTGCCGACGCCGTGGTCACCGCGACCGGAGCGGACAGCAGCCCGCCCAGGCGGCCGTAGTGCGCCGAGCCCCACCGGTCCGACACGGCCGTGGCTTGCAGCAGGGTGAACACGCCCCGAGCGCACCCCGCCAGCACCGCCGCGCCGATCAGCAGCACGGCCGGACCGGGCAGCAGTCCCAAGAGGACGGTGGTCGCGGCGGAGGTCAGCAGGATGGCGGTCGTCCGGGTTCGCACCGTGGTCCGGGCCGTCAGCGTGCCGTAACCCAAGCGCCCCAACACCTGCCCGACGCCGCCGAGTCCCAAAGCCCACGCCGCCGTGGTGGTGGACAGTCCGCGTTCGGTCAACAGCGGCACGAGCGTGACGACTACGGCGTACACGGCGAACGCGCCGAGGCTCAACGACACCACGAGCGTCACGAACGCCGGACTCCGTGCGATCCGCTCGGGATCGGCAACGTCCTCGGTTGTGGCGACGTGCGCGGTCCACGGTCGGCGCAGCCCGAAGGTGTGCGCCGGGATCGTGATCAGGCCGAGCGCGGCGGCCAGGACGAGGTAGCTGGTCCGCCAGCCCAGGTGCTCGTCGAGCACGGCGCTCAAGGGGGCGAACACCGTGCTGGCCAGGCCGCCGATCAAGGTCAGCGTGGTCAACGCGGTCACCCGGCGTTCCCCGTACCAGCGCGTGACCGCGGCGAACGCGGGCTGGTACAGCACTCCCGCCATGGCCGTGCCGATCAGGAACCACGCGACCAGGAACGCCGGATAGCTCCGACTCGTGGCCAGGAGCACGACGGCGCTCACGGCGAGCACCGAGCCGCACGTCATCACCACCCGCGGGCCACGGCGGTCGAGCACCCGGCCCACCGGGATGCCCACCACGGCGCTGACGATCTGCGCGAGGGAGAACCCGACGATCACCGCGGGCATCGACCAGCCCGTGTCGCGGGCGATCGTCGGGGCCAGCACGGGGAAGGCGTAGAACAGCACGCCCCAGCTGGTGATCTGGGTCAGGCACAGGACCACGAGGACGTTCCGCGGTCCGGCACGTTCTTCCCGCGTGCCGGACCGCTCGACCTCGGCGGTCAACGCGCGGAAGGCGCGCTCAGCGTCAACACCTGCGGCTCGGCCGGAGCGCAGCACCCGCCGCCGTCGGCGGGCTTGTCGGCCACCTCCACGTCGAACACACCCGCTCCACCGCAGACACCGGTCTCGGGCAGCGTCAGCTCCACGCGGGCGGCGGCCTCGTCGTCACCGGCGAGCTTCGCCACGACGCTGCGCACCTGCTCGTAGCCGGTCATCGCGAGGAACGTCGGCGCGCGGCCGTAGCTCTTCATCCCGGTCACGTACACACCCGGCTCGGGCTGGGCCAGTTCGGCGGCCCCGTGCGGGTAGACCGTGCCGCACGAGTGCGCGTTCGGGTCGATCAGCGGTGCCAACGCCTTCGGCGCCTGCAACACCGGGTCCAGGTCCAGTCGGATCTCGGAAAGCCACGACAGGTCCGGGCGGAACCCGGTCAGCACCACGACCTCGTCCACCGGCTCCAGTCGGTGCTCGTCCTGCGACACCAGCACGAGCCTGCCGTCCTCGGAACGCTCGACCCCGGTCGTGCGGAACCCCGTGACCACCTCGACGTGCCCGTCGCGCGCAGCCTGCTTGGCCCGCTCACCCAACGCACCGCGCGCGGGCAGCTGGTCGGCGTCCCCGCCGCCGAAGACGTCGCCGACCGCACCGCGCCGCAGCAACCAGACGACCTTCGTGTCGGGAAGCCCGGTCAACGCCACGAGCGCCGTCAACGCCGAGTGCCCGCTCCCCGCCACGGCGACGCGCTTGCCCGCGTACCGCGCGACCACGTCCGCATCGCCCAGGTCCGGCACCCGGTAGGTGATCCGGTCCGCCGCCGCCCGCTCTCCGACGGCGGGCAACCCGTCGCCGCCCAACGGGTTGGGCGAGGTCCACGTGCCGGAAGCGTCGATGAGTCCGCTGGCGGCGATCCGCTCCTCGGTGCCGTCCGCCGCGACCACGTGCACCGTCAGCGGCTCGGTCTCCCGACCGGCGTCGACGATCCGGTCCCGACCACGTCGAGCCGCCCCGACCACCTTCGTGTCGAACCGCACCGCGTCACCCAGCGCCTCGGCCAGCGGTCGGAGGTACAGCTCGACCCACTCGGACCCGGTCGGGTACCCCGCCGCGGGCCGCTGCCAGCCCGTCGGCTCCAGCAACCGCGCAGCGGCCGGGTCGACCAGCTCGGCCCAGTCGGAGAACAGCCGCACGTGGTTCCACTGCGCCACGGCCGCACCGGGCCCGGAGCCGACCTCCAGCACCAGCGGTCGAAGCCCGCGCTCGACCAGGTTCGCCGCGGCGGCGAGCCCGACCGGGCCCGCGCCGACCACAACCACCGGCAAGTCGCTCATCGGAGTACCTCATTCATCGAAGGTTGTCGATACAGTGATTCGAACTCTATCGACACAGGTCGATTGACGCAACCATCGATCTGCGTCGATACTCGAACGCATGACGACGACAGCGCCCCCGCCCGGCCTGATCGCACCGAACGCCGCCGCGACCTACGCCGAGTGGTTCGCCTGCCTCGCCGAACCCACCCGCGTGCGACTACTGCACGCCGTCGCCATCGCGAGCAAACCGGTCACCGTGGGGGAGTTGACCGAGCAGCTCGCCATCAGCCAGTCCACCTGCTCCCACCACCTGCGCAAGCTCTCCGAGGTCGGCTTCGTCAGCCTCCGCAAGCAGGGCACCACCACCCTCGTCAGCGTCAACCCCTCCTGCTGCACCGGCCTGCCCCACGCGGCCGACGTCGTCATGGGCATGCTCGCCCCCACGCCGTGCTGCCCGACCGACGTCCCCGCCGACGTCCTCGTGCGCGACCTGCGCGCCGACGACTGGACCGCCGTGCGCCGCGTCTACGCCGAAGGCATCGCCACCGGTGACGCCACCTTCGAAACCGAGGTCCCCACCCAGGCCGCCCTGGACGCCAAGTGGCTGCCGGGCCACCGCTGGATCGCCGAGATCGACGGCCAGGTCGCGGGCTGGGCAGCGGCAACGGGCGTGTCGACCCGCGACTGCTACTCGGGCGTCGCGGAAACCTCGGTCTACGTCGGCGAGACCCACCGCGGCCGAGGCGTCGGCAAAGCCCTGCTGCGCAAGCAGGTCACCGCCGCCGACGCGAACGGCCTGTGGACCTTGCAGACGTCGATCTTCCCGGAGAACCGCGCAAGCCTCGCCCTGCACCACAGCGCGGGCTACCGCACCCTCGGCGTCCGCGACCGCATCGCCCGCCACCACGGCCGCTGGCGCGACACCGTGTTCCTCGAACGCCGCCGACAAGTTGATCTGCCGGCAGAACAGGCGATCGAGTAGCCGAGGTCGACCTGTGCACGACTCGTTCGAGATCAACGCCTGATTGTCCGGTGCGAGGCGCACGATCGTTCCCTGCGCGGTGGCGCCCGCGGGACCTGGAACAGCGGCAAGTTCCGGATTCCAAGATGCCGTACCGCATCCGACCTCGGCCGGGCACGTCGGAGGGGCGCCGGCATTTCACCTCGCCTGCGATCTGGTGCTCGACGCAGGGGGGAGGACTTAAGTCCCCGTTCGTCGGGGACCACGGCTACTGATCAGCGCTCCTGGGGTGGACGAGGGTGGTGGTGACGCGGCCGTTCGGCGGCGACCATCCGACGAGGGGTTTCTCCGTGACGCTGACCGAACAGGCACCGCTCCGCACCCGGCCCGACCTGGAGCTGATCGACGCGTACTGGCGGGCGGCGAACTACCTGTCGGTCGGGCAGATCTACCTGCTGGACAACCCGTTGCTGCGCGAGCCGCTGCTCGCTGAGCACGTGAAGCCGCGGTTGCTCGGGCACTGGGGCACCACGCCGGGGTTGAACCTGCTGTACGCGCACATGAACCGGGTGATCAACGAGCGCGATCTGAACGCGCTGTACGTGACGGGGCCCGGTCACGGTGGTCCCGGTCTGGTGGCGAACGCCTACCTGGAGGGCACCTACAGCGAGGTGTACTCGTCGATCACCGAGGACGTCGACGGGATGCGCGGGCTGTTCCGGCAGTTCTCCTTCCCCGGCGGCATCCCCAGCCACGTCGCGCCCGAGACGCCCGGTTCGATCCACGAGGGCGGCGAGCTGGGTTACGCGCTCGTGCACGCGTTCGGCGCGGCGTTCGACAACCCGGACCTGAAGGTGCTGTGCGTGATCGGTGACGGTGAGGCGGAGACCGGGCCGCTGGCGGCGAGCTGGCACTCGAACAAGTTCCTCAACCCGGTCACGGACGGCGCGGTGCTGCCGGTGCTGCACCTCAACGGCTACAAGATCGCCAACCCGTCGGTGCTGGCGCGCGTCCCGGACGAGGAGCTGGCCGCGTTGATGCGCGGGTACGGCTACACGCCGCACTTCGTGGCCGGTGACGACCCGATGGCCGTGCACGAGCTGCTGTCGTCCACTTTGGACCGGGTGTTCGACGACATCGCCGTCATCCAGCGGGACGCCCGCGAGATCGGCGGATCGCACGAACGCCCGTTGTGGCCGATGATCGTGCTGCGCACGCCGAAGGGGTGGACCGGGCCGAAGGTGGTCGACGGGATGCCGGTGGAGGGCACGTTCCGCGCCCACCAGGTGCCGCTCGCCGCCACTCGCACGAATGCCGAGCACCGGGCGCAGCTCGAGGAGTGGATGCGCGGCTACCGGCCCGAGGAGCTGTTCGACGTGAACGGCGGGCTGGTGCCGGAGTTGCGGGCGCTCGCGCCGCGCGGGACCCGGCGGATGAGCGCCAACCCGCACGCCAACGGCGGCCTGCTGCGCCGCGACCTGACCATGCCCGACTTCCGCGACCACGCCGTGCCGGTCGAGCACCACGCCGTGGAGTCCAGCGAGGCCACCAAGGTCCTCGGCGGGTTCCTGCGCGACATCATCACCCGCAACCCCGACCGGTTCCGGCTCATGGGCCCGGACGAGACCGCGTCCAACCGGCTGTCGGCGGTGTTCGAGGTGACCGACCGCGCGTGGAACGCCCAGACGCTGCCCGGCGACGACCACCTCGCCCCCGACGGCCGGGTGATGGAGGTGCTGTCGGAGCACCTGTGCCAGGGCTGGCTGGAGGGCTACCTGCTGACCGGGCGGCACGGGCTGTTCACCTGCTACGAGGCGTTCATCCACATCGTGGACTCGATGCTCAACCAGCACGCGAAGTGGCTCAAGACGACGCGCGGGATCCCGTGGCGCGCGCCGATCGCGTCGCTCAACTACCTGCTGTCGTCGCACGTGTGGCGCCAGGACCACAACGGGTTCTCCCACCAGGACCCCGGATTCCTCGACCACGTGGTGAACAAGAAGGCCGAGATCGTCCGGGTGTACCTGCCGCCGGACACCAACACCCTGCTGTCCGTGGCCGACCACTGCCTGCGCAGCAAGCACTACGTGAACGTCATCGTCGCGGGGAAGCAGCCCGCCCTGACCTACCTCGGGATGGACGAGGCCGTGGCGCACTGCGCGCGCGGACTCGGGATCTGGCCGTGGGCGGGCAACACCGACGGCGAGCCGGACGTGGTGATCGCGTGCGCGGGCGACGTGCCCACGATGGAGGCGCTGGCCGCCACGGACCTGCTGCGCACCCACCTGCCGGAGCTGAAGGTGCGGTTCGTCAACGTGGTCGACCTGATGCGGCTGGAACCCGACACCGAGCACCCGCACGGCCTGTCCGACCGCGACTTCGACGCCCTGTTCACCACCGACAAGCCGGTGGTCTTCGCCTTCCACGGCTACCCGTCGCTGATCCACCGGCTCACCTACCGGCGGAACAACCACCGCAACCTGCACGTGCGCGGGTACAACGAGGAGGGAACCACGACCACGCCGTTCGACATCCTGATGCTCAACGACCTGGACCGCTTCCACCTGGTCATGGACGTGATCGACCGCGTCCCGTCGCTGGGCAGCCGCGCGGCGGTGCTGCGCCAGCGGATGGAGGACGCCCGGCTCCACGCCCGCGCGTACACCCGTGAGCACGGCGAGGACGACCCGGCGATCTCGGGCTGGACCTGGCCGGACCGGGGCTGAGCCGGTGCGGGTGCTGGTGGTCAACGCGGGCTCGTCGAGCGTGAAGCTGCGGCTGCTCGACGAGCACGACACCGTGGAGCGGAGCGAGGACCTGCCCGCCGGGACGGACGGGATCGACACGGTCCGGCTCGCCGAGGTCCTGAAGAGGTGGCCGGACCCGGACGTGGTCGGCCACCGCGTGGTGCACGGCGGCACGCGCTTCACCGGTCCGGTTCGGATCGACGAGGAGGTGCGGCGGCGGTTGGAGGACCTGACCGACCTCGCGCCGCTGCACCAGCCCAAGTCCCTCGCCGCGCTCGACGCCGTGACCGCGCTGCTGCCCGACGTCGTCGCGGTCGCCTGCTTCGACACCGCGTTCCACAGCACGATCCCCGAGGCGGCCGCGACCTACGCGGTCCCGCGCGAGTGGCGGGAGAAGCACGCGATCCGGCGCTACGGGTTCCACGGCCTCTCCCACGCCCACTGCGCCGGGCGCGCGGCCGAGGTCGCGGGTGTGGACGCGCCTCGGATCATCTCCTGCCACCTGGGTGCGGGCGCGTCGCTCGCGGCGGTGGTGAACGGCCGGAGCGTCGACACCACCATGGGCTTCACCCCGTTGGAGGGCCTGGTCATGGCGACCCGGTCCGGCACCGTCGACCCCGGACTCGTGCTGTGGCTGGAGGAGCACGAGCACCTGTCGCCGCACGAGGTGGCCACGGCGTTGGAGCAGCGGTCCGGGCTGCTCGCGCTGGCGGGCACGGCCGACATGCGCGAGGTCGAGGTCAAGGCGGAGCGAGGTGATCCGGACGCGCGGTTGGCCATCGCCGTGTACACGCACCGGTTGGCGGGCGCGATCGGCGCGATGGCCGTGGCGGCCGGGGGACTGGACGTGCTCGCGTTCACCGGCGGCGTCGGAGAGCACTCCGCGGTGGTGCGCGAGCGGGCGGCCGACCGGCTCGGGTTCCTCGGCGTCGCCGTCGACCCCGTGCTCAACGTCGTCGCGCGGGGAGACGCCGACATCACGGCGGACGGCGCGGCCGTGCGGACCGTCGTGGTCACCGCGCGGGAGGACCTGCGGATCGCCTCCGAGGCCAGGGCGCTGCTCGGCGCGTGAGTCAAGGCGCGATCAGCAGGTCGGCCACCGGTCGTCGTGGGGTCGCGGGAACGGGAGAGCCGAAACCCAGGCGCAGCAGGGTTTGCGGCGCCAGCGTGCCGCCGAGCACCCGACGCAGTTCTTCCCTCACGTGCGGCACCTCGATGGGCTGGGACAGGAACGACGCGGACAGCCCCAGGGTCGTCGCGGTCAGCAGCACGCGCTGCATCGCCTGCCCGGCCAGGAGTTCCGCCAGCGGCCCGTCGTAGAACGAGCAGAGCACGACGACCAGCGGGTCGGACTCGTAGTCCTTGCCCGGTCGGCGTTCGTGCGTCGTGCCGGGCGCGTAGTCGCGCAGCACCCACTCGTCCTGCGCTTCGGAGTGCGGTCCCGCCGAGTCGACCCCGACGCCCGCGTCGTCGGGACGCCGGTCGGTCCACGCGCGCAGTTCGGCCAGCACGGCTGGATCCGCCGCCTGTTCGCGGTGTGCGCGCCGCACGAGTTGTTGCAGCTTGGCCCGTTCGGCGCGGTCGTCCACCACGTGCAGCCACGAGCGCTCCGCGTCCGCGGCGCGGGTCAGCAGCGCGCGGTGGGCGATGGGCACGGCCGCGTCGACGAACGGCCGCCGGTTGGTCCGCCGCGTCCGCATCACGGCCAGCAGTGCGAGGTCGTCGGCGTCGGGTGGCCGCGCGGAGCCGAACCGGACCACCGCGAGCGCTCCCGGCGCGTCCGCACCGGGCAGCAGGCTGGTCAGCGGCCGGATCCCCCTGCCGCGCAGAGCCAGTCGCAGGTTCAGCAGAGCAGCGCCGCAGGACAGCCGCAGCTCCCGCCCGCCGGGATCGGTCGCGGGCAGGGCGCGGTCGGGGTCGGGGTGCAGCTCGATCCGGTCGGGCCGGACGAGGAAGCGCCACGGCTGGCTGTTGTGCACCGAGGGCGCGAGGGAAGCGGTCGCCAGCACGGACCGGATCTCCTCCGGGGTCAGGCCGAGCGAGGGTGTCGTCACTTCCCCACTGTCGTTCGCGGGTTCGCGCGTGGATACCGTCGAAGGTCACCGCCCGCCAGAGTCGCGCGGTCGGCTCCCGGCGTGCGAGGGTGGGCACCTAGGGCGGGAGCGCCGATGTCACCGCAGAAGCCCGATCCGATCGTCCGCGAAGCGGTCAGGGGCAGCCTGGCCGGGCTGCGCCTCGCCGAACTCCTCGACGAGGTCCAGGAGCGGCTGGTCGAGATAGGCCGGACCAGGGACCACGTGCAGGGCCTGCTGGAAGCCGTCCTCGCGGTCGGTGCGGGTCTGGAGCTGGACTCGACCCTCCAGCGGATCGTCCAGGCCGCCGTGGACCTCGTGGGCGCCCGCTACGGCGCACTGGGCGTGCTCGGCGCCAGGGACGACCTGTCGGAGTTCGTCTACGTCGGCATCGACGGCGGCACCCGCGAGCACATGGGCCACCTGCCCCAGGGCAAGGGTCTGCTGGGCCTGCTGATCGAGGACCCCAGCGCCATCCGGCTCCTCGACCTGTCACGGCACCCGGCGTCGGTCGGCTTCCCGGCGAACCACCCGCCGATGCACAGCTTCCTCGGGGTTCCGGTGCGGGTGCGCGACGAGGTGTTCGGCAACCTCTACATGACCGAGAAGAAGGACGCCGCCGAGTTCACGGTCGACGACCAGGTCGTGCTCCAAGCGCTGGCCGCGGCCGCCGGGGTGGCGATCGAGAACGCCAGGCTGTTCGAGCGGTCCCGGATGCGCGAACGGTGGGTGGAGGCCACCGCCGAGATCAACTCCGAGCTGCTCGGCGGGGCCTCCGGCGAGGTCGCGCTCCAGCTCATCGCGCAGCGCACGCTGGAGCTGCTCGGCGCGGACTGCGCGCTGATCGTGCTGGGCGACGACGAGCACACGCCCCACGTCACGGCCGCCGCGGGCCTGTCGGTCGACCACCTCGTCGGCGCTGACCTCGCGGTCGGGGACTCGGCGGTGCAGGAGGTGCTGCGCCGCGGCACGCCGAAGCTGGTCGGCGACCTCGAAGGCCACCTCGGCGACGTGCCCGACGTGTTCGGTCCCGGCGTGGCCGTGCCGATGCGGGTGGGCGCGGCCGTGACCGGCGTGCTGCTGGCCGCGCGGCGGAAGGGCGAAGCGCCGTTCCAGCCCGACCAGGTGCCGGTGCTGGCCTACTTCGCCGACCAGGCCGCTCTCGCGCTGGAGTTGGCGGACAAGCAGCGTTCGCAACGGCTGCTCGACGTGCTGGCCGACCGCGACCGGATCGCCAGGGACCTGCACGACCACGTCATCCAACGGCTGTTCAGCACCGGTCTGAGCCTGCAGGGCACGGTGAAGAGGCTCGGTGACGGCGAGATCAGGGCCAGGGTGCGCACGGCCGTCGAGCAGCTCGACCAGACCGTGCTGGAGATCCGCACGTCCATCTTCGACCTGCAGGACGCCGGGGACTCGGGCGTCGGACTGCGCCGCAGGCTGCTGGACCTCATCGCCGACCTGAGCGCCGACGCGCCGTTCTCGCCCTCCGTGCGGATGTCCGGCACCGTGGACAACTCCGTGTCCGACGAGATCGGCGAGCACGCCGTGGCCGTGGTCGGCGAGGCGGTCAGCAACGCCCTGCGGCACGCCCGCGCGACCGAACTGGTGGTGACGGTCGAGGCCACCGACGAACTGGTCATCTCGGTGGTGGACAACGGCGTCGGCATGCCGGGCGACGTCGCCCGCAGCGGGCTGCGCAACGTGGACCAGCGCGCGATCGGCCTCGGCGGCTCCCTCGCGGTGACGTCCGAGCCCTCGGGCGGCACCCGGCTGACTTGGCGGGCGCCGCTGCGCTGAGGCCTACCGGACCTCGGTGGACGGCCTGCGCAGCTGGGTGGCCAGGACGGCGGCCTGGGTGCGGCGTTGCATCCCGAGCTTGGCCAGCAGGTGCGACACGTAGTTCTTCACCGTCTTCTCGGCCAACGACATCCGTTCCGCGATCTCGCGGTTGGTGAGGCCGTCGCCGATCAGCTCCAGCACCGCGCGCTCCTGGTCGGACAGCGTGCGGACCGGGTCGCCCTGGCCTCGTTCGCGGCGGATCCGGTTCAGCAGCGCGGACGTCGTGCGGGCGTCCAGCAGCGACTGTCCCGAGGCGACGGTGCGCACGGCGTGGACCAGGTCGTTGCCGAGGATCTGCTTGAGCACGAATCCCGAGGCCCCGGCCATGATCGCGTCGAACAGCGCCTCGTCGTCGGTGAACGACGTCAGCATCAGGCACCGCAACGCGGGCAGTCGGGACCGCAGTTCGCGGCAGAGTTCGATGCCGTTGCCGTCGGGCAGCCTGATGTCGAGCACGGCCACGTCGGGGTTGGCCGCGGGCACCCTGGTGAGCGCCTCGGTCACCGACGCGGCCTCGCCGACGATCACCAGGTCCGGCTCGTCGCTCAGGAGGTCCGCGATACCGCGGCGGACGATCTCGTGGTCGTCCACCAGGAAAACCTTGGTCACCAATTCGGACACCTCACCGGGCGAACGCTACGCCCTCGTCGACCCCACCGTGCTCTCGCGCGGTGGTCGGGGACAGAGAACAAAGACCCTGGTCCGCTCGCCGTCCGGCGCGGCAGCGGGTGACCTGGGACGGCAGACCCGGTCACAGCTCCTCCCTAGCGTGGTAACCACACTCACCCGAGGAGACCGCCATGGACCGCAACCCGGTCGCACCCCCCGTCGTCGTCGGCGTCGACGGCTCGCCCTCCGCGCTCGACGCCGTCGCCTGGGCCGCGGACGAGTGCGCTCGCCACCACGTGCCGCTGCGGCTCGTGCACACCTACTTCCTGCCCGCCACCGGCTACCCGAACATGATCGTGAACGCGAGCGAGGTCCTCGCCGCGTTCGACGCGCAGGGCAGGTTGTGGCTCGCCGAGGCGGAGGCGGCCGCCCGCGCCGTCGCTCCGGGCATCGCCGTCGAGACCGCCTTGTTCTCCGGCACGGCGATCCCGCTGCTGATCGAGGAGAGCGCGAACGCCAGGACGATCGTGGTGGGCTCCCGCGGCCTGGGCGGTTTCACCGGCCTGCTGCTCGGCTCCACGGCCGTCGCGCTCACCGCCCACGCGCGCTGTCCGGTCGTGGTCGTGCGGACCCGCGTCGCGGGTGCGGGGCCGGTGGTCGTCGGCGTGGACGGTTCCCCGGCGAGCGAGTCGGCCATCGGCTTCGCGTTCGAGGCCGCGTCCACCCGCGGCGCGCCGCTGACCGCCGTGCTGTCGTGGACCGACGTGCTGGTGGAGAGCTCCTTCCAGGCGGTCCGGTTCTCGATGGACTGGTCGGAGGTCGAGGACGAGCAGCGGCGGCTGCTGGCCGAGCGCATGGCGGGGTGGCAGGAGAAGTACCCGGACGTCGTCGTGGAGCGCGTGGTCGTGCGGGACCGGCCGGTTCGCGCGCTGGTGCGGGCCGCCCAGCACGCGAGGCTGCTCGTGGTGGGCAGCCACGGGCGGGGCGGGTTCACCGGGATGCTGCTGGGGTCGACCGGCCAAGCGCTCGTGCACCACGCGCCGTGCCCCGTCGCCGTGGTGCGCTCGGGCTGACCGTCCACAAAGGATCGACGCTGAAGTCCCCCGAGGGGTGAGGACCTTCGGCACCGGCGCCGCCACCGCGCGACGACGAACACTGTGGACGAGCCAAGGAGGCCACCATGTCCCTCAAGCACGAAGTGAAGCCCGCCACCGCGATCCCGACCCCGGCGTCGACGAACGCGGGCAAGGCGCTGGCCGTGCTGCGGATCGCGATCGGCGCGCTGTTCCTGTGGGCGTTCCTGGACAAGCTGTTCGGCCTCGGCTACGCGACGCGGTCCGGTGGCGCCTGGGTCGACGGCGGGTCTCCCACCAAGGGGTTCCTCGGACACGTCGACGTGGGCCCGTTCCAGTCGGTGCTGCGCGCCATGGCCGGTTCTCCCGCGGTGGACGCGCTGTTCATGCTCGGACTCGCCGGACTCGGCGTCGCCGTGCTGCTCGGCGTGGCGCTGCGGATCTCGGCGGTCGCCGGAACCGTGATGATGGCCCTGATGTGGATCGCCGAGTGGCCACTCGCCCAGCACACCTCGGCGGGCGCGCCCAGCGGCTCCAGCAACCCGCTGGTCGACTACCACGTCGTCTACGCGCTGGCCCTGGTCGTGTTCGCCGTCTCGCTCGCCGGGCGCACCTGGGGCCTCGGCCGGAGCTGGGCGGACCTCAAGGTGGTCCGCGCCAACCGCTGGCTGCTCTGACCACCCCGCTCACCCCGCCGCGCACTCCCCACCGGGAGTGCGCGTTCGGCGCGTCGTGAGCACACCGGACGACGGGAAAACCGGCCTGGTGCGGGCGTTTCCGCTCGCACCAGGCCGGTTTCCCGGTACGTCAGACCGGCTGGTCGACCCGCGACGCGACCTCGACCGACTGGACACCGGGCACGGCCCGCGCCAGCACCGTCGCGACGTGCCGGTCGGTGGCGTCGTCGAACTCGTCGACGACCCGCACGACCCCGTCGGCCACGGTCACCGCCCACCGGTCGCCGCCCGCGTAGGCGGCCAGCTGGTGGCGCACGTCGGCGAGGATGTCCAGGTCGTCGCGGGCGATGGTCCGCAGCAGGTCGCGGCGGGTGACGATGCCGACGACCCGCGCACCGTCGAGGATCGGGACGCTGCGGACGTCGTCCCTCAGCATCACCTTCGCCAACTCGGCCGCGTCGGTGTGCAGGGGCATCCCGGTGGCCAGGGTGCTCATCACCTGCGCGACCAGGTCGGGCACGTGCGGGCGCGGGTCGGGTTCCCGGTCGCGCCAGAGGTGGGCGCGGGGGTCGGGCAGGATCCGGTCCCGCATCAGGTCGGCCTCGGTCACGACGCCGAGCAGCCGGTCGTCCTGGTCCACCACGGGGAGCGCGGTGAAGCCGTGGGCGGCCAGCAGCGCGGTCGCCGCCTTGGCGGGTGTCTCCGGCCGAACCTTGACGACCGGGCTGGACATGATGTCCTCAGCGCGCATGGCGGACTCCTAGCTGCCGTCGGGGGTGAGTGCCGGGACGAGCACGTGCGAGCCGACCAGCAGCACCGGGATCGTGCTGTGGCGCAACAGGGACCGGCCGACGGACCGCGGACCGCCGTGCGAGCCGACGACCACCTCGGAGCCGAAGTGCCCGTGCCAGGTCAGGCCCTTGGCGGGTGAACCGTCGATCAGCTCCGAGCGCACCCGCACTCCCGGATGCCGCGCGGCGACCTCGTCCACCGCGGCGCGGATGACGTCGGACTCGGCGTCGTCGGACCGCGGCGCGCACCGGACGACGATGACGCCGGTGTCGAGTCCGGCCGCCTCGGCGAACGCCAGCTCCAGCAGGTCCGGCACGCGGTCGCCGTCGTGGACGCCGACCACCACGGGGTGGTCCTGGTCGAACGACCTGACGCCCGCGGGAACGGCCACGACGGGGCACGACGCCCGCGCGCTCACCGACAGCGCCACCGGCGTCGTGACCAGTTCGGCGAACGCGCTGCGCGGCCGGTGGCCGACGACGACCAGGTGCGCGGTCTCGGACTCGGCGACGAGGACGTCCACCACCGGTCCCGTCGTGAACTCCTGGCGCACCTCCACACCGGGGTGCACCGATCCGACCGGGTCCACGGCGGCCAGCAGGTCGGAGGAGTTGTGGACGAGCCGCAACGGCAGCCCACGTCGGCGCGCGTAGTCCGCGGCCCACCACACGGCGTCCGTGGTCGCGGACATGTCGACCACCACCGGTCCGATGCTCACAGTGCTCATGCCCCCACCCTTCGGCAGCCGGGCGATCGCGGACACGGACGAAGGTCCTCCCGCACCAGGGCCGTTCTCCGGCGGTGCCGAACGGGCGGGACGCCTGCCCGCCGCGGCGATCCATCAGACCCTGTGTCCCGAGGACCAAAGCCCGCGTCGCCGACCAGGCCGGGTTCCTAGCGTTGGAGGTGGAACAGCAACGAGGAGGAACGCCATGCGCGCCCACGACATCATGTCCAGCCCGGCCGTGACGGTGGCACCCGACGTGTCGATCCGGGAAGCGGCCGGGCTGCTCTCGTTCCGCGGGTTCACCGCGTTGCCGGACGGTGCCAGATGTCGTCATCCCGGCCCAGGACACCCCGTCAACCGCCAAGATCGCCTCCGGTCATGCCGCTGACCACGGCTGATCGGGTGCGGGTCGACCCGCAGCTGATGTCGGTGGACGAGGTCGTCCGGGAGGCTGGAACCGACTCCGAACGAGGGCTGTCGAGCGCGGAGGCCGCGCTTCGCCTCGTGGAACTGGGGCCGAACACGCTGCCCCCGCGACGCCGTCGGGGATGGGTGGTCCAGCTGCTGTCGCAGCTGAACCACCCGCTGATCTACGTGCTGATCGCCGCGGCCACCCTGACCGCGCTGCTGGGCGAGACCGTCGACGCCTCGGTCGTGTTCGCCGTCGTCGTGGTCAACGCGGTCATCGGGTTCCTCCAGGAGGCCAAGGCCGAACGGGCGTTGGACGCCTTGGCCGCGATGGTCCGCACCGAGGCGACCGTGCTGCGCGACGGCGTCGCCTCGCGGGTGTCCTCGGACGACCTCGTGCCCGGCGACCTGGTGGCGCTCGAAGCCGGCGACAAGGTTCCCGCGGACCTGCGGCTCTCGCGCACCGGGGAACTGGACGTGGACGAGTCGGCGCTCACGGGGGAGTCCGCCCCGGTCGGCAAGGACCCGGCGGAACTGCCGCCGGACACCGTGCTGGCGGACCGGGTCAACATGGCGTTCTCCGGAACGCTCGTCACCGCGGGCAGCGGCCGCGGCGTGGTGGTCGCGACCGGAGCCGACACCGAGATCGGCCACGTGCACCAGCTCGTCGGCGCCACCGCGACGGTGGCGACGCCGTTGACCCGCAAGCTCGACCGGTTCAGCAAGCTCCTGACCTTCGTCATCCTCGGACTGGCCGTGCTCAGCGTCGTCGTCGGCCTGGTGCGCGGGGAACCGCTGGGCGCCATGGTGACCGCCGCCGTCGCGCTCGCGGTCGGCGCCATCCCCGAAGGACTGCCCGCCGCCGTCACGGTCACGCTCGCGATCGGCGTCGCCAGGATGGCGCGCAGGCAGGCGATCGTCCGGCGCCTGCCCGCCGTGGAAACCCTCGGCAGCACCACGATGATCTGCACCGACAAGACCGGCACGCTCACCGCCAACGCGATGACCGTCCGGGTCGTCGTGGCGGGCGGAGTCCGCCACGACCTGACCGGGATCGGCTACGACCCGGACGGCGAGCTGAAGCCGCTCGTGGACACCGCCGCACGGGAGTGCCTGCTCGCCGGACTCGCCTGCAACGACGCGCGGATCGTCCACGAGGACGGGAAGTGGACCGCCGTCGGCGATCCCACCGAGGCCGCGCTCGTGGTGTCCGCGCGCAAGGCCGGGCTCGACCAGGACGACGTGCCGCCCAGGCTCGACGTCCTGCCGTTCAGCTCCGACCGCCGGTACATGGCGACCCTGCACCCCGGTGGGCTGGTGTACCTCAAGGGCGCGGTCGAGCAGATCCTGGACCTCTCCGGCACGACCGACCGCACCGGTGCGGAGGAACTGGCCGACGGCGGCCTCCGGGTGCTCGCCATCGCCACGGCCCGACTGCCCGACGGTGCCGCTCTGACCGAGGAAGCCTTGCGCGGCAACGTGGTTCTCCTGGGGTTGCAGGCCATGCACGACCCGCCGCGACCGGAGGCGATCGAGGCCGTGCGGGAGTGCCGCGCGGCGGGCATCGAGGTCCGGATGATCACCGGCGACCACCCGGCCACCGCTCGCGCCATCGCCGAGCACTTCGACATCCCCGCCGACGCCGTGTACGCCAGGGTCACGCCGGAGGAGAAGCTGAGGCTGGTCAAGGAGTTCCAGGCGCAAGGGCACGTCGTCGCGATGACCGGCGACGGCGTCAACGACGCGCCCGCCCTCCGCCGCGCCGACATCGGCGTTGCCATGGGACGCGGGGGCACGGAGGTGGCGAAACAGGCCGCCGACATGGTGCTGGCCGACGACAACTTCGCCTCGATCCGCGCCGCGGTCGAGGAAGGCCGCGCGGTCTTCGACAACCTGCGCAAGTTCATCATCTGGACGCTGCCGACGAACATGGCCGAAGGCCTGGTCATCCTCGCCGCGGTCCTGCTCGGCACGGCGCTGCCGATCCTCCCGGTGCAGATCCTGTGGATCAACATGACCACCGCGGTCGCACTGGGCCTGACCCTGGCGTTCGAACGCCGTGAGCCGGACGTGATGCGCCGACCACCGCTGCCGCCGACGCTGCCGTTGATGACCGCACAGGTCGTGCGCCGGATCGTGTTCGTGTCGGCCATCCTGCTCGTCGGGTCGTTCGCGGCGTTCCACTGGCAGCTCGCCTCCGGCGCGTCGCTGGACCAGGCCCGCACGGTCGCGGTGAACGCGTTCGTCGCCGCCCAGATCGCCTACCTGCTCAACTGCCGGTCGTTGGCGAACTTCCGGTCGGGGGTCGGCTTGCTGGCCAACCCGTGGCTGCTGGTGGGCATCGGCACGACGGTGGTGCTGCAACTGCTGCTCACCTACCTGCCGGTGATGAACGCGCTGTTCCACACCGCGCCCATCGGGTGGAGCGCCTGGGGGTTCGTGGCCGTACTGGCGCTGCTCACGTTCGTGCTGGTGGAACTGGCGAAGTGGCTCGTACGCCCGGCGGTCGGTCATCCGGTCATGGACGCACGACGACCTTGAGGTTGCTGTCGTCGTCCATCCGCACGCCCCCGTCGGTCTTGTCCGTGGAGCGGTAGGGGAGGCCCAGTGCCCGCGGAAGACCTCGCTCCGGGTGGACAGTTCACCGACTGCCCATGGTCATGCGCGCGGTCACGGAGGGGGTCGACTTCACCGTGCGGGGCGAGGAGGTCCGCCAAACGAACGACACCGTCTTGTCGTGGCTTCGCGGTGTCGGGCTGTCGTAGGGGAAGCGTGTCGGGGACTCGATCGCGTCAAGCCTCGGGAATGGCCCGCCCGAAGGTCTCCAGGGTGATCGCCTCGGGCTGGGGGCCTCGGCGCACACCCCGGTCGAGGCCGTCGATCGCGGCGAGTTCGGCGTCGGTGAGGTCGAAGTCGAACACGTCGAGGTTCTCGGCGATCCGCTCCGGTCGGGTCGACTTCGGGATCGCCGACCGCCCCCGCTGCAGGTGCCAGCGCAGCATGACCTGGGCCGAGGTCTTGCCGTGCGCCTGCCCGATGCTCGCGATGGTCTCGTCGTCCAGGGTGCTGCCGCCCGCGCCGTCGCGGTAGAAGGTGATCCCGCCGATCGGCGACCACGCCTGGGAGACGACGCCGTGCGCGGCGTCGGCCGCGAGCGCCTCCGGCTGCGCGAAGTAGGGGTGCACCTCGATCTGGTTCACCGCGGGCACGACGGTCGCGCTCTTCAGCAGGTCGTCCAGGTGGTCGGGCGTGAAGTTGCTGACGCCGATCGCCCGCACGCTCCCGTTCTCCAGCAACGTCTCCAGCGCCCGGTACGCCTCCGTCGTCAGGTCGAACCGACTGGGCAGGGGCTGGTGCAGGATCAGCAGGTCGATCCGGTCGACTCCGAGCTTGCCCGCGCTCTTGTCGAACGCGTGCAGCGTCGCGTCGTAGCCGTAGTCGCTGATCCAGACCTTGGTCTCGACGAAGACCTCCGACCGGTCGAGCCCGGACCGGCGGATCGCCTCACCGACCTCGCGCTCGTTGCCGTACGCGGCGGCGGTGTCGATGTGCCGGTAGCCCGTGCGCAGAGCGGTCTCCACCGCCTCGACGGTCTGCTCTGGCGGCGTCTGGAAGACGCCGAAACCGAGTGCGGGCATCTCGACGCCGTTGTTCAGGGTGAGGTTCATGCTCATGACCCTCACGCTCCCAGAGCGGGCCCGCACGGGGGAGGACCTGTTGTTACCCCCTTTGTCACGCGATCGGGTGTCACGACGAACGTCGAACTCGCAATCGGTTCCGCACGTCCTGTCCCGAGCCGTGAGCCGCAGAACCAGACGGTGCCACCGCCGGAGAAGCGCGCCTCCGACGACCTGCGCACCTGCTGGTCGGCATGGAGGACGTGCCTGCCCTCGCTCTCCTGCTGCGGATCGGACGGCGGAATCGACAGTATCCATTGGATACCTACCTTCCGAACGGGTGCCTGCTTTACAGCGGAAACCGCCGCTAGAAGGATGGGCGCATGCCAAGGATGCGAGTGATCAGCCAGCGTTCCCTCGGCGGTCCGGACGTGCTGGAGGTCGTCGACGTCGAGCGGCCCGCTCCCGGTCCGGGCCAGGTTCTGGTGGGGGTGCGCGCCGCCGGGGTGAACCCGTCGGACCGCAAGGTCCGGTCCGGGTACGTGCGGCTGTTCGGCGATCCGCCGTTCACCCTGGGGCACGAGTTCAGCGGCGTGGTGAGCGAGGTCGGCGCGTCGGTGGACGGGTTCCGGGTCGGCGACGAGGTGTTCGGCTGGGTGAACCCTCCGCACGGCGCCTACGCGGACTACGTGGTGGTGCCGTCGACGTCGCTGGCGGCCAAGCCGACGAGCCTCGACCACGTCCACGTCGCCGCGCTGACCATCGCCGGGCTGACCGCGTTGAAGGCGCTGGAGAAGGTGGACCAGGTGCGGCCGGGTCGCCGCGTGCTCGTCCACGGGGCGGCGGGCGGAGTCGGGCACCTCGCCGTGCAGATCGCCAAAGCCCGCGGTGCCCACGTGATCGGCGCGGCGCGAGCGGCCAAGCACGACTTCCTGCGGCGGCTGGGCGTCGACGAACTGGTCGACTACGAGGCGGAGGACTTCGCCCGCACACGAGACGTGGACGTCGTGCTGGACACCATCGGCGGCGAGGTCGGACTGCGGTCGTTGGCCACGCTCAACCCCGGTGGCGCGGTGGTCGACGTGGTGGGCCTCGGGCTCGACCGCACGGTCGTGCGGGAGCGAGCGGAGGCGAGCGCGGTGCGGTTCGTGGAGTTCAACCTCACGCCCGAACCGGGCGATCTCGACGCGCTGGTGCGGTTGGCGGACCGGGACGGGGTGGCCCCGGTCGTGGAGGAAGTGCTGCCGCTGACCGAAGCGGGCAGAGCGCACAGCCTGTGCGAGAGCGGGCAAGTGCGCGGAAAGGTGGTGCTCGCAACGAGCAGCGCCGACTGACCGGCGAACTGTCCGAAGAGGACGACGAGGGGCCGTTCGCCGACCTGCGGCGAGGTCGGTGTCGTGGCCGTGGTCGGCAACGCTGAGGCCGCTCGACACCGAGGCGAGCGTGATGGAGGAGGTTACCGCGTTCCCGCCGCTCTGAGGACGGTGAGGATCAGGGTTCGGGTCACGGCGAGCACCTCGGTCATGGGGACCTGTTCGCGGGGGCCGTGGGCGAGGCGGACGTCGCCTGGGCCGAACTGGAGGGTGGGGATTCCGGCCGCGGTGTAGAGGCGGAGATCGCTGCCGTAGGGGGCTCCGCACTCCTGCGGGCGTGGTTGGGTCGTGGCGTCCGCGTAGGCGTTGCTCACCAAGTCGCGCAACGGATCGCCCGCGGGGAGTCTGCCGCTGGCGAAGTGGCCGCCGGGCCATGTCACGGTCGCGGGGTGGTCGCGTAGCCAGGGGTCGGACGCGCAGGTTTCCGCCACGCGTTGCTCGAACTGGGACTTGGCCTCGGTGGGGTCCTCGTCCAGGCGCACGCCCAGACGTCCTTCGGCGACCAGCAGGTCGGGGACGCTGCTGGCCCAGTCGCCCGTGTGCACCGTGCCCACGGAAAGGGCGTAGGGCAGGCGGTGCTGGGAGAACAGGGGATCTGGGGCGGTGTTGCGGTCGGTTTCCAAACGGCTGAGGGCGTGGTGGATCGGGAGGTAGGCGTCGAAGGCGCTGACGCCCGCGTCGCGCGTGCTGCCGTGGGTGGCCTGGCCGGGGACCTCGATGCGGAAGGTCAGCGAACCCGCGTTCGCGGTCACCAGGCGTCCGCTCGTCGGTTCGGTGATGACGCAGGCGTCGCCGGTGTGGCCCCGCCGCAGCGTGCCGTACGCGCCCAGGCCGCCGTCCTCCTCGCTGACGACGAAGTGCGCCGCCACGCGGCCCCGCAAGCGCACGCCACCGGCCCGGATCGCCTCGAGCGCGGCGAGGTTGGCCACCACGCCTGCCTTCATGTCGCAGGCACCTCGGCCGTGGACGACGTCGCCGACCGTTCTCGGTGTGAACGGGTCGCCCACCCAGCGGGCCGGGTCGCCCGGTGGCACGACGTCGACGTGGCCCTGCAGGATCACCGCGGGGCCGTCGTCGCCGGACGGGGTGGTCGCCACCAAGCCCCAGGCCTCGTCGCGTGGCGCCTCCGAGCCGGGGAAGTCCGGTTGCGCGCGGAGGTCGGACAGGTCCATGGACCACAGGTCCACGTCGAGGTCCAGCCGCTCCAGCCTGCGGGCCAGCCAGTGCTGCGCCTCGGACTCCGCGGCGGACCCGGTGACGCTCGGGATCGCCAGCAGCGCCAGCAGGGATTCGGCGATCGCGGTCTCGTCGATGGCCGCGAGCGCGGCCGACTCGGCCGGGGTGAGTGACGCGTTCAAGGCACCTCGTCGTGGTCGTCTCAGCGGGACGGCTGAAGCCTAGGAGGGGCCTCGCGACGCAATCAATCGCCAAAAGCTGCTGGTAGCGTCGGTTTTTTGTGCAGATCACCAGTGGGCGACGATTTTTTGCGAGGGACGCCGTGGACAGCATCGACGAGGAGATCATCCGCTGCGTCACCCGTGACGCCCGGAGCACGTACGCCGAGATCGGTCAGGCGGCGGGGTTGTCGCCGTCCGCCGCCAAGCGCCGGTTGGACCGGCTCGTGGCGAACGGGGTGATCGCCGGGTTCACGGCGCTGGTGAACACCGAGGCGCTCGGCTGGAACGCGGAGGCGTTCGTCGAGGTGTACTGCTCGGGCAACCCGACGCCGGAGCAGTTGCGGCGCGCGCTGGAGGAGATCCCGGAGGTCATCGAGGCGTGCACGGTCTCCGGTGCTGCGGACGCGATGGTGTACCTGCGCGCGGCGGACATCCCGCACCTGGAGAGAGCGGTCCAGCGGGTGCGGGCGAGTCGTGCCGTCGACCGCACCGAGAGCGTCATCGTGCTGTCGCGGCTGATCAACCGTCCCCGGCCGTGACGCGGACCGGGTAGCCCACCGGAGTGACTCTTCGCACAACGGGTAGTCGATCGGCGACAGAGCGTGCAATTCGGGCAGACATCCGACGGGTGGAGTGTTACACCTGGGTTACTAGTACTTGTGAATGCTAAGTAACTTCAGGAGGCAGCGGATGTGCGGGATCGCCGGCTGGGTTTCCTACGAAGCGGATTTGACGCGGCGGCGGGAGACCGTCGACGCCATGACCGAGACGATGTCCTGCCGCGGGCCCGACGACCGGGGGACGTGGGTGCGGCGGGAAGTGGCCCTCGGGCACCGGCGGCTCGCCGTGATCGACCTGCCCGGTGGTCGGCAGCCCATGAGCGTGAGCACGCCGAACGGCGACGTGGCCATGGTCTACAGCGGTGAGGCGTACAACTTCACCGAGCTGCGCGAGGAGTTGACCGGGCTCGGGCACACCTGGCTGACCGACAGCGACACCGAGGTCGTCCTGCACGGGTACCTCCAGTGGGGCGACGCGGTCGTGGACCACCTCAACGGGATGTACGCGTTCGCGATCTGGGACGAGCGGGAGCGGAAGCTGGTGATGATCCGCGACCGGATGGGGATCAAGCCGTTCTACTACTACCCGACCCGCGACGGCGTGCTGTTCGGCTCCGAGCCCAAGGCGATCCTGGCCAACCCGCTCGCCCCTCCCGTGGTCGACGCCGACGGGTTGCGCGAGCTGTTCGGGTTCACCAAGCGGCCCGGCTGGTCGCTGTGGCAGGGGATGAGCGAGGTCGGGCCGGGCACCATCGTGACGGTGACCCGCGAGGGCATCCGGACGCGCACGTACTGGAAGCTCGACGCCAAGCGGCACACCGACGACCAGGACACCACGGTCGAACGGGTGCGCGAGCTGATGACCGACATCGTCGACCGGCAGCTCGTCGCCGACGTGCCGCGCTGCGTCCTGCTCTCCGGCGGCCTGGACTCCAGCGCCATCACCGGACTCGCGGCCACGCGGCTCGCCGAACGGGGGGAGCAGCTGCGGACGTTCTCCGTCGACTTCGTCGGGCAGGAGCAGAACTTCACGCCCGACGAGATGCGCGACACCCCCGACTCGCCCTACATCCGCGACGTGTCGCGGCTGGTCGGCTCGGCGCACCAGGACGTCGTGCTGAACCCGGCCGAGCTGACCGATCCGGCCGTGCGCCGGGCCGTGATCGCCGCCCGCGACCTGCCCGCCGGGCTCGGCGACATGGACACCTCGCTGTACCTGCTGTTCAAGGCGATCCGCGCCGAGTCCACGGTCGCGCTGTCCGGCGAGTCGGCCGACGAGGTGTTCGGCGGCTACCGCTGGTTCCACGACGAGGCCGCCGTGAACGCCGACACCTTCCCGTGGCTGGCGTTCCGCAACGGCCTGATGTCGGGGCGGCACTCGCTGCTCGACAGCGGCGTCGCCAAGACCCTGGACCTCGACGCGTACGTGGCCGACCAGTACCGCACGGCCGTGGCGGACGTGGAGCACCTCGACGGCGAGTCCGAGCGCGAGGCCCGGATGCGGACGATCTGCAACCTGCACCTGACCCGGTTCGTCCGGATGCTGCTGGACCGCAAGGACCGCGCGTCGATGGCCGTCGGACTGGAGGTGCGCGTGCCGTTCTGCGACCACCGGCTCGTGGAGTACGTCTACAACACGCCGTGGTCGCTGAAGACGTTCGACGGCCGGGAGAAGAGCCTGCTGCGCCACGCCACCAAGCACGTGCTGCCGGACTCGGTGCGCGACCGGGTGAAGAGCCCGTACCCGTCCACCCAGGACCCCGGCTACGCCGCCGCCCTCCAGCAGCAGGTGAAGGAGGTGCTGGCGGAGAAGGACAGCCCGGTGTTCGACGTCGTCGACCGCGACTGGGTGCACCGGGTGTCCGAAGTGGACTCGGCGGGGATGTCGTCCGTGCAGCGGATCGGCCTCGACCGGACGTTGGACCTCCACCACTGGTTCGACATGTACCACCCGGAGCTGCGGCTCGCCTGAGCCGCTCGACCGCCGGGCACGTGGTGGGCGTGCCCGGCGGTCAGGTCCGGCAGGCGGTGTCCGGGTCGTCGCGGTGGGCCAGGGTCGTGCCGTCGGCGGTGCGGACGACGACGGACGGGTAGCCCTGCCCGCTGACCTGCGCCACCGTCGAGGCGGCCGCGCACATCTCCAGCGCGGCGGCCCGGTCGTCCTCCTCGAGGCTCGACGTCACCACGACCGCCTTGCCCTCGACCGTCAGCGACCGGACCTCCGAGAACCACGGTGCGCCCGCGTTGGCGGCGGTGAACGCCTCCGTCATCGCGCCGCCCCAGTCGAACCCGACGGTCGGCGTCGGACTCGGAACGGCCGGTCCGACCGCGCACCCGCCGAGGGCGAGGACGGCTACGGCTGTGGCGAAACGCATGGCCGTACCTTCTCACCCGCGGGATTTCACGGGGGAGTGAGCGTCGCCGGGCCGTAGGGCGCGTGCGCGGTTCCCGTCACCAGGGCCCAGTACCGGTCGCCGTAGGACCAGTGCCACCACTCGCTCGGGTAGTTCACGAAGCCGCTCGCCGACATCGCCTCGATCAGCGTCGACCGGTTGGCCCGCGCCTCCGCGTCGATGGCGAGCGACGCGGTGAAGCACTCCGGGCCGTACTCGGGCGGGGTGTCGTTGACCGCCGTGCCCATCGGGAGTTCCAGGCCGCTCTCGGTGCACAGCGTGAGGTCCACCGCGCCGCCCGAGACGTGGGGCGCCACCTCCGGCGGCGAGACGAACGTGGCCGCCTCCCGCCACACCCTCTCCTCCGGCCAGTCCGGGTTGGCGCGCGCGATCCGGGCCCGGCTGCTCGCGAAGTCCCGCTCCTGTGCCACCCGCGGGCGGTACCCCTCGACCACGAGCAGGCGCAGGTCGCGGGGGAGCCTGCACTGCGCGGCCACCAACCGGTCCGCGACGCTGACCCGCACGTGTGCGTAGGCCGTTCCCGCGCCCGCCATCCGGTCGTCCAACCGGATGGCGTCGACGTCCCGCAGGTCCACCAGGCGTTCGCCGGTCTCCCGGATCGGCACGGCGGCGACGCGGGGGTCCGACAGCAACACGAACGGCGGCATGGGTGAACGTTCCTCCGGGGTCGGGCGCGGGTGGCGATCCGCCGCCCACCGTGCACCGCCCCGCTGCAAGAACGCTGTAACCCGGCCTACACCGCGGTTCCAGTGAGTTCGGCGTGGTCGCGGGCCCCGCAGACGCGGAACGTCTCCAACGCCTCCGCGGTCATCCGACGCGCGGTGTCCACGTTCCCCAACGCCTGGTGCACCTCGGCCAACGTGCGCTGCGTCCGGGCCCGGAACAGCTCCACGCGCAGGTCCGTCCACCGCGCCAGCGCGTCCTCCAGGCACTGCTCGGCCTGGTACAGCCTGCCGTCGGCGAGGTGGATCTCGCCCAGCACCCGCAGGGTGCACGCCTGGCCGAAGGTGTCCGCCAACGTCCGGCTGACGGCCAGCGACCGCTCCGCCAGCCGCCGCGCCTCGGTGGAGTCCCCACGGCGCAGCAGCGCCTTCGCCAACGCCCGCTCGCAGTAGGCCACCAGCATCGGGTCCTCGGTCTGCTCGAAGATCGCGAGCGCCGCCCGCGCGCACCCCTCCGCCTCCGCCCACTCCCCGCGCGCCCGGTGGTACAGCGACAGGCTGCGCAACGTCAGCGCCTCGCCGCGCCGGGAACTCGCCTCGGCGAACGCCGCGCGCGCCTCGGTCAGCGCCGCGTACGCCTCGGCGTAGTGGCCCATCTCGACGTGCACCGTCCCGGCCAGCCTGCGGGCGTTGCCCATCCCGCCCGCTTCCGGCAGCCCGCTCCAGATCTTGCGGGCCTGGTCCACGAAGTGCAGCGCCTCCGGCAGGTAGCCCTGGTCCCGGCACGCGGCGCCGAGCGCGGCGAGGGTGGTGGCCTCTCCGCGCACGTCACCGGCCGCGCGGAACATCGGCAGCGCCTGGCCCAGGTGGGCCCGTGACGCCGGGAAGTCGTCGAGTTCGTAGTAAAGCTGGCCCAGCCCGGCCAGCAGGGTCGCCTCGCCCAGCACGTTGTCGTTGCGGCGGGCCGCGGCGAGCGCGACCTCGTGGGTGCGCTTCCACGCCCCGAACGGGTCGGCGAAGATCCGGTGGTGGCCGCCGAACGCGCTGCAGGACAGGGCGGTGGCCAGCTCGATCGCGAGGGCGTCGAGGTCCATCGCCGAGGCCAGTTCGACCGCGGCCGTCAGCGTCGGCTCCTCGGCGCGGAAGAAGTCGTAGGGCCGGTCCACGACGCGGCGGGCGATCTCCGGGTCGACGGGCCGCCCCTTGCGGAACCCGGCCTGCACCGAGGGCAGGAACAGCGGCGCGGCCTCGTCGATCCGCTCGACCAGCCAGATCCAGCTGCCCACCACCCGTTCCACGACGGCGGCCCGCGCCTCGGCGGTCTCCTCCGCGGTGGCCCGTTCCAGCGCGAACAGCCGCACCAGGTCGTGCAGCCGGTAGCGCATGAGCCCCAGGGGATCCGCGCCGTCGGCCTCCACCAGCGACACGTCGACCAGCGCTTCGAGCACGTCCTCCGCGTCGTCGGGCTCGACCTCCAGCGCCGCGGCGGCTATCCAGGCCGGGAAGTCCGGCAGACCGAGCAGTCCCAAGCGGCGCAACGCCTTCCTGGCGAGTTCCGGCAGGAGTTCGTAGCTGAGGTTGATGCTGGCCCGCACCTGCTGGTCGCCGACCGCCAGCTCGTCGAGCCGGTCCTGCTCGCGCGCCAGCCGGTCCGCCAGCCGGGACAGCGTCCACTGCCTGCGGGAGACCAGCCGTGCGCCCGCGACGCGGATGGCCAGCGGCAACTGGCCGCACAGCCGGGTGATCTCGGTGACGGCCGCGGGTTCGGCGTCACCGCGCTCGGCCCCGACGATCCGGGTGAGCAGCAGGTCCGCCGCGGCGGCGGGCAGCACCCCCAGCTCGACGAACGTCGCCCCCGCGAGCGCGGGCAAGCGGTTGCGCGAGGTCACGAGCACCGCGCAGCCGGGGCCGCCGGGCAGCAGCGGGCGCACCTGCGCCTCGTTCGCGGCGTCGTCGAACACGATGAGCGTGCGGGTGCCCGCGAGCACCGTCCGGTACCGGGCGACCCGTTCCTCCACCGAGGTGGGCACGGTCGTGGCGGAGTCGAAGTCGCGCAGGACGCGGCCCAGCACCTCCTCGGGTGTCGCCGGGCTCGCGGTCGAACCGTGCAGCTCCACGTGGTACTGCCCGTCGGGGAAGTGCTCCGCCAGGTCGTGGGCGACCCGCAGCGCGAGGGTGGACTTGCCCGTGCCGCCCGCGCCGGAGACCACGCCGATCGGCATCCCGCCGGGTCCGCGGAGCACACGGGACAACGCTGCCAGCTCGGACTCACGGCCGGTGAAGTCCGACGGCGGTGACGGGAGCTGGCGCGGGGTCCGCGACGTGCCCGCGGGTAGCAGGTCCGGGTCGTAGCGCAGGATCGCCGCCTGCACGCGCCGCAGCTCCGGGCCGGGGTCGATCCCCAGTTCGTCGAGCAGCGCCCGCCGCCCGCGCTCGTACACCTCCAGGGCGTCGCTCTGCCTGCCCGCGCGGTACAGCACGACCATCAGGCTCGCGCGCAGCCGTTCCCGCGTGGGGTGCTCGGTGACCAGCCCGGTCAGCTCGGCCAGCAGCCGCGCGCCCTGGCCCGCCGCGAGGTCCGCGTCGATCCGCTCCTCCAGGACGGTCAGCCGCAGCTCGTCGAGCCGCACGGCCTCGGCCCGCAGGAACGCCTCCCCGACGCCGCCGAACGCGGGACCGCGCCACAGGGCCAGCGCGGTCGCCAGGATCCGCCCCGCGCCCGTGTGGTCGCCGTCCTGCGCGGCCTGCCTGCCCTGCTCCACCAGGTGGTCGAACCGGTGCACGTCCAGCGCGTCCGCGGGCAGGTCGGCGCGGTAGCCGTGGCGGTCGGACGTGATGACCTGCGGCAGGCCCGCGCCGTCGAACGTCCGCCGCAGCGTCGCCACGTAGGTCTGGACCACCGCGCGGGCCGTGGCGGGCGGGTCCTCTCCCCACACCACGGCGATCAGCCGGTCGACCGGAACCGTCCGGCCGTGCTCCAGCAGCAGCGCGGCCAGCAACGCCCGCGGCTTCACCCCCGGCAGCACCACCGGACCCGACGGGCCGGAGGCCTCCATCGGACCGAGCAGGAAAAACCTCATCCGTCCTCCCCAGGACACCCGAAGCCGTCGACAGCGGCGAGTCGCTGTAACGGGAGTTGAACCGCCGCTACAGCCGTCCCCAGGAATCTCGTTGCTGTCGAACGACATCATCCCCAGGAAAGGCGATCATGAACAGATCCGGTTCCGCACGGCCCACCTCGCGGACGCTCCGACTCGTCTCCGCGTTCGCGGCCGTCCTCACCCTCACCACCGGCGTCCTCGCGCTGGACACCGCAGTCGGGACGCAGCCGGAAGCGGCGGCCGAGTCCTCGGTGGGCGGCACGATCTCCCGCTCCGAGGTCATCGCCCGCGCCAAGTACTGGTACGGCCGGGGCGACACCTGGTACAGCCAGGACCAGAACGACGCCATCTCCGACGGCGACGGCCACAAGTACCGCCCGGACTGCTCCGGCCTGGTCGCGATGGCGTGGCACCTGCCCAAGAAGTCCGACGGCTGGGACCTCAACACCGGCGACTTCGCCGACTACTCGGGCAAGTCCTACGTCGACCTGGACGACCTGCTGCCGGGTGACGCGCTGCTGCGCAGCGGGCACATCGAGCTGTTCGAGAAGTGGGTCGACGCGAGCGACCACCACGAGGGCGCGTGGGTGTACTCCGAGAACACCTTCGGCCAGAAGACCAACCACAACATCGACCGCTGGGCCGAGCTGAGCGGCTACCGCGGCATCCGCTACGACAAGATCGTCGGCGGAGCCTCGAACGCCTCGGACGGCGCGGACTTCGACAACGACGGCGACGGCGACATCTTCTCCACCGCCACGGGCGTCATCACCATCTGGAACGGCAAGGGCAACAACAGCTTCGCCCCCGCGGTCACCTACGGCGGCGGCTGGGGCGCGTACAGCAAGCCCATCGCGGGCGACTTCAACGCCGACGGCAAGAGCGACCTGGCGGCGGTCAAAGACGGCGAACTGTACATCTGGAACGGAAAGGGCAGCAACAACTTCGCCGCCGCGGTCGTGACCGGCGCGGGCTGGGCCCCGTACTCCGCCACCCTGTTCAGCCTCGGCGACATCAACAACGACAACCACGACGACATCGGCGCGATCCGCGACGGCGTGCTCTACACGTGGGACGGCCTGGGGATGAACAAGTTCGCCAAGGCGGTCGTGCACGGCGCGGGCTGGAGCGCGTTCAGCAGGCCGATCGGCGGCGACTTCAACGCCGACGGCGCCGGTGACATCGCCGCGGTCAAGGACGGCGAGCTCTACGTCTGGAACGGCAAGGGCGCCGACAACTTCGCCGCCGGTGTCGTGATCGGTGCCGGTTGGGACCCGTACGCGGCCACGTTGATGGATCTGGGCGACATCAACAACGACGGCCACACCGACGTCGGGGCCATCCGGGACGGCGTGCTCTACACGTGGGGCGGGCTGGGCCTGAACAAGTTCGCCAAGGCCGTCGTCCACGGCGCCGGCTGGTCCCCCTACTTCTGATCGTCCCGTGCCGGGGCGCCGGACGGCGCCCCGGCCCCTTGTCCCCTGGGGAGTCCCATCGTGTCCACCACTTTCACCCGTCGTGCAACAACGGCGGCCGTGACCCTCGCAGCCCTGCTCATCACCACGTCTCCCGCGCTCGCCGAACCGGACTTCGCCGCGGCGAGCACCGTCGCCTGCGACAGCTCCGGCACCACCGGCCGGGACGCCACGCTGGCCACCCAGCTCAACGGCGTCCTGACCGCGAAGCTCAAGGGGTACATGACCGCCTACCGCGTGTCCTGCGCACGGGTCATCGTCGACGCCGTCCGAGATCGAGGGCTGTCCGAGCGGGCCGCGGTCATCGCGATCACCACCGTGATCGTCGAGTCGGGTCTCCAGAACTCCGACGAGGCCGTCGACCACGACAGCGTCGGCCTGTTCCAGCAGCGGGCGAACTACGGGAGCGTCGCGGACCGGGTGAACCCCAAGAAGTCCACGAACATGTTCCTCACCACGATGCTGAACCTGACCAAGGTCGACTGGCAGACCGACCAGATCGGCAAGGTCTGCCAGGCCGTCCAGGTCTCGGCGTTCCCCGAGCGCTACCAGCCCCAGTCGGGCGACGCGCAGAAGATCGTCGACGCCCTGTGGACCGCGGGCGTCTCCGACGGCGCGGACTTCGACAACGACGGCAACGGCGACATCTTCTCCACCGCCACCGGCGTGATCACCATCTGGAACGGCAAGGGCAACAACGGCTTCGAGACGGCGATCACCTACGGCGGCGGGTGGGGGGCGTACAGCAAGCCCATCGCCGGCGACTTCAACGCCGACGGCGTCAGCGACCTCGCCGCGGTCAAGGACGGCGAGCTGTACATCTGGAACGGCAAGGGCGGCAACAACTTCGCCGCCGCCGTCGTCACCGGCGCGGGCTGGGACCCCTACGCGGCCACGCTGTTCACCCTCGGTGACATCAACCGCGACGGCCACGACGACATCGGCTCGATCCGCGACGGCGTGCTCTACACGTGGGACGGGCTCGGCATGAACAAGTTCGCCAAGGCCGTGGTCCACGGCGCGGGGTGGAGCGCGTTCAGCAAGCCCGTCGGCGGCGACTTCAACGCCGACGGCACCGGTGACATCGCGGCGGTCAAGGACGGCGAGCTGTACATCTGGAACGGGAAGGGCAGCGACAACTTCGCCGCGGCGGTCGTGATCGGCGCGGGCTGGGACCCGTACGCCGCCACGTTGATGGACCTGGGGGACATCGACAGCGACGGGCACACCGACGTCGGCGCGATCCGGGACGGCGTGCTCTACACGTGGGGCGGGCTGGGGATGAACAAGTTCGCGAAGGCCGTGGTCCACGGCGCGGGCTGGTCCCCGTACTTCTGAGGGCGGTCGCGGAGGCTCCACCGGAGCCTCCGCGACCCAGGCGGTACGGTCCGTCGTTGACGCCCTGGTACGTCGGTGGGGGCAGGGTCTGCTCGGGTGAGCAGGGAGGAGACGAACCGTGCGTCGTCGTTCACGTGGCACCGCTGTGGCCGCGATCACGTTGGCGGGACTCATGGTGGTGAGCGCCTGTGCGAAGAACTCGGGAGGTGGCACCACCACCGCGAGCGGTGGGGCGTGCGAGTTCGCGACGCCGCCCAGCGCGCCCGCCGCCTCGACCACCAGCGCCGTCGCGGGCGAGAAGGTCGACGGCAGCGCGTTGAGGATCGGGCTCGCCTACGACATCGGCGGCCGGGGCGACGCGTCGTTCAACGACCTCGCCGCCGCCGGGTTCGACCAGGCGATCAAGGACATGGGGGTCGCCAAGGACAACACCCGCGAGCTGTCCGCCGCCCCCAACGAGGACGAGTCGCTCAAGCAGGGCCGGTTGCGCACGCTCGCGTCCGACGGCTTCAACCCCATCGTCGGCGTCGGCTTCGCCTACACCGAGGCGTTGAAGGTCGTCGCGCCGGAGTTCCCGAACGTCCGGTTCGGCCTGGTGGACTCGGCGGTGGAGGGCGCGGCGAACGTGACGCCGCTGGTGTTCGCCGAGCAGGAGGGGGCGTTCCTGGCGGGCGTCGTGGCCGCGTACCAGAGCAAGAAGTGCCACGTCGGTTTCGTCGGTGGCGTCGACATCCCGCTGATCCAGAAGTTCGAGGCAGGCTACGTGCAGGGCGCGAAGACCGCCGCGCCGAAGATCCAGGTCGAGAAGAAGTACATCACCCCCGCGGGCGACTTCACCGGCTTCCAGGACCCCGCCAAGGGCCAGGAGATCGCGAAGGGCCTGATCGACCAGGGC
>Ga0247771_1000074_pt1 | contig 41985 bp, 65 predicted proteins | sample UWRJL197509C6_FD_179948 | JGI IMG/M metagenome (GOLD analysis project Ga0247771, IMG submission 179948) | Plant litter microbial communities from Arlington Agricultural Research Station in Wisconsin, United States - UWRJ-L197-509C-6 | ecosystem: Environmental > Terrestrial > Plant litter >... | reverse complement strand
CGGATCCGTGCGTCGCGGGCGGGGATATCACCGGTTCCGTCTCCCTCTCCGGTAATGACCTCACCTTCTTCTCGGAGGCGGTCGGGCGGTACATCGCGGCGTCTATCTCCCTCGACCCGTTCGGCTCGTCCTTTGCGGGTGGGGTGCAGGAAATCCGCGTCGGTCCCGTCACGGAGAAACGCGGCACTGTCTCGTCAGAGCAAGCAGCAAAGGGACTTCAGTCAGGCGCAACCAGAGCTATGATGCGGATTGGCTGCGTACGGAATGGCATCACCGGGGCGCGGGTAGCCAACCAGGGCGACCAGTACGCGCTTTCCGGTCATCGTCGCGCCCTCGGTGAACCCTCCACGATTCAGGGGGCGGCAATCGGTGGGGGTGAGGTGACAGCGGTGGAGACAACGGACGGGGTAACGACCACCACTACGTTCTATCCGTAGGGGAGCATCTTGCGGGGCAGTGTATCGAAACACCCGGTCGTACGCCCGTCACCTGAATCCCCGCAGTCCGCATCGTCATTGTATCGCCAAAAGGTCGTACCATGCCCCTACTAAACGCATCCTACTATCAGGCTGAAATCTCTCGCATCCTTCGCGATTCAGGGCAGACCGTGCAGTTAGACGGCGGCGGTTCCTGTCCTCTCCGGCGCGAGACGAACAACGACAAAACGATAGCGACAGCAACCCGTTTGGGTGGCTCGGATTCGCTCGCTGCTCCTGTCGTCTGGTATGCCACTGCCGCCGACTACGTGACCTACTTCGGAAGCGGGAACGCGCAGGGCAAGCGATTCACACACCGGAGCGTACAATACCGCGTCGTGAACATCGAAGAAGAAGAGGACGGCGACATTCTCCAGCATGTCACGATTTTGACTGATAGGGGTTCACCCTAAAGGGGGTATCTCATGCCCGTAACTCAGATCGACTACACCGCGTTTCGTCGTGACCTTGACTCCCTCCTTTCCCGCATTGAGAACGCCGTCGCGGAGGAAGGGTACGAGGACACGCTACGCCGCATCGGGCAGGGCTTCTCTCGCTCGATTGACCTCAACTTCAAGAACCGGGGCAGGCCGGAGAAGTGGCAACCTCTCACGCCGTGGACGATTAAGCAGCGGCAGTTCCGTGCGGCAAGCGGTGGCCCTCGTCCCGTTGCAGGCTTTGATGCCCCCCTGCGCGTCTCTGACAGTCTCCGGAAAGCAGCGACCGCCGACCGTGAGGGTGTGAGCGGTTCCGCCTACAAGGTCACTAAGAACACTCTTGTTATCGGCGTCGATGAGCGAAAAAGCAGCCCCGTTCGGTACGCTCTCCGCGCAACCGGCGTACAGGTACCGACCGGTTCAAAGATACCCGTTCGGAACCCCGTTGTCTTGCAGGAAGGCGACGAGCGGCAAGCACAGCAGGCGATGGAAGCGGAAGTGAATCGTCGCCTAAAGCGCATCGAAAACGGCAGGTAAGTTGGTCAGATTAGGAGAGACACATGGCTATTGATTACGCCGCACTGAAGGAAGAAATAGAACTTGATCCGGTGGCGTTGGGCTATTCGGAATACCTCGAAAAGGGCAGTGACAAAGGGATTATGCGCCTTCTGAATAAGGCGGACACTGGGACGATTTCACGCGGCTTTGTCACTCGCTCGGAGTTCGTCGCTATCTATGCCGCGCCGCTTCTCGGCGTCGTGGCTCTGGCAGAGGATAGGCGATGGACCTATCAGTGGCTCTATAACATGCTTTCCTGCATGGAACTCATCGACCTCTCTAACCCGACCATCGTCAATGTCATCGCGGTGTTCGCGGCGGATGGACTCTGCACTCCGGAAGAGGCGGCAGAGCTTCGGATGCGTCCCTGTACCCGCGCGGAAACTCTTTTCGGCGAGGGCGCTTCTGTGGGTCTGGACGATATCGCGCGGGCACTCCGGGGCGACCTCACGCCCCCGTCCGGGGATATCGGCGGACGCGAAGGCGAAGGCGACGAAGGGGGTAAAGGGTAATGGCATCCAGCATCCTGCAGGAGTACAACGCGACTCCGACAACCTTACTCACCACCGACCTCAACAGTCTCGCCAATAACGCGGGCACCCCCCTTTCCGCCGAGTTCGACAACAGCGCGGCGGGAACCGGTTGGCTTACGGCAGAGTTTGAACTGTCCGTACAGTTCGGGAGCAACCCGACCGCCGATAGTGTCTGTGAACTCTACATCGTGCGTGCTCTGGACGGGTCCACCTACAGCAGCTATACTTCCGGCACCACGCCCGTGGCGAACAATAACGACTTTGTAGGTACTGTGTCCGTGAAGGCGAATACAGCGGCTCAAATCGTCGTCTCGCGTCCCGTGAGGCTTCCTCCCGGTAAGTGGAAGGTCGCCCTGATTAATAAGACGGGTGTGGCGTTCCCGTCGTCCGGTTCTACCCTGAAGATGCGTACTGCCCGCCTGCAAACGACTTGATGAGGGAGGCAACGAATTATCATGCTTCCCACTCTGGCGACAAGTCTAACGGGACTCGCACGGCCCCGACCGGAACCCGGAACCCCGATTGACAACCTGAACCCACTTACGGCAGGGCTTCTCCTCGCGACGGCTTACAACGAGGGCGGCGGGTCCATCTACCGGGACGATGCGGTGAGCGGTAGACAGGGCACGATTCCCACGACGGGCCACGTTCTGCGCGAGGATGGGCTTTACATCCCCACCGGCACAACGTCGGGTTCCTGTCTCCTGCCCGTCGCGACAAATGCGAGAACGGTCACGTCCGCGACGATTGCCTGGGCGGGTACTTTCGAGTCGGCAGGCGGTAACGGGCGTGTCATCATCCACCGCAACCCGACGACCTTCTGGGGACTGACCTACAACCAGACGAGTACCACTATCGTCCCCACTTGGAACGGAACAGCGGTGGGAAGCTGGAGCGGTACGCTCTCTATCGCCCTGAATGTGCCGGCTGTCATTGTCTGGACGGTCACGGCGACTTCGAGTGTCATGTACTTCTGGGATGAGGGAAACGGGCTTCGCATCTTCACCCGCACGCAGGCGTTCGCGTCTCAGGCGTGGGACACCAACTTCATCACGGGCGGCGACCCCTCCGCAACGACACTGATAGCCCGTGGACTGTACCGAATGGCAGCGATCTGGAGTCGTTCCCTGTCCGCTCCTGAAGTCTCGCTGCTGATTGACGACCTGTACCAACTCTGGCAACCGTCTCCGATGGACCTGGCACTACCCCTGCGTGCTCCTGTCGTCGTCGGGGGCATTCGTCATCTGATAGGCTCCTCCCTCATCGGAGAGAACCCGCTATTACCGGTATGGATGTAGCCCGTATAAAAGTAAAAAGAGGGAGTCACGTACGATGAATCTATACAAGCCGGGGGATGTGTACCGTGACCTCTTCCCGACACAAAGCACGACGGGGGCGGCAACGAACGCCGACAGTCTCCCGACCGCCTCTCTGTACCGGAACAACGCCATTGATAACTCCGTGACCGTCACGGTAGCGAACATCACGACGGGCATCTATTCGCTCTCCTGCACGATTCCCGGTTCCTACGCGGCAGGAGACACCGTGCAGGTGGTGATTAGTGCGACCATCGGAGGGACCGCCGCGAAAGCATCCCGCCCCCCGGTTCGCCTCGTCGCCTTCGACCCGACCGATGCGGTCCTGCTCGGACTCTCTGCCGTTGCCCGTATCGCCGCCGCCACGGGAGCCTACGGGGGCAGTCAGACGCAGGCAAACGGCATCATCACGCAGATACTCAGTAAGCCGATTACAGGCACGCTCACCCGCGTCTACAATGCCGGCACGATGGTCAACACGGACACCTAAAGGGGGCGATGAAGTAAATGTCTTTCCCGTTCCCCTTCGCGCCGTTCCCCGCCGCCGCGCCGGTCACCTCGCAGGCAGGACAGGAACCCGTGACGATTCAGGACCGCCTGATAGCCGCTCTGAACAACGATATCGACGTGCTGTCTCTCTTGCCCGTAGGCGAAACCGTGACGGACATCGACCCGCGAAGTCCTGACGGTGACACGGCGGTGGCTCTTGTCCTGTCCGACCAGCAACACCGACCGCGCACCCTCGGCGGTTCCGGCGTCGGTCGCTACAGCATGGAAACGCGCTTGGGTCTGGTCTGCTATGCCCGCACCCCCGACCGAGGCACCCCGACGAAATCAACGGCGGCGGATACGGTCGGCAACCTTTCGACGTTCGCCCGTGACGCCATTTATGCACACCGCATCGACACGGGCACGCCGCGCCTGTGGCTCAATCTCCGCTTTGGGGAAACGAACCACTTTGAGGGCGAAGGCTTCAAAAAGAGCGTGACCGACGTTATCGTGTTCGGACTGCACCAGTCGAACCAGTGAGCAAACCCATAGAAGGGCAATGTAATGGAGTCCTTGACCTTTGGTAACGAGATGGCACAATGGACAATCACGATGGGCAGGACGATAGCCATGGCAAAAGAAGAAATGACAAAGGGGCAAGAAATGGGCACCGAACCGCAGGACGATCAGGACGAGGCAGAACCGGAACTACAGCAGGCGACGCACTTTCTCTACGCGCTGGAGGATTCGGGGAGCTTATACGGCCCGCCAACGGTTGACAATCCGTTACGCCTCACGCCGTCCACTCTCTACCCGGTCAGCATGACGACGCCCGACTTCCTGAAGCGATTAGAGCAGGATGGAGTCGTGACGCCCGTGGTGCTGACTCCTGAAGGTCCGATTCCGGCTAGGGCATAGATTGCATTGATAGCGACCTGCTTGTATACTATAGTCTCGTGACCTAAGAAGTCTGACAGCGGGAAAGACTGCTTTTTACGGGCCGTTTGGTGTGGATGCATATTAAGGTGCGGGTTCGATGCCCGCGACGGCTCATTGAATCTTCGGTGAACTGCGCGACCTGCCAAGGACGTTGCGACGGCGACGGGGTAGTGAGAGCCTGCCCGTGCGGGACTTCTGGGGATTCATCAGTTTGGCGCGGGTCGTTGCTGTAGGGTTATCGGCTTTTACCCCTATGGCGTCTCTTTATCCGTGCCGCTAGACGGGACCGCTGCTTTGTCGATTGTCTCCGTGACCCTGATTAAAGTAAGTCTCTATGGTAAGCCCCATCGCCTAAGTGTGGGGCAAATTATGCGGGGGTAGTTCAGTGGTTAGAACACCCAAATCCCAGGGAGCAGAGAACCCAAAAGGTGAAGAGTCAGAGGTTCGATACCTCTCCCCCGCTTCGTGTTGATTCCCCAACCTCCTCCCGTTAGGAGACACCAATGGCGATTACCATTGAGATTCAAGTCTCCTCCGGGGGGCTTGCTGATTCGCATTTCTCTAACCTGACGACGCTTCCCGATACTGGGGGCGTCTTTTCTTTTGCCAATATCCCGGTCGTACCGGGACAGTTTTACATTTACCGTGCCCGGCGACGGGACACGTCTTTACCCGCCGCCTTCGAATATTGCGATTGGTCTTTGTTCGCCTACGCACGCGGCCCTTATCCACCCACAGGAGATTCACACATGGCAGACCCGATAACAGGCGCACGGACAGAACTCGGCATTGGCCTTGAAGCCACTGAGGGCACTGCCGTACGCGCACAGAAGAAAGTCGAATACCTTTCCGGCAAGATTGAACCGAACATGGCACCGGTCACGTCTCGCGCCCTTCGTGCCACCCCCGCCGCGAATAAGAAAGCAATCCACGGCCCCGCGTCCTTCGCCGGAGACTTTAGCGTGGAGGCGACCCCCGAAGGTGGTTTCAGTAAGATTCTCGTCGGTGCGTTCGGTACGCCCGTCTTTACTCAGACGATTAGCGGAGCGGGTACTCCGACTCACTACAAGCACACGCTTAAAAACCGGTTCGGGCAGGTACCTGTCACCATCGTGCAGAAGCTCATGGACACGCCGGGAGCGGAACGCTATCAGGTGTCCCTCGGTTCGCGTATCTCCGCCCTTGAACTCGGCTTTGACGCGGAGGCGACAACCCCCGTCACGGCAAGCGTCAGCGTGATGTCCCTTGACGGTTCGGTGGAGTTCAGCAGCGCGTCGTCGGTCGGCATGGACACGGCAAGCGTGGATACCCTCCAACCGTTCTCTCAGCAGGACGCGACCATCACGGTCGGCGGGGCGAACTACTGCAAGACACGCCGAATCACCGTGCCCATCGACAAGGGCGTGGGCGAGCGTCGCGGACTCTGCGGGAAGCGCGGCGCACAGGGACACTTTGAAGGAATGTCCTCTGTCGGGCCTATCACGGCAGATATGTACTTCGAGGACATGGAGGAAATCAACCGCCTGTACGGTACGCCGAACGTCGGTACCTACCCCGTGGCCGCGTCGAAGCGCATCGTCGGTACACAGGTGAAGATTTCCCTTCGTACCCCGCTCAATGCGACCGGCTACCAGAACGGTATGGAAATCACCTTCCCCAATGCGGTCTGGGAAACCGTCTCGACACCGGTCAGCGGCGAGGACGAAATCACCCAGACAGTCACGATGATTCCTCTGTACAGCGATGCGGACGGTACCGACGTGATTATCGACTGGTGGAACGGAGAGACGCACCAGAGTCTTTGCGCGACCGGTACACCGATCTCCGGTATGCCGACCAGTCAGGTCTACTAAATGGTCTATTAATCGAGTTCATCGGGCGGTCTGGTGCCGTCCTGCTCTTGCCTCCTCCTTCTCCATTAGCGCGACAAATTGGAGGCAAGCACAACCGGGCAACGGCTTCGTATCAGCGTTGATACAACAAAGCCCCGTCGCCTTTCGTCTTATGTCCGACGCGTCCCGGTTGTGCCTTTTCTTTCATACGTCTTTCGCCTGATATTTTAGAGTTACTTATGCCCATCGTCAATATTAACCTGCCACTCAACACGCCGGGGGGATGGCTTGACACCGGTATCGTCCTCCTCTCCACGGTGAATGTATATTTCGTTCCTACCGGGCAAGGGACTTTTGACCCGCTCGTGCAGGAGTACGCCTATCCGGAGGGTCGTTACCCGGGTGATGTTACGGGAGGTCACGCTGTCCTGCCCCTTCTGGTATCGACCGACTTTACGTTTGGCGGCGATCCGTCCTCATGGCTCGCCATCAACCCGCAATATCCCACCGCGCCCGTCAATCCGAATGACGTGGTGCCTCTTTGCCTCGTGGGGGTGGTACGCACGAACGGGAGCGGGCCACCGTCCTCCCAGGCAACGAACGCGTTCCGACTCAACCGGGGAGGAAGTACACAGACCATCGGGCCGGGACGATTGTACCTTGCCTTCAATGACCAGTCTGGGGCGCAACTCGATAACACCGGTTCGTTCGACGTGGTGATTACTTACCCGCCCGACGTTCCCACCATCGTTGCAACGCCGAGCCTATCGGGAAGTATTCCGCTGATTACAATTACCGGGCAGTAATGCCTTTACAGGACTGAATACGAACTTCGCACCGTCAGGGGATTCTCTGGCGGTGCTTCTTTTTACCGACTCTTTGGGAGGAGAGGAAACACATGGCACGACCGCCGAAAACGACAGTAATACCCGTACCGATTCCCGGTGCGGAGGGGCTACGAATCGCCGACGAAGCAACCGAGACGAAAGCGGCTCAGGCACTTCTTGACGAGAAGGAGAAGCATGAGCAGGAGAAGGAAGGCGCATCGGCGGCGGGCGGGAACCCTGACGATTTGGAGAAGGTCTTGGCGTCCCTGTCCGAACGGAAGATGCTCGGACTATCGGAATACTACACGGTCGGGCGTCTGTCTCTGCCTCTGGTGGCGATGTCGATTCGGGACCAGCCGAAGTTCTATCAGGTGATTAACTTCTGGCCGCTTCTTGTCACGATGGCGGCACTGACGGAGGAACCCAAGAAGGGCAGTAAGTGGGCGGATATCGGATTTGACCCGGCACTGGTCGCCGCTCTCCAGTCACGGAACACACGGGCGCAAATCGAATCTTTGCGCGAGTTCGAGGCAGAGCAGGCGTCTCTTGCCGGTCGGGACGCGACGGAACTGGACGACCCGGAGGAAGCCACACCGGAGTCCATCATTCAGCAGTTTCGCCTCCTGCCCGGTGAGATTGGCTCGTACACCGATGCTATCTGCCGTACGTCGTGGCTCCTGCTCGATACTGCCGAACCGGTGAAGGTGAAGGGGCGGGATGGAGGGATAACGGCACTCACGGTCAAGTCGTTTGAGGAGTGGGAAAACCTCCTGCTCTCCCATCTGTCTGTGCCGCTTCTGGTGCCTCTCCTGCGCTCCATCCTGTCGGCGAGCGGTGGGTTCCCTGGTGATATCGCAGACCGTTTCGAGACGCCTTAACGAGCGGGGCGCGAAAGCCCGTTAAGGCCAAGAAAGGGATAGGGGTTGCCCTGTCCTACGCGCTCGTCGGTGGTGTCTACGCGTGGGCATCGCCGGATATCATCGCCACCCTTACCGAACCGCAACTGTACGCCTATGAGGTGTCAATCAGCTACGTACTGAAGACAGTCGGCGCGTTGCAGGGCGAACGGGTTGTCGGTGTCATGGCATCGGCACTCGGTGGGGGCAGTCCTGCGAAGGGCGGGAAGAAGTAGTCTAATCTCTTCGTGATGCCCAAAGCATCGCCCGCTTCAAATCTTCGCCAAATTGCGCATCCTGCATACCTTGAACGATTGCACCCTTGAGTGGTGATTCGCCAAAGTTGTCAGGTTGCCTTAATTGGCTATGCGAGATGATGGCTTGGAAGGCATCGGTAGGGTTCCCTGCTACTGCGGCACACATATCAAGGACGCGCTCTATATCTGCGTCTGTGAAAGAGGAAATATCCATGTGTTTCTCCTTTTGGAGATATTCCCGCCACCTATAGATGATGTAGTCCGCCATTTTTGAATCCCTTTCGTGTCCTTTATTATACCATTTTGACGGTCAGTTTCGGGGAGATTCGGAGACACACAACGCCATGCCAATCCTACAGATAAGACTAACCGCGCCGACCGGTGACGTGACAAAGGCCATGCGACAGTTGCGGGCGGATGAGTCGAAGGCGTTTACCATCACACAGCGTCAGCAGGCGCAAATGCTCCTCACGGAGCAGCGTGTCGCCAAGGCTCGAAACTCAGCGGCGAACGAAGCACTGAAGGGATTGAAGGAGGTTGCACGGGCACGGGACATTGACGCGGCGGCACTCCTGAAGCAGGCACGGGCGCAAGATGTTGCCGTTCGTCAGCAGGAACGAGCACGTGCCGCAGCCCAGAGAGCAGCGCGGGCGGCATCCTCTGGCGGTGTGAGTGTCAGCAATCGCGGCGGTTCCGGCATCGGTTCGTTTATCGCCGGGTCCGTTGCGACGGTGGCCTCACAGCAGACACTATCCCTCATTAACCAGACACGGGAAGCGTACACCGACTACATAGAGACGGTCAACAAATCCGGTGTCGTCTTCGGTAAGAACGCCGCCGACGTGCAGGCGTGGGCAAAGACGAGTGCGGAGGCGTTCGGACTGTCGGAGAAATCGGCACTTGACGCGGCGGGCACGTTCGGCAACCTTTTCGAGGGATTCAAACTCGGTGACACCAACGGCGCGATTATGTCGAAGCGTCTGGTGCAGCTTGCGGCAGATTTGGCATCCTTTAACAACACCAGCGTACAGGATGCAATTGACGCCCTGAAATCGGGCATTGTCGGGGAGACACAGCCGCTAGAGAAATACGGCATCGTTCTGCGGGAAGAAATCCTCAAGAACGAGGCGAAGCGTATCGGACTTATCAAAGACACCAAGGGCGTTCTTGACCCGACGATTAAAGCACAGGCGGCGTACTCCCTCATCCTTCAGCAGACCTCAAAACAGCAGGGGGATTTCGCGAGAACATCGGGGGAGGCAGCCAACAAGACGCGTATTGTTCAGGCACAAATCGAAAACTTGCAGGTCAAACTCGGGAAGGAACTCGCTCCTGCGTATGCTTCTGTTTTGAAGGTGGCGGGTGAGTTAACCGAAACGCTCAATAAGGTCACGCCGGAGCAGATCGAACTCCTGAAGCAGATAGCAACGCCTCTGCTTATAGTGGGAGGGGCGGCGGCGGGATTGGTTGCCACGGCGAACGGCATCACCGCGATTTCTGGGGCGATGAAAGCTCTGTCCATCAGTGGGCCTGCCGGGTTGCTTATCCTGGGAGGACTCATCACGGCGGCGGCACTGCTCAACAAGATGAACGCCGACAGCGACCGGAAGATAAAGGCGGCAGGGCGTCCCGCGTATTTGGATTTCGAGGACAAGATACGGGCGAACCGTTCCCGCATCGGAGATATCAACGCCTTCGCAAAGAATCGGCAAGGAACGGCGATGCCGGGGGCGAACTCCGAATATCTCGCCTCGCAGGGCGCGTTCCTCAACCCAACGGAGCAAGCGGAAGTCGATAAACTCAGTCGCGAGAATAGCCGTCTTCTCCGCATGGCAGGGAGCGGGCGGGCGGCAGCACGGAAAGGGTCAAAAGCCTACAACACTCCCGATAAGGTCAACCTGACGGGCAACGTCATCACCCCCGTTATCCCCAAGGGTTCGGGCGATACGAAGCGTGATAGAGCGGCAGAGGCAGCGGCAAAACGCGCGGCGAAAGATGCAGCGGCGGCACTGGTCGAGGCGGCGGAACGGTCGCGCAACTCCTACGCTATCGCCTTTGATGAAGCTCTCGCGGGCGGTGGCACATCGGGCGAACTGTACCGTCTGTCGAACACACTCAAAGCGCAGGACGTGAACGTGGCAGGGGCAAAGCGTAAAGCGGCGGGCGGCACGAAGGCAGGGCAACAGGACTACCTCAGCAACCTCGCTAAGGCCCGTCAGGAGGCAATCGAGCGGGGACGGAAGATTGAGGCGGCTATCACGGACGCGCGTGAGGACACCCTGAAGGCGACCCTGAAGGACGCACAGACACAGACCGAAATTGCCAACAAAAACCGCGAGAACCAGATTGAGTTTCTGAAACTGGAGCATGACCGACTGGAATACACGGCGGAAGATGCGAAGGTGACGGGAAATCTCACGAAGCAAAAGGAAGCCCTACAACAACTCTACGACAACGAACTAGCTACCCTGCGCGCTCAGTACGCCCTTGACATTCGTACCGGCACGCCGGTATCCGTTGCTCAGGCACGTCTCAACGTGGGGACATTGGGGGCAACGCGCGGATTCACGGCGGGTTCGGATGAACTGCGAAACGAAGGGATATTTCAGACCTTCACCAACTTCGGGCGCGGGTTCAATGCCCCCTTACAGGACGCAAACAAAACACCGCTTCAGTACCAGAAGAACAACGTCGCGGTATCCGAAACGCTTCGTCAGGTGTTCGCCGATGCGGGCAGCGCGGCAGGTCCGGAGTTCTTCAAAGGTCTTCTGTCAGGAAACGGTAACGATGCCCTGAACGCCTTCCGAACGCTGGGGGCTACGGTGGGGGACGGCATCGCCCGCAAACTGACCGAAGCACTGATTGACCGCCCGATGCAGAAAGTCTTTGACGACATCGCGAATAAGATTGCGACGGGCGGCAAGATTGCCGGGATGAATCTGTACCAGGGAGCGGCGGCTATCTACAGCGCGGCGCAGGCACTGGCAGCGGCACGGAGCGGGAACAGCAAAGGATTGATCGGCGGCATCATCGGCGCGGCGGCGGGCTTCTTCATACCCGGTGTTGGTCCCGTGGCGGGATTCGGTATCGGCTCCTCGCTCGCGAGTGGTGACGTTATTGGCGCGGGCCTGAACTTCCTCGGCACGAGCTACGGCGGGTCGCTCATTCGCACACCCGGTTCCGGAATCAACGTCAGCACATCGAACGGGGCGAATTCCGCAGAGTCGGGCAACGGCGGCACGCCAACCAAACGTTCCCAAGAACTACCAGGCGGCGTGAACGTCGTCTACAACATGTACGGCGACGTGAACGACCGGCAGGACGCGGAACGGGCGCGACGTGGGCGGGTGAACGAACTACGCGACGCAATGGCGATGGCATAAACCCCTCTTTCAGTTACGAAAGAGGGGTTGGCTTTAGATGGTAGAGAAAAGGAGATAGAGGGACATGGCAGTAGACTTCGTATTTAAGCTCGTTTCGGCGGATGGCACGGAGTTTACCTACACGCCTAACCTCTACGACATTAGCAGCATCGACGCGGAGGATATCGGTTATCGCTTACCTGTGGGAGAGACGCCGGGGATGGACGGCGAGTACCAGGGCACCAGCGTCCTGGACACGAAGATGCTTTCCTACAGCGGGCAGATCGTGGATATCGACCCGGACACCCTCCGTACCAAGTGGGACACGTTCATGGCGGGGCACCGAGAAGGAACGCCCGCAACCTTCTACCGGAACTCTGACCGCTTCCTTGTCGGCAACATCGACGGCATCCGACGAAGCGAAGACCTCGGCCTTGGCTACATCAATTGGACGGTGAACCTTCGCCTCCAACCGCTCTATGCCGAAACCGCCACGAACCTGCAAGCCCTCACGGTGCCCGTTGGTGCGCTCGGAGGAACCACCACGTTCACGGCGGGCGGGAATCGTCGGGCATGGCCGTTGACCTCGCTCACGTTCGCATCAGGCGGCACGGCAGAGATAACGAGTATTGGTGTCGGGCAGAAGATGCGCGTCGTCGCACGGTCGGCAGGAACGTACCTGATTGACACGGAGAAGGGCATGAACGGGTTTGCCGGTGCGGTGCTTCGTGCGCCCTCTGGAGACGTGCTGAATGACTTCTACGGCGAGTTTGTCGAACTGCCGAAGGACAGTAACTCTGTGACGCTCACCACGTCAGGAGGGGGCACGGTGACAGCAGGTTCTATGACGTGGCGGAAGCGTTACGCGAGTGGTTAATCTTTGCCGTCCATATAAAACTGCTTGTACCAATCTTCAAAGCACATCTCGACCGCTAAGTCTAACCTTCGGTGTAGGTATAAAGCATCTTTTGAGTCTACGCCTTCGTCTTGTACGTACTTATCCACAATCAACTCCATGCGGGGCGAGGCGATTTCCCTAAAGCGTTTCCGTGCTAGTGCCACCTGTATGTGTTCAGGCGATACACCGCGTTCTAGTGAGCTTTGGCGATAACGCTCCTCTGACTCATCGCGGTACTTTTTTCTGTCTGCAAATAGTGCCTTAAGAGCAATTCGCCAAAGAAACCATTTAGTGCGCCAGTTATTCATTGATTGCCCCTGCTTTCGGTGTATTCGGTTCAAAATCCAAAATGTCACCAACGCCGCATTCGTAGTACTTGCAAAGGGCATCTAATGTCTTCATTGCCATTCTGTCCCAGTTATCATTCATCAAGTGGACTAAGACTCCTGAAGAAAGTCCTGTAGCACCACATACTACGCGATACGGAATCTTTACACCATCCCGCGCTTCCTTCTTAGCATGGACAATGGCAAGCCTGCATTTAACAGGGCTTATCTTCCTTGCTGGTGGGTATTTTTTCTCTCTCCTACATGACTGGTTGGGATACTTTTCGATAGACGCTTTAACGCGAGGCTCACAATCAATCACTGCCTGCATCGTGACTTCAAGTGAAATATCAAACCATTCGCCACGGACTCTTTGATTGGCAAATAGCTTGTGCAGATTGCGCTCTGCTTCGTCCATATCAATAGCAGGTTCTACACGGACCAATTCGGTACTGCACGGGCAGGCAGTTTGAATTGACGCCAGTCTTCTTTTTGGCTTGGTGGACTTGCCTATCTTTGTCAACCCGTTATCCGCACGCAGGAAATAGATGAATCCCTCTGTCTTGCTCATGCGTCATTGTATCACATTGGCAATACATCGTCAATCCTTTTGTTCTTGTTTTGCATCTGTTGATGCCTGCACATTGTCACGGTCTGCCTTCTCGCGTATCGCCATCTCTATTACAGAAGTCTGATTGACGCCGTGTTTTTCAGCGAGAGCAAGGAGCAACGCGCGGCCTTTTTCTGATAGCCGAAACGCTGTTGGTGTAGTTCGTTTGTTCATACACTGAATATACAAATATATCGGGATAATGTCAAGTGCTGGCTTGACAATGTATAGCCATTGTGCTACAATAAGTCATACCCAAACGGTAAAGGATATGACGATGGCGACGACGAGAGCAACGACGACCCGAACACGAAGCATTGACCGCAACCTGAAGGCAGAGGGCTACCAGTTCATTCCCTCCCAACTTCGGCCCGAACTCTACACCTTCCTGAAGCCGGACGGAACGACCTATCAGGTAGACCTCGCCAAAAATACCTGCACCTGCCAGGCTGGACAGCACGGGCGGGCTTGCTGCCACGTTCGCGAAGCCGACACCCACGCCCGAACGATTCGCTTCAATGCTCTGCTCGCGCAGAGCACGAACGGGCGGTTGGTGAGCGACGAGCAACGGAAAGCGGATTGGGGATAAAGCGATGAGCGAACCGACGTACAGGAACCCGCAGATGCTCCGAAATGCTTCTGCGGCGGGAAGATGGCTTTTAAGGGATTCGGCGCATATCCATACGACTGCAACGAAAGCGAATGGTATCCCAACTCCCCCGTATGGCAGGGATGCGAGAACGGGCACACGGGATGGACGACGAACAACCCCAAACCATTAAAGCGTCCCTCGAGGAAAACTAAGTAATCAGTCAGTTGTCGCATCGTGAACCGGATGGGAATTCCCATCCGGTTTTTGTTTGCCTGCCCCTTTAGATGGTCGGAGAGAGAAGGTTTTCACACATGGCGATTTTTGAGATACGGGTATTTTCTCAGGATGCGGGCGATTATCGGATACTCCCCCTTCGCCTCGTCAGTGGGTGTAAGTGGCGTATCGGTCGGTCGAACGGCTATGCGGACGCGACCCTTTCCCTGCACGGCGATGCGTCCTCGGATAGTCAGTTCGCCGGTCTTGTCACCTCGCGCCGGGTGGAGTTCTGGCACGCGGGGAATCGTTGCTACCGTGGCTATGTCGAACGGATAGAACCCTCGGAGGAGAACGACCAAGAGGCGAAAACCTCGCAGGTGATTCTGTACGGGCGTTTCTATCGACTGGGCAAGCATCGGGTACAGAAGCGGTATGCGGTCTTTGGGGGGGTCGATGGGGGCGTGATTGCCGCCGATCTGGTGAACCGCTTTGTCATTCCCTACGAAGCCCTGTCCGTGGCAACCGCGACCGCAATAACCGGCGTCAACTTCGATTCTCTGGACGCGTGGAACATCACGTTCGAGGAGGCTATCAAACGACTGCTCGATTCTTCAGGCGGGGGGCTGGTCGCCGGGTGTGACATTGATAAGAACGACGGCGGGACGGGAAACGGGGGCGATGCGAACGCCAACCCTGCTGACCGGTTCTTTCTGCGCGCAGTGGGTGCGACGGGCGGCGTTACAGCACCCCGGCACGTTATCACGGTCCCTTCACGCGCAACGGGTGCGAGAGAGCGGGACATTGACAGCAGTAAAATCGTCAACACGTTGTACATTCAGGGAGGCGATGCACGGTATCCCAACCTGGTGGCTGATGCGGTGCAGGGGAATACCTCGTTTGAATACCCGGTACTCTCCTCCGACTATCCCGGCAACCTGCTCGACAACTCCGACTTTGAGGAAGGCAACCTGCTGTTCGGCACGGTGGACGGGTGGACACTCTCTGGCGCGACGGCGAAGCAGAGTAATGAGGGGGTAGGCTCTCCGAACGCGGGCAGGCGGTTCGTTCGTCTGAACAACACGAACGATTCCGTGTCCCAGACGACGAACCCGGATGCTGGTGTAGTGGTCGGGCAGGATTACGTGTTCAGTACATGGCTTCGGAAATTGACCGCGGCTTCATCTCCCGTCGTTCGTCTCCGGGTTCGGTGGCGCAATAGCGGCGGTAGCGTTATCGGCACAGGCGACTCTACGAGCGTCACTCCGGACACGACCGGCCCGTGGCAGCAGTACTACGTCGTCACACGTGCGCCTGCCGGGGCGACCGGCTACACGGTGGACGTGGAACTCACGACAGCAGGCGGTGAGGGCGTGGTCGTGGATACGCTCGCGCTCTATCAGGCATCCGGTATCACGTCGCTAGGGTGGGAAGTGGTCGCGCTCGGCACGGCGGCGATCACCACCATCGACTATGCGTATGCCGGGGTGCCTGCCTATCACGGAGCCTACAGCCTCTATGTCGAAGGGACAGCATCGGACAGCGGCGACAACGATATCGAGATACGCCCCGCGAACCAATCGAAGTTCGGTATGAGGGAGGGCGCGGGCTTTCGGTTCTCTGTCTGGGTTCGGAAAGCACCGGGAGAAACGACGCACCCGAAGGTGCGCCTGCAACTTCAGTACTTCGGGGAGGACGGCGAGTACAACACCGACGAATCGCAGGACTTTGCTTCGGGCAGTGACTGGGACGACTGGACGGAACTCGTCTGGGAAGACACGATTGAGAACAACACCGCGTTCGTGTGGCCCCTGATTAAGATTCGGGGGAATGGGAAGCTGTGTTTCGATGCGGTGAGCGTGACGGACAGCGCGGGACCGTCCGGCAAGTTCATCGAGGGCGGGCGGTTCGAAACGACCGTCGATGTGCGGGACGTGTACGTAGCGGGGGATGCGCCCTATGACTATCATGTGGACAGCAACGGGAACATTCCCAACCTCGCGGAGGAGATTGCCGAAGTCACGTCTATCACCACGCAGGACGGCGCGGAGGACTACGCACGGGCCTACTTCGATGCCCACGCCCTCGGCTTGACACGAAAGACGGTGAGCGTTCACAAGTTCTACGACTTCTGGCCTGGTGACTACGTGCGGGCGGTAGGGGCGAAACGAACCAGCTTCCTCCCCGTGCCTCTCGCGATTGCGGAAGTCGAGGGCACTTATCAGGGCGGCAAGTTCGGTCTTACCGCGTATCTGGCCGAGGAGAAGATAACCGAGCAGCGGTTACTCACGAAGCTCGCACAGGAGCAGGTGCGTCTGGGCGGGGGCGGTTCGCCGTCCGTGTCCGGTGCCGTTCGCTCTGCGGGCGGAAGCGGGGGAGGGAGTAGTCCGGGCGGTTCACCGACAGGAGCAGCAGGCGGTGATCTGTCGGGAACCTATCCGTCACCTGTTGTCGCTCAAATCCAAAGCAGGGCAATGGCGGCAACCGCACCGACAGATGGGCAGGCAATCGTCTGGAATGACGGGGGGAGCACCTGGGAACCGGGGACGGTTTCAGGGGGCGGAAACCTTATCTATCCGCCCTTTACCACGCCCGTCGTCGCGAGTTTTGGTTCCCTCATCAATCCGGGGTCGGGCGGTAATGCAGCGACTGTAGCCGATGGTGTTACGGGCATCAAGTTCAATCGTCCTGCTGCTGCGTCGGGTAACTACAACCTGACCGGCTTGCCGCAAACAAAGCCGGGTGGAACTTTTTCCATTGAGGTTGCGTTCATCTGCTCTCATTACTATTTCTCGCCGAGTAATTACGCGGCGTGTGGGATCGGTTTCAGAAATGCCGCCGCAGACGACTGGGTTCTCCTTGTCGTGATTCCCAATACTGCTTCGGCTACTGGTTGGAGTCTTCAGATTTGGAAATCAACTAGTGCAACTGCTACCCCTACCATCACAAACGCGGTTCTCCCCTTCGCCTACGGCGGAAATAACGGCGTCCTCTACTTCAAAATGGCGGAAGATGCAGTGAATCGAGCCTTTTACTTTAGTTTCGATGGGGAAGATTACAACCTTGCTCTTGCGGAAGGCAATACCGTTTTTACGACACCTGACCAGGTGGTTGCCGTGACGAATAATACAACGGTTGGCACGAACTATATGAAAATCCTTCACTGGTTATAGTTCTGGCGACAGGGTTAATGCTAAAGGATTGATACCCGTTACTTCGTAATCCAGAAGGCCCAGTCCTCAGTAGGAGTGGCGGGGATCAGTAATCGCGTTCCTTTGGGGGACTTATCGTAAACAGCCGCCGCCGCCTTGTGCCCCATGTAGGGCAGTGGGTTAATGAGGTAATCGCTAGTCATTCCGAGAGGCGATAATGCCAGGAACGCTATCGCCACGCCTCGGCACCTGCGATTTTTATCCAAGATTGCTACCTGAAGCAGTGCCAGGAAGAACGCGAGTATAGCAAACCAGAAATACCTTCCTGCACTGTTCAGTGTTGCCAGAGCCATCCACTGCGATTGATTGATAGAGGCAAGCGGCGAAGCGAGAGCCACAGCAAGGGACAGGAAGGCGAAGGCCATAAACAGGCGTAACCCTATCGTCCCTTGTGTCCACGCCCTGAAGAGGAGGAACAAGCAAATCGCTACCACGATACAGGGGGCGATAAGTCCCACGCCTGAATATTCGTCACGAATTGCAGTCGCAAGGGACAAGATGTTTGCCTGTCCTAACAATCCATTCAGGAAAACTCTATTCGCGAGAATGTGGATCAGCCATTGAACACTTGCCCCCAGAGGAGCGGCAGACCGATCCGAACCGACAATTACCCGCATTCCGAACTGTAGCACCGCGCAAGCCGTCGTCAAACAGGCCAGAGTAAATAGATGCTTGTCCCTGTACTGTCGATAACGTACCCACACTAGGGGCGTAAGCAGGATGCAAAACGGGTTGCTGAGGCCGGACAACAATATCAACACCACATCGAAGATTCGCCAGCCGATACGCTTGTCCGGGGTGGCTACCAGCAGGATAAGTGCTGCCATCAGGGAGAGCACGTAATGCGAGTTGGTTAGCGTTCCGTGCATATCTCCCATGCTCGGCGTGAGTAGTATAAAAACTGCCACGGCGGCGCGACCCCAAAGGTTTGGCAGCACCTCGTTGAATCTATCCGTCAGGACAAAAACGGAGGCCCCTGACAGGACCACCAGCGCGACAAGACTGAACAGGAGCGGGGCGAGTACCATCGGTACGAGTTGGGCGAGGGAGCCAACGACACGCGGAAATAGCTGGATATACCCCCCATGAGGGATCAGCCATGCCCGTACCCCTAAATCGTGCGCGTCAAGATACCACTTTATGCCGTCCTCGCCGTAGAACTGAGGCATCGTGAAGGCACTCACCCTGCGGAATACCAGCAACACAAAAGCGAGCAGGAACACACCAGCGTAAAGCAGGACGGGGTGGATTCTCTTCGTCGGCACGTTCCCATTATCGGACATTTATACTTTCGACACTACCCCGTCTACTTGGTTGCATCGCTACGGTTCAACCGATTTACCAGACTTTACCCGACACCGAACCATTCGCTTCTGTGTCGGGCTTTTTCTTGTGCTTGCGAACCCGGCAAATTAGCCTGCTTGCCATGAATCTGTTTTAGAAATCCTTACCGGAATGATTGGGAGAGAAAAGGATGGTCACACATGGTCACATTAAGCCCTGCGGAGAAAGTGCAGATACTCTCCGCAGTGTTCGGAATGATTGGGGGGATGGCCCGGCTCGCCATCAACGAAGAAAAACACCTGTCGGCGCGGCAGTCGGTTATGACGGTGTTGGTTGGTGCGGCGTGCGGGGCTATCATCGCCCCTTATGCTAACCGGTGGGTTCCGGGGGGAACTGCCGAGACACAATACGGCATCGCCCTTTTCTTCGGTATGGTTGGGTGGGCACTCTGTACTGCCATCGTTGCCGTCTCGGATAAAAACTCCGAACACTGGGTAAGAAAACTTATAGCAGACCGTATCGGTAAGGCGGTTGCTTCTCCATCGATATCGCCATTACCTTCGCATCGCATCGAACAAAACACAACCACGGACGCAGGGAAAGAAACCGTTGAGGCGTCCGAACTACCACAAGGAGAATAGAGCAATGGGAACGAACTGGGCACCACTTGCCCTCATGGGAATCTGCTTCGTGCTTGGCATCGTGAATCTGATTTTCGCGGTTCACTTCGTCGCGGATAACAGTCGCCTGCTTCGATGGTACGGACGCGTGGCAGGGCTTGGCGTGGGACTCTTCAGTGGAACGGTAGCCTACGCATCGACTATCCCGACACTGCCGGAACAGACATACTCTCTCCTGCCTCTCCTGCTTGTGCTGGGCGTCGTTGCCTTCCTCTGTCTGCTTTTCCTCACCTATGGGAAACAGTACTGGGTAGGTGCGTATTCTGCCTTCGTACGACGGTGCGAGGGGAACCTGGTAGCAATGCAGATCGCGCAAAAAGACTAACTGCTTCCCCAATTCAACTTTAAAGAACAGGGCGCATCCGATAATCGGATGCGCCCTGTTTTGTCCGACTAACTCTATTCTGCCATAAGGAGAAAGTAAGATGATTATTAAGAAGCTCGCCATCGACCCAGGCCACGGAATGAGTAATACGAAGGCAGGTGTCTTTGATTCCGGCGCGACGGCGGGAGGATTCACCGAGGCCGCGATAGCCCTTTCTGTGGCCCTCTCTACGAAAGCCGAGGCGGTTCTGCGTGGCCTGTCCGTCTTCCTCACGCGAGATGACGCCACCGACCCCGACCCGGTGAGCACCAGGGCAAGCAGAGCGAACGCGGCGGGTTGTGACCACTTCATCGCCCTTCACCTTAACGCAGGGCCAGAGCAGGCACACGGCGTCGAAACCCTGTACCGGGACGAAGCGGATAAGGCGTTTGCGGCGAAGGTTCACGCGGGCATTTTGAAGGCGACCGGGTTCAAGGACAGAGGACTGAAACACGAAAGCGAGTCACAGCATAGCCGCCTCGCCGTGTTCGCCTTCAATGGTGCCGCCTGTCTCGTAGAACTGGGATTCATCACGAACGCGACGGAGCGGGGAGTACTGCTCCAGCGGGAGACGCGCATCCGAATTGCTGACGAAATTATCGACGCGTGTCTTGGTGAGGATGGCAACGATACGTAAAGATAATTACCGTTTACTTTGCATATCCAGTACGACGTGTTCAAAAATCACAGTTCTCTTTTATAAAGCCCGGCCTGGTAAATCCAGACCGGGCTTTTTGTCGTTTGCCTGACTAGCTGCGTCTTTCTTCGTAATCTACCCCTAAGTTGTTACTATTGGGGTTAGCCCCGTCTTTGAGACGTTTCATTATATCGCCGCGCCATATGTATTTATGAGTCCCCTTAAGGTAGCCAGTAGGGGTAAATCGGTTCCTGATTATGATTCTGCTTTTTATGTCTACAATGAATGTCGTTTTTGTATTTTCAAAATCCGTATACTCAATAACATATAGTGCCTTGCCTGGTCTTTTTTGCATCATGGCGAGGATAGTTCTGCACTGTCCTCCCGTGCCAGGGAAGTTTACGCCGATATTCCCGAGGCTCTTTTTGTAAGTACCGAATGGTTTCTTGGAGGTTGTTTTGGCGGGCTTTTGCTTTTGAGCGACCGCTACAATTGCAGAGGGAAGCGTAAGCGTTCCTGTGAGGGCTATTATTATCAACCCCGCGACAAAACCCCGTCGTTTTAGCCCACGCATCCCATCCCTCTGTCTCTCTGACACCCCGCAGACTATGCGCAGGGCGTCCTTATCGGATTCCTTACCGTATTCGTACTGTTTTTCCGTAGGTTAACAACCATTCCATCAAATCCCAAAAATCGCCGTCTGAGAGATTTTTAACGATTGGCAAGCGTTTTCTCTCATCCTTTTTATGGCCGCCTGCTTCATTCTGTCAGGTTAACAGTTTCAGAGAGTGTAAACTTTACGCAAAACATTTACTTGCATAAAACAAACGTTTAACGTAATAATCCGGTATCAGATGGTCAATCGGCAAGGTCTTCCCCGAAAAATAAATCGAACAACACTCAAACAACAGCAAACAAAAAGCGAACATTCCGTGTTACAATGGCTACATCGCAGTAGTTTTACAATTCCCGAAGTCGTGGTGAGAGGTTCACTTATGGTTCACACTTCTGCTCAGACAGCGCGTCGTTGCGCGGTCGAACTGCCGGTTGTTCCTTCGTCGCCTTCCCCTAAAATGGGCTGTGCTGATTGCCCTTGCCGCCATACAAGCGGCCAGTTAACCGTGTTTACTACCACCACCGAATCGTCTGAATACGTAGACACCATCAACGGAGGGGGGCTACTCGTCGGCCATCCCGTCGGGGTCAACCCTGTTGGGGTTCTTTTCAAGGAAATCTGCGGCGTCTGCCCGTCGATCTTCACGGGCTGCGGCGTCACGTTTCGATTCCTCCGATGGATTCCCTTGTTCCCCGGCAGCAATGAGGGATTCTGGTTCCGTGATGCCCTGCGTTTTGCCCCCGCAGATTACACTCCCTGCTGAGTTATTCAGCGATTTGATAACAGCTACCGCCTGATTCGTAGCTATCCCCCGCAGATGACCAGGCGTCTCCGTAAGGGCTTGAATTATCTCCCTTAGTTCATTGGAGGATAAATCCAGTCCGTCAGGATTATCTGCCTTTGACCTCGACCATTCCGCCAATACTGTTTCATAAGGCACGTCAAGGCCTGATGCTATTTTTCGCATCATATCGGTCGTCAACCCGCCTATATCTTTCTCTAAGTTAGAGATAGTCGGATGAGTCGTGCCCGCCTTTCGTGCTAATTCCCTTACTCCGAGACCGCGACTTTCCCGTGTTTGAGTCAGCCATTCCCCGAAAGTTGACATCCCTATATCCTTGCTATTGGCCATCACGTGTGCATATCGCAAGAGCGAATCCTCCGCACCTCAGACACTATTATGTAAGTAAAAGTTACCACTAGTCAACGATAATCTTTTCTTACCAATAGTCTTGATTTTTTGGTAAATGATTGTTACCATATGGCATGACACTCACAGAAATTCGGAAGCGTTCAGGGCTTACTATTCGTGCCGTTGCGGGTAGCATGGGGATGACACATCCTAACGTCATCCGTATCGAACGTGAGGGGAATGCGCCTTTTAGCACATTGGAGAAGTACGCGATTGCTGTTGGCGTGCCCTTTGAAACCATAGTCGAGGCAGCGCGTTGCACCTACAAGGAATCCCAGCGCACCCCCCACCAGTCCCAGTAATTGGAAATTATTTGTTACCAAGTCTTGACATATTGGTAATTATTTGTTACCATAGTCTTGTCACCAGTTCAGCAACCCCGAACCTCGGAACCGCCTGCAAGAAGGCAAGAACAACGAGCAGTAGGGAGCAGGTAGCCATTCTCTGCACGCTGACACGGTGAACAACGAGAAGGAACGCCCTCTGCTTCGGTGGAGGGCGTGAGGGTTTGACGAGATGGACGAGCAGGCAGGACGAGAGCAAATGTCGGAATCGAAGGTTTCCGTCGAACTGACCGGGGATGAACTCCTATTGCTAAAGGCGGCAACAGAATCTTTTAGTAAATCCTTGGCGATTGGAGAGGGCGCAACAGTCGCCAAGTTGCTTTCCATTGTTTTGGGTTTTGAGGTGGCTCCTTCGGCGGCTAAGTTGGCGTTACGTTTCGACTCTCTTTTTAACGCAGAGGAAACGCGGCGAAAGAAAGAAACTGAACGACTTCGTAGCCTTATTGCCGACTGAGGCAGCACCGACACACAGCCCTCTCTGCATCGGTGCCGTATTTTCTGCGGCAGAAAAACGTGGGGAGGGCGGGGGTTTTAGAGATGGCAGCAGACATTTTCGGGGACTACGGCACGAAAACAGGGTACGCGGCGGAAGTGGACAGGCTGGCCGAGAAACTGGCTCTTGCGAAACAAACCCTACGCGATCACCAGGGACGCAAGGCGAACGGCGCGACGAAGATCAGGGGCGGCTACGATATCGACTACGCTATCGGGGTCGTGATGGCGAAGGTTGCCGAAGCCCAAGACGCCTACGACCGGGCAAAGGCGGAACTGTAACGATGGCGACGGGCATAAAACTGTTCAACGGACCAGACACCACCTGCAAGCGATGTAAGGGGCGTGGCGAAATCCTCCCTACCTATCACGGATGGGACGACATGGAGTATCAGGAAGCCGACTACCGAGACTGCCCTGATTGCGACGGGACGGGCAACTACCTGGTCAAGCGTGCCACGAGGACGAACGCCGCGCCGAACCCGTTTCATTACGATGACCCGAACGATGATCCGTTCTGTTGGGAGGATTAACTGATGAGCGAAGAAACAGAATTCCCTCCTATCGTGGCATACACCCGCTACACGGCAACGCGGGTCGGAGTCAACCGGACGAACAAGCCGGGAACGTGCCTGTACTGTGGCGAGAAACTGAAGAAGTACAGGAACTACAAGGATACCGAAGGCCGACAACGTTACGGACAATACGGAGATAACGCTTTCTGCTCCCTCTCCTGTGCGGCGTATTTCGGTCTTGCGATGGCGAACGGCGGGGAGCGTCTCGTACAGCGTCGCTACGAACTTGGGGACGAAGAGGAAACCAAATGAACCACGACAACCTCACCACCGCGCTCTCCCTCACCGGCGGGCAATCCGAGAACTCGCCGCGAGTCTCTGCGGGCATCACGGGCGGATTGTTCGATTTGCCGGAAGGGGTAAAGGCGGTGAAGCCTGTACTAACGGACGAAGATATTCTGAGTCTCTGGAACGAGGTCACGGAAGGACAGCCCGAATCTCGGCGTAACGTATGGTTGCGCCTATTCAACCGCAATGATGGTTCCGCTGAGGCATTAGAGGCCCGCTTTGATCACCTACGTCAATCAGGACGAATAAAGGGTAAGGGGCGATACCGTTTTGGGGACGACAAGTATATCGTTGTGCCGAGTACGACGCCCGCACCGCCGACGAAGGCGAACACCTGCGCGGACTGCAAACACTTCTCCCGCTGTTCGTGGCTTCTGGGCCGACAGGGTGACGAGAAGGACTGCGACTGGACGCCCTCGCGCTTCGTGCTGGCTATCCCCGTCGTGCAGAAGTCCGGTGCTTTCGTCCATGACGCACCGGAAGGGCATACCTTTTCCTGGGAGAATGACAAGCCCTGCACGTACCCCTGCCGTGAGTGCGGAGGGGAACTGCGGAGTCGCTGGTACACCCACCCGACGAACGGACTGTTAGGGCTGCATGAATGCGTTGCGTGTCCGTGGTGGCACACGATTTAGGGAGGCGATGACGATGAAACTATCCCCTTATCAGCGCATAATCCGCGCGGCAGAATCAGGGCGCGGTGTGGTTCTCAGTCATGAGGAGTGCTGCAAACTTTCTAATGATAGCGCGATTGAGACGGTTGCCTCCTATGACAACCAGGCCATGGAAGCGGACAAAGAGGAAGCCCGCAAGAAAGCCAATCGGAAGCGTGCTGAAACGATGCGGCGTAAGCGGTCAGTTATGAACACCTATGATGCCGCCCTAACGGGTGGGGACATGACTCCTTACTAAGGACGAAAACAATGAGCACGACCACTACACCCCAACCCTTTGACGGCACCTACGAGGTATCCACCGATGGCTATACCGTCTCCGTTGAGGCGCATACCGGCGAGGTTGTCCGAACCCTGGTCCGCTTCGTGGGCAGTGGAAACAGCAACGGAGACGACCCGCACCACACCGACAGCGACGAGGCGACCTATCAGCAGGAACTCGCGACGGCGGGGTATTTCGCGGCGAGTAAGAAGATGTATGAGGCGCTGGAACTTGCTTATGCGCTTCTTGGCCTCACCGTAGAGCGAGCGTTCCCCGAACTGCATACGATGATGAAAGACGCCCTTGCCGAAGCACGCAGAGAGGTGAAGAAATGACCACCACCACCCTCCCAACAACCCGCAAAGAGGCAACAAAGCAAGCCCGCTCCCGTGCGAGTCGGCGCGATGACCTCGAAGGAACCGACGCGTTCAGCTGCCCGAGCGAACCCGACGAATCGATGACCGTGAATGTGGAGTCGTTCTCCCGCATCGCTCAGATGATTCTGCGTGCCGCGATGGACGACCAAGGATTGATACCCGCTCCGTTGATGAGCACAATTAGGAACGGGCAGACCAAGATCGTACGCGGTCGCTACGAGGTGAAGCGAATCACTCTCCCTATTCAGAAGCCTAGTCTGCTGGCGCGGTACGAGGTGAAGCGACTGGCGAAGGGAAGCCAACCCGAAAAGACCTACACCGTCGATGTGGTGCGGGTAGTTAATGCCACGACCGGCGCGGTGTACGAGATTCCGATGTGCGAGGCCGACCAGTGCGGAGCCTACGCGAACGCCTACGGAGAGAACGGCGACGTGCGTTTCTGCTGTCATTCGGAAGCGGTGAGCCTGCTCTGGGAAGCGGAACGGGACGAAGCGAACAGGGAAGCATCTGTCCTTCCTGTTGCCCCTATCGCAAGCCAACAGACGGTTTGCCCTGAATGTAACGGCATGACTGAGGTTTACGACGGCGACGACGGGGATTGGCGACCGACTTGGATTCCCTGCCCTGTCTGCCAATTTGAATCGACCGAACCCCGCAGATTCTACGACGAACACGACTACCTCCCGCCCGTTTCTGATGAGACGTTCGCGGCTGATTGGAAGGACTGAGACGATGCCTGGACTATGGCGAAACAACGAAGAGACATCTGAGGGCAAGTACCTCGTGACGCGGCGTGACGGAACTGTTCCTGAATGGCCTTACTTTGTGATTGGCGCGAAGGACGCGGCAGTCCCGCTCACGCTTAAAGTGTACGCGATAGTGGCTTTTCTGCTTGGATATGAGTGGCAGTATGTGAAGGACGTTTGGAAAATGTCGGGGGAGTTCGCCGAGTATCGGAAAACACACGGCAACGGCGACCCCGACGCACCCCGTCACCGCGAAGATGACCCGGCGACGATTGAGAAGATGCGGGGAGGGTTCGGAGCATGACCACCCCAACCCAAACACCCAACCTGCCCGCCCTCGGTGAGGCACGCATCATCGCCTGCCAGAACGGGCGGGAGATTATCGTTGCCGGGACCACCCTACGCTACCAGGTGACGCCGGGTTCCGTGCCCGAGTTTTTCAACCAACAGACCGAGGCACGGGCTGCGAAGCTGTTGGAGGTTCTGGTTAGCGCGTTCGGTGGTGCAGTCGATGCAGAGAAAGGCGGGGCGAACTGATGCCGCTCACAATTACCGATTTCAAGAAGCCGGACAGACACCCTTACGGAATGCTGGACGGACAGGTGACGAACGCATGCGAGAACGAAACTCTCTTGACATGGCTTCTCACGCAGTCCCTCACAGCAGGAGAGTTCGGGCCGATTCGTTGCCGCTATCGTCACCCCGGACTCGTCGCGAAGGGCTACCTTGTCGAGCACGGCGAACCCGGCAAGACCTGCGACTACTCCCTGTCTAACAAGTCTCTTGGACTACTGTACGGGTACTTTGCGGCGGTCAATGCGGAGAAAGGTGGGGCGAACTGATGGACTTCAACGAATACCAACAACTTGCGGAGAGAACCGCCAACCGAACCGAAGGCGACACAACAGAACGACGCCTTGCAAACTTCGCTCTTGGCCTCGTCGGGGAATCGGGAGAGGTTGCCGAACAGGTCAAAAAGCATCTGTTCCACGGACTACCCCTTGACCGCGAGAAGGTCAAGAAGGAACTCGGCGACGTGCTTTGGTACCTCGCCACCGTCGCGTCTACGGCAGAGATTCCCCTGTCGGAAGTCGCGGAGGCGAACATCGCCAAGCTACAGGCACGGTATCCCGAAGGCTTCATCACCGGGGGAGGCAAGCGAGAAGATGGTTAGCCCCCACCCCCACCAAAACAACTACGCCCGCCCGTCCGTGAGAGAGGGTGCCCGAAAGATGTGTGAGGCAGGCAGGGCAGGCGTCTCCTCGCTCGGTCAGCGCATCGCCTGGTTCCTCTCCCTGGAATGCACCTGGGGCGAAATCTGGGAGGGCATCATCACCGTCCTGACCGCTGCTCCCGACCCCATCAATCAGTTTCAGCACGTCTCTGTCAATGCGCCGGAAGTGCTGGCAAAGCAGGGCGAGGGAAGCGGGGACGGTGGGCAAAACCGGAGCGGCGGCACCTTCAACGGGAAGTACGGCTTTCCATTTACGTGCATCGAATGTGGAGCACCCCGAACGGCAGGACTGCCCCGGTGTTTCGAGTGTCAGGAGCGGCGACAGAAGAAGATCGGCGGTAAGTTCCTGCCTGCGCTTCTGTTCGTGGGTTTCGTCCTGCTCCTCATCATTGGGTACTACCTCGATTCGACGGACTTCGGCAGAGTGCCGGGAGGGTTGTGGAGATGAGTTGGGAAGGCATCACAATAGCCGGTATCCGCTTTCTTCAACCGGTATTCATTATCACCGGTTGCGAGAGTAGGGGCGACAATCGGAGTAAATACCTGACCCGTTATCGCCTCATTGAGAGAGCAGAACGACCGGGCAAACCGGGCTTTGGGTTATACCTGCACATCTTCCATCGTTCCGACCATGACGTGTTCCATGACCATCCATGGCCTTTCACGACGTTCATTCTATGGCGTGGCTATGACGAGGAAACGCCGGGGCCGGGTGATAGTGGCGACATCGGCATTGTCACAAAGCGACAGCGAGTTCGCCCTCTCACGGTCAACTATCGGCCCGCGACGTGGCAACACCGCGTGAAACTTCACCAAGATGCGAAGGGCAGAGAATTGCCTGCTGTAACACTCGTGTGGCGCGGAGCAAAGATTCGACGGTGGGGATTCTGGAAACGCGGCAAGTTCACCGACTACAAAACCTATTTTACGGATAACGGGTGCTGACCTAACAAATGTCCCGCCAACCCCTCCCAAAAACTACCGACATCGACGGCAACCTGACCAGAGAGGTCAAGCAGGTGGATGTTCTGTACGCCGCCTCTCAGCGGGTGTTCGAGGCGCGGGGCGGGTTTCTCGCGGGACTGACGGACGTGCAGCGGCGGGAGACGATTTCGGGGCTGCTGGACCTGATGGGTTCGCTCGGCCTGCGTCTGTTCTCTCAGGCACCTCTCTGCGTTGATTGCGGGGAGGTCGCGGAGGAACATGGGCGGCGTTACCGGGCCTGGCTCGATTCGGACACCGTGCGGGAAAGGGTGGAGGCGATGATGGCGGATAACGAAGCGGCGACCGGGCGATACCTGGCGGCGGTGGAGGGGCATTAGATGAGCATCGAAAACGTGACCCGGTGGCGCATTGGGCCAGATGACGAACGCCTGAGCGTGATGCGGTGGCACCTGGAGATTTGCGACGAGTGCCTGAGCGGGAACATGTGCGTCGTTGGGCGGCATCTTCTCGGCAATCGGCCAGTGACCCCCACTCCCAAACAACAGGACACGCCGGAATGGGTGACAGAACTGGAGCGAAAGGCACCGGGCGCATTCGCTACCCTTCTCCTGCCAAGCAGCACTCCGGACGAGTTCAACAAAGCGTTCTACAGGGCAATGGCAACGCTTTACCCGGAGGAGGAATCCACACCTCCTGCGCCCCGTCAATCGCCCCTCCTCGAAGCCCTGACCTCCGCAACGATGACAGACGCCCTGCTCGGCCTCGACCCGACCGACCCCACCGCAGGGAGCATCTACCGGCAGGACGACGACCCGTTCGAGGGGGTGGAAGGGGAGGACGGGGATACCGGCGACTTTGACGACGACGACCGCTTTGTGAGCGTTTGGCCCGATACCCGCGAGTGGCTTGTGGCAGTGGAGGATTTAGGCGATGAGTAAAGAGTCAACAGCCGAGCGCATCGAAAACGCCGTCAACTCGGATGGGTTTTCGTACTCCCCCCGTGGCATCGGTGCGAACTGGATTCCATGCGGCGTGTGCGGAGAAGGGGGCGGCGTAGGACCATGTCAGCCGGATATGGCGGCATTCGTCAAGGGGCTAGAAGGCGGTATCTGCGTTGTCGGATTGCTAGACAGTGCCGGACTTCACCCTGACGGTTTCGTGTTGGATTATCGCCCCTCTGAACCGGATTGGGTGCAGGTCAAAATCGGAGCCTGTGAGAAGCACATTTCCTTCTTACAGTCCTTGTGCAAGGCGACCGCCGAAAAACGACGAATCACCCCAAACATCATCAAGGAATGCTTAGAGGCAACAGCATGACCACACAAACCACCCTGCCGACTGCCCCTGTCGTTGATCCGGCGAACTTGCCGCAAGTCGCTGCGCTATCTGTGGCTATCCCTATGCCGGAAACGGACTGTTATCTCCTGCGTCTGTGGTGGTTCTTCAAAGAAGGGGACCGTCGCCAGTCCGTGCGAGAGCAGAGGGAGCAGGAGGAACGACGGGCGGTTCTACAGAATCCGCCTTCATCTTCCCTGACGAATGAGGATATACGATAATGCCCGACGTTCTCGAACACAACCCTGTTCCTGTCCCCTCGCCTACTACTGCGCCTACTACTGCGCCTACTACTGCGCTGGTGGCCCGGACCCGCCCACGTGACCTTCGCCGCCGTGCCAGTTTCTCCCTGCCCGGATCGATGCTGTTCGGCGTGTTCTATGGGCGCACCTCTACCCTGATGCAATCTACAGGTGACCGCACCAGTCTAGCCGACCAGGAAGCACACTGTCGCGTTCTTGCCGAGCGTATCGCCTCGCGTGAGGGGAAACAGCTTGTTATCGTCGGTTCCTACAGCGACAGTATTTCCGGCACCGTGGAGAGCGAGGAACGTTCTGGTTTTGCCGAGGTGATGCGGCTTGCCCGAGAGAAACGTATACATTACATTTGGGCGTATGACCAGTCCCGTCTATGGAGGGACGAGGTGGAGGCGGGCGTAATTCGTCGCCAACTGGAAAAGCCGAAGGTCAAGATAGCTACCTGCGAGACAGAGTACGCCTATGACGAAAACGTCGTCATGACCCGCGATAGCAGTCTCCTCTTCACCATTAAAGCGTCGATGGATGCGGCGGCACGTGAGAAGATACTGAAGGACTGTGAGCGGGGACGGCGGGGACAGGCAGGGGCAGGTAAACAGCCGATACGCTCCCATGACCCCTACGGCTATCACCTCTGGCGTAAGTGGCAGGTAGAGGCGGGTCTTTGCCCTCCCGGAGCAGACGGCACCTACTACATCGATGATCTGCAGGCGCAAGTCGTTCGGGAAATCTTCCGCATGGCAGGAGAAGGTCTGTCCGCGTATGCCATCTGCGACAAACTTCATGAGGCGCGCATCCCGTCCCCTCGCGGGAATGCTTCGTGGACGGCACGCACTATCACAAAGTTTTTGCGTGCTCCGATTTACGGCGGCAACGGACAGTACGGCGTCACGCACCGGTATAAGGACAACGACCGCTTAGAGGACGGACTGAAGCCCTCCTACACGGTACCCGCCGACCCCGCGACCATCATCACCTTTCCCGTACCGGCGATTGTCGAGGCGGATATGTGGCAGAAGGCACAGGAATCCCTCGCCACCTCCAAAAGCAGGAATAGCGGGGAAGCGGCAACGCGCTATCTTCTTACCGGATTCCTCCACTGTCCGGAGTGCGAACAGAGCAACCGGAAAAGCACGATGTGCGGGCAACAGGGCGGCAAGAACAAGGGCCACGGGCTGAGGACGCGCTACTACTGCTGCACCAAGCGACTGGGCGACCGTCACCGCGCCGACTACGACGAAACGCCCCGGTGCAATCAACCCTTTATCCACGCCGCCGCCTTTGAGGAGCAGGTAGGGGAATTGCTGCAGCGCACGATTACCGAAAGCGGGATCGTTCTTCGGGGCATGGAGCGATTCAAACAGTCGGCGGCAAACTACCTTGCGGGACGCGGGCAAGTCGTGAACCGAAAGCGCGAAGTACTACTCGTGGAGCAGGCCTCTGTAAAGAAGGCGTACAACAATCTCCTCACGGCGATTCGGCGCGTTATCGAAATGGCACCCGATGCGAATATAGAAGCCTACGGAAAAGAGGAGAAGGAGATGCGGATGCGTCTCGGTGCGATTGGTCACGAACTCGCCGTGATGGGCGACGATACACCCTCCCTGGACTACTGGGATGCGATGCTGCAGATCGATGCCGACAACGCCGCCGAAACCGTCTGCAGAAATCTCGGGCAGGTACACCGCGTCGTCACGCATCCAGATATGACCGTTATGGAGAAGCGGTGGGTGCTAGACAGTATCGTGGAGTACATCCGCCCTACAGAGTCGAGCAGAGCACGGTATCATGCGCCGACGCTCTGGGGGGCACAGGTTCGATTGAAGCAGGGCGTTTACAGCGCCGTAGGGAATAAAGTCGTATACGGGGAAGTGGGAACGATGGTTGAACCACGTTCCGACACCCCCGACTTGACTCCCCTCTCTCCGCTCAGCCCGCTCACCTATCCCGCCCTCACCCTCTCCATCACGCCCGAAAGAAAGGTGTCCTGCTATGTCTCCGTCTGATACGCCTGATGATGTGGTGAAGTTGCATACCGTCACTTTCCCTGACAAGGAGAAGCAGGCGGTCCTCTCGGCCATTTGGATTGTCCTGCACGGCACTCACAGCGCGGAGGTACGGCAAAAAATCGGCTACCTCATCCCCGACGAACTAGTGTTAATGCAGGCAGAGAGTCGCCTGAACTTCGCATCCGTGACAGAGGAGGCAGGCAAGTGAAACGCCCCGCCCGTCGCCAACCTGCCCAACCAACACTCCCACCCTTCTACGAGGAGGAGAGGGCGAGGCACAAGGCACGCCACGGGCAGGACAGCGAACCGGAATGGCTCTGCTACTTCACCGGACAGACGGGCGAAGGCGACAAGAAAAGCAAGTACGGGAACCGCATCACGAAGACGAAGGAAGGCTCGTTCGCCTCCAAACGTGAGCACGAACGCTGGTGCGAACTCCGACTCATGGAAAGAGCCAAAGAGATTACCAATCTTCGGAGACAGGTCCGCTACCGTCTCGAAAGCGGCGGAACCTACTTCGGATTGTATATCGCGGATGCCGTCTACTTCGACGCAAAGACAGGCAAGGAAATCGTTGAGGACTCGAAAGGATGTCTGACTGCTACCTACCTGAAAGCCCGACGCCTGATGCTGGAGATTCACGGGATCGAGATTTTAGAAACATGACCGCCACCGTTAGCACCATCGGCCCCTACCGCGTGATTGGTCGCCACACGCGCAACCAGAACTCCGAGCGCAAGCAGATGAGTTTGGACAGGATGAAGGCACGCACCGCGAAGCTACAGGCCAATCCCACCTGCCTGGAGTACCGCGTCTACGTCCTGAGTGCGGGCCGTGAAGTGCTGCTGGAATCGTGGGGACGTGTGGGCGGGGAGTGGGTGAAGAGGGAGACGGCAAAGCAATGACCGACACCATAAAGGCAGACCGCGTGTCGCGCAACAAAGAGGCGTTTGATCTCGCCTGCCGACAAATTGATGCGGCCCGAGACGCACTGAAGACTATCAAGAATGAGCAGGGCGCATCTTACGAGAGCATTGTCGAGTGGTCCGGAGATCTCCGGAGAATCGCATGGAACTTGACGAAGTTACGGGACTATTACTGCCCTCCCGAATAACTCTATCTTTCCCAACCGTCCGGGTAACGCGCACCCAGGCGATACACCAAACCGAGCGCGCCGAAGCCGTGAAGGACGGCATCAAACGCCCTATGAGAGGGGCAATACTCTGCCCTTCCCGTTGGTCTCGAAACTGCGGGGAGGGTGGGGGCGAGACGAACAGCACTTATACCGATTTCCCGCCGTAGGGTGTGCGTCCCCTGCGATATCTACCCAGACGCACAGCACTCTACCAAGGGTGCGTTTGTGGATGTGTCTTACCCTCCTCACGGTTTAGGGGAGGGGATTTTTAAGGATACGAAACTAATGGCATACGCCGCGAAGATATTAGCAGACAGCATCAGCCCGCAGGGGCATCGCCTCGTCACTTTTGAGGTGACATATCCGCTCATCGTTCACGCCGAGTTCATCCGCCACCGTGACCTGTCGTACTCGGTGCAGAGCAATCGCGCCATGCCGACGAAGAAGGTCATAGAAGCGGTTATGGAAGACCCGTTCGTGCCGGAGCGGTGGCCTATCAATCAGAAGGGGATGCAGGCGCAGGAGTACTACGAGGAGGACAGCAAAGAGGCGAACCGCTCACGGGAAGTATGGCTTCAATCAAGAGACAACGCCGTGCAGTCCGTCCGGCAGATGACACAAGGCGATTGGATTTTCGGGAGCCTCCACGTTCACAAGCAGATAGCGAACCGTCTCCTCTCGCCGTTCCAGTGGGTGACGAAGGTTGTCTCAGGAACGCGCTTCTCCAACTTCTTCGCCCTGCGTGACCATGAGGACGCACAGCCGGAACTCGCGAAGATCGCCCGCATGATGCGCGAATTGTACGAGGCAAACGAGCCGCGTCTGATTCGCCCTGCCCATATCCCGCTCATGGGAAGCGACTGGCACTTGCCCTACGTCACGGACGACGATTTCAGGACTGTGTTTAACACCCTGATAGGTACGGACAAGGGCGGGTGTCAGGAGCAGGCAGAGATACTGAAAAAGCTATCCGTTGCCCGTTGTGCCCGCGTCTCCTACCTAAAACACCCCACCGACGACAAGCCCGCGACTCCTGCCACGATTGAGGAGGATATCGCCCTCTGTGAGAAGTTGGCAGCGTCGGGGCACTGGTCACCGTTCGAGCATGTTGCCACGCCGCACGAAATCCCGCACCAGGACGGGAACTTCTACGGCTGGCACCAGATGCGGAAAGACTACCCGAATGAGTGCCGTTAATGCCCTCGCCCGCACTCACATCACCGCCGAGGAAGCTGACACCGTGCGCCGTCTGGTTCTGCGTCTCAAGCGCGAGAGGGAGCGAGGGGGCAGGTGAGGGGTTAGGTGTCCTGCTTCTTCAAGGGCTGGAGCGTGAGTTTCCGTTTCCCTGCCTTGAAGTCGATAACGTCTTGACGGAGGACGGAGTGAATGAACTTATTCAGACTCAGCCCGTAATCCTTCGCAATCTCGGTCAGGTCGGCGTGAAGGTCTGCGGGGAACTGGGAGGAGTAGTACACCTTGTCTTTGCCTGTCGTTTCGGTGCTGTTCTCGGTTGTATTGTCGGTTGCGTTTGGCACTTGTTTCTGTATCCGTTCTATGCGCAAAACGCGCGTATTTCACAATCATTATGATAGCACAGAATACCAAAAAGTTGCAGTCTCAGTCAATGGAAATTATCGAAAATAACCACTTGACTACACTTGCTATTGGAGTTACAATCAAGTGTAAAGTACGCGTACTATGCGCGTATAACGGAAGGGGTTTATGATGGCTATATCCGAGCATCTAATGAAGACCGGCAAGATATGGGTTGACGCTCCCTGCGAACCTTGTAAAGGCACGGGGCGCACCGAAGTGAGGGAGTACTGCAAGGTCTGCGACGGCCCGCTTCTCAGTTCGTACCCTGCCGAGGAGCGGGAATCGTGGGGTGACAAGATGCCCTGCGGCTGCGAGTGGAGCAACTGTCGGAGCGAGGATTATTGCGGTGAGTGCGACGGGAGCGGCAAGGGCGGCGCGTTTGTTACGATTGCCGACCTACTGGCTATTCTCACGGCGACAAAAGCAACCGGCAAGACATTCAGTGTCGGGGACCGCGTTAAGTTCATCAAGCCAAACATGACGATGCCCAACACCGGCGATTGCGGGGAAGTGATTTGGGTCGGCGTCTCTCAAAACAAACAGCACTGCCGGGTGAGGTTTGACGACGGGGACCAGTGGCACTGCCCTGCGGATACGTTGGATGCAGAACAGGCAGGCACCCCAAATGCCTAACCTCGATGCGGGCGGTGGGAGTGAGATAGGGAGCAAGGAAGTTATGAAAAGAGAACCCGTTTTCAAGACCGGTGACCGCGTAAGGTTCACGAAACCGAATACCGTGATGCCCGATACCGGCAGCACAGGCGAAGTTGTCCATGTCGCCCATTCGCTAGGGCATCAACACTGTCGCGTCCTGTTTGACGACGGCGGCAAGTGGTGGACTCCTGCCGAGTTCTTGGAAAACGAACTATGACCGCAGAATCAGACTGCCCGCAGTACACCGATTTCCACGCAGGCGAGCGGGTAGATGCGTGGTGCGATTTCTTCTGGCTTCTGTCCTTGCCGCGTAAATGGAAGTTGATTTACCGCGCACTAACCATGCCGCGTTATATCGCCGCCTTTAAGAAGGTATGGGGGACTGCTCCCGATACAGAAGGCTACGTTTTAAACCGCGCCCTCTATCGTAGAGGATTGACCATGCAGGAGTGGATAGAAGGCGTGACGCTGGACGAAAACCGGCACATGCGAATGTATCAGGAACTGCCTCTTTGCTGTTACCACTGGATTAAAGGACAGGAACCCCTTTGCGGTGGGACGTGTGAGCGATGTACGAGTGATGAGGGTATGGCTTGCCCTCCAGTATGCCGGGGAGTCTTATGTTCGTCCCTCATTAAGGATAAAAGGAATGGCTAATTTCAGAGTGGTTTACAGTCAGACAGCGAAGGCAGAGCACAAAGGCGGCATCGTCCGTCACATCGGCATGGAGTCCGTAGGGATGGACGACAACAAGATACCGGACGTTCTAAAGGCGGTACTGACGAGCATGGGGAAGCACCATCTGCAAGCGTCACGGATACGACGAGATAGAGTTTCTGGCTATCTCCTTTTCCGGTATCCGCTACGACAAGGAAGACAAGGCCACCGAACTATGACCAAAACACCCAAAACACCCCTATACAGTTTTACCCCCGGCGACCGTGTGCGCGTCCTCCGCAATGTGCTGGACAACGACCCCGCCGCCTCGCTCTACGGCCAGCATCAGCCCCTCAAAGCAAGTGAGGGTGATGTGGGAACGGTGGACACCTGGCTACTGCGGAACCGCCTGCTGCTGCTCATGGAGGGCGTGCCCGTGGTGGTGCATCAAAGCGACTTGGAGCGGGTTGAGGAGGCTATACCGTGACGACAGAACAGGCAGAAAAAGACGTTTCCCTCCTGACGGGTTACGCTGACACTCTTGGCAAATGGCAAGACACTCTCCGAGTCGGGATTGATAACGCTCGGAGACACCAGTACGGAACCGAATACATTCGACTCCTAGAGCGGCACGACTACCTTCTGAAGGCGATGCAGATGGATGCGGAGTCCTGTATCACGGACGCGGACAGGCGACTCCTAAAAGCCATGAGACAGGAAGAGGCGGAAGGACGAAACGATGTCAACTGAAATCATGGATACAGATACACAGAGCAACTTCGCCGCAATCGACAGCAAGCCACATGGCTTTACGTGGGACGGGGTTGACCTGGAGTGGCTACCGATTGACCAACTCGTCGCGATGTTCAACGCTCTAGCCCCTCGTGCGGAGCAACAGCGCGTAAAAGCACAGGATGCGCCCGACATCCTGACAGACCAAGAGGAAGCTCTTTTCGAGTGGATTAGTGAGCATCTTGCAGTACCCGACCGTGCTTGGCAGTGGCACTACAATTGGAACACTCATCAACTAGAGCGCAGAGGACAAAGCAATGGACTATAAATGGGAGCCGATAACCGAATGGCCGGGTAAGCCGTGCTGGAATCGTAAGGATGCGCCTTTCAAGGGACCGTCTGGTCGTGTGCCGCTGTCTCAGACGCTCGCCGACCTGAAGCGCGAAACCGACATGATTAACGCCCGTGTGGTGACGCTCAAAACCTACCACATCGAAGGGCAGAGGAACTACCGCGACTTCACGCGGGATGGTCAGATTAAGGCAGATGCGCGGCGACCTTCGGCACCCGGCGTTATCCTCACGTTCACCCGTCGCATTAAGGGCGAGGACAAGTACCTGCGCTTCGCCTGTGACCAGTACGAACGATGGGAAGACAACCTGCGGGCGATTGCCAAGACGCTGGAAGACCTGCGGGCCATCGACCGCTACGGATGCACGACGGGCGAGGAACAGTACGCCGGGTTCGTCGCCGCTCTGCCTGCTCCGAAGTCGGAGAACGCCAGAGAGCAAGCCGCACGGGTGATTATGACGCAATCCGGGGCGGGCGGGCTTTCGATAGCCGCGTTTCTGGCAGATACGGAATCGGTTCGGGAGGCTCATATCCGCGAGGCATTCAAGAGGACGCACCCCGACGTTCCCGGCAACAGTGCCGACGACTTCAAAGCCGTGAAGATAGCGGCGGACGTTCTGAGAGGCAAAACCGATGCCACATAAACACAACATCGCAGGCAACCGAGACGCCGACGAAAAGCAAATGGAGGCGTTCCTGGTGCGGGTGTTTGAGGCGGTGCGGGAGCTAACGGGGGAGGAAACCTTATGAGAACTATGACCGACAAGACACGCCAACGCATCATCGACGAGGAAATCAAACCCCTCTTCCGCGCAAAGGCCATGCTGGTGCAGGTTTACGACCAGATCAAGGTGACGGACGGAGAGGGCAACCGCCTCCCTACCTACACGCCGGAGCAGTTCGCCCTGCAAGGGGGAGTGTGGGATGCCATCAATCTGCTGTATCGCTCCCTGTGCCGGCAGGTGAACCGCATCGACTATACCCGCGACGATTATGAGCAGTGGGGGGAAGAAGCCTACCGTGAGGTTATGCGCGAACTCGGCAAAGAGTCGGTGAGGGAGTTGGAGGGGGAGAAATGACAGAGCGACGACGAGACGAAATCTCACTGATGGACATGACGCAGTTACAGGAAGCGAACCGCATTCTGAATCACCAGATCAAGCGCGTGGCTATCCCGTCCCCTGAGTTCAAGGGACTGCGCGAGGAGTCCGAGTACATCGGCCAACGCATGGCTATCCTGAAGAAAGCCGCGTTACGGCAACTTGTAACGGAGACGGACAAAGCCAAAGCCTGACGCCCCACCCAACCCAACCACCAATTCCTCACAGGCAGGGGTGTCACGGTTTGGGCTGGTCGGCGGTGTCGGTATCGGTCTTAGAAGTGGAGGGGAGGAGTCCGAGGGATTCACGTAGCCGGTAAAGGATTTCCGTGGTCAGGTTCCCGTCGAAACGGGTGGCGCTTTCTTCTATTGCCTCCCGTACATCGTCGGGAAGTCGGAGCAGGAACTTATTCGATTTCACTTTCGGTTTCTCCACGATGTATTCATTATACATACAAAGTATATGCTTGTCATACATCTTCTATAGACACGGGGCAGGCGATTTGGTTGCAGGATTGATTGCTAATTGGTATATTTATGATATATACATAGTATATTCACAAAGGGGTTTCAAGATGAGCGAGACGACGACAAAAGAGAGGCCCATCCTCTTTAAAGATGCGATGGTAAGGGCGATACTTGAAGGCAAAAAGACGCAGACGAGGCGACTTGCCAAGATGGAAGGGAAGCTGCCTGTCTTCCAAGAAGGCGATGTGAACGACCCAGCCAACTGGCATTTCGAGGGGTGTCAGTTCTATACAGGCGAACCCTTCACGGTCAATGAACTAATCACTCATCCGGGGCTTCAATGCCCTTACGGCCAACCAAAAGGCGCGGTCGCTATGGGGAAAGGCAAGCACGCCTATACCCAGCATAACGAACACGGCGACCGGCTTTTTGTCAGGGAAAGCGGTTGGCGGAGCGAGGGCCGTTTTTTCGCCTACGATGCAACACCCGGCATAGCGCGATGTGCTGACGACCCGGCAGGCACGTTTATTCAGGTTTCCCCTGAAGAAGCGAAGTCATGGGCTACCGAAGAATGGAGACGCCACGGCTGGAAGCGTACCCCGTCAATCCACATGCCCCGATGGGCTTCCCGGTTACTGCTTGAAATCGTCTCTGTTCGTGTTGAGCGGTTGCAGTCCATCAGTGAAGCGGACGCCATGGCGGAAGGCGTGAAAACGACCTGCCCGTGTGCTGGTGGCTGCAATCAGCACCGTGACGACTACGCGAAGCTGTGGGACTCCATCAACGGCGGCAAAGAGGGTGCGGACTGGGCCTCTAATCCATTCGTGTGGGTCGTGGAGTTCCGCAACATCACCCCCACCAAGTAGCCCAATAGCCCGCCCGGTGTGGTGGTGGAAAGCGAGATTGAGAGTATGAGCGAAACGAAACACAACAACCCGGAACCGGGAGCCACGACGGATTGGGGAATCGCCCTGAACCTGCCCTTTGTGATGGGATGCCTCGTGCGGAAGATTGGCACAGAGTCGCAGTTCATGACGAACCGGGGGAACCTGCTCGTGTTCGAGAATCCCGAAGCGGCAGCGGCGAGTCTTGACCGTACGCCGAAGCTGAATCCTGACGATTTCGAGTGTCTGGAAATCAACTGCCGCGACCTCCTGCGCGCGATGAAGAAGCTCGTCTTCGTGACGGAATCGGACAGTTTCCTCATCAAGCTACCGGAACAATTAACGATCCATTAACAGCGGCACAGGCAGAGAAGGAGTCATGGAGTTTCTATTATGAGCAGGAAAGTATTTATCACCAGCGCAATCAGCGTGGACGAAGACCTTATCGCCGTCGCCGACGCGCTACCTATCGCCCCCTTTGTTTGGACGCTCCTGATTACCCACTTTGACGACTGGGGACGCGGGGAGGCATCGCCCATCACGATCAAGGCGAAGGTCTTCCCGATGTTCGACATTGTGACCCGTGGCGACATTGAGAAGGCAATCGATTTGTTCCATGAGAAGGAAATGCTCCTGCGCTACGAAGTGGACGGGAAGCAATTTATAGCCGTTCACCCTGACAAGTGGTTCAAGTATCAGACGATGGTACGCGGGGAAAAGCGCACCAGTGACGCCGAATCGAAGTACCCGCGACCCGCTGAACATGAAGAATGGTGGCAGGACGCGCACTCTCACGCAGTTGCACCCGGCAGCGAGAATAGTAGTGCAGATTCCCGTTCTAATAGCGATAATCACAAACTTGCACGCAAACGCACGCACCTGCACGCACCTGCACGCGTTTGCATACCTTCTCCTTCTCCTTCTCCTTCTCCTTCAGGAGAAGATAACCCCCTTACCCCCTTGTTGGGGGAACGTCAGGATTGCCCCGATAGTGAACAGGTTCCTGACGAGACGAGCAAGGATACCGAGCGACCCAATCAAAGCAAATCCGAAACCGGTGGTGATAGTGCCGCGCCGCGCCGGGGGTGTCGCCTGCCGGAAGGTTGGACCCCGCCCGCCGATGCGCTGGACGGGATGCAGAACGCCGAGGAGTACAAGAAGCTAAACCTGCCGCTCGTGCTGGAGGAGTTCCGCGACCACTTCACGGCAGCGACCGGGCAGAACGCGGTGAAGCTGGATTGGGTGGCGGCGTGGCGGAACTGGGTACGGCGTACAGACCCCGTGCGGTTCCGCTTGCCGGAGCTAAGGACCACGCCGCCGTCCTTCCCGTCTCAGCAGGTGGACCCCAAGGCAGAGACGCCGGAGGAAAAGGCAAGCGCGTACCACCGTGTTCTCATGACGAAGTACGGCGAGTATCGCGATATGACGGCGGCAGAGCGGGCCGCGCACCGACGAAAGAAGCTGGTCGAGTTTCCGAACGCGGAGGAACTAGCACAGAAGCAGCTTGACCAGTGGGCGGCGCAATCGGCGGCACAGGTGGCGGCGTGAGCAATCCCCGCCCGACACTGACCCACGTTTACCCGTATCGGGACGAAACCGGCACGGTGCTGTACGAGGCGTGCCGGTTCCTGAACCCGGACGGGACGAAGGACTTCCGGCAGCGTGCCCCTAAACCGGACGGTTCGGGCCTCGCCTGGAATCTCACCGGTGTTCGCCGCGTGCTGTACCACCTGCCGGAAGTCATCACTGCCGCCGAGCAGGGCGCGTGGGTGCTGATTCCCGAAGGCGAGAAGGACGTTGACAATCTCCGCGAACTGGGATTCTATGCCACGACCAACGTTGGGGGAGCCGCAAAGGGGAACTGGAAGGAAGAGTATTCCGTGTTCCTGACCGGGGCGAACGTGGTGGTACTGCCCGACAATGACGAGGTAGGCGAGAAGCACGCACTGGAAGTCGCCGAGGGTGTTTTCCCCTACGCCGCATCGGTTCGGATACTCCGACTACCAAACCTGCCGCCAAAGGGTGACGTGTCCGACGCGATAGCCCTCCGCCGGGAATACGATTCCGCTTCCGACGATGCGATAGCCGCCGATCTCCTCCGACTCATCAACGAAACGCCGCTGTATGTCCCCGCGCCGAAGGTCGAGCCAAAGAAGCCCGAACCGAAACAGGTAACGGTATCCGCTCCCTCTCTCCCTGACCCGGAGGGGGACGTTCTGAGCGAGTGGCAGGTGATTGGCGGATTGTTCAAGGGCGGTGTTCGTGTCGCCGTCGAACTGGAACGACTGGTCAGTGCCGCCGATTTCTCCGATGGAAGCTGCGCGA
>Ga0247771_1000073_pt1 | contig 42417 bp, 40 predicted proteins | sample UWRJL197509C6_FD_179948 | JGI IMG/M metagenome (GOLD analysis project Ga0247771, IMG submission 179948) | Plant litter microbial communities from Arlington Agricultural Research Station in Wisconsin, United States - UWRJ-L197-509C-6 | ecosystem: Environmental > Terrestrial > Plant litter >... | reverse complement strand
CGAGGACGTGGAGGACGGTCGGCCCGGCGCGGAGCTCATGCTGTCCGGGGCCCGCAAGGCGCTCGCGACACTGCGGGAACGGCCGTCGGGGCCGCCGTCGGACGCCGTGGTGGCCGCGTGGCTGGACCTGGAGGAGGCGGCCGCGTCGAGCGGCGCTCCCCGCCAGGACCACGAGACGCCGACGGAGTTCACCGGCGCGCTGCTGACCCGCTACGAGGTGGACGTCGAGGCCGCGTCGACGTTGCGCCGCCTCTACCAGCGCGCCCGGTTCGGCGAGCCGGGCCGGGTGACCGAGCGGGACGCGGCGTCGGCCGTGGCGGCGCTGGAACGCGTCGTGGCCTGCCTGGACCGCCCGTGACGCCGCTCGTGGGGCTGGTGCGGGCCTTGCTGCTCGCGCTGGCGACCGGGGTGGTCGCGGGGTTCGCGCTGGTCAAGCTGGGTGCCCCGGTCGGATGGGCCGTCGTCGTCGCGTTGCCGGTGGCCGCGCTCGTGCTGCTGCTCGCCCGCCTGCCGCGCGCCACGGACATCGCCTGGTCCCCGCTGCCCGCCCACGCCTCCAGCGCCACCTCCGGCCAGGCGTCCACGTTGGCGGGCCGCCTGGAGGAGGCGTCGCGCGACCGCGACCGCTTCCTGTCCCGCGTCCGCCCCCGGCTGCGGGCGCTCGCCGAGGCCCGGCTGCGCCAACGCGGGATCTCCACGCTCGCCGAAGGCCGTTCCCTGCTGGGCGAGGACGCCTACCGCCTGCTCACCCACCCCGACGCCGCCCTGCCCCACCCCCGCGCACTGGCCGAGGTGCTCGACAGACTGGAGAACCTGTGACGTCGACCGACTCCACGAGCGTCGCGGACATCGCGACCGAGTGCACGGCCGTGCTGGACGCGGTCGGCACGGTGCTCGTGGGCAGGCAGCGCTCGTTGCGGCTGGCGCTCGCCGCCGTGCTGGCGGGCGGCCACGTGCTGCTGGAGGACGTGCCGGGCCTCGGCAAGACGCTGATGGCCCGCAGCCTCGCGCAGGCGCTGCACCTGGACTTCCGCCGCCTCCAGTGCACGCCCGACCTGCTGCCCGCCGACGTGACGGGCTCGTTCCTCTACGACCCGAGCGAGCGCGAGTTCAGCTTCCGCGCGGGCCCGATCTTCACCGGGCTGCTGCTGGCCGACGAGATCAACCGCACGCCCCCGAAGACGCAGAGCGCGCTCCTGGAGGCCATGCAGGAGCGGCAGGTCACGGTCGAGGGCCGCACGTTCCCGCTGCCCGCGCCGTTCCACGTCCTGGCCACCGCCAACCCCGTGGAGTACGAGGGCACCTACCCGCTGCCGGAAGCCCAGCTGGACCGCTTCCTGGTCCGCCTGGACATCGGCTACCCGCCCGCCGACGAGGAGGTCGAGGTGCTGCGCCGCAGGCTCGCCCGCCAACGCGAGGAGACCGTCGTGCCGCCGGTGTTCGAGCCGACCCGGCTGGCCGAGCTGCAAGCGGGAGTCGAGCGCGTGACCGTCGACGAGGACGTCCTCCGCTACTGCGTCGACCTCGCCGCCTCCACCCGGTCGCACCCCGCCGTCGAGGTGGGCGCGTCACCTCGTGGCGCGCTGGCCCTGACCCTGGTCGCACGGGCGTTGGCGGTGCTGGACCGGCGGGACTTCGTCCTCCCCGAGGACGTGAAGGACTGCGCCGTCGCCGCGCTGGCCCACCGCCTCACCCTGCGCCCGGAGACGTGGACCTCCGGCACCACGGGCGTGGAGGTCGTCACCGAACTGCTGGGCAAGGTGCCCGGCCCGGCGAGCACCCGCGCATGAGCCGAGCGGACCGGATCAAGGCCGCGTTCACCCGCCCGGCGGGCTGGCGGGCCACCGACGCCTACGCCCGCGCGGTCCTGCTGGGCGTCGGCTTGGTCGTGCTCGGCTCCCTGCTCCACCAGGTCGAGCTGGTCCTGTTCGGCGCTCCGTTCGTCATCTCCGTCCTGTTCGCCCTCGCGACCCGCCCCAGCGGCACCCCGACGGTCACCGTCCGGGCGTTGCCGCGCACCGCCGAACCGGGCGCGGCGACCACGGGCATCGAGGTGGACCCCGCGTCCGGGACCGAGTTCCTGGCGGTCCGCCTCCCCGCCCCCGGCACGTCGGGCGACCTGGGGCCGGTCCACCTGCTCCCGGCCACCACGGACCCCATCGTCGTGAAGCTCCGCCGGGAGGCCTGGGGCGACGGCGTCGACCTCCGCGCGGACCACCTCTTCGCGGGCCCGGACGGGCTGCTCGTCCACGGCCCCGAGGTGGGCGTGGAACGCGGTCGCGTCGTCCTCCCGCCGGTGGACGCCCTCCCCGCCGGCCTCCTGCCCGCCCGCGCGGCGGGCCTGGTCGGCGTCCACCGCACCCGCCGCCCCGGCGACTCCACGGAGCTGCGGGACATCCGCGCCTTCCAGCCCGGCGACCGCCTGCGCCGCATCGACTGGCGCGTCTCCCTGCGCAGCCCGACCCTGCACGTCCGCGAGCACCACGCCGAGGCCGACGCCGACGTGGTCCTGGCCCTCGACACCCGCTTGGACCTGGGCTCCTCGGTCGCCGACTGGTCCACCGGCCACCCCGGCCGGACCTCGCGCCCCGGCGGCAGCCTGGACACCGCCGTCCGCGCCGCCGCCTCCCTCGCGGCCGGCTACCTCCAGCAGGGCGACCGCGTGGGCCTGGCCGACCTGGGCCGCCCGCAGCTCGGCGTCCGCCCCGGCATCGGCAGGCGCCAACTCCTCCGCCTGCGCAACCAGCTCGTCGTCTGCGCCCGGTCGGCGGGCTGGGCCCCGAAACCCGTCCTCAACCGCCACCAGATCCCGCACGGGGCGCTCGTGGTCGTGCTCTCGCCGTTCCTGGACGACCACGTGGTCGAGGTGGCGATCCAGGCCGCCCGCCGGGGCAGCCTGGTGCTCGCGGTGGACGTGCTGCCGACCGACCTGCGCCCCGACACCGAGACCCCGTGGGGCGCGGGGGCGCTGCGGATCATCGTGCTGGAGCAGCGCACCCGGATCGCCGCCCTCAAGCAGCACGGCGTGGCCGTGGTCCCGTGGGACGAGCGCGGCCGCAGCGTCGCCACGACCCTCCGGCACGCCAACCGCCCCGGACGGCCGGTGGTCCGGTGACGACCCCCGTCCACCTCCCGGCGGGCCTCCCCGCGTGGACGCTCCGCGCCGCCGCCGCGCTCGCCTGCGGGGCCACCGGCGTCGTCCTGGCCGCCAACGGCGTGCAAGGCGTCGCCCTCGTCCTCTTCGCGCTGGTGAGCGCGGCGGCCGTCGCGGTCCCCGCCTCCGCCGCCCCAGCGCTCGTCATCGGGATGGCCGCCATCACCACCGCGTTCACCGAGGGCGACCCGCTGCGCCCGTCGGTGCTCGTCCTCCTCCCGCTGCTGCACCTCGTCCACCTCACGTCGGCGCTGGCGGCCCTCGTCCCGCCGCGGTCCCGCCTCCACGTGAGCGCCCTCCGGGCCCCGGCGGGGAGACTGCTCCTGACGCAGGCCCTGACTTTCACCCTTGTGGGTGTCACGGCGTTCCTCCCCGAGCACGGGACGGACCCCGTCGTGGAGGTCGCGGGCCTCGCGACGGCGGTCGCCCTGGCCGTCGCGGCGGTGGTGCTGATGCGCCCCCGCGGCTGAGAAAACCCTCAGCCCGAGCTGAGCAACTGGATCGATCCTCTCAGCGGTTATGCACCCCTGAAGTCGATGCCGCAGGTCAACGCCCATGGTGTCCGCGATCACCCGGCGACCGTGGTCACAACGGGCCCTCAGGACGCGCGAATCCAGGGGTTCCGGTGCGACCATGTGCGTATGGCTGCTGTGAAGTCGCAACCCACGAGGATCGTCATCGTCGGCGGTGGGTACGTCGGTATGTACACCGCGCTGGGGTTGCAGAAGAAACTGCGTTCCGGTGAGGCGTCGGTGACCGTTGTCGACCCGCAGCCTCACATGACCTACCAGCCCTTCCTCCCGGAAGCGGCCGCCGGCTCCATCGAGCCGCGCCACGTGGTCGTGCCCCTTCGCAAGGTCCTCAACCGCTGCCACGTCGTCACCGGTCGCGTGACGAAGATCGAGCACGCGAGCAAGGCCGTCACCCTCGAGACCGCCGACGGCCACGTCGAGACGCTCGAGTACGACGTCCTGGTCAACGCGCTGGGCTCCATCGCCCGCACGCTGCCCATCCCCGGTCTGGCCGAGCAGGGCATCGGCGTGAAGACCATCGGCGAGGCCATCTACATCCGCAACCACGTGCTGTCGCGCCTGGACCAGGCCGCGAGCACCCGCGACCCGGAGGTGCGGCGCAGGCTGCTCAGCTTCGTCGTCATCGGCGGCGGGTTCGCGGGCATCGAGACCCTGGCCGAGCTGGAGGACATGGCGCGCTACGCGCTGCGCTACTACACCCAGCTCAAGCCCGAGGACATGAACTGGGTGCTGGTCGAGGCCACCAAGCGGGTCATGCCCGAGGTGAGCGAGAAGATGGGCGTCTACACCGTCCAGCAGCTCGAGAAGCGCGGCATGAAGGTCTTCCTGGACACCCGCGTGAAGACCATGGAGAACGGCCACGTCGTCCTCGACGACGGCACCGAGTTCGACAGCGACACGATCATCTGGACCGCGGGCGTCAAGGCGAACCCGGTCCTGCGCAACACCGACCTGCCGCTCGACGAGCGCGGTCGCGTCCGCTGCACGGCGAAGCTCCAGGTCGAAGGTCTCGCGGGCGTCTGGTCGGCGGGCGACTGCTCGGCCGTGCCGGACCTGTCGCGCACCGAGGAAGACCCGATGGCGACGTGCAGCCCGTCGGCCCAGCACGCGGTGCGGCAGAGCAAGGTGCTCGTCGCGAACCTCGTGGCCAGCCTGCGCGGCAAGCAGCAGAAGGACTACTTCCACAAGTACATCGGTTCGGTCGCGGGCCTCGGCCTGTACAAGGGCGTGGCGGACGTCTACGGCATCAAGATGAAGGGCCTGCTGGCCTGGCTGGCGCACCGCGGCTACCACGTGGCCAAAATGCCCACCTTCAACCGCAAGTTCCGTGTTCTCATGGACTGGTTGCTGGCGTTCGTCAACGGCCGCGAGGTCGTCGCGCTCGGTCAGATCAACGACCCGAAGGCCGAGTTCGACCGCGCGTCCAAGAGCTGAGCGCACCTCACGGGTGTCGCCCACGCTGCGCCGTTCGGTTGCGGCCGGGTGACACCCGTCTGGCTTAGTGCCGTAACTTGATCCCCCAGACAGAGCAATCTCAGTAGACTCATCTTGACATTGCGTAACGTGAACCACAGACTACTGCTTGTGCATCACCTGAAAGCGTGATGTGCGCGTTTGGGGAAAGAGGTGACCGCGATGTCCCTTGAGGAGCTGGCCGCACAGCTTCGCCGCGGTGAGATCGAGGACCGCGCCTTGGCCGAGTACGCGGCCGAGTACGTCACGGCTGGGAAGTGTTTCCGAAGCAAGAAAGACGACTGAGCGTGACCGCTTCCGGGCCGGGGGTCTCCAGACCCCCGCTCGAAGCCGTCAGAGTCCTCCCCGAACCGAGTCCCACTCCGGTGAAGCCGACTCCGCTCCTGCTGCAAGGTCAGAACTACCTCTTCCGCTCGCCACCGAAGACCCTGGACTTCCAGGAGCAGGTGCACCGGATGGGCATGGTCGACGAGGGCGACGGCAGCCCCGTGCCGTGCGTGCTCGTGCTGGCCCGCAGCGCCGACATGGAGATGAACGAGCTCTCCATCGCGCTCGCCGAACGCGGCATCCGGATGGCCCGCATCGACGCCGACCGCTGCGTCGACCTCCCCCTCACCGTCTACACCGACGCCCCGCTGGTCGAGCTGGACCGGTGGCTGCTGCGTCCGCTCCTGGTGTGGCGCAGGCACTTCGAGCTCTCCGCCCTCCCCGTCGAGCCCGGCACGCTGGCGGGCGCGTACGCCGTCGACCAGTGGGGCGCGGTGGCCAACTGGCTCGCCACCCGCAACGACTGGGCGCACGTCAACCCGACCCGCTCCACGGCCCACCTGGACCGGCTCACGCAGCTGTCCGACGCGGCCTCGTTCGGCCTCACCGTCCCGCGCACGACCGTGACGACCCGCCCCGGTCGCACCCGGCCCGGCGGCGCCCACTGCATCGTGAAGACCTCCGGGCGGCACCTGCTGGAGCCGCGCCCCGGCGTGCAGCACGGCCTGTTCCCGCGCCCGCTGGAGACCAGCCGCTCCAGCGACGCCCCCGAGTCGGCCCCGGTGATCGTGCAGCAGTACCTGCCGTCCGAGACGGAGCTGCGCGTGTTCGTCGTCGGCGGGCGGTGCATCGCCTACCAGGTCGACAAGCTCGACCCCGCTCAGCTCTGGGTCGACCCGGACGCCGTCCGGGTGACCCCCACGACGGTGCCCGACCGGGTCGCCGCGAAGCTCCTCGCCTTAGCCCGCTACTGGCGGGTGGAGGTGGCGGCGTTCGACCTCCTGGTGACCTCGAAGGACCACGTGTTCCTCGAAGTCAACGTCAACTGCGACTGGCGGTGGTTCGAGCACCGCGCGGAGGACACACTGGTGTCGGACGCAGTGCACGAGTGGGTGGCCGAGCGTTTCAAGGAGCTGTTGGGTGCGGGCAAAGGTCGCTGAGCACGCGACGCTGTTCTACGAGAACGGCGCCGTCGTTTGGGACGACTACCTGCACCACCGCCAGTTCGCCATCAGCGAGACCGCCGAGCTGCTGTGCCGCAAGTTCAGCACCTTCACCGAGGTCGACGACCTCCTCGCCCCGCTGGGCGAGGAGGACCGCGCCGTGCTGCGCCGCGTGCTGGACGAGCTCGTCGAAGCGGGCGTGCTGATCGTCGAGGGCTCGCCCGAGCACGACGCCGAACGCGCCCTGCTGGACGCGTGGTCGACCTGGGGCGCGTCGGCGCGGCACTTCCACTTCGCCAGCCGGACGCTGGGCGACGCCGAGTACCAGGCCGCCGACGAGCACGACGCGGCCTTGGAGGTGAAGCTCGGCGAGCAGCCGCCGCCCCCGCCGTTCCGCGCGCTGGGCGGTGACGCGGTCGCCCTCCCGGTGCTGCCCGACCGGCCGAGCTGGGGCGAGTCGGCGGTGCTGGACGTCCTGCTGGCCCGCAGGACCACCCGCGAGTTCGGCTCGGACGGCGTGAGCCTGGAGCAGGTCGGCGAGCTGCTGGCGGTCCTCGGGGGCCCGTCGCCCGTCCGACCGCGCATCGGCCGCACCGGCACCGTGTTCAAGACCAGCCCCTCCGGCGGCGGGCGGCACCCCGTCGAGCTGTACGCGCACGTGCGCTCGGTCGACGGCCTGGACGCCGGCTGGTACCACTACGACGGGCTGCGGCACGTGCTGGAGCCGCTCGGCCCGGCGTGGACGCCCGAGCAGATCGCCGAGGCGGCGGGCGACCAGGAGTGGGTGGGCGAGGCGCCGCTCGTGCTGGCCTACACCGCCGTCCTGGAGCGCACCCGCTGGCGCTACGACACCTCGCGCGCCTACCGCGTCGTGCAAATGGACGTCGGACACCTCTCGCAGACCGCTTACCTGGTCGCCACGGCCATGGGGTTGGGTGTCGGCTTCACGGCCGCGCTGCGCGACGAACTGGTGGAACGGGCGCTCGGTTGTGACGCCTATCACGAAGCGGTATTGGGGATGACGGTCGTCGGTCCATTACGTCAATGACCGCAATAGCGGGTTGCGTTGAGCCGTGCGGGTGTCTTGAGTGGATCTCGTTACTCGAACCCGCGCACGACCTTTAAGCTGCCCGCTGCCCCCGTAGCCCAACCGGCAGAGGCAGGCCCCTTAAAAGGGTCAAAGGTACGGGTTCGACTCCCGTCGGGGGCACTACCGTTGATAAGCATAGACAACCTTCTGGCCTGCGCAAACCCCTGGGGGAATCGTCTTCGGCGGGAAGTGTCCTCTTAGTAGTACGCCCGTTCTGGAAACTTCTGCCCGTCACCCGATCGGACTATCTCCGCAATAATCGGGTAACGCCGAGTAGTGGCCGACACGATCGGGAGAATTGTTATTCTCGCCGCACTCGGTGGATCTCCTGCGTAACCGGCCGATGACATTGAGTAGTGGCCAGGCGTGCGGGTTCGGTTCCCCGACGCGGCGAAGGCGTCCGCGCGCGGTGTCCGATTCGTCGAATTGACCGCCGGTCTCGGAAGGTGGAGAACAAGTCGCTCGTCATCGGCGGACATATCGTTAGCGGCGCGAAGAAACGGGAGGGGCAAGCCCTTTCCCGACCGGAGAAGCCCGCCGAGAGCGCCCGCCGCATTTCCCCAGTTGACGCCGTTTCGCGCGGCGAATTCAAGCAGCTGATTGGCGAATCCGCGGTTTCGCCGTCCTTGAGGGAAGAACGGCGAAACCGCGGCGTTCACGCCGAAGCGGGAACGGTCGTGGACGCGGCCCACGCGCTCACGACCTGGTCCAGAACGGCCAACGGCAATGCGCCGCCACCGAGCACCACGTCGTGGAACGCGCGAATGTCGAAGCCCTCGCCCGCGGTCGCCTCGGCCTCGGCGCGGATCCGCTGGATCTCCAGCCTGCCGACCATGTACGACAGCGCCTGGCCCGGCGCGGCGATGTACCGGTCGACCTCGGACTCGATCTCCACCAGCGCCAGCGGGGTGTTCTCCCGCAGGTAGTCGATGGCCTGGGCGCGGCTCCAGCCCAGCGCGTGCAGGCCGGTGTCCACGACGAGCCTGCCCGCCCGCATCGAGTCGGTGGACAGCATCCCGAGCCGGGCCACGTCGTCGGAGTACAGGCCCATCTCGTCGGCCAGCCGCTCGCAGTACAGGCCCCAGCCCTCGGCGTACGCCGTCACGTTCGCGAGCCTGCGCAGCATCGGCAGGTCGGTCAGCTCCTGCGCCAGGGTGATCTGGAAGTGGTGCCCCGGCACGGCCTCGTGGAACGCGATGGCCTCGGACTGGTAGCGGTAGCGCTCCTGGGCGCGGGAGGTGTTCGCGTAGTAGGTGCCGGGCCGCGAGCCGTCCATCGCCGTGGGCGAGTAGTAGGCGGTCGGCGCTCCGGGGGCCTCGGCCTCCGGCACCGCGGACACGACGCAGCTGCTCGTCGGCAGCGTGCCGAACCACTCCGGCGCGACCGCCTCGGCCCGCGCCACGACGTCGCGCGCGGCGGTGATCATCTCCTCGGCGTCGCGCCAGCGCAGGGCGGGATCGGTGCGCATCCGGTCGAAGACCTCGGCGAGGTCCTCGGTGCCGAACACCCGCCGCCCCAGCTCGACGTACTCCTCGGCGAGGCCCGCGATCAGCGCCAGGCCGGTCTCGTGCAGGTCCTCCGGCGTGCGGGAGGTGGTCGTGTGCACCCGTGCCAGCGCGGTGTAGATCGCGGCGCCGTCGGGCAGCCAGCAGAGCCCAGGACGGCCCTCGGGGCGGCCCGCGGGCAGCATCTCCCGCTCCAGCACGTCCCGGTAGGCGGCGTAGGCGGGCCGGACGGCCTCGGCAAGCAGGCGGTCGCGTTCGGCGGCGAACTCGGGCGTGCCCTCGAAGCGGCCCAGCGGGTCGGCGGACGGCGGCGCGGCGAGGTAGCGGTCGACGAACTCGACGGCCGAGCGCACCAGGTGGGCGACCGGGAGCCTGCCCGCGGCGAGGCCCGTGCGGTGCCGCTCGGTCAGCACGGCGAGGAAACCGGGGATGGCGGCCAGCCGCAGCAGGTAGTCGCGCTGCTGCTCGGGGGTCGAGACGGTGATCATCGGCAGGATCGTCAGCAGCGCGCCCGCGGGGGCGAAGAACGAGCCGGTGATCGTGTACTCGGCCGACCGGGTGCTCACCAGGTCGACGATCGACTCGGCCGTGTGCACGACCACGGCGCGGGTGACCGGGTCGGTGTCCGGCAGCGCCCGCGCGCGGGCGGCGATGTCCTCCGCGGCGGCCCGCAGCGCGGCCTGCCCCCGCTCGCTCACGTCCGGCAGACGATCGTCGTGCCCGGCGATGCCGTAGAGCGTGGCTTCCAGCGGGTCGGTCGCCATCACCAGCTCGAACAGCTCGTCAGCGAGCTCGGTCGTCTCCGTCATGGACCCGATGGTACTTAGCCGACGTAAGGATTCAGCCCTGGTTCAGATAGGCGAGTACGGCGAGTACTCGCCGGTTGTCGTCGTCGCACTGGGGCAGGCCGAGCTTGCCGAAGATGTTCGCGGTGTGCTTGCCGACCGCCTTCTCGCCGACGAACAGCCTGGTCGCGATGGCCGCGTTGGACCGGCCCTCGGCCATCAGCCCCAGCACCTCGCGCTCGCGCGGGGTCAGCGAGCCGAGCGGTTCGTCGCGCACGTTCCTGGCCAGCAGCTGCGTCACGACTTCGGGGTCCATCGCGGTCCCGCCCGCCGCGACCCGGCGGATCGCGTCCACGAACTGGGTCACGTCCGACACCCGGTCCTTGAGCAGGTAGCCGACGCCGCCCGCCCGGTCCGACAGCAGTTCGCGGGCGTAGAGCTGCTCCACGTACTGCGACAGCACCAGCACCGGCAGCCCCGGCACCCGCTTGCGCGCCTCGATGGCGGCCCGCAGGCCCTCGTCGGTGAACGTCGGCGGCAGCCGGACGTCCACCACGGCCACGTCCGGCTTGTGCCCGACCAGCGCCGCCAGCAGCGCCGGTCCGTTGTCCGCGGCCTCGACCACGTCGAAGCCGTACGCGGTCAGCAGTCGGATCAGGCCGTCCCGGAGGAGGACGAGGTCTTCACCGAGGACAACTCGCACGGCAACTCCAAGGTCACGATGGTGGGCCCGCCGACGGGGCTGGCGAGTCCGAGCGTGCCGTCGAACGCGGCCAGCCTGCGTTCGATCCCGCGCAGCCCGCCGTCCGGCGTCACGGTCGCACCGCCGTGCCCGTCGTCCCCGATCATGACAGCCAGCCGGTCCTCGACGTGCCGGATCCGGATCCACGCCGCCGTCCCGCCGCTGTGCTTGGCCGCGTTCGCCAGCGTCTCGGCGACGGCGAAGTAGACGGCCGACTCCACCGGGGCCTGCGGCCTGCCGGGCAGCTCGACGTCGACCTCCACCGGCAGGGGCAGCGCCAGGGCCAGGGCGCGCACCGCGCCGTCGAGGCCGCGGTCGGCGAGCACCGGCGGGTGGATGCCGCGCACCAGGCTCCGCAGTTCCGACAACGCCTGCGAGGACGACTCGCGCGCCTCGGCCAGCAGCGCCTTCGCGGCCTCGGGGTCGCGGGCCATCAGGTCCTCGGCCATCCCGAGGTTCATGCCCAGCGCCACGAGCCGGGCCTGCGCGCCGTCGTGCAGGTCGCGTTCGATCCGGCGCAGCTCGGCGGCCTGCGCGTCCACGGTGTCGGCGCGCGAGTCCGCCAGCTCCCGCACCCGCGTGGTGAGGGCGTTCTTGGCGGTCGGCGCGAGCAGCCACCGCGCGACGGTGGCGTGCGCCCTGGTGGCCCACGGCGTGAGCCACCACGCGACCACGAGCAGCGCCGCGCCGATGACCGGCGCGAGCGCGTAACCGCCTGGAGTGTCGCCGTAGAGGAGGACGTAGTCGAGGTCCGGCGTGCCGAACGTCCAGACGAACGGCATCGCCAGGCCCAGGAGGCCGTTCACCCAGAACGCCAGCGGGACGATCCCGGCGAGGACGCTGAGCGGGGCGTTGACGAACATCCAGGCGAAGTCCCGCCAGGTGGCCGGGTCCGTGGCGATCGACCGCACCCTCGCGACCGGGCCGCGGCTGGGCGGGATCCGGTACGGCGTCGGGATCTCCACGCCGAGCACGCCGCCTGCCCACCGCCGGTAGGGGCGCAGGGCGGCCCGTTCCAGCGCCGTGACGCCGAGCAGCAGCGGCACGCCGACCGTGACCAGGATCAGCGGGTACGCGTAGAGCTGGAGCGGGATCGCCACCAGCCCCACCAGCCCGAGCGGTATCCGCGCCAGGCTCCACAGCACCAGTCGTCCCCGCTCGCGGAGCCTGCCCACGAGGTCCCTGTCCGTCATGGTTCGAGTCTGGCCCGCCGACCCCCCTTCGCGCGGTGGGTTTAACCCCCCGGTTCAGAGCTCGACCACGGTCCCGTCGGGCGGGACCTCGACGCCTGCGGCGACGAGTTCCGCGTGTTCGGGGGAGTCGGGGTCGAGGACGGGGTTGGTGTTGTTGAGGTGCGTGTAGATCCGCCGCACACCGGGGTGGCGGCGCAGTTCGGGCAGGCTGTGCGCGATCGGCAGGTGGCCCATCGCGGCTTGGCCGTGGGAGCCGCCGGTCCGCACGCCCATCTCGTCGGGGGAGTGGAAGGTGCCGTCCAGGACGAGGACGTCCGCGTCGGCCAGCAGGTGCTCCAGTGCGGCGGGCCAGGTGGCGAGGCAGGGCGCGTAGACCAGCGTGCCGCCGGTGCGCCGGTCCACGACCCGGTAGGCGACCACCCAGTCACCGTCCACTGTGGACCCTCCGGTGTACTTCGGCCGTTTGCCGCTGATCGGGACGGCCGTGACCTCCAGACCGCCGTCGAGGTCGAACGGCTCGCCGGGCACGACGTCGTGCCACGTCCAGTCGGCGTACCGGTCCAGGACCGTGCGCAGGTCCAGGTCGCCGTGGAGCGCCTCGGCGACCGTGGCGGTGGCGTGCACCTCCACGCCCGCCCCGCCGCGCAGGGTCAGCAGGCCCAGCGCGTGGTCGAGTTCGGCGTCGGTGAGGACCACGCCGCGCACCGGGGTGTCGCGCGGGCCGGGGCCGGGGTTCAGCGCGGCGGTCGCGACGAGCTGGGTCCGGATGTCGGGGGAGGCGTTGAACAGCCACCAGTTCCGGTCGTCGCCGCTGATCGCGAGGCAGTCCTGCGACCGGCTCGCGAGCCTGCCGGAGCGGGCGCCGTCGCAGGGCGCGCAGGCGCAGTTCCACTGCGGGAAGCCGCCGCCCGCCGCGGTGCCGAGCAGGACGGCCTTCACCTCCGCGGCGCCAGGACGGGGACGACGGCCGGGCTCATCTCGGTGGCGAGGACGAGGTCCACGGTCGAGCGCAGCGGGGACAGCGAGCAGACCGGGTCGGTGTTGGCCGCGTCGCCGGTCAGCTGGAACGCCTGGCACCGGCACCCGCCGAAGTCGATCTCCTTGCGGGCGCAGCCCCGGCACGGGTCGCGCATCCAGTCCGTGCCGCGGTAGGCGGTGAACGAGCCGGAGTCGTGCCAGATGTCGGCCAGCCGCTCGTCCCGCACGTTGTCGATCTCCAGGTCCGCGATCACGGTCGCGGCCGGGCACGGCAGGACGTCGCCGTTCGGGGCCACGGTGAGCTGCCGCGCGCCCCAGCCGTACATGCACGGCTTCGGGTGGGCCTCGTGGTAGTCGGCGATCACGTAGACGATCTCCATCGTGCCGCGAAGCCGTTCCTGGGCAGCCGCGACGACGGGATCGGCCGCGGCGAGCTGCTCCTTGGTGGGCAGCAGCGCGGCCCGGTTGCGCAGGGCCCAGCCGTAGTACTGGGTGTTGGCCAGCTCCAGCCGCTGCGCGCCCATCCGCTCGGCCAGCGCGATGAGCCCGGCGACGTTGTCCAGGTTCCGCCGGTGCAGCACGACGTTCACCGTCAGCGGGATCCCGATCTCGCGCACCAGGTCCGCGGCGACCAGCTTGTGGTGGTGCGCCCTGACGCCCGCGATCCGGTCGGCCCCCGCCGCGTCGGCGTCCTGCACGGAGAGCTGGACGTGGTCGACGCCGCGCGACACCAGGTCCGCGAGCCGCGGCGCGGTGAGCCCGAGGCCGCTGGTCACCAGGTTCACGTAGCAGCCGAGGCTGTTGGCGTGGCTCACCAGCTCCGGGAGGTCCTTGCGGCCCAACGGTTCCCCGCCGGACAGGTGGACCTGGAGCACGCCGAGCGCGCGGGCCTGGTCGAACACCGAGAACCACTCCTCGGTGCTCAGCTCGTCCTCGCGCTTGACGAGTTCGAGCGGGTTGGAGCAGTAGCCGCACTGGAGGGGGCAGCGGTGGGTGAGCTCGGCGAGCAGGCCGAACGGGGCGTCAGCCATCGAGGTCCACCACCCGGCGGGCCACGAGCCGGTCGACCAGATCGGCGACGTCCTGGAGGTCCACGCCGTCGAAGTCCGCTGCCAGCTTCGCGGCGATCCCCGCGACGCTCGTGCGGCCGTCGCACAGGTCGACCACGGCGGCGGCCGTGTCGTTGAGCACCAGCACGCCCTCGGGGAACAGGACGACGTGCGACTCGCGGACCTGGTCGTAGGACGCGCGCACGCCCATCCGGACGCGCGGCACCGCGTCCGGGGTCACCGCGGGCCCCGGCGGGAGTAGTAGTCGACGGTGTCCAGGATGGACCGCAGGACGTCGCACTTGAACGACAGCGCGGCGACGGCGGCCTCTTGTTGTTGCCTGGTCTCGCAGTACCGAACGACGAGGTCCAAAGTGGACTTCCCCTCGCCCGCGATCACCGTGAGCCGCTCGGTGAAGTAGGCGAACCCCTCCTCGGCGATCCACGGGTACTTCTCCCGCATGTCCGCGAGACGTCGGGTCATCAGGCCGTGCGAGAACATCTCCGTGAGCCCCGAGGCGACGGCCTCGAGCCAGGGCCTGGTGCGGGCGAACGTGACGTAGGCGTCGACCGCGAACCTGGTGCCGGGCAGGACGTGCCGCTCGTCGAGGACCTCCTCGCGCGACAGGCCGAGCGACTCGGCCATCCGGATCCAGTTCTCCGCCCCGCCCTCGCCGGGACGGGTGCCGTCGTGCCAGACGATCCGCTCGCGCCACTCGCGGCGGACGTCGGGCAGGGGGCAGTTGGCCAGGATCGCCGCGTCCTTCTGCGGGATGCAGCGCTGGTAGTACCACCGGTTCGCCGCCCACGACCGCAGCTCGTCCTTGCCGAGCACGCCGTCGTGCAGGCGCAGGTGGAACGGGTGGTCGTGCCAGTAGCGGGGAGCCAGCGCGCGGAGCTCCGCCGCGAACTCCTGGGGGGACGACGGTGCTCGCACGGGTGCGCTCCTCGGGCTCGACGCGGAACCGTGGACCCCGAGGTCGCCGGGGTCCACGGTCGGGGCTGGGCGGTCCGCGTCAGGTGCGGGCGGCGTACGCCGTGACCTCCATCGGGGTGTCGAAGTCCCGGAAGTCCGGCTTCACCCAGGCGCGCTTGGTCGAGACGGGGGGCTTGGGGGCCGTGCGGCGGGCGTTCTTCGTGACGGACATGCGCAACTCCTCGGTTCGGGTCGAGCACCGTGGCCGCGCGGCGGTCAGGCCACCGTAGGTCGTCCGGGGGAAGGCGCGCCAGATGGGAAGGGTTGTTTCCTAATATCGGGGACATCCCGGTCGTCCCGGCGTGGTGCCGGGGGAGACCGGTCGCTAGTTGCGCGCGGCCGGGAAGCTGCGCAGCTGGGCCAGGACCTGCGGGTCCTGGAGCTGCATCCACTGGATGACCTCGGTGTAGGTGGCGCAGACCGTCTCCTTCTGCACGCACACCTCGCCCATGAACTGCTCCACCGCCGCGCTGAACGCGCCGCCCGCCCACTCGTTGAAGTGGTTGCCGATCGTCAGCGGCGCGCGGTTGCCGTTGAACGCCGCCCGGTACACGTCCCGGTAGGTGTCGACGACGACGCTGGTGAACTCGGCCGCCCTGGCGGGCTCCTCGTCGGCGCGGTTGAGGGCGAACCAGAGGTTGTAGTCCATCATCACGGCCTGCTTGTTCAGCGCGGGCACGTGCACCTCGGGCAGCGGGAACTCGTAGACGCCGTCGACCACGGTCGGCCAGGTGACGCCGAGGCTGACCTGGCTGGTGTCGTAGACCAGGCCGTGGGCCTTCATGGCCGGGATGGCGGCCTTCCAGTCGCCCTCCAGGCACGGGGTGCGGCCGCCGCGGATCGTGGTCGGGTCGAGCTTGAAGCCCTGCTGGCCCGCCTGGTCGACGACGCCGAAGAACTGGTCCAGCTCGGTGTTCCACTGGTCGGTGTTCCACCGGCCCACGCTCGGCTCGTCGCCCTGGCAGAAGTGGCCCATGTAGTGGGTGCCCAGCTCGTGGCCCGCCGCCAGCGCGTCGTTGAGGTAGCCGATGCGCTGCGAGACGTCCTGCCGGGTGCCGCCGAAGCCGATGGACGAGTCGCCCCGGTCGTGGCCGGGACCCGTGTAGCTGCCCGACTGGTCGTCGCTGAGCATGTACACGCCGGACAGCAGGCCGGTGACGTGGGCCTTCACCTGCCGGGCGAGCGGGAGGACGCGGTCCCAGTGGGCCTTGGAGGCCGCGCCGTCGAAGGAGAACATGACGAACTGCGGGGGCTTCTCGTTCGGGCCGAGCTTGCGCATCCACTCCGGCTTGGGGTCGGCCGCGGGCGGGACCTGGGGGACCGGGCCGTCCGTCACGGGGGCGCGTTGCGGGGCGGGCAGGCCCGCCGCGACGTTGTCGGGAGCGGTCGGCTGCCGCTCCGGAGCACGTCCACCCAAGGTCACGATGACCGCCAGCGCGACGCCGAGAGCCACCCCGGTCGTCACCCAGCCCAACCGCTTCTGTTTGCGCGCCACGACAGGTAATGACGGCGGTCCGGTGTGCCAGGTTGCGTCCAGATCACGATCGACTTCACCCGGTTGTGTCGATCGTTACGTTCCGCGTTCGGCGTTGCCGGGTGGTGAGATCGACAGTCCAGGTAAAGTCACTTTTACCCGACGGGAACCGATCGACTCGTGTGGTCGTTGAACCCCGTGACGGCGTCAGCACGCCACAGGAGGACGAGGTGCGCACCACCAGCAACCCCGCTTTCCGCAACCTGCCGACCGGCGGTTACGGGAACAACTACGCAGGCTTCGGTCAGCCGCCGCAGCAAGCGGGCACCGGCTACGACCCTGCACCCCCATCGGCGGCCAACCGCCCGATGACGATCGACGACGTGGTGACCAAGACCGGCGCGACCCTGGCCGTGCTCCTGGTCGCGGGCACCATCACCTTCGTGATGGAGCTGTACGCCCTCGCGCTGCCGGCGATGATCATCGGTTTCGTGTTGGCCCTGGTCAACATCTTCAAGAAGAAGCCGAGCCCGGCGCTCGTGCTGGCCTACGCGGTGGCCGAGGGCGTGTTCCTCGGCGCGGTGAGCGGTGTCATCGGCCGCGCCTTCGCCAACGGCAACGCCATCGTGATCCAGGCGATCATCGGCACCATCGGCGTGTTCGTCGGCATGCTGGTCGTCTACAAGACCGGCGCCGTGCGGGTCACGCCGAAGCTGACCAAGTGGATCACCGGCGCGGTCATCGGCGTCGCGGTCCTCATGCTGGCCAACCTGGTCGCGAGCTTCATCACGCCGGGCGGTCTCGGCCTGCGCGACGGCGGCACCATCGCGATCATCTTCAGCCTGGTCTGCATCGGCATCGCCGCGTTCAGCTTCCTGCTGGACTTCGACGCCGCCGACGAGGCGATCCGCGCGGGCGTGCCCGCCGTGTTCGCGTGGCGGATCGCGTTCGGCCTGACCGTGACCCTGGTCTGGCTGTACCTGGAGATCCTGCGACTGCTGTCCTACTTCAACTCGGACTGATCGCGGAAAGCCCTCGAAGGGCGTCCGGCCACCTCGGCCGGGCGCCCTTCTCCGCGTTCAGGGGCGCCAGCCGCCCCCGTCGTCGGGCAGCGTGGTCCCCACCTTGATCAGGCAGGAGACGCACAGGTGCCCGTGCTGCTCGCGCTCGAGTCTCTCGACCGGGACGCTGTGGTCGCAGACGGCCTCGTAGAAGCTCCGGTCGGCGACGGCGGTGTGCTCGGCCCTGAACGCGTGGCACAGCGAGTCGTACTCGCTGTGCCACCAGACGTACGGCATGTGCGGCCTCCCTACTCCCAGGTAGGGACGGGTTCGCGAAGGCCCGATGACGGCCGGAAGGGGACGATCACCGCAACGGAGCAGCGATCGTCCCCTTCGGTTTTCCGCCGTCACGCAGAGCTAGCTGAGGCGCTCCAGCACCATCGCCATGCCCTGGCCGCCGCCGACGCACATGGTCTCGAGACCGAACTGCTTGTCGTGGAACTGCAGGGAGTTGATCAGGGTCGTGGTGATGCGCGCCCCGGTCATGCCGAACGGGTGGCCGACCGCGATGGCGCCGCCGTTGACGTTCAGCCGGTCGAGGTCGATGCCCAGCTCCTGGTAGGACGGGATGACCTGCGCGGCGAACGCCTCGTTGATCTCGACGAGGTCGATGTCGCCGATGGACATCCCGGCCAGCTTCAGCGCGCGGCGGGACGCCTCGACCGGGCCGAGGCCCATGATCTCCGGCGACAGGCCGGAGACGCCGGTCGACACGATGCGGGCCAGCGGCGTGATGCCGAGCTGCTTGGCCTTCACGTCGCTCATGATCACCAGTGCGGCGGCGCCGTCGTTGAGCGGGCAGCAGTTGCCCGCGGTGACCTTGCCGTTCGGCCGGAACACCGGCTTGAGCCCGGACACGCCCTCCAGCGTCACGCCCGGCCGGGGGCCGTCGTCGGCGGACACGACGGTGCCGTCGGGCAGCGTCACGGGCGTGATCTCGCGGGCCCAGAAGCCGTTGGCGATGGCCTTCTCGGCGAGGTTCTGCGAGCGCACGCCGAACTGGTCCATCTCCTCGCGCGAGATGCCCTTGGCCCACGCCAGGTTCTCCGCGGTCTGGCCCATCGCGATGTAGACGTCCGGCACCTGGCCGTTCTCCCGCGGGTCGGTCCACGTGTCCGCGCCGGACTCGGCGGTGGAGACGGTCCGCGCCTCGGCGTCGGCGAACACCGGGTTGTGCGTGCCGGGCCACCCGTCGGAGTTGCCGCGCGCGAAGCTCGACACGGTCTCGACACCGGCGCTGATGAACACGTCACCCTCACCGGCCTTGATGGCGTGCAAGGCCATCCGGGTCGTCTGCACGCTGGACGCGCAGTAGCGGGTCACGGTCGTGCCGGGGATCTGGTCGTACCCCGCGAGCACGGAGACGACACGACCCATGTTGAAGCCCTGCTCACCACCGGGAAGGCCGCAGCCGAGCATCAGGTCGTCGATGGTGGCCGGGTCCAGCTCCGGCACCTTGGCCAGCGCGGCCTTGACCATCTGCACGGTCAGGTCGTCGCCGCGGATGTCCTTGAGCGAACCCTTGCCCGCCCGGCCGATGGGGGATCGGGCAGCGGAGACGATGACGGCCTCAGGCATTACGGAACTCCTTTGTTCACCGCAGCGTGTGCACTCACCCTAGTTAACGCCTGTTCAGCCAAGCCACCACTCGTGACGCACACCGCCGTGCTTTCACGATGCCGAAAGATCAGGAGGGGGGCTATCGGGGGTATCGCCGGTCTTGGGGCTTGGGCTGGGGCCGGGTCTTGGGTTGGCACTCGGGCTCTGGCTTGGCCCGGTCCCAGCCTGTGCCCTTGGCCTCCAGTCCTGGCTCCCGGTCCGGCCACCTCCGGTTCTGGTCTCGGTCCTGGTGTTGATCTTGACTCCGGTGTCGACTCCGTCCCGATCCCGATCCCGATCCCGATCCCGATCCCGGCCCCCGGCCCCGGCCCCCGACCCGCACCCCGGCTCTCAGGCCCCCTGTCCCTGACTCCTTGCCCCGGCCCTCGCCCTCCCTCCGGCGCCCGCTCCACGCCCCGGGCCCAGCTCCGTGGTCCCGTAGCGGTACGTCTGGGGGGTCCGTCCGTGCAGGGCGGTTCCGTTGTGGGTGGTCGATTTGATTTGGGGCCCCTAGATTTGCCCCTTGATCGGGCCAAAAGGCAGTGCCCCAAAGCCCTGCCCGATCTCCAATTTTAAGGGGCAAATCCCCCAAATAAAATCGACCACTACTTGCGTGCTACCGGAAAAGCAGGCGTGTTCGGCCAGGTGGGGGGGCTGTTATTCGGGCTTGGGCAAGTGCTTGTCGGGTTGGGGCTGACCTGTGTCGCGCGCCAATTTTGGGTTTGTTTTTCAATTGTGATCCTGCCATTTTTGTCCGAATCGGCTTGCCTCGGGGTCGCCTCGACCTCACCGTCGGTAACCCTGTGCGCCTCACGGTGAATCCTCCACGAACCACCCCCACACCTCCGTCGAGTTACGCTGCGCCGGTCATCTCGTGCAGTGGGAAAGGACTCGTCCGGTGGAGTACGTCGAGCACGTCGTCGACCTGGTCGGCAACACGCCGCTGGTGAAGTTGGACTCGGTCACCGAGGGCGCTGCCCCGCTGGTGCTGGCGAAGGTCGAGTACCTCAACCCCGGTGGCAGCGTGAAGGACCGCATCGCGCTGCGGATGGTCGAGGCGGCCGAGGCGTCCGGTGAGCTGCGGCCCGGTGGCACGATCGTCGAGCCCACCTCCGGCAACACCGGCGTTGGTCTTGCGCTCGTCGCGCAGCGCAAGGGGTACAAGTGCGTTTTCGTCTGCCCGGACAAGGTCAGCGAGGACAAGCGCAACGTGCTCAAGGCGTACGGGGCCGAGGTCGTGGTGTGTCCGACCGCTGTCGCCCCCGAGCACCCGGACTCCTACTACAACGTGTCCGACCGGCTGGTGCGCGAGATCCCCGGCGCGTGGAAGCCGGACCAGTACTCGAACCCGCAGAACCCGTTGAGCCACTACCACTCCACGGGTCCGGAGATCTGGCGGCAGACCGAGGGCAGGATCACCCACTTCGTCGCGGGCGTCGGCACCGGCGGCACCATCTCGGGCACCGGCAAGTACCTCAAGGAGGTGTCCGGCGGCAAGGTGAAGATCATCGGCGCGGACCCCGAGGGCTCCGTGTACTCCGGTGGCACCGGCCGTCCGTACCTCGTCGAGGGCGTCGGCGAGGACTTCTGGCCGGACGCGTACGACCGGGACATCTGCGACGAGATCGTGGCCGTGTCCGACGCCGACTCGTTCTCCGTGACCCGCCGCCTCGCCCGTGAAGAGGGCCTGCTCGTCGGCGGCTCGTGCGGCATGGCCGCCGCCGCGGCGATCCGGATCGCCCAGACCTGCGGGCCGGACGACGTCGTGGTCGTGCTGCTGCCCGACGGCGGCCGCGGCTACCTGTCCAAGGTCTTCAACGACCAGTGGATGTCCTCCTACGGCTTCCTGCCGCCCGACTCGTCCGGCGCGACCGTCGGGGATGTGTTGCGGCGCAAGGACGGGCGCATCCCGGACCTGGTGCACGGCCACCCGAAGGAGACGGTCGCCGAGGCGGTCGCCATCCTGCGCGAGTACGGCGTCTCGCAGATGCCCGTCGTCAACGCCGAGCCGCCGGTCATGGCCGCCGAGGTCGCGGGCGCGGTCAACGAGCGCGACCTGCTGGACGCGCTGTTCACCGGGAAGGCGCAGCTCGCCGACACCCTGGAGAAGCACATGTCCGCCCCGCTGCCGACCATCGGCGCCGGCGAGTCCGTCGGGGTCGCGATGAAGGCACTGTCCCATGCGGACGGTGCGCTGGTGCTTGACGACGGCAAGCCGGCGGGCGTCGTTACCCGGCAGGACATCCTGGGTTTCCTCGCCGGACGCTGAGGCAACATTCCGCGACACGTTCACCGGTTGCCGGTGGCGCGGCGTCGGCGATCCGCTAGCGTGGCCTGGACTTACCCGAGACAACGACCCGAACAAAGGGGCTGGACACTCCGATGAACGCTCCGCAGCCGCCAGAAGGCCAGAACCACGGCGGCCAACCACAGGAGAGCCAGGGGCAGGGTGCCCAGTCTCCCAGCGCCGACGCGACGCAGGTGGTGCCGAGCGGCGGACAGCCCCCGGCGTTCCCGCCGTCCGACGCGACCCAGGTCGTCACCGGTCAGGGGCAGCAGCCGAACTCCGACGCGACCCAGGTCGTGTCGGGTCAGGGCCAGCCGCCGCAGTCGAACCCGTATGGCCAGCCGCCGCAGACCGGCTCGGGCGGTTTCCCCGCCCAGCAGCCGCCCGCGTACGGCCAGCAGCCGGGCCAGTACGGCCAGCCGCCGTCGAACCCGTACGGCCAGCCCGCACAGCCCTACGGCCAGCCGCAACAGCAGCAGCCGTACGGCCAGCAGCCGCCGCCCGCGTCGAACCCCTACGGCCAGCCCGCGCAGCCCTACGGGCAGCCGCAGCAGCAGGCCTGGGGTGCTCAGCAGCCCGCGTACGGCCAGCCGCAGCAGCAGGCGTGGGGCGCCCAGCCGGGCTACCCCGCGCAGGGCGGCTACGGCGCCCCGGCGGGCAACTACGCCGAGTGGGGCACGCGGGCGATCGCGGGCCTGATCGACTACGTCGCGCCCGCGGTGGTGTTCTACCTGCTCGTCGGCGTGATCGGCGGCGCGTCCGGCGACCTGTCGCTCGCGCTGGCGTTCAGCGGCATCGGGTACCTCGGCATCATCGGGTACCAGGTGTACAACTCGATGTACCTCCAGGGCACGACCGGGCAGTCGCTCGGCAAGCGCGTGGCCAAGATCAAACTGATCAGCGAGCAGACCGGGCAGCCGGTCGGCTTCGGCAACGCCTTCGTCCGCCAGCTCTGCCACTTCATCGACGGCCTGCCCTGCGGCGTGGGGTACCTCGCGCCGCTGTGGGAGGTCAAGAAGCAGACCTGGGCCGACAAGATCATGAACACCGTCGTGGTCATGGCGGACGGCTCCGCCGCTCCCGCCCAGTACCCCGGCAACGGCGGCCAGCCCTTCGGCCAGCAGTCGCCGTACGGCCAGCCCCCGCAGCAGCCGGGCTACGGCCAGCAGCCCCCGCAGCAGGGTTACGGCCAGCAGCCGCCCCAGCAGTGGTGACCGGCTGAATCGACGCCACCACGGCTAACGGCGGGCACTCGACCACTCGGTCGGGTGCCCGCCTTTTTGCGGCCCATCCCGCCCCTCGGGCAGGGCCGAATGGACCCGTACGCTCTAGTCATGACGGACAGCTCCGCCCACTACGGCTTCGCGACCAGGGCAATTCACGCAGGTCAGGACCCCGATCCGACTACCGGCTCGGTGATCCCGCCCATCCACGCGACCTCCACCTACGCGCAGGACGGCGTGGGTGGTCTGAGGGGCGGCTACGAGTACTCCCGCACGGGCAACCCGACGAGGGCGGCCCTCCAGGAGTGCCTCGCCTCGCTGGAGGGCGGCAGGCACGCCCGCGCCTTCGCCTCGGGCATGGGCGCGACCGACGCGGCGCTCCGCTCGATGCTGCGCCCCGGCGACCACATCCTCATCCCGAACGACGCCTACGGCGGCACGTTCCGGCTCATCGACAAGGTGCTCGGCCACTGGGGCATCGAGCACACGCCCGTCGAACTGTCCGATGTGGACGCCGTTCGGGCCGCGGTTCGCCCCAACACCAAGGTGATCTGGATCGAGACGCCCACGAACCCGCTGCTGAACATCGCGGACATCGCGGGCCTGTCCCAGATCGCGCACTCCGCGGGCGCGCTGCTCGTGGTGGACAACACCTTCGCGTCCCCGTACCTCCAGAGCCCGCTGGGCCTGGGCGCGGACGTGGTCATGCACTCCACGACCAAGTACATCGGCGGCCACTCCGACGTCGTCGGCGGCGCGCTCGTCACCAACGACGACGAGCTGGACGCCCAGTTCGGCTTCCTGCAGAACGGCGCGGGCGCGGTCGCCAGCCCGTTCGACTCGTGGTTGACGCTGCGCGGCATCAAGACCCTCGAACTCCGCATGGAGAAGCACTCGGACAACGCCGAGCTGGTCGTCCAGGCGCTGCTGAAGCACCCGAAGGTCAAGACCGTGCTCTACCCCGGCCTGCCGGAGCACCCCGGCCACGAGCTGGCGGCGAAGCAGATGCGCCGGTTCGGCGGGATGATCTCGTTCACCGTGCAGGGCGGCGAGCAGGCCGCGCTCGACGTGTGCTCGCGCACCAAGCTGTTCACGCTGGCCGAGTCCCTCGGCGGCGTCGAGTCGCTGATCGAGCACCCCGGCAAGATGACGCACGCCAGCACCGAGGGCTCGCTGCTGGAGGTGCCGTCGGACCTGATCCGCGTCTCCGTCGGCATCGAGGCCGGTGACGACCTGGTCGCCGACCTGGTCGCCGCGCTGGACTGACCCCGGTCACGGCGAAGGGGGCCTCGCGCACGCGCGGGGCCCCCTTCGCCTTCTGTGACGCCTAGGGCTTGACCAGGTTCTCGCCCGCCGGGTACTGCGCGTTCGCGGTCTTCGGCACAGCAGGCAGCTGCTGCCCGTCGACGCAACCGCCGACGAACTGGAGCGTCCCGTTGTGCTGCTCGAAGTGGCCGGAATCGTGGCAGCCCGCCTGCGCGACGGTGAAAAAGGCCGCACCGGTCAGGGCCACGGCCGTGGCTACCGCTCCGACGAGCGGAAGCACGGCGGCTACGCGTCCTGCTAGTGCCATGCCGCCTCCCCGATGTGAATGCCCTGTGAGGTTCCCCAAGACAGAGCGTACCCGCCTCCGCGCGGTGCGTACCAAGCTCGTCGGCGAGAGGTGGCGCGGACTCGCCGGGCGGCCGTCACGGGTGGTAGTGGTTGGCCATCTTGACGATCTCCCCGGCGCCGTTGAAGAACAGCGACGGCGCGTACTCCGTCCAGTCGGGCGTCATCGCCGCGTAGGCCTCGCGCTCGCACGGCACCGTGCCGAGTCCGCGCTGGTCAACGGCCAGTCCGACCGGGTTCCCGGTGTCGCAGCCCTGGGTCGACAGGAACACCGCGTCGGCCGCCAGCGGGGCCGTGCGCACGGTCTCGTCGACCGCTTCGACCTTCCGGTTGTTCGTCTCGGCGGGCACGAACCGGGCCACCTGGTACTCGACGGTCCCGTCGTCTCGGACGGCCTTGACGATTGACACCTCGACCGTCTCACCCGCCTGCCCGCTCGCGGGCTTCTCGGCGTTGGTCGGGTCGGCGGTACCGCTCTCCGCCTTGGTCGGGTCGGCGGTACCGCTCTCGACCGCACTCACCGTCGGTTTCGGCGACGACGTCGGCGAGGCGGTGCCCCCACCGCTCCCGCACGCGCTGAGCAGCAGCACCACCGCGCCGACGCCCGCCACAACCGTTCCCCTGAAAATCTTCACGACATCCCCCTGGTCAGCGGTTCTCATTCCCCGCAACCAGGACGCCCGCCGAAGGTCAGAGGTTGCCCCGGCGCTCCTGCTCGCGCTCGATGGCCTCGAACAGCGCCTTGAAGTTGCCCTTGCCGAAGCCCAGCGACCCGTGCCGCTCGATCAGCTCGTAGAACACGGTCGGCCGGTCGCCGGTCGGGGCGGTGAAGATCTGGAGCAGGTAGCCGTCCTCGTCCCGGTCGACCAGGATCCGGTGCTCCTTCAGGACCTCGATGGGCACCCGCACCTTGCCGATGCGCGCCCGCAGTTCGGGGTCGTCGTAGTAGGAGTCCGGGGTCTCGAGGAACTCGACGCCCGCCGCGCGCATCGCGGTGACGGTGCCGATGATGTCGTTGGTGGCCAACGCGATGTGCTGCACGCCCGCGCCCGCGTAGAACTCGAGGTACTCGTCGATCTGCGACTTGCGCTGTGCGATGGCGGGCTCGTTGAGCGGGAACTTGACCCGGTGGTTGCCGTTGGAGACGACCTTGCTCATCAGCGCGGAGTAGTCCGTCGCGATGTCGTCGCCGATGAACTCCGCCATGTTCACGAAGCCCATGACCCGGTTGTACCACTCGACCCAGTAGTCCATCTTGCCCAGCTCGACGTTGCCGACGCAGTGGTCGATCGCCTGGAACAGCCGCTTCGGCGCGCCTTCGGGCCGGACGACGCTGCTCTGCTTGGCGATGTAGCCGGGCAGGTACGGGCCGCTGTAGCGGGACCGGTCGACCAGCGTGTGGCGGGTCTCGCCGTAGGTCGCGATGGCGGCGGTGCGCACGGTGCCGTTGTCGTCGCTCACGTCGTGCGGCTCGACCAGCACGGTCGCGCCCTGGCTGCGGGCGTGCGCCACGCAGCGGTCGACGTCGTCGACCTCCAGCGCCAGGTCGACGACGCCGTCGCCGTGCCTGCGGTGGTGCTCCAGCAGCGAGCTGTCGGGCAGCACACCGCCCTTGATGACGAACCGGGCGGACCCGGACTTCAGCACGAAGGACTTGTGGTCCCGCTGCCCGGTCTCCGGACCCGCGTACGCGACGAGCTGCATGCCGAACGCCACCTGGTAGAACCAGGCGGTCTGCGTCGCGTTGCCGACCACGAACACCACGGCGTCCATCGACCGCACGGGGAACGGGTCCTTGGTGGCGTCGTAGTCCACCAGTCCGACAAGCTGCCGGAGCTGGTCGTAGCTCACGTCGTCGAGCTGCTGGTCGCTGCGCCCCAGAGTCCCGGTCATCAGAAGTTCCCTCCGTTGGCCATTCGGTACACCCAGGATGTGGACTCGGGGCATCCTGAGCAACAGTCGGCGATTTCACTGCGCACTATGTACAGTGATCCATGACTTCAAGCGAGCACCGTGAACACTCTGACCAGCCGTTGGACGTCCTGGATGCCAGACTCCTGCTGCTCCTCACCGACGAACCCCGCCTCGGCGTCCTCGAGTGCTCGCGCCGCTTGGGCGTGGCCAGGGGAACGGTGCAGGCCAGGCTCGACCGCCTGGTGGGCAGAGGAGTCCTCACCGGTTTCCCGCCGGCGCTGGACCTGGCGGCGATGGGTTACGGCCTCACCGCGTTCGCCGTGCTGGAGATCGCCCAGGGCCGCAGGCAGGAGGTCTCGAACGGTCTGGCGGCCATCAACGAGGTCTGCGAGGTGCACGCCACCACGGGCCAGGGCGACCTGTTCGTCCGCATGGTGGCCCGCTCGAACGCGGACCTGCAACGCGTGATCGACGAGATGGTCGACGTGCCGGGCGTCGAACGCCTCTCCACGTCCATCGCCCTTTCCACCCCGGTCCCGCCTCGCGTCCGCCCGTTGCTCGAACGCATCACCTGAGGAGGCGTCGCAGGATCTTCCCGCTGGGGGACTTCGGGATCTCCTCCACGAACTCCACCGCCCGCACCTTCTTGTACGGGGCCACCCTCTCGGCGACCCACGCCATCAACTCCTCGCCCTCGACCTCCGCGTCCGCCACCACGAAAGCCTTGGGCGCTTCCCCGCCCTCAGCGTGGGGAACTCCCACCACGGCGACGTCCGACACCCCCGGATGCCCGAGCAGCACGGCCTCCAGCTCGGCGGGAGCCACCTGGTACCCCTTGTACTTGATCAGCTCCTTGACCCGGTCGACGATCCGGAACACCCCGTCGTCGACGCGGGCCACGTCCCCGGTCCGCAACCACCCGTCCACCAGGGTGGCGCTCGTGGCCACGGGGTCGTTCAGGTACCCGGCCATCACCTGCGGCCCGCGCACCCACAGTTCCCCCTCCACGCCGTCGACGCCGGTGGCGAGGTCCACCAGCCGCGCCGACGTCCCCGGCAGCAACGTCCCGACGGTCCCCTCCATCCCCAGGTCCGCCAACGTCACCCCCGGCGAGGCCTCGGTCATCCCGTACCCCTGCCGGATCCCGCACCCCAGCACCGCCTCGGCCCGCCGGGCCACCTCGACGTCCAACGGCGCGGCCCCGCACAGCACGTGCCGCAACGACGAGAGGTCGTGACCACCGCCCCCGGCGTTCGCCAGCCCGATCACCATCGGCGGGGCCACGAACGCCCGCGTCACGCCGTGGTCCGCGATCATCCGCAGGTGGGCGTCGTGCTCGTACCGGGGCAGCGTGACCACGGTCGCCCCGTGCCGCAGCCCGAGGTTGAGGATGATCGTGAACCCGTAGATGTGGAAGAACGGCAGCACGGCAGCGAACACGTCGTCCGCCGTCAGGTCCCACGCGGCCGAGTTCTGCTCGATGTTCGCCACCAGGTTCCGGTGGGTCAGCAGCACCCCCTTGGCCGCTCCCGTGGTGCCGCTGGAGAACGGCATCAACGCCACGTCGGAGGCCGTCACCCGCACGTCCGGCACCGCCCCCGACAGCGTTCCCAACGAGACGAACCCCCTTGCCTCCCCGATCACGACCCGGTGCTCGATCCCCACGACGTCCGCCGCCTCGGCCACCTTCTCCGCGACGGCCTCCGACGCGATCACCACCGTGGCCCCGGAGGCGGTCAACTGCCGCACGACCTCGCCGGTCGTCAGCGCCGGGTTCACCGGTGTCACGACCGCCCCGGCCGTCAGCGCCGCGTGCAGCGCGACCGCGACCCGCGGCTGGTTGTGGCTGATCAGCGCCACCACGTCCCCCGGCTCCACGCCGAGACCGGCCAGTCCACCCGCCGCCGCGTCGACCTGGTCCGCCAGGTCCCGGTGGGTGATCCGCTCCCCGCTGCTCGCGTCCACGAGCGCGACGCGGTCCCCGTGCGCGCGGTCCACCACGTGCCGGGTCAGCACCACCTCGGGGACGTCCACCTCGGTCGCCGCGTGGAAGATCATCGGAGCCACCCCTCAGCGGTAGAACCGGAACACGGGCTGCGCCACGCAGGCGGGTTTGGCCCCTCCCTCGATCTCCACGACCACGTCGGCGGTGATCTGGGCTCCACCGTCGACCGGCGTGACCGACAGCACCGTCCCGGACAGGCGGATGCGCGCCCCCACCGGAACCGGGGCGGGGAAACGGACCTTGTTCACCCCGTAGTTGACCTTCGTGGACACCCCGGACACGTCGAACAGGGCTGTCCACAGTGGAATCACGAGCGACAGCGTCAGGAACCCGTGCGCGATCGGGGCTCCGAACGGGCCCGACCGGGCGCGTTCCGGGTCCACGTGGATCCACTGGTGGTCGTCGGTGGCGTCGGCGAACAGGTCGATCCGCTTCTGCGTCACCTCCAGCCACTCGCTGCTGCCCAGCGACGTCCCCGCCAGCCCGGCGAGGTCGTCGAACGCGACGGTCGTCATCGGCTCTCCTTCCGGTCCAACCCCAAGGCGCGCACGGCGTTGTCCTTGAGGATCTTCGGCCGCACGTGCTCCTTGACCTCCACGCCCGCGAAGTCCGCGAGCCACCGGTCCGGCGTGATCACCGGGTAGTCCGACCCGAACAGCACCTTGTCCTGCAACAGGGTGTTCGCGTAGCGCACGAGCTGCGGCGGGAAGTACTTCGGCGACCAGCCGGACAGGTCGATGTACACGTCGGGCTTGTGCGTCGCGACCGCCAAGGCCTCGTCCTGCCAGGGGAACGACGGGTGCGCCAGGATGATCGTCAGGTCCGGGAAGTCGACCGCCACGTCGTCGACCAGCATCGGGTTCGACAGCCCCAGCCGGATGCCGCCGCCACCGGGCAGCCCCGCGCCGATGCCCGTCTGCCCGGTGTGGAACAGCGCGGGCACGCCGAGTTCCGCGGCCACCTCCAGCAGCGGGTAGGCGCTGCGGTCGTTCGGCGCGAACCCCTGCAACGACGGGTGGAACTTGATCCCGCGCATCCCGTCCCGCTCGACCAGCGACCGGAACAGCCGCGCCCCGGCCCGCCCCTTCGCCGGGTCGACGCCGGCGAACGGGATCAGCACGTCCGCGTGCTCGGCGGCGGTCGCGGCGATCCACTCGTTGGAGATGGCCCGGTGCCCGGTCGCGGACTCGGCGTCCACGGTGAACACCACCGCCGCCATCCGCCGTTCCCGGTAGTAGGCCGCGGTCTCGGCGAGCGTCGGGGCGCGGTGGTCGGCCGCGAAGTACTTCGCCGACGCCTCCACGTGCGCGGTCGGCAGCGACAGGTGCCCGTCGTCGTCGACCTCGACGTGCGCGTGCACGTCGATCGCCTCCAGCGCGTCCAGGTTCACGACTTCTGCTCCGGCAGGCGTTCCCCGACGGTCTGCTCGTGCGACGCGAACAGCGTCGGCCACGTCTCCGCGATGGAGTCGGCGTCCCACCCGCCGTCGGCGAACGCGGCCACGGCCTGCGTCGGGTGCGTCCACAGCGACAACCGGTCGCCGCCGACGCCGATCGCCTGCCCCGTCACGTCCTCGGCCTCGTCGGAGGCGAGGAACACCACCAGCCCGGCCGCGTCGGCGGGTGTGCCGAACGCCAGCGCGCGCCGCGCGAACGGCGGCATCGACTCCCCGGCCCGCAACGCCGCCGCGTACGCCTGGAGTGCGGGGATCGTCTCGGTCATCGCGGTCGCCGCCACCGGCACCACGGCGTTCACGGTCACGCCCGCGCGGGCCAGTTCCATCGCCCACGTGCGGGCGAACCCGACGATCCCGGCCTTCGCCGCGGAGTAGTTGGTCTGGCCGAAGTTCCCGCGCTGGCCCGCGGGCGAGCCGACGAGGATCAGCCGCCCGCCCGTGCCCTGCTCGCGGAACCGCACGACCGCCGCCCGCGCGCAGGTGAACGTGCCGCGCAGGTGGACGTGCACGACCGAGTCGAAGTCGTCGTCGGTCATCTTCCACAGCACCCGGTCGCGCAGCACACCCGCGTTGGTGACCATCGCGTCGAGCCTGCCGAACTCGGCGACAGCCCGTCCCACCAGCGCTTCCGCCGCCTCGGTCGTGCCGACGGCCACGACCTCGGCCACCGCCCGCCCACCGGCGTCGGCGATCTCCTCCACCGCTGCCGCTGCGGCCGCCTCGTCCACGTCGTTGACCACGACAGCGGCCCCCGCGCCGGCCAGCGCCTTGGCGTAGGCCAGCCCGAGCCCCCTCCCGCTCCCGGTGACGACCGCGACTTTCCCGGTGAGATCCACTGGCCTGTCCTCCTCGCCGCTGGGCTCCGAGAACCATGGTGGTGCTCAATCATTGCTGTTGTCAATGATTGAGCTCATCACCTGGTCGAACGCTCCGCGTGGCAGTCTTCGAAAACGGTCGGGCACGGATGTCCGGAAACGCGTTGTTGGACACATGGTTGACAAAAAAGTGACCATTCACGATTCCCGCTATGTGCGGTACTACTCTTCGGCGAGTAAAGAAATTACGCCCGATCGAGCGTATTCCCCGTCCAATGCGTCCGTCATGGAGAACATTCATTGAAGTCGAAGATGAGCATGCGGTTGCTCATTTTTGCGGTGTTCGCCGCAGCAATGCTGATGGCGTCCCCCGTGGCGGCCGCCCAGGACGTGACCAATCCACCCTGGCCGAAGCGGTGTCCGCTGAAGATCGGGCTCCTGGTCGACCAGTCGGATTCCATGAGCGCCCGGTTCGAGGAGGTGCGCGAAGCGACCAGCAACGTCATCGACGCGCTCCGGGACAAACCTTCCCAGGTGACCATCGTCGGATTCGGGACCATCGCCCGCACGGTCAGGGCCGGTGTGGAGGTCTCCCGGTCCGATGATCGCCACGACCTGAAGGACGCGATCGAAGAGCTCGACACCGGGGACAGCACGGGCGGGGCGACCAACTGGGACGCGGCCTTCTCGGCGGTGGAACCACTGGCCCTCGACGTCGTCGTGCTGATCACCGACGGCATGCCGACCGCGTACGGCAACCCGCCGCTGGACTCGCCCGAACAACCCCTCGCCGTCGCCACGGCGACCGCGAACAGGCTCAAGGCGGCGGGAACCAGGGTGGTCGCCGTCGGCATCGACCTGCGGAGCGGCGCCGATTCGAACCTGAAGTCGATCACCGGGTCCCAGGCCGACCAGGACTACTTCACCGGCGAGCAGTCGAGCCTCCTGCGGAGGCTCTACGACATCGTGGCGAGCGCATGCGGAGTTCCGCAGGAGGCACTGCCCCGGCCGGAACCCGGTGTGATCCCGTGGAACGAGATCGGCCTCGCGCTCCTCGTGGGCCTTCCCCTCCTGGCGTTGATGGCCTTCTGGCTCCACCGCAGGCGCAGGGGGGCCATCGGCGACACCCCCCAGCGAGCCGAGAAGCAGCGCGTGACGGCACGCGAGGTCGACCACAGCGCTCTCGCGGAACAGATGCGCGCCACCAAGCGCGCGCCTCCGTCACGGCGGTCGATACCGCTCGACTTCCTCGACTCGAAATCGCCCAACACCAAGGAAAAGCCATGACTCGTCGTCCTGTTCTGGGTATCGACCTGGGCACCACCTACTCCTGCGTCGCCTCGCTCGACGAGAACCAGCGGGTTTCCGTACTCCCCAACCAGGAAGGCGATCTGACCACGCCCTCCGTCGTGTTCTTCGAGGGGAGTGGCAACGCCGTCGTCGGGAAGTTCGCGAAGAACGAGCTCAAGAACGAGGCGGATCGCGTCGTTTCGCTCATCAAGCGGCACATGGGGGAGGAGGGGTACACCGTCGACATCGACGGCAAGGAGATGTACCCGCAGCAGGTCTCCGCCCTGGTGCTGCGGCAGGTCGTCGAGGACGCCCTGAACGTCCTCGGCGTCGAGGTCACCGCGGACGGCCCCAAGGCCGACGTGGTGATCACCGTGCCCGCCTACTTCGGCGCAGCCGAGCGCCAGGCCACCAGGGACGCGGGCGAGATCGCGGGCCTCAACGTCCTCAACATCATCAACGAGCCGACGGCGGCGGCCATCGCCTACGGGCTCACCTCCTCCGGTGGCGAGCGGTGCGTCCTGGTCTACGACCTCGGCGGCGGCACGTTCGACGTCACGATCATCAAGGTCTCCTCGTCGGAGATCAGGGTGGTCGCCACGGGTGGCGACCACCAGCTCGGCGGAGCCGACTGGGACGCCAGGGCGGTCGAGCTCATCTGCGAGAAGTTCGCCGAGCAGCACCCCGGTTCGGATCCGCGGATGGACCTGGACGCCTCCGGATCGATCGAGCTGCTCGCCGAGGAGGTGAAGAAGGCGCTGTCCCGGCGGGACAGCTACCCGACGACGGTCACCGCCGACGGGAACCGGGCGAAGATCGAGATCTCGCGCAAGGAGTTCGAGGAGGCGACGGCCGACCTCGTGGGCAAGACGGTGGACTTCACCAGGGACGTGCTCGGGAAGGCCAAGGAGAAGGGCGTCGACAGGATCGACGAACTCCTGCTCGTCGGCGGCATGTCGCACTCGCCCGCCATCAAGGAGCGCCTTGAGCGCGAGTTCCCCGAGCTGCCGACGCCCCAGCTGGCGGACCCGGACCAGATCGTCGCCAAGGGCGCGGCGCTCTTCGCGGCGAACAGCGTCCAGGAGGGCACGACCGGTGACACGCCCGTCTCCCACGGTCTCCCCGGCGGCGGCGCGATGCCGAAGATCGTCGACGTGACGTCCAAGGGGTACGGCATCTCGGTGCTGCGCAAGCACTCGATGCCCGACGCGGGGTTGATCGTCTCGTGGCTCATCAACCCCAACGACGAGATCCCCGCGGCTCCGGCTGGAACCTTCTCCACCTCTGTCGACCAGCAGAGCGAGGTGGAGATCTCCGTGTACGAATCGACCACCGACGTGCTCAGCCCGGAACTGGAGGACAACCTCCTGCTGGTGGACGGAATGCTCACCGGCCTGCCGCTCGGACCCGCCGGCCAGCCGCTGGAGGTCTCGTTCGCCCTCGGATCCGACGGGATCCTGCACGTCAAGGCGACCGCGAGCAACGGCAAGGAGATCAAGCTCGAGGCGAAGATCAGCGGACTCGTGCCGGAAGAGGTCAAGCGGGCTCCGCTGCCCGCCCTGCAGCGGTGACCGGATGGCGCTTCGAGGCGGCGCGTTTCGTCAGCGAGGTCCTCAAACCGGTGCAGGACGGGTGGCGACCGGACGAGGACCTGTTCCGCGCCTACCTGCTGCCGCTCGACACCACCGACAAAGCCGTGATCACCGCCGCGGTCGAGGAAGTCGGCAAGCAGTTCACGAAGCAGCAGTACCGGAACTTCCGGCGGGCCACCGAGATCCTCCGGGCACAGCACAAGGTCGCGAGCGAGACGCTCCTCGCGCCGGAGCGGCGGGAAGCCCACCGCGCCCAGGTGACGGCGAGGCAGAAGAAGCTGACGACGGTCGTGAAACATCGACTGGGAGGTGCGCCGGGGCTTCCCGGGAGTGAGGTCGCGGCACAGGCGCGCACGTTGAAAGCTCCTCGTAGCGCCATCGTGGCGGCGCTGCGGGCCGCGGGTGGGGTCGAGGTGGAACCCGTCGAGCTGCCCGACGCGCCCGAGCCCGGCCGGTGGAACGAGGCGAAGGGGCACCTGTCCCAACTTCGCCACGATTCGCTCTGGGACTACCTGTCCGCGTTCGGCGGCCCGAACGCGACCACGGGTCGGCTCTCGGCGCGCCGAGATGAGCTGCGGGTGGGGCGGTCGGCGGACACGACCGCGGAGACGACCCTGTTGCGGCTGGTCCAGGGGTGGATCGAGAAGGGCGACCTGGTGCGAGTGCTGCGCCACGAGGTGCTGGTCGACCTCGCGGACAAGGCCGCCTACGGGTACCCGGAGGCCGCGGCGGGGGCAAAGGCCGTCGCTGATCGCCTGCGCCAGGTAGGGATCGGCGTCGATCCCGCGGGCGTGGCGTACGCGGTGTGGTGCGAGCGCCAGCTCGCACCCGCGTCGACGGAGCCCGGTTGGCAGGAGCACTACCAGCAGGCCGTCGGGAGCCTGCGCTTGAGAGCGGCCCTGACCGTCCTGCGGGAGCAGCCCGTCCTGCCGGAGGGGTGGGCGCAGCAGCGGGACGCGCTGGAGAAGCGCCTGGCCGACCTGGACGCCGAGCTGGAGCGCTGCCGCGGGTGGGAGCGGACGGACGTCGAAGCGGCGGCCAAGGGCTACTACCGGATCCGCGACGAGCTCGCCGACGACCGGATCGACGCGGCGCTCGAACGGTGTCGCCCGGCGGCGCCCGCCGCGGTGACGGCCGAGGCGCGAGAAGGACGCGTGGTCCTCTCGTGGAAGCCGAGCACGTCGACGGTGGGTCGGATCGGCTACCGGGTGAGCAGGGCGGGCGCGGTGCTCGGGGACGACATCTCGGCTTGCGAGTTCACCGACGACCGCCCTCCGGGCGGGGTTCCGCTGGCCTACTCGGTCCACGCCCTCAGGGACGGCAACCCGTCGGCGCGGGCGACGGCGGCTCCCGCCGTGACCGTGCTCGGTGAGGTGCTCGACCTGGAGGTGCGCGGGGGTGCGGACAGCGTCTCCGGGCGGTGGCGCCTTCCCGAGGGGGCCATCGGCGCGCTGGTCACGCGCGGAGGCGTCACCGTCGGCGACGCCCACTCCACCTCGTTCGTCGACGACGACGTCGTCCCCGGCACGTCCTACGACTACCAGGTCCGGGCGCGCTACCGGTTCCCCGACGGCTCCGCCGGGCTCAGCAACGGGGTGCACGCGACCGCGCGGTGCCAGGAGGTGCCGGTCGCGGTGACGGACCTCGTGGTCGGGTTCGACCAGCAGGAACTGGTGATCAGGTGGACCCCGCCGCCGCGCGGGGAAGTCGAGGTCCTGGAGTTGCGCCAGGGCAAGGACATTCCGGAACCGGGGCTCGTGTCGCTGGCCGTGGCCCGCAGGTACGGCGTCCCGGTTCGCGTCGCCGGGTTCTCCGGTCGAGGACAGCTCCGCGGGACGGTCTCCGTGCCCGGCCAGCGCCACACCTTGATCCCCATCACCGTCCTGGGCGAGCTGGCGGCTGTCGGGCAGGCGTGCGAGGTGGACGTCCGGCAGGGAGCGGTGGAGGCGTTGCGCCTTGACCGGTACGGGGCAACGGTGCGGGTCACGTGGGAGTGGCCGCCCGGCGCCACCGCGGCACGCGTCGTGTGGAGGAAGTCGGCGAAGCCCAGCGGACCGGCCGACCCGCGGGGATCCGCTCTGGACGTCACCAGGGTCGAGTACGACAGCCGAGGTGTGTCGATTTCGGTGCCGGAGGGCGACTACTGGTTCGGCGTCTGCACCTCGCTCTCGTCCGACGGCGTCGCGAGCTTCGGCCCGCTCGCCTTCCGACGGGAATCGACCACCAGCAGCGTCCGCTACGAGATCACCCGTCGCGCACTGTTCGCCCGCGGCCGTCGAACGCTCGTCGTGAACGGCGACCAGGAGGTACCCGGTGTCGTGCTGCTCGCCAAGTCCGGCGTCCGGCCCATGAACGCGGACGACGGCGAGGTGCTGCTGCGCCTGGAAGGCGGAGAGCCCCCGCGTGTCGAGGAGTTCGAGGTGCCCGCGCACCTGCGAAGACCGGTGCACCTGCGCGCGTTCTCCCAGGACGCCCGGATCGTGCTCGTCCCGACGGATCCCGAACAGCTCGTAGTGCGGAGAACCTGATGGCCGCTGTCAAGTGCCCGTACTGCTGGACCGCGCACCGCCGCGCCGACCTGCAGCTCAGCTGCGGCGAGAGGTGCGGTGCGTCCGGCGTCAAGTTCCCGGAGCGGGAGCTCAAGAAGGGGCGCTGTCCCCACGGGGAACTCCCGCAGACACGCCGGGTGTGCCCGTCGTGCGGTCGGGACCTCCTGCGCGAGTACATCGACAGCGGTGGGCGGAACATCGCCGTGATCGGCTCCTCCGACTCGGGGAAGAGCACCTGGGTAGGCGTGCTGGTGCACGAGTTGCAGCGCGGCCAGGTCAGCACGCGGTTCACCGGCATGTCGCTCGACCTGCTCGGTGAGGCGTCGCGCATCCGCTACCAGCGCGACTTCGCCACCCCGCTGTTCGAGGAGGGGCGACCGGTCACCCAGACGGCGTCGGCACTCCGCTCGACGCCGGAACCGCTGATGTTCAGCCTGCGCCTGCCCCAACCCCGCAGGCTCGGCCCGGCACGGGTGGCTCCGGTGGTCACGGTCTTCTACGACACCGCGGGTGAGGACGTCGCGCGGGCGCAGAAGATGGACCAGTTGATGAACTACCTCGACGCGGCCGAGGGGATCATCCTGCTCCTGGACCCCGTGCAGATGCCGAAGGTGCGCGATCTCGTCGGGACCAACAGCAAGAAGACCGGGTTCACCGAGCAGCTCCACGTCGTGAACCGGCTGGGAGAGCTGCTGCGGGAGCAGAACAAGGGCTCCGCCACCAGGAAGTTGCGCACGCCGCTCGCGGTCGCGCTCACGAAGGTCGACCTCCTCCGGGACACGTTCGGCCCCGAGTCGCCGCTGCGCCAGCCTTCCCGGCACGACGGCGTCTACGACGAGCACGACGGCGCCGACGTCCACGAAGAAGTCCGGGGCTGGCTCGACCAGTGGTACGACCCGGCGTTCGACCGGACGATCGGCAACTCGTTCCAGACCTACCGGTACTTCGGAATGTCCGCGCTCGGCGCACCGCCCGTCAGCGGCACCCAGTTGTCGCCCTCCGGTGTGCACCCGTATCGCTTGGAGGAACCGATGTTGTGGTTGCTGGCCCGGTTCGGGGCGATCAAGACGAGGAGGAAGTGATGGCTGTGCGACAACTCCACTACACCTCGTGCGAGGACGGCCTCGAGGGGATCCAGGGGTTCCAGGTCAGCGCGATGACTCCCGGAACGCCGAAGCAACTGGTCGACCTCGCCGTGCGCGTCAGTGCTTACGAGCCGGGGCCCGGACTTCTGGACCGCCTCGGTGACGGTGATCTGAGCACGTTCCCGATCGCGTTCGGCTACGTGCCGTCCGGTCGTGGCGCCGCGCTCTTCCAGAGCTGCTACGCCGGTGCGGACTTCACCGGCAGGATGGGCAACTACTTCGCCCACGCCTTCCTGGTGGAGGACGCCGAACGCGAGCTCGGCGACGTGCTGCCGATCGACCTGTGGGCCAGTCCGGTGTGGACCCGCGGGCGGCAGGGGAGCAGCGCGTTGCCGGAGGTGACCTCGCTGCCGCCGGGAACCGCCATCACCGCGCAGAGCGCTCGGAGGTTCGTGCTCCAGCAGGGTGGTGCTGCGGCGCTGGAGCGGTTGATCAGCGCCGTGCAGGACGTGCTCGGCGCGGGCCGGGGACGGCTCGTGCTCGTGGTGCCGGACGACCGGTCCGCCGCGCTGTGGATCGCGGCCGTCTGCCGCTCCCTGCCCCGCGAGCTGAGCCTGCTCGTGTCTTTCGTGACCTACACGGCGCGTCCGGAAGAGGCCGGCGTGCTCGTCAGCTGCACGACGCCGGACGTGCGGATCCCGACGTACGGCGACTTCACGGTGATCGACCTGACGACCGGCGCGCCCGCGGACACCGTCGTGAGCCGGTACGCGTCGACGGTCGGCCGGCTCTGGGAGCGTGATGAGGTCCAGACCGCCCTGCGCCTCGCTTCCAGGGTGGACCCACCGCTCGCCCCGCGGGAACTGGACGCGTTCGCCGTCCTCCTGGAGATGGCCTTCGGTATCTCCTCGACGTCGCCGCCGGACGAGCGGGTGCTGCTCGAAGCGCTGCGCATGAGCGTCGAGCGGATCGCGGAGCCGTTCCCCGAACGGGCCTGGGCCCGCGTCGCCGACCACGTGCAGGACGTCGGGCTCCGCGAGCCCGCCGCCTGGGCCGAGGTGCTGCGCTCGGCAGTGCAACGGAACGAACCCGTGCCGTCGAAGCTGCTCGGGGCGTACTTCGTGGCGACCCTGGCCGCGCCGTCGGGGCTGTGGACACCGCGGCTGAGCCCGGCGGACCTGGAGGACGTGGCGGAGAACGTCGTGCTCCCCTCGTTGACCGGGCAGCCTGGAACGGCTGTGGGTGAACGCTTCTCCGGCCACCGCGACCTGTTCGACGCGCTGGTGCGGGTGCTGGACCGCAAACTCGTGGACCAGCGGGAGACCCGCAGGCTGGCCGAGGTGCTGCCCGTTCCCGCGGCGCGCCTGCTCCAGCGCACCGGATCGCGGCGGGTAGGGCTGCTCGTGGACCTCGTACTGGCTCGCAACGGCCAACTCGACCCGGTGAAGGTGATGGCGGGCGCGGTACGGGACCAGTCGATCGAGTGGCACGTGCTGGGACCTGTGCTGTGGCCGCGGGACCCGTCCACCGAGGAAGCACTCCGCCTCCTCAAAACCGTGCCCGCGCCGGTGCTCACCGACAGCGGACTGGGCACGCGCATCATCGCCCGCGCGATGGAGGAGTCGGGTCGGGACGACCTCGGGAGCGCGGAGAACGACCTCATCGAGGAGCTGTTCCGATCGCCGATCGCGAAGCACCTCGCGAGGGAGGACCAGGCGGGCCTGCAAGTCGCGCAGAAGATCACGCACTTCCGCCGCGCGTCCCCGACGCGGGGCGCGGGCGCCACCGTCGTGGACGGGATCGAGACCGCCGTGGCGCAGTCCGGTGACGCGGGCAGACGTCTGCTGTCGAGCATCGCGTCGTTCGTGCTGCGCGCCGATCCGAGCATGCACGGGGAACTGCTGGACCTCGCGCTGGAGCGGCACCCCGCGGCGTTCCTCCCCGTCTACCGCGATGCCGCCCGCGCGGAACTGGCGACGTCCCCGCCGTCCCACGTGGCCGCGGTGATCGTGACGTGGAAGGCGCTCGACAACCGCACGACCAGGGACAGGCTCCTCAACGAAACCCTCGCCTCGGCGTTGCGCAAGCGCAGGCGCAAGCACCTCGACCGCATCGGCGGCCTGCTCAAGCCCACGGCGGACAAGCTCGGCGTCACGGCGCCGCGGCCGGGTTGGCGAGAGTGGTGGCAGACCTGGCGCTCCCGCCACGAACGCCGGGGGCTGCTCTCGATGTTCCAGCTGCGGAGGCGTTGACGATGCATCCCGCGATCATCTTCGCCATGCTGGTGCTCCTGTGCGCGGTGGGGCCCTACGTGCTGAGCCTCGTCGCCGCGGCCGCCGTCGTCGCGGCCTTCGTGATCGGGGTCGTCGAGTTCTGCGTGGCCTCCATGTCGGGCTTCAACCCGGACGGGACCATCGACCACCTGCGGATCGCACCCCCTGAACCCACCGAGGGCGGTCCCGACCCGGCCTTCCGGAGCTACTACGCCGGACCGGTGCTGCTCGACTACCAGAAGGTGCTCATCAGGACGTTCGCCCAGATGTGGGCGAGGGTCGTCGCGGCGAAGCCCGACGAGCGGGGAGCGACCCCGTCCCTTCCCGCGGTGAAGCGGGTGTGGGCCTGGAACGGCACCACGGTCGTGCCCTCGATGCTGTCCGTCCCCACCGCGTTCGCGGCGACCTGCGGCCTGTTCGCCGGCGTGTTCGGTGCGATGGCGTTCGTGGCCTTCACCTCGGCCGTGTTCCTGCTGCTGCTGCTCGTGCTCGTGGTCTTCGCCCTGGTCGCGGCAGGCGGGCTGCGAGTCGTCGAGTTCGGCGCGCTCTTCCTCCGAGGCATCACCATCGAGTGCCCCGAGTGCCACGAGAAGGTGACCAAACCGATCTACCGCTGCCCGACCTGCGACGCCGCCCACCGCAGCCTCGTCCCCGGCCGGACGGGTGTGCTGCGGCGGACGTGCCGCTGCCACAACACCTTGCCGACGTTGTTGGCGAGGGGGAAGAGCAAGCTCCGCGGGCAGTGCGGGCACTGCAAGCACGAGCTCCCGACGAAGGGGCTCACCGCCCCCACCGTGCATATCCCGGTGATCGCGGGTCCCAAGGCGGGCAAGTCGGTGTACATGCACAGCGCGGTGAGCAGGCTCATGATGCGCGAGAACGGCTTCGAGTTCGCCGACGAGCGGGCGAAGGACAACTTCGAGCGCAACCTGCGGCTGGGCGTGCACGAGGATCCGGGGCGCGCGCTGAAGACCGCGACGGTGAAGCCGCACGCGTACAACGTGTTCGTGGGCAAGGAGGGGAGCAGGGCCCGGCGACTGCTCTACCTGTACGACCCGGCGGGCGAGCACGTCCAGAGCGTCGACCACCTCGCGGACGCGCAGTTCCTCACGTTCACCAAGGGGATCGTCTTCATCGTGGACCCGTTCTCGCTGCGCCAGGTGAGGTCCGAGACGGATCGCAGCGTGCTGAGCAAGGTGAGCGCGTCGCACACGGCACCCAAGGACGTTCTGGAGCGCTTCGTCGAGGCGCTGCTCGAGCGGGGGGTCGCGCGCAAGGCGAACCAGATATCCATCCCGGTCGCGGTCGTCCTGACGAAGTCGGACGGTCTGCTCGACCCGTCCGGTCCCGGACACCCGTACGCGGGGGTCGACGGCGGATCGCGGGAGGAGCGCGACGCGGCCATCCGCGGCTGGCTCGGCGAGGTCGACCAGCGCTCGCTGGTCACCTCCCTGGACAACCACTTCACCACGGTGTCCTACTTCGCCGTCAGCTACCAGGACGCGGTCGAGGTGTCGGAACACGAGAACACCCTCAACGACGACCCGGCGCTGCCGCTCCTGTGGCTGCTGGACAGGAAGGCGATCGCATGACCGATCGGATCCCCACCACTGTGGTCAGCGGTCGCAGGGTAGCGATGGGGCTGCTGGTGGTCGCGATGGTGGCCACGGTCCTCCTGGTGGTGTGGACCGTGGCCCTTCTGGTCACGGCTCCTGCCGTGGTGTGACCTTGAGAACGACGACCTCGGCGAAGCGGACGACGCGGGTGTCCACCCGGTAGCCGGGTTTGCGGGCTTCCGCGATCGTGCCGTCGAGGTCGCCGTCCTCGGTCGGCCGTGTCGCGACCGACCGGTGTTCGCGTCGGTCGAACGCGGTCCCCGGCTCCGCGTGGAACTCCTCCACCCCTTGGCGGTCGAGGAGGAGCGTCACGTCCTCGACGATCTCGTCGCACAGCCCGATCAGGTCGGTGTCCTCGGCGGAGGCGCGCCCTCTCAGCGAAGCCCCACGGCTGCGCCAGTCGTCGGCGAGCTTGACCAGTTCGCGCAGCGCGGGCTGGAGGCTCCGCTGCGATTCGGCGTTGCGGAGCTTTTCGTTCTCGCTGTGGAGACGATCGATGACCTCGTTGAGGAACTTGCTCTGCGAGTGCAGCCCGGCGAGCTCCGAATTGATGCCGGCCAGTACCGCTTCAATGCTTTCTTTCATATTGCCAAGATAGTTGACGAGAAGGGGTGCTGCAACTATTCAAGATGCGTCAAATCGGGGCTTTGACCTGCGTCGAAGCCCCGATTGATGCTATCCGAAAATAGTGCTTTGGTTTCTTTTAGGTGTTCTCGCGGTCCGCGTGGGGAGGATTTCGGTAACTTGTGGAACCGTGGTCGAGCATCAGGTAATGCGTTCCCCGGTTCTCGTCTGCTGGGCTTTTGGGAACACCAGTTGCCGCAGCAGGGCGTTGAGCTCCGCGCGCGTCTCGGGTGAGACGTCGGCCATGATCCCGCCCTGCGCCTCGGCGATGCGGCGGCCGCCCTCGCCGCGGACCCGGCTGCCCTTGGTGGTCGCGCTGACGAGCTTGCTGCGGCGGTCGGTCGGGTCGGTGACGCGCTTCACGAGGCCGCTCGCCTCCAACTCGTCCACCAGCGCCACTACCTGCGACGGGTCGAGGCCCACGAGTTCGGCCAGCCGCCGTTGCGTGACGCCCGCCTTCTCGTCGCTCGCGAAGGCGAGCACGGAGTAGGACCGGACCCGCAGGCCGAGCGGGGCCAGGGCCTCGCTGGCGGTCTTCGCGAACACCCCGCTGGCCCTCGACAGCAGGAACCCCAGGTCCTGCGCCAGCGGGTGGTCGTCGTGCACCAAAGCCTCCAGGGAACGTCAATAATTGACGATGTCAATCAATAGTACAAGGCGCGCGAAAGGGGCGGCCACCAGAACGGTGGCCGCCCCTGTGCGTCGTGGATCAGGCGGAGTACGGAACCGCCTTGATCAGGGTGACCTTCTGGCTCTTCCCGTTCGGCAGCTCGTACTCGACGGTCTCGCCGTCCTTCGCGCCGAGCAGGGCCTTGCCGAGCGGCGACGCGGGGGAGTAGACCTCCATCGCGCCGTGAGCGCCCTCCTCGCGGGTGGCGAGCAGGAACTCCTCGGTCTCGTCGTCGCCCGCGTACCGGATGGTCAGCACGGTGCCGGGTGCCGCGACGCCCTTGGTGGTCGGGGCCTCGCCGACCTTCGCCGCCTGGAGGAGCTCCTGCAGCTGCCGGATCCGGGCCTCCTGCTTGCCCTGCTCCTC
>Ga0247771_1000072_pt1 | contig 42838 bp, 30 predicted proteins | sample UWRJL197509C6_FD_179948 | JGI IMG/M metagenome (GOLD analysis project Ga0247771, IMG submission 179948) | Plant litter microbial communities from Arlington Agricultural Research Station in Wisconsin, United States - UWRJ-L197-509C-6 | ecosystem: Environmental > Terrestrial > Plant litter >... | reverse complement strand
CAGTACATACAGCTTGACGGCTATGGACAGAACGCCCACTTCTTCCGCAACCGCACCATCGCCGCCAGCGAAACCTGGAACAACGACCTGCCCTACGTGATCCTCGGCCGCCTGACCGTGGGCAATGGCGCCACGCTCACCATCAACAAGGGTTGCCGCATCTATATGCACGCCGATGCGCCCTTTATCGTGAACGGCAGCCTGCAGGTGAACGGCGATCGCGAAGACAACAACCGCGTGATCTTTACCGGCGACCGCCTGGATGAGCCCTACCGCTCCTTCCCGGCGAGCTATCCCGGGCTGATCTTCACCGATGCCAGCAGCAACAGCCGCATGGACTATGCCATCGTGCGCAATGCCTACCAGGGCATCGTTGTATCGGCGCCGGCAGCGGGCACCAAGCTGACGCTCAACCAGACCATCATCGACAATGCCTACGATGCCGGCCTCACGGGCATACATACCAGCATCACCGCCACCAACCTGCTCGTGAGCAACTGCGGCAAGAACATCATACTGGCGCAGGGCGGCGACTACCGCTTCGTGCACTGCACGGTCGCTGCTTTTTCCAACAGCTACGTGCAGCACAAGGACCCTTCCTTGATCGTAACCAACTACCTCGACGGCCAGCCCGCCGACCTGAACGCGGTTTTTCGCAACTGCATTTTCTGGGGTGAGAACAATGGTTTAGTCAACGACGAGGTGCTCCTGTCGAAGCAAAACGGCGTGGCCTTTAATGTTTCCTTCGACCAGGTGCTGTGGCGCGTGCAGACCACGCCGGCCAATGCCACCATCGCGGGGGCCATCAACCAGAACCCGGTCTTCGACAGTGTAAATACGGGCCAGCGCTTTTACAACTTCCGCCTGAAGGATAATTCGCCGGCGCTGAACAAGGGCGTGAATGCCGGCGTCATCCTCGACCTCGACGGCAATCACCGCCCGGTAGGCCTTCCCGACCTGGGCGCTTATGAGCGGCAATAAGATTTTTAGTGAAAGGCCGGCCGCAAGCATCCAACCGGCTTACCTTTACGTAGTTATTCATCAAATAAACACAACATGAAAATAGCGCTCATTGCACTGCTGGTATCCTCCCTGCTGGCGGCTTCGTCCATTTACGATTTCAAGGTGGACGGCCTTGAAGGAGGCTCGATCGATTTTTCCAAGTTCAAGGGGAAAAAGATCATGATCGTGAACACGGCCTCCAAGTGCGGCAACACGCCCCAGTACGCAGAGCTGGAGCAGCTGTATAAAAAATACAAGGACAAGCTGGTGATCATCGGCTTCCCCGCCAACAATTTCGGCTCGCAGGAACCGGGTACAAACACCGAGATCCGGGAGTTTTGCACCAAAAACTACGGGGTAAGCTTCCCTATGGCCGCCAAGGTTTCCGTCAAGGGCGACGACATCGCCCCGATCTTCAGCTACCTGGTGAACGAAGCCAAGAAGCTGGGTTACGACGACCCGATCAAATGGAATTTCACCAAGTTCCTGATCGACGAAAACGGCAAGCTCATCACCGTCATCCACAACCGCACGAAACCCATGAGCGAAGAGGTATTGAAATACCTGAACTAACGTTACGCCTTTGGGCGGGACGGAAAGATTTAAGATATTTGACGCTGCCGGCCGACCGGCAGCTTTTTTATTGAAACAGGCTTATGTTATTCCGCGAGGTTATCGGTCAGAAAGAAGTGAAGCAGCAGCTGGTGGAGATGGTGGAGCACAACCGCCTGAGCCACGCCCTGCTTTTTTTAGGTCGTGAGGGCAGTGGCGCGCTGCCGCTGGCGCTGGCTTTTGCCGAATATATCAGCCTGTTGCCCCAGCAGCCCGCCACCCAGGGACTTTTCGACAATGCGGCTGCGGTCAGCCTGCCCTCCACGCCCGAGGCGGCCGACAACTGGATGGCCCAGCAGCCTTCCCACACAAAGGCCGAGCAGCTGGTGCATCCCGACATACATTTCTCCTACCCCGTCGTTACCAAAAAGGCGGGCAGCCCGCCGATCAGCACCGACTACGCCAGCGAGTGGCGCGAGTTTATCCAGCAATTTCCTTACGGCAATATTTACGACTGGCTGCAATTCATCGGAGCGGAGAACAAGCAGGGTAATATCACCGCCCATGAATGCAACGATATCATCCGGAAGCTGAATCTTAAAAGTTTCGAGAGCGGCTATAAGATACTGGTGATGTGGATGCCCGAATACCTCGGCCGCGAAGGCAACAAGCTGCTGAAGCTGATCGAGGAGCCGCCGCCGGACACGCTCTTCATCCTGGTGGCCGAAAGCGAATCGGAAATATTGACCACGATCCTCTCCCGCTGCCAGCTGGTAAAGGTGCCAAGCCTTGAAGCTATCGACATCGAAGCGACTCTGCTGGCGCGCAAGGCCTGCGGTCCCGACAAGGCCAAGGTGATCGCCCACACCAGCGAGGGCAGCTACCGCGAGGCCCTGCACCTCCTTCAGCATGCGGACGAGGATTTTCACGGCCTCCTCCGCGACTGGCTGAACGCCACGCTTAAGAACCAGCCGATAGCCCAGGTAAAGCTGATCGAGGACGTGGCCCGCCTGGGTCGCGAGAAGCAAAAGCAGTTCCTGCGCTATTTTACCCACCTGCTGGAACAGGCCGTGCGCCTGGAAGTGATGGGCGAGGGCAACAGCCAGCTTCTGGCCGGCATGCCGCAGGGCGAGCAGGATTTCGTGGGCCGGTTAAACAAGGCCATGAGCCTCGAGCAGAAGGAAGCCGTAGCCGCCGAGCTGGATAAGGCGGGCTACTACATCGAAAGGAATGCGAACGCGAAAATCCTCTTCCACGCCCTCACCATCAAGATCTACCACATCGTGCGGGACAATGTAGTCGTGGCTTAACATTTTCTCACTCCGATAAAAAAATTATATTTGTCTCACGGCGCTTTGGCGCCCTCAACATATATCAGAGGTTATCGGCAAGGTGTAGAAAGATTTTAAACGCTATCAGATACTCACTATAACAGTAGTTTTTACCGTCATGAAACCCAGGGTTCCTAACCCGCATGGCTTTCCTGGCTGCGCATGCGTCATAACTTTTCTACAGCCTGCCTTAGTTATTCACCATTAAAAACAGGAACCAATATAGTATGGGATGTGGAAGTTGCGGAACCGCAACAGGCGGAAAACCCGGCGGCTGCAAAAGCAATGGCGGCTGCAGCACCGGTGGTTGTAACCGGATGAACACGTATGACTGGCTTGCCAACCTGCCAATCAACGATGCCGACCAGGCCTGTCGCGTTATAGAGGTGACCTTTAATCAGGGGAGCCGCAAGGATTTTTATAGAAATAATTCACTGCAGCCTTATGAAAAGGGCGAGGTCATAGCCGTGGAAGGCGTGAGCGGCTTCGACGTAGGCGAGGTATCGCTTACGGGCGAGATCGTCCGCCTTCAGTTGAAAAAGAAGGGGGCCGATGAGTTCAGCTCCGAGATGAAGCGCGTCCTGCGCCGCGCTACCGAGCGCGACATCGAGCTGTGCCGGCAAAACAAGGCCCGCGAGAAAGAGGCCGTGATCCGCAGTCGTGCCATTGCCAAGCAGCTCCGCCTCAACATGAAGGTGAGCGAGGTGGAGATCCAGGCCGACGGCAAGAAAGCCACTTTTTATTATATCGCCGACGACCGCGTGGACTTCCGTGAGCTCATCAAGATCTACGCATCCGAGTTCCGGGTGAAGGTAGAGATGCGCCAGATCGGTGCCCGCCAGGAATCGGCCAAGGTGGGCGGCATCGGCAGCTGTGGCCGCGAGCTTTGCTGCGCTACATGGCTTACCGATTTCAAGTCGGTGAACACGGCTGCTGCGCGCTACCAGAATTTGTCGATCAACCAGACAAAGCTGAGCGGTCAGTGCGGCCGCCTCAAGTGCTGCCTGAACTACGAGCTCGATACCTACCTCGATGCGCTGCAGGGCTTTCCCGAGAATGCCGATATCCTACGCGTAGCCAGGGGTACGGCTACCCTCATCAAGAAAGACATTTTCAAGAACCTGATGTGGTATGTGCTGCCGGACAGCAACAAACAATACCCGCTTACCCTTGAAAGGGTGCAGAAGATCAGGTCGATGAACCAGCAGAATATCATCCCCGAAGAACTGGAAGCCGTTGACGTTACCTCCATGAAGCAAAAAGAGGTGGAGCCCGAGTTCGTCGATGTTGTGGGCCATATCACGCTTAAGAGCCTGGAAAAGGCCGACAAGAAAAGGTTTCATCAACAACGCAGCCGCGAGCAGAAGCAAGACGGCAGCGGTAATGCAGGCACTGCCGGTGGCGGCAGTGGCCGCGGCGGTCAGCAGCGCCCACCAGCCAGGAGCGGACAGCCCGGCGCCCAAAGGGGCGGAGGTGGCGGCCAGCAGCGCCAAAGCCCAAGAGCTCAAGGCGGCCAGGGTCAGCAAGGCCAGGGCGGAGGCGGAGGTTCACAGCGTCCGCAAGGGCAGAGGCCACAGCAACCGCAGGGGCAACAGGGCCAGCAAGGACAGCAGAGCCAACGTCCACAACAGCCACAGGGACAGCAAGGGCAACAACCCGATAGACCTGGAAGGCAAGGCGGAGGACAACGCCAGCAACCACCCAAAGCCCAAGGGCCTCAAGGTTCACAAGGCCAACAGGGGCAGCAACCACAGGGGCAACAGGGTCAGCAGGGCCAGCAGGGTCAACGTGGCGGTCAGTCAAGGCAACAGCAGCCGCGCCAACAGCGTCCACCTCAGGAACGACCAGCACAGGAACGACCGCCGCAGGAACGTCCGCCCCAGCAGCAACGCCCGCAACAGCAGCGGCCGCCGCAGCAGAAGGATGGTGGCGGTGGCGAGCAATCGCCCAAGCAGGATTAGCGAAGGCAAGCCAGTTGTAACAATTTCAGTTTACTGGTTCATGGACATGACCAGTCAGCATACTCTTAAGAACAGGGAACCGGGAAATCCGGTTCCCTGTCTTTTTACTAAAACCCACCATTTCAACTTTGTTCCTTGAAGGCTTATTCATCGTAATTTATCCGTAAGCACCACACTAGTATAACTACTGGTGTCAGTCTTTGGCAAATCTTACACACATTATTGTTAAGTAGAATCGATTTTCATAAGACAAAGATGAAGTAAGCTCTTAGCGACACCAAGGGTAAAAGATCAATAAATGATGTTTCTTTTCGGTTTTAAAATGTGAAATAAACCTAAGCGATATGCGGAGGCCTGCGGAAGCTCACATAAAAGCTTATTACAAAATGGCATAACAGATTATATAATCAGAACTCATTTCATACCAGCCATTAAGTCTATTATAAATCAAAATCAGCATAATTGAAACGACTAACTGGCCTTAGGATTAACAGTGGAGATTATGAAATGAACTCTACCCATCCAGCGCATATTTAATTTTAAAATTGTATCTCCTAAATAGCTCCGGTAATGAAGTTGAATGAGGTACTGATTGGAAACATTTAGCAAAAGCGCATCTACTGTACCAGTTCTGCCACTGGTGTTTTCAACAGTGGTAGAAAGCAGATCTTCGAAAGATTATTGAAGTCCTGGGCACAATCGTTAGCACAAAAGAGACATCTATATAAGTGAACGTTTATTGATGGAACCTTCGTTGGCTCCTGCAGACTCTTGTTGAAAGAGTAAGCGCAACAAGGGCCGCCCTTGATCATGGCCATCACAAACACTACTCGGGTTTATCTGCCCCAGCTCAGTATATATCGCTTCATGAAGTCATCTTAGTAAAGGAAACCCTGTAAGAATGCTTTGGGAAGCGTTGCGTAAAAGCTTATTGTCGATAAGAATTACGATAGCGATCCATTAGATGTAGATTTGGTCGAACAAAGCATTGAACTGACTATTCGTACGAGCAAACAGAGCTACAAATCAACTAAGAGAGGCTAAACTTCGTCGTCACAACACAAGGTGCAAAGCGGAGCATTTTTTCCTGGCTGTTTAAGAATCGAAGATGTGCTGTATGGCAAAGGACAAGGCCAAAACTTCAAAGCACTAATCTTATTTGCCTGCATATTGATCTTACTAAAACTTATTTCTATTTATGAAACCATTTGGGCTATCAGCCGCATACCGAATGCATTAGCTTAAACTTGGCTTCCATGAATAAAATACTATTGTTGACCAGCCAGGAATGAAACATGGCATTCAATAGCAGCTTTATCAAGCCGAGGTTTTAATGATGATCAACAGTCGAGCAAATCACTACAATACATTGCCGCACATTTCCTGTGCTATCCAATAAGGTTGGCTACATTGAATTGGTGGAAGTCCAAAGACTTCCCAATCACTTGAATCCAACAGCACGACCACCTGAACTAGCCAGCAGTAAGCATTTCAGGCCAGGCAATAAGAAAAACAATTTTCTTCTATAGAATCATACAGTCATGCGGCAACACAATAGCGAGTTACTGATTCACATGACATAGCTGGCACTTCGTCTTCCAACGTATTACACCAACAAGCTCATACCCTTACTTGACCTGTAAGGCCCGATAAATGGCATCCTGGATCTTGCCGCGGATGCCCAGCTGACCCAACAGGTTATTATTCCGGCTGTTGTACACACGGTTCGACAGGAATACATACACCAGCCCTGCCTTGGGATCAACCCATACACAGGTGCCCGTAAAGCCCGTATGGCCAAAGGTTTCCGGCGAGGCCAGCACCGAAGGATAAGGCTCCTTGCGCGTTGCATTGTCCTTCTCCGGCTTGTCGAATCCATAACCCCGCCGGCTGATCGAGCTGTGATAGCCCGTGAAATAATTGATGGTTTCGGGATTCAGGTAGCGCTGCCCGTTCAGCGTGCCGTCATTCAGCAGCATCTGGTAAAGCAGCGACAGATCATAGGCATTCGAAAACAGGCCTGCATGTCCTGAGACACCGCCGAACATGGCGGCACCTTCGTCATGCACATAACTGCGCAGGAGCTGGCGCCGGAAATAGTTATCCTCTTCCGTCGGCACAACGCGCTCGAGTCCGAAACGCTGAAAAGGCTTGAAGCCCGTAGTAGCCATGCCCAGCGGATCGTAAAAAGTTTTTTGAACGTACTGGTCCAGCGGCAGCCCGCTGAGCGTTTCCACAATCTTGCCCAGCAGTATGAAGTCATTGTCGCTGTACACATATTTACCCGCCGGCGACAGCGGGCTTTGGGCGATACGCTTCATCATCGTATCCTCCCAGTCGTTGCGGAGGTAGAGGTTGCGGGCCACCGGCACCGTGAAGCCGGCCTTCGGCACATCACTGTAAAAAAGCGGCGAAGGACGGCCGTTCTCAAGCGTCTCTTTATAAAAGATAACGTCCGGGATAAGGCCGGCCTGGTGAAGGAGCACGTCGGTCAGCTTCAGTCCTTCCTTGTCGGAGCCGCGCATCGAAGGGAGGTAATCGCCCAGGGTTTTATTCAGGTCCAGCTTGCCCTGCTCGTAAAGCTTCATCACCGCCACCGTGGTCGCCGAGATCTTTGTCAGCGAGGCCAGGTCATAAATGCTCTCGAGGTTTACGGGTATGGAGGCAGCGTCGAATTCGTAGCGGCCAAAAGCCTTGTGGTACTTGATCTCGCCGTTCTGAATGGCCAGCACCTCGCAGCCGGGGAAGGCCTTGCGCGCCAGCGCGTCGTTCACTATGCTGTCTATAGCCAGCCAGGCCACGGAAGTTCCTGTAGGCACGAAACGGTTCATCGCAATTCCCGAGCCATAAGGGTTGGCGCCGATCGTTACCGGGAGCGTACCGCGCGCCGCCACTTTGCCTTCGAGAAAATCGGCCGCCGTATTCTGGGTCAGGTCGTCGTCCTGGTACATGGCTACGAGGGTCGGCGAGCGGCTGAAGTATTGCGTGGCGTAGACGTTGCCAAAAACAAAGCTGGCCGTGCGGCTTCCCTGCAGCGAATCCCACAGGGCAAAGGCCGCCGGGGAAATACCATAATCGTTTGCCGGGCGCAGCGAGAAATTATGAATGCCGATGATCACCTTGTCGTAGTGCCCGCCGCGCACGGCCGCAAGCACCTGGACGGCACGGTCCGACGAATCCCTATAACCGAACGTGTAGGTGTCCGCATTCATCTCGTTCTTCAGGCGGCTGCCGAAGGTGTTCAGTTCCGGTGTGCCGAGCCCGACATAAGCGATCTTGCCGGTATGCATCATCGGCAGCAGACCATTGCGGTTGTTCATCACCGTTATAGTATTGCGGGCCACCTGTCCGCGCAGCAGGTCGGTCTTGGCATTGAGATCGGTCAGGAGGTTGGCGGTATCGACTACCTGCGCCTTGTTGAGCCCCAGCTGGTACTTGGCAAAAAGCACGCGCTTTACGCGCTGGTCGAGCTCCTTCCATTTCAGCTTTTTCTTTTTGATGGCCTTCTTGATCGCGTCAATGGCGTCGGGCACGCTCTCGGGGAGGCAGAGCATGTCGTTGCCCGCGATGAGCGCATCCACGGCAGCCTCACCGCCGGGAAAATATTTTGTAACGCCCTGCATCTCGAGGGCATCCGTAAAGGCCAGGCCTTCGAAATAAAGGTCGTTGCGGAGCAGCCCGGTGACGTTGGCCTTTGAAAGCGAGGTCGGCTCGTTGGGCGTGCTGTCGATGGCGGGAATGGAGAGGTGGGCGATCATCACGCTGCCCACGCCGGCCTGGAAAAGCTGCTTGAAGGGATAGAGCTCGAGGGTGTCAAGCTGGAAGCGGCTTTTGGTGATCAGCGGCAGGTCGAGGTGGGAGTCTACGGCCACGTCGCCATGACCGGGAAAGTGCTTGGCGCAGGCCATGATGCCCATGTCCTGCATGCCTTTCATATAGGCAACGCCGAAACGGGCCACCTTGTACTTGTCCTCGCCGAAGGAGCGGTAGCCGATCACGGGGTTGTTCGGGTTGTTATTGATATCGACCACCGGCGCATAGTTCACGTGTACGCCTATGCGCTTCATCTGCTGGCCCACGGCACGCCCCATTTCATAGACGAGGTTTTCGTTGGGAAGGGCGCCGAGGGTAAGCTGGTAGGGAAATTTCGTGACGCTGTCGAGGCGCATGCCCAGGCCCCACTCGCCGTCGATGGTGATGAGCAGGGGCGTGCGGGCGATGGATTGATAATAATTGGTGAGGTTGGCCTGGCGTACCGGCCCGCCCTGGAAAAAGCAGAGGGCGCCTACATTGTATTTGGTGATCAGGTCGGACACCTGCTGCACGTGCTCGGGACCCAGGTTGCTGTGCGCACGGATGACCATGAGCTGGGCCAGCTTCTCCTCTTTGGAGAGGGTCTTGAACACACTGTCCACCCAGGCGCCGGCCGAGAGGCGGCTGTTGTACTGGCCGAAGCAAAGGCAGAAGCCAAGCGTAAAAAGCAGCAGGAAAGATGATTTCTTCATGGTATCGATAATCAATTCACAATTTAGGATAATCAGCGGAGATGATGCCCTGAGGCATAAGCCGCGATTAGTCCCGAACCGTCGTTACTAATTTGTTCCCTTATTGCCGGCTCACCGTTTTACGCCTTTCGTTTTACACACTGGCTTGCGGTTGCCGCTGAATTATTGTTGATGCAAGGTGCGCCGCTGAAATTAAAAAACCTCGGGAAAAAAACCTTTTACTTCTGTTATTTTTCCCTTGGTGACTTTTTAATGCCGATCCAACTTTGCAGAAGCATGACCGATAATCCGACCGGCTGAGGGCCGCCGATGGATCGAGGTTCTGCAAAGGCGATATGACGACTGCTTGTTGACGGAGCGATAAGCCTGCCCGCTGCGGCAAGAGCAACATAGATGGAGATTGATCGGCAAGCTGCGCAAGGCCGGGTTTGCGGTAAATCTTAAAGTGTGGGTTGATAAATAATATGTCTGTGTTTTAGCCAGTGACAGCGGCTGTGGATCTGCTCCTCGGGCGAAAGCTTGCAGAGGAAACAAGGGTTAAAAACGAATGGATGCCGGACCAAGTTCGTGGCGGTTTGCGTATTTTTGAAGGCTCAAGAATGAATACTGTGGCTGATAGAATACAACTCCTCCCCGACAATATTGCCAACCAGATCGCAGCCGGCGAAGTGATCCAGCGGCCCGCCAGCGCCGTGAAAGAGCTTTTGGAAAACGCCGTGGACGCCGGCGCTACCGAGATCCGTCTCTTCGTCAACGATGCCGGCAAATCGCTGATCCAGGTAGTGGACAATGGCAGCGGCATGAGCGATACCGACGCCCGCATGTGCTTCGAGCGCCATGCCACGTCCAAGATCAAAAACATCGACGACCTTTTTCATATCCGTACCATGGGTTTCCGGGGCGAAGCCCTGGCCTCGATCGCCGCCGTAGCGCAGGTGGAGCTGCGCACCCGCCGCGCCGACGACGAAGCCGGTACCCGCCTCGAGGTAGAGAACAGCGCCGTTACCCGGCAGGAGCCGATTGCCGCGCCCGCCGGCACCAGCATCGCCATGCGCAACCTGTTCTTCAACCTGCCCGCCCGCCGCAACTTTCTTAAAAGCAACGCGGCCGAGACGCGTCATATCGTGGATGAGTTCATCCGCGTAGCGCTGGCCTTTCCCTCCATATTTTTCTCGCTGACCAGCAACGGCCAGCAGATCTTTCACCTGGAGTCGGGAAGCCTGAAGCAGCGCATCCTGCAGGTCCTTGGAAACAGCTATAACGCCAAGCTGGTAGCGGTAAAGGAAGAAACCGACTACCTCAACATACACGGCTTTGCCGGCAAGCCAGACACGGCCAAGAAGACCCGCGGCGACCAGTATTTTTTCGTGAACAACCGCTTCATCAGGAGCCCCTACCTGCACCATGCCCTGATGAACGCTTACCACGACATGATACCCGCCGACAGCTTCCCGATGTATGTGCTCTTCATCGACCTCGATCCCGCGCAGGTGGACGTGAACGTTCACCCCACCAAGCAGGAGATCAAGTTCGAGGACGAGAAGATCGTTTATGCCTTCGTGCAGGCGGCGGTGAAGCATGCGCTGGCCCAGTTCAGCATCACCCCTACCCTTGATTTCGACCTGGACAACTCGATCCAGCAACTCGAGTCGGTACAGCAACCCTTTACCGACGACAAGCGCTCGGCCACCCAGTCGTCCCAGATCTATCAAACCTTTACCGAAGCGAACCAGGCGCACAAGATCGACCGGCCTACGGGAAACACGGGCATGGGCATGAGTTCGGGTAGCGGCTCTGGAATAAGCTCCGGCATCGGCTCGGGCTCCGGCTTTGGCATGGAATCCCCTATGGGCGCTCCCACGCCGGGTTTCCAGTCGCTCAGCCGCTATTTCGAAGACGTGGAAGAGCAGCGCCCAACCCAGCTTGCCGCCTACCCCACGGAAAGCAGCGATATGGCCCAGTGGACCGTTGAAGGACTGCACCTGACGCAGCTGTTCAATACTTATGTGCTGGTGCCGATGGCCCAGGGCATGATGCTGGTACACCAGCAGGCGGCGCACGAGCGCGTACTCTATGAGCGACTGATGAATGCCTTTCAGGGCAAACCGGTGGCGGCACAGAAAAGCCTCTTCCCGGTGACGCTCGAGCTGACGCCCGCCGATGCGGTGCTGATGCAGGAGCTCCTGCCCGACCTTAACCAGATGGGCTACCAGATCGAGCCGTTCGGCAAGCATGCCTTCGTGATCCAGGGCACGCCGGCCGACATCGGTAGCGGCAGCGAAAAATCAATGCTGGAAAAGATTCTGGAGCAATACAAGCACTTCAGCACGGAGCTCAGGCTGTCGAGCCGCGAGACCCTGCTACGGACGGTAGCTGCGCAACAGGCCATCAGGAGCGGCACGCCCCTCGGCCAGCAGGAAATGCAAACGCTGGTAGCGGCCCTATTTCAGTGCAGCCAGCCCAATGCAGCGCCCTCGGGCCGTGCGGCCTACATAAGCCTGGCGAGAGAACAGGTGGAAAAGATGTTCCTGCGCTGACCCTTATTTTTTCTTTGATCGCCATACGCGGAAGCGCAGCAGGGCCTCGAAGGACTGGGCCTTCTGCTCCCTTGGCTGTCCGCCTGCGTCCGTGTAGCGGATGAAGGGTTGCAGCCCCTTGGTGTAGCGGAGCGAGAGGGAGAGTCGCCGCCATGTATACTCGGTTTGGAAAAGCATATGCACCTGCGAGCGCGTGAAAAGCGAATCGCTGCTGGCCGGCACCTTTATGACCCTTTTCAACAGGATGGTATCCTGTTGTGTAGCCGTACTTCCGCGCGCTACCTGCTGCTCGGTAATGGCGCCACGGAACCGGCTGTACATTATACCCGTACCTACCGACCAATTGGGCAATACATAATAATTAAAGCTCAGCGGCAGCTGATGATAAAAGCTTTTCTTAAGCCGCAGGGTGGTCGTAAGAAGGCGGGCCTGCCCGGAATCGTTCCTGGACTGCGTGCTGTAGGTAAACTCTTTTACCAGCTGGGGCGCACCGTAGCGGAATTCGCCCTGGACAAACCAGCGCTCGTCGCGGTGGAGACGCACGTATGCGGAGGGAATATAATCGGCGAGCGAACCCTTGCGGCCATAATAATTGTAGGGTGTTGCCTGTTGACCCGCAATGGGTATCTGTTGCTGGATGCCGATACCCGCGCTTACATAATAAGACTTCTTCTTTTCAGGCTTTGCCGGTTTTACGGATGAATCCTTTGGCTGCGGCTTGCTCAGGTTTTTAAGACTGTCGATCTTCCTGAGGCTGTCCGTTCTTTTCAGGCTATAAACTTGCTTCAGGCTGTCGATCCGCCTGAGGCTGTCGGTGCGTTTGATATTCTCTGTTGCAAGCATGGCCGCTCTTTTCACACTGTCGGCTTTGCGTAGCAGGTCGGTCTGTGCAAGGCTGTCTGTTCTTTTCGGGTTGTCGACAGGTCTGCGGTTACGCGTTTCGGGAACACCATTTTTGACTTGACCTTTATTCAGATTATTTCCGGGTACACCTGTCCGGCCTTTTTTAATCTGGCTTTTATTTGTTGTGGTCTTAGCATTTGTTTGACCGTTGCCGTTCCTGCGCTTGGAAGGTGCAGTCGTTTTGTTGGGAGATAGCGGCGCGCTACGGCGGTCCCGTATTAATACGGTATCGCCCCCGAACGCTTTTCCTTGCAGAACGGAAGCACGCTTCCCGCGATTATCCTGGCCCCGCGTAGTATGCGTCACCGTGTTTGCTTTGCCCTGCGGGCCTGATGGCGAGACGGGATCCGCAGCGGCGCCCGATCGTCCGCGTGCTGAACCGCCGCCGGACAGCGGAGGCGCACCCTGTGTACCCGGTGTATTTACGGAATGATCGTTTATTGTGCCAGGGCTATTCGGTTGTCCCGTCTGAACGCGTGCGGGAGAATCCACCGAAGCCGGCCATCCCGATGCCGTTGCAGCAGACGTATCGCTGCGCTTCGGCTCAGCAGGGCCAGGCGGCCGTGGCGTCGTGGGGGCGACAGGAGGAACGGATGCACCGGGTTTTACACCAGTCTCCGTTGAGGCCGAACCCCAATGATTCAACCAGCGCCGCTCCGGCCGCACTACGAACCATAATGCCACGAGCGCCAGCACACCCACGAGCGCCCAGCCCAGGCAACCCCGTAGAAATACGGGCGGCAAGATCCGGTCGTTGTCGTCTTCATCCAACAGCTTCTCCATCTGCTCCCACGAGTTTTGCTCGTCGGGAAGGGGCAGGTCGTTGAGCTGCTGGTTCAAAGATTCCTCGTATGGTAGGCGTTCGCTCATGAGTGATTCACATCCTGGTGTTGTATCATTTTCTGTAAATTTTTTCTTGCTTCGCTCAAATGCCACTTGCTGGTGCCCGCGCTGATGCTCAGCAGCTGGCCGATCTCCTTATGATTATAACCTTCCATCACGTATAAATTGAATACGGCCTGCGTGGCGGGAGGCAGCTGGCGCACCAGCTGCAGCAGTTCGGTTGCCTTCATCTTGCTTACGGCCTCGGGAGGCACGTGCACCTCTACGGCTTCGGTCAGCTCGTGGTGCGCGGCCTTGCCCGCGCGGGCCTTGACGAAATCGAGACAGCTATGCATGACAATGGTACGAATCCAGGTGTACAGGGTGCCCTGCGCCGGTTCGTACCTTTGTATATTCTTGAACACTTTCAGGAAACCGTTGTTCAGCACTTCCACCGCATCAGCTTCGTTCTTGGTATAACGCAGGCAAAACGATACCATTACCCGGTAATAGCTCTTGTAAAGCCTTTCCTGGGCGGTGCGGTTCCCTTTGCGGCAACCGTCGATCATGGCATCTATGTCATCCTGCTCGCTGGTCAAAAAATCTCCTCGTTTTCATGTAGGCCGCCCGCAGTCCAGGCGGCCTCTTTATGGAATAACTGCTACCACTGCCTTCGGAGGCGGAAGGAGCCGTTGATGGTGTGCGGAACAGTAGATGCAGTGAACGGACCCGAGAAGCTACCTTCAATGAAACCTCCTACCGCAGCCGGGTAGCTCGTAATGTTTACGACGATCGGCTGAGTTATGGTAAGATAACCGAGGTTCGGCAGCGAAAGGCCCCTCACGGAATCCACGCCCGTGCCCGCAGGCGGTTTCTGGAACCAGAAATATATATAATCGGGGCTACGCGCACCAATAACATTCAGTATAGTATTATTAGCATTCATTACCGAGTCGGGCCTTATGCGCAGCGAATCGCCAATGACGGTGGCGCTCGTGATGCTATAGCTCGTATTGTCGATCGTATAATTTATATACTCATTCGTCGATGTGCCGCAAGCCGAGATCACGCCTGCATTGGTGGTCGGCATTGTTACCGGCACGCTCACCCCCGGGCTTTGCTGGCCATTGCCCTCGTCTACACCCACGATCGTACAGGCGGGCGAGCTGTTCAGGCAGTTCAGGATGGAGAGCGAATAATTACCGTTGGCATCAACCGATGCATAACGCACGATATTGTCGATCGATATGATCGCATAGCCATGAGTGACCGCGGTATTGGCACAGTTCGCAAGCTTGCCCGTAATGGTGAGGTACTGGCCGGCCGGAATGGTGATCGTAACCGTACCGAGGTTGCTCGCCTGGGTAAAAGGCCCGACATTCTGGCTATACACCGCATTGGCGCAGGGGTCGAGCACTTCCATCAGCAGCTGCTCGCCGCTGGGTACGAGGCCGTTCACCTGTCCGAGCGAATCGGTGTAGCCATAGGTCGCATAAGGATAGGTAGCCGTGATGCGTGTCAGGCGTACTGTCGCGTGCACCAAGGGCATTCCATCGGCGTTCTTGAGCGTCATGCCCAGGTTCACGGCCGTACTGCTCACATCGCAGTTCCAGAACGAAAAATGCTTTACGTTACCTACATAATTGCTTCCGCTTTTAGTGGCGGTGCCCTGCTCTTTCCAGATGCCGGTCTGCTCGTCAACATACCACAGGCTGATGGTAGCCGGGGCGGACGACTGGCGGGCGGCCGGTATCGGCGTTGTAAGCGTGGCTTCGGAACCGCTCCTGATCTGGAGCTTTACACCTCCGGGCGTCTCGAGCTCCACGGCCAGCATGCCGTAAGAGGACAGGACCACGCGGTTATTATTCTGGTCGTCGGCCATGAAGGAGCCGGGAACGATGCGGGAAATATTGCCGGCGGTCGGGTCGATATAGGTTGCATAAACTTTTACGGTGCCGGTATAGGGCGCGCCGCCGCTGGCCATCACGATGCCGTTGGCCGGCAGGGCTACTTTGGCGCCATTGGTGAGCGTGGCCACACCGCCGGTAGCGGCATCCACATCACCCGCGGCTGTTTTTTTCAACAGCTGTATCATCACCTGGTTGACCCCCGTAGTGGACAGGAACGTGCGGTAACCCTTGAAATAACCCGCTTTTTCCGCAATTACGAGAGCCGCATTCTTATCCAGCAGCGCATTGCGCACCCGGAAATAGCCGCGGCTGTCGGTCGTGGCGGTCTGGTTGCCGGCACGGACCGTAACGCCGGACAGGGGCTGGCCGTTCTCGTCGAGGATATTACCCTGCACCGTGGTCTTCTGGTTACCGCTCGGCGTGGGGGTGATGGGGTCGACTCCGGAATACTTGATTTCCTTCTGGCACTGGAAACAAAGCACCGAGAGAACGAGGAAAAGGCCCAGGTAAATGCGTCTCATAACAGGGGGTTTTGGTGATATACTGTAAAAAAAGGAAAAGGGTTGGGTCATCCCCAACCCTTTGGTCTATAATTTTTGGAAGCGGCTCTTTTTATGCGTGCTTCCGTATTGAATATCGATATAATACTGGCCGCGGCTCAGGCGCTCTACGGGCAGGCTGATGATGTTTTCACCCGCCCTTCCGGTCTTTTGCTCGGTATAAACTGCGGTACCGAAGGCATTGTAGATGGTGATCACCACGGGACCGGCCTGGGTCAGGGGCACCTGCAGCGTCACGCGGCTGGTGGCCGGGTTGGGGAATGAAGGGATCACACCTGCCTGGCGGCCGCCCGTATTGCCGATCACAACTGAATCGCAGAGCTTGAGTACGCAGCCGGTGGCGAAGTTCACCGTTACGCATACCATGTAGGTGCCGGGGTTGGTAAATACATGACTGGGATTGTTGCCATGCACAAAGGCCGAATCGTACGGAGCATTCAGGTTGGTGAACGACCAGAACTGGTTTACGGTGCTGTTGTTGGAGGCCACCCAGAAATGAACAAGGTTGCTCTGGGCGGAATCGGTGATGTGGCCGATGCTGCCGGTGCAGCTATCGATGGGGCGCGGGGCGATGTACACGTATTGCATTGTCGAATCGCGGCAGGTGGTCCCCGATTTTGACACGATCAACTTGACAAGATAATTGCCGGGATGCGCATATACATACGTGGGTTGGTAGGTCATCAGCGCAAAACCGCCATCGCCGAAGGTCCAGGAATAAGTATAGGCCGAGGAACTTAGTGCCGGTGTAAAGGTGTACTGGCGCGGGTTTGAAGCCGATACCGTATAAGAGAAAGCAGCATTGATGTTGCAGGCCGGCGGCTGCTGCGGCGCGGGGTAGACGACAATGGTCTGGCAGCTGTTGCTGGTGCAGCCCGTGCTTGTAACGATGGCCAGGCAAACCGTATGGCTGCCCACGGTGAGCGTGGGGCTGTAGCTGTATGCCGACGATACCGGCTGCCCGTCGAGGTACCAGCTGTAGGAAACGATCGAATCGCCGGCGGCGGTGGTCTGCGGCGTGAATGTATAATGATGCGTGATCGAATCGCCGGCATAGGTAAAGGCCGAATGGCAGCCGACCACGAAGCTGACCGTTACGAGGCTGATGGCGCTGTCGGCGCAGGTATAAAGCGAATCGTGGGTGAAGTGCGTGACGGTATACACGCCGGGCTGATAGTAGGTATGCGTGGGATGATTGCCATAGCCGAGGCTTCCATCGCCGAAGCTCCAGGAGTGGTAGGAGTTGACGGGGCCGGCCGGCGCGGTAAAGGTGGCCGTTGCGCCGCTCACCGAAGATGTAAAGGCGGCATTGCACTGGGCTTTAACCAGCTGAGCGCAGGCGAGGATAAAAACAAGGAGAAGGGTGGCGCGTAAACATTTCATCATAACGTCGGTTTAACACATATACTTCCCGGGCCAAGAAAGGGTTGGGTGATCGATGCGGTAAATTGGCGGTTTTCATCCGGCCGTTAGCCGTCAGCGTACTATAATGCCATCAGCATCAGCGTGATCAGCATCGGTGTATTGAATTTATAAAAAATATTCTTATTTAAAATAAATAAATATGTCCGCCGTTCACCTCTTTCATCGTCACCGAAGCTCGCCTAGTGTAGCTTAAATCAGAACTTCACCAGCAGCCCGAGGCCGACAAGGGATTTCACCTGAAGGGCCGGCGAACGGCCGTCATCGCCGAAGAGCCGCACGTCGTCGTCGTAGATCAGGTCTACGTTCCAGGTGGCCGACAGCACCCGCGAGATCTTGAGCGACAGCAGGTTGGACATGAACACGTCGATCTTGCCGGGGTTGTGGCGGTAATTCGAGAACAGGTCGAGGCGGCCCCTGTAGCTTACCGTCTTGTTGAACTCCTTTATATAGTTGGCCGAAGCGAAGGCCCCGAACTCCGATCGGCTGTGGCGGCCCGGCAGCACGCCGTACTGGCCGTGCGCCGACAGCGAATCATCCTTTACAATGACCCAGCGCGCCGTGACCGGCGAGAGAAAGAGCGAGAAATTGGGCGTCGGCTTGAAATCGAGACCGAGGCTAAGCAGCACATAGGCCGGCGACAGGAAGGCCGAGGAAAAGGTTCGCGAATTATCCGAGGCATAGGTGTAGCCGTTCGCGAGCTGCGTCCGGAAATTGAAGAGGGCCGCGAGGTTCCACTTCGATGAAAGCGCATGGCCGTACTTGCTGACAAGGTCGAAGCGGTCGTCGTTCTTGCGGCTTCCGAGGCTGGTGGAGCGCAGGTAGCCGAAGTTCACGTCGAGGGTATTGTCCCAGCTGGCCTTGTCCTTTTTGTAAAAGGCATAGACGCTGAGGATGCTGTTGAGGGAAAGCGAGAACTTGTCGCCGCCCGCCGCCCAGTTGCTCAATGAGCCCTGGGACAGGTTGAGGTTGAACAGTCCGCCCTTGCGCCACAGGTGCGCAGCGGTATCGGGGGTTATGGCGATGGTCTTGCCGGCATCGGCCTGCAGGCTTTTTACGGTTTGGTCCTGAGCGGAAGCGGCCAGGCCGGCCAGCAGCAGCAGGGGTAGCAGTTGTTTTTTCATATCGGCATTCTTCTGCTGCAAGTTAATATAGCCGGCCCATCCATTGGCCATCCCGCAGCCATGACGTGCCGGTGGCATGGATTTTATCTGTAAATCCTTTGAATATTGCTCATGACAATCTGAAAAAATGGGAAAGATCACAGCGCCCGTGGTTCTCATCGAAGACGATCCGGACGACCAGGAGTTTATTAAAGAAGCCTTCAGGAACCTCAACCTGCCGAACGAGCTGCTTTGCTTTTTCGACGGCAAGTCTTTTATCGACTACCTGAGCAATACCGAAGAAAGTCCCTTCGTCATCCTGTGCAACCTGAATATGCAGGGCATGAACGGCTTCGAGATCAGGCAGAAGATCGCCGACACGCCGGAGCTGAAAAGAAAAAGCATTCCCTTTATTTTCCTCACCACCGATACGCGCCCCAGCAGCATTTTCAAGGCTTACGATGCAATAGTGCAAGGCTATGTGATCAAAGGCGATACCTATGCCAAGCTGGAACGCAGCCTCCGCCTCATTATGGACTACTGGACCCTTTGCTGTCATCCCGGCCACGAAAGCCCGTCCTTATAATCCATCGCCTGTAAAAACCTTGGCACGGATGTGGGCTACCAGCCTCCACAGTCAGGTGCAACAAGAGGGTAGGCCAGATTATTTTTTTGGTCGCCGGCCAAATAAAACCGCCGCGCATGGCTGAGTCTCATCTGTAGGTATTACATTAGCAAAGTGTGTTGGCAGATTTGCTGATGCGGGTTGCGGGTGTCGGATAATGGGCACGAGGGGCGTAAATGACACGGCCCCGCCTGCCGCGAACAGCCGGCCTGTTGCCGCAGGAGCGTAAAACGGTGAAAATCTAATTGGTAAGTATATCCTAAAAGAATCTTGTTAACGGGTTACGAATGCCCAATTAAACTATCTTCAATGCTGTAGCACAGCTACTTCTGATTTCCTATGGCAAATAATACCTTTATAGACAACCTGCTTCATGAGCCTTCCTATGGCTGGAAGACCGAGGACGGTGAACTGATCGTACCTACGACAAAGCAACTCTGGCTTGAAGCCTTGTCCAGAATAAATATTTTCAATACGCGGAAAAACTGGATCTCCGGCATCAGCTGGCTGATGGTCGTGTGCATGCTGCCGTTCTTCTTTTTCTTCCTCTTCAAATTCTTTTCGTGGTATCTCGTTGGCGCCATCGTTGTGTACAGCATGGTGATCATGGGTACGCACGGCACCATCTGGTTCCACCGCTACTGCACGCACAAGGCGTATACGTTCAGTCATCCCATCTGGCGGATAATCACCCAGAACCTTGTGGTGAAGACCTTTCCTGAGGAAGTCTATGTCGTATCGCACCACGTGCACCACGTAAAATCCGATACCCCCGGCGATCCGTATAATCCCCAGGGCGGCTTCATGTACTGCATGCTGTCGGATGTGAACCACCAGAGCGTGAACCGCGAGCTTTGCGAAAAAAATTATACGCGCGCCATCAACTTCATGAAGCATACCGGCGTAAAGATCAATTCCTACGAGCAGTACCAGAAGTGGGGCTCGATCGCTTCGCCGATGTATACCGTAGCCGTGTGGCTGTTGAACTGGGCCTTCTGGTACGGCGCCTTCTTCCTGATCGGCGGCCATGCGCTGGCCTGCGCCTTATTCACGGCGGCCATGCTGTGGTTCGTGCTGGTACGCGCTTTCAACTACACGGGTCATGGCAAGGGCAAGGCCCTCCACCGCGACGGCGTTGACTTCGACCGCAGCAATCTTTCCCTGAACCAGTCGCGTCCCGGCCTACTGGCGGGCGAGTGGCACAATAACCACCACCTTTATCCCGGCAGCGCCCGTGCGGGTTTCCTGCCCCAGCAGATCGACCTGGCCTGGATCTATATTTATATCCTGCACAAGTTCAGGATGGTATCGTCCTATAAGGATTCTAAGAAGGAGTTCATGCGCAAGTATATCGCGGCCGGCACTTCGCGGCACATGGTACCGCTTGCCGGCAAGGCCTATACGGACCAGCACCTTTCGAAGATCGTTCCCAACCGCGCGGCGGAGTAGGGCAAGCAGGAATATAATTTTATTGGAATAGAGGATGCAGCTTACTGCATCCTTTTTTTATGGGTGATGGCGGCTGATCAGGTGAGGTCTTCTACCGATGCGCCCGGGGCTTCTCTTTTAACCACGTCGATGCCGTTATCGCGGCCGCCCGTTGTTTCATAGGTTTCGCTGGTGCCGATCACCTGTCCGTTTGCGGCCTTTAGAATGAAGTAGGGCTTGCCGTTCCCGGAAGTTTTTTTCTCGTAGCGGTCCGTGTTGGAGGCATTGATTTTTACCGAGTCGATGCCGCCTTCGCAGCTGGATTTGGCGAGATAGGCCTCGCTGTTGAGCACCCGTTCGCCGTTGCCTGCTTTCAGGTTGAAATAATACTGGCCGTTGTTGCCTTTGAAGATGGTGAATCTGGAAGCCATTATGATCGGGTTGATGGTGAAATAATAATGGGCCGCAAGCCCGGATCCATTTACATACTCAGGCGGCCGTATCATCTTACGCAACAATTTTCCCCCGCGCGACTCGGCCGTTAATATAAAAATATAAATTATTTAAATAATTACAAATATTTATGCAGGTGCTCGTCCCTGCTGACCATGCGGGCGATCAGCTATAGTGTTTGGTTGAAGAGCTCAAAGGAGGGCAGAAAAAAAGGCCTGGATCGCAAGCCTTTTTTTTACAGTTATGATCGAATTGCATCAGGGGCAGTCTTCGTCTTCGTAATATAAGGTCAGGGAGGAGTTGCACGGCGCGTCCGACAGGTCGATAATATGCGTAAGCACGCTTGTTGAATGGATCAGCGGAAAGCAGGCGGAATACGTATTATTGTGCGAGACGACACGTATCCTTCCGTGCGGCGTTGCCGAGGAAAAGGTGATGATAACGTCCGGATAGAGCGGGTTGGTGAGGATATGGCCAAAGCCGTTGCTGGGGCCCAAGCCGGTAGTTGAATAACTTTCGTCATTGTCTTCGATGGTGGCATCGAGCGTAGCGGTTCCGTCGTTCTTCACTGTTATGCCCATTATGCAATCGGTTTTTCCCTTTGCTGGCTTGTGGTTTTTCGGTGCAAAGGTTGTGAGGCAAAGGAAGGCGGCGGCAAGCGCGAGGCTGGTTGGGGAAAGCATATAATTTTGGTTTGATGACAAATGCCAGGGGGATGCACGAGCTTTTCAGGATAATGTGATCAACTGTGATGAATATACAAAATACTTTGAAGATGCGGCAGCGCCGGGCTTGAACGAAGCCTATCACTGAAGAAAGAAGCAATGAGTATGAAGACAAAAAAAAGCAGCTACAACTTTCGTTATAACTGCTTGATTCTGGTGACCCCGGTGTGGCTCGAACACACGACCCGCTGATTAAGAGTCAGCTGCTCTACCAACTGAGCTACGGAGTCGGGGGTGCAAAACTAAGGCAATTGGGCTAAATGTCCATAAGGAAAATAAAAAAATTATTCGCGGCACCCGTTAAAAGAAGGTCCCGCCTGAGAGGCCTGCATCACAAAGGTCTGATCTCTGCTGTTCACGTCATTGTCGTTATCCTTGTCACAAGCTGTCAGACAGCCAACCGCCAGGCATGCGGCTAATAACACTTTCCCTAGCTCCGATTTTTACCGTTTGAAGTTTCTTACCCGGGTTCAAATGGTGTGCAGGTCAAGCGGAGCCGTGGCAAAAAACGTAAATTGATGAAGGATCTACCCTTTTAATCCGACGGAATTTTGACAAAACACCCAGTAAATACCAATGCCATAAAGGCTCAGCTTCCGGGATTTGTAGAAATACATGCTGGGAAAAAGACCCGGTCAACAGCCGCCGGGCGGGTTGGGCATATTTTTTATAGCTTATCCATTCTAAAATAATTTATTATGCTGTGGCAAGGACGAAGAGAAAGCTCGAATGTAGACGACAGGCGCGGCATCAACGGCGGCGGCATCGCGGCCGGTGGTGGCATCCTCGGCGTGATCGCCCTGGTGCTTAACTATTTGCTCGGCGGCAGCAGCGGCGATACCCAGCTGCCGATACCCAACCAGAACGCGCCCATCTCCGCCCAGGAAAAGGCAGCCCAGGATTCCGAGTCGCATTTCGTGCGGGTTGTCCTTGCCGAAACCGAAGACGTATGGTCGCAGCTGATGGAAAAAGCCGGCAAGACCTATCCCAAGCCGACCCTCGTGCTCTTCTCGGGCATGACGACCTCCGGTTGCGGACAGGCCAGCTCCTCCACCGGCCCCTTCTACTGCCCCGGCGACCAGGACTTGTATATCGACCTCTCCTTTTACGATGAGCTCCGCGACCGCTTCGGCGCTCCCGGCGATTTTGCCATGGCCTATGTTGTTGCCCACGAGGTGGGACATCATATCCAGAAGCTGCTCGGCATCTCCGACAAGGTGGACCGCCTGCGGCAACGCCTCAGCGAGGAAGAGTTCAATAAATACTCGGTGCGCCTCGAGCTTCAGGCCGATTTCTTTGCCGGCGTGTGGGCCCACTACGAGCAGGGCAAGGGCATACTCGAGCGCGGCGATATCGACGAAGCCCTCAACGCGGCCAACTCCATTGGCGACGACCGCCTGCAGAAGGAAGCCCAGGGCTATGCCATGCCTGAAACCTTTACCCATGGCACATCTGCACAGCGCATGTACTGGTTCAAGAAGGGCTATGATACGGGCGATATCAGCCAGGGTGATACCTTCAGCGCCACCAACCTGTAGCGAACAGCAAACCTAGGGCTTAACTTTTATAGACCGATCGATTGTCGGGCAGATGTCGGGTAAATGTCGTGTGCGGACGGCGCCTGTTCGTTTGCCTGATCCGATAGCGCAGGCCTCCTCCTTTGAATAATCTGGTCGGCGGCGGCCAACTGAAAACCCAACGGGGCTTATCTTTGCCCGATGGAGCAATTGTTAGCGCAGATCGAGGCCTACCGCCAGGAAATCGAAGGTTATGCCATCACCAATCCCCAGCAGCTGGAAGAATTTCGCATCCGCTTCCTGGGCAGCAAAGGCATCACCAAATCGCTGTTCGGCGAGATGAAGCAGGTGCCGAATGAAAAGAAAAAAGAGTTCGGACAGGTGCTCAACGAGTTCAAGCAATTGGCCGAAAGCCGCTACGAAAGCGCCAAGCAAACAACCGGCGGTACCCAGACCAAAGAAGAGCAGATCGACCTTTCGCTCCCCGGCGATCCCATTACCGTAGGCGCGCGTCACCCCATCACCCTCATGCGCAACCGCATCGTCGGCATCTTCCAGCGTCTTGGCTTTGCCGTGGCCGATGGACCCGAGATCGAGGACGACTGGCATAATTTCACCGCCCTCAACCTCCCCGAGAACCACCCGGCGCGTGATATGCAGGACACATTTTATATCCAGCAAAACCCCGACTGGCTGCTGCGGACCCACACCAGCAATGTGCAGATCCGCGAAATGCAGAAGGGAAAACTCCCGATCCGCATCATCTGCCCCGGCCGCGTATACCGCAACGAGACCATCAGCGCCCGCTCGCACTGCTTCTTCCACCAGGTTGAAGGCCTCTACATCGACGAGCAGGTGAGCTTTGCCGACCTCAAGCAAACGCTGTATTTTTTTGTACGCGAGATGTTCGGACAGCAAGGCAAGGTGCGCTTCCGCCCCTCCTATTTTCCGTTCACGGAACCGAGCGCCGAGATGGATATCACCTGTTTTATCTGTGGCGGCAAGGGCTGCCGCATCTGCAAGCATACGGGTTGGGTGGAGATATTGGGCTGCGGCATGGTGCATCCGAAGGTGCTCGAGAACTGCGGAATCGACAGCAATAAATATTCGGGATATGCTTTTGGCATGGGCATCGAGCGGCCGGCCCTCCTGCGCTACGATGTGAACGATATACGCCTCTTCAGCGAAAACGACGCTCGCTTCCTGAAGCAGTTCGTTTAGCGATGCAGGATAAAATAATTTACGACCCGTATTTATACGGGTCTTTTTATTTGCTGCCGGTAAGAACGTATGGGAAATGCTTTAGGCCTCAGCCCACTTCCGACTCGCTTGCGCTCGTCGTAAAATCGGACTGCTCGCCAGGATTGTTGATGGGCAGCTGGGGTGCGCGCTTCGGTGGCTTGTCGTCATCGTCCTTTCTGCGGGTGAGCAGCAGCGCCGCCGTAGCCGCCGCGGCCAGCAATATGGCTACACCGGCCCAGATACTGGTTTTCTTTTTCATAAGCCACCGTTTTTATGTTTTATAAAGTTAGAAATTATTGTACCATAATTTTACCCCCTAAATTTCGCACATGACGATTTGTGTTTGCGGCGCGGGCACCATGGGCAGCGGCATCGCGCAGGTAGCCGCTATGGCGGGACATACCACCATCCTCTACGATCTTAACGAGGCCGTGGTGCAGCAGGCCTCTGCCCGCATCGGCAATGATCTGCAGACCCTCGTGCAAAAGCAAAAGATCACCCCTGAAAAAAGAGAGTCGGCCCTGCAGCTGCTGCGCTTTACCACCAATGTGTCGGACTGCATTGCCGATGTCGTGATCGAAGCCGTGATTGAAAAGATGGAGGTAAAGACGGCGCTCTTCAACCAGCTGGCGGCGATCAATAGTCCCGAGACCATCTTTGCCACCAACACTTCCTCGCTGTCGGTAACGGCGCTGGCCCAAACCCTGCCCGAGCCCGGGCGCGTGGCCGGCCTGCACTTCTTCAATCCTGCCCCGCTGATGAAGCTCGTGGAAGTGGTAAAGGGGAAAAACACCACCGCCGGCGTGGCCGATCGCCTCGTAGCCCTCACGGCGCAGATGGGCAAGCAGCCCGTTGTGTGCCGCGATGCTCCGGGCTTTATCGTGAACCGCGTGGCCCGGCCTTACTATATCGAGTCGTTGCGGATCGCGGAAGAGGGCGCCGTTCCGCTGTCCACCATCGACCGGATCCTGGAAAGCAAGGGTTTCCGCATGGGCCCCTTCAAGCTGATGGACCTGATCGGCAACGACGTAAACTATGCAGTGAGCTGCTCGGTTTACGATCAGTTGGGCCAACCCGACCGCCTGCGGCCATCGCCCCTGCAAAAAGAAAAGCTCGATGCCGGCCATTTGGGCAAGAAGACGGGGCGCGGCTATTACGAATACTAAATAAATTATGGGCCGCCACCCGAATGGTAATAAATTCGCGGCGCCCAAAGGCAATATTACATGATCGTAGTTACCGGCGGCACCGGCTTTCTCGGTGCTTATATCATCCAGGACCTTGTTGGCCGCGGCCAGCAGGTGCGTGCCTTGCGCCGGTCGCGCCAGCTGCCTTTTTTCCTGCCCGCCGATATAAGGGAACGGGTGGAATGGGTGGACGCCGATGTGCTGGACGTGGTGTCGCTGCAAGATGCGCTTGAAGGCGCGGATGCGGTGGTGCATACGGCTGCCGTCGTATCGTTCAGCAGCGCCGAGCGGCAACGGATGTACCAGGTGAATGTGGAGGGTACGGCCAATATCGTGAATGCCGCGCTGGACCTGGGCGTGCGGCGCCTGCTCCATGTAAGCTCCGTGGCCGCCCTCGGCCGTACGGTGAAGGCCGAGCTGGTGAGCGAAGAGAAAAAATGGACCGACAACAGTAATAACACCCATTACGCACGCTCGAAACACGGCGCTGAGATGCATGCCTGGCGCGGTTTTGCGGAGGGTCTTGACGGTGTGATCATCAACCCTAGCACCATCCTGGGCTTCGGCGACTGGCACCAGTCGAGCTGCGCAATTTTCCGCAATGCTTACCGCGAGTTTCCCTGGTATACAAATGGGGTCAATGGTTTTGTGGGGGTTGAGGACACGGCCGCGGCTGCGGTGGAGCTGCTGCTTTCGGATATCAACCACAAGCGGTTCATCGTGAATGCAGACAACTGGCCGTTCCGGAAACTGTTCGATACGATGGCCGACAATTTTCATCGCAAGCGGCCGCACCGCGAGGCTACGCGGACGCTGGGCGCCCTGGCCTGGCGAATGGAAAAGCTGCGGTCGATGCTGACCAGTTCCAGGCCACTGCTGACAAAGGAGACGGCGAAGGTGGCGCAGAGTGTTACTTCCTTTGACAATAGCCAATTGCTGGAAGCGCTGCCCGGGTTTCGCTTTACCCCGCTGGAGGAAGTGATCGCTACCGCCTGCGCTCAATACAAGCAAGCGCTCGAGGCCGGAACGCTGCACGTATAAAGGCTCGTGGTTTTGTCTCCATTTTAATTTCCCTGTCTTGATTTGGTACTCCACTTTTCTTGCTTCGGATTTTTATGGGGTTGACCAGTATAAGCTCTATTCAAAAGCAAGACGTTCCGGTAGTTCTGTACTTAAAACTGGCTCATTCATTTTTTTATTGCGGTTTTATTTCTTTCAATAGCGCGGTGAAAAAGCAAGACCGGCGAGTAAGCAATAAGATGAAACTAAAGAATTTGCTCTAGCGTAGGCGATATCGACATTTGCAATAAACAAATAAATTTTAATAAGTTATATAATTTATTATTGAATAAATATTAAAAATGGAGCGGAACACTTACCAGACAAAAGACTTCACGCAAGGAATCAGCTTCTGCCATTCACTTGTCACTTAGTAAAGAGGAAATCAAGTTGCCAGCTACCTTTTCCAATGCATCTAAGCAAATAAGACGTGCAAGCATACACTCTCTATAATCCTTCAGACAATGCAATATCATAAAGCGAAAGATCTAAAAGTAGCTTCATCTATAGTTATTGAGCTGATCGTGATCAGACCCGAATAAACTTTATCAAAACGAGATACCTCCAAATAGACTATCTATTTATGACCGCTTCTTCAAATGAAAAATGAACGTAGGTCTCCATCCACAGCAGGTCTAAGCATACTGTTTCTCACTATCTCCTCAGCATCTCAAGAAAGAGTCCGGAAAGAGAGTTCAAAGAGCCGAAAGCACTAACCTATACTACTGCAATAAGTGCAGGCTTATATTAACCGACACAGACTGCATACTGTCCAAGACCCAGGCCTACATAATCTTTGTATAGGTTTGAAAAGCTTGAATTGCATAGGCCACCCGGTTAGCCAACCAGATTCACTACTGGAATCCACAAACAGCCAATACTCACCGTTAAAAAGACACAAACAGGACGGGCTTCATGCGGCGATTACCATTTTAAAACAAAGACATTCCGGCTGCCCAACGCATACTTTTCTGCCCCGCCTGTCTTATCTTAGTGGTCTATGAAAAAGCCTGCCTTACTCTGTATCGCCCTGATCAGCACCCTCCTCTCCCTCGCCCAGGCCAGCATCACCGGCAAGGTGATCGATGCCGAAAGCAAAGAGCCGCTGCAAGGCGCTTCGGTCTTTGCCCAGAACACCACGCGGGGAACAACCACCGATAAAGAAGGTGTTTTTCACCTGGCCCTCGATAAGGGCGGCTATGACCTTATCATTTCCTTTACCGGCTACAGCAATCAAACCATCAAGGTAAGCGGCAGCGATAACGTCCAGCCGCTGACGGTGACCCTGTCAAAGGCCGACAACAGCATGAGTGAGGTGATCATCACAAGCAGCAACGAAGTGCCCGACGGTTGGACGAAGTACGGCAAGTTTTTTATCGACCACTTTATCGGCGCCACGCCCTTTGCCGACAGCTGCCAGCTGCAAAACCCGCAGGCCCTCAAGTTCCTTTATTTCAAACGCACCGACCGCCTGAAGGTGCTCGCCACCGAACCGCTCCAGATCGCCAACAGGGCGCTGGGCTATCAGCTGCGCTACAATCTCGATTCCTTCGTATATTTTTTCAAGACCGACGTGAACGCCTACCGCGGCGTGTGCCTCTACACCCCCATAGAAGGCACAGCCGCCGAGCAAGGCCGCTGGAAGACCGCCCGCGAACAGGCCTACCACGGCTCGCGCCTCCACTTTTTACGCGCCTATTACGACAGCGCCCTCAGGCAGGAAGGCTTTACGGTTGACCTCCTCTCCTCAACGACCGCCAACAAGTTCGACCGCCTCGTGAACCCCTACGATACCAGCTATTATTTTTATAACGATACCACCGCCGAGGCCGAGCTCTGGTTCCCGGTGGAAGCCAGCATATCCTACAAGCGGCCGCCGGAAAAGCAATACCTCCAGCAGTACGGCCTGCCCCTGCTCGTTCCCAACCAGATATCGTACGTAACCCTCACCGATGGGATCATCATCAAACCCAACGGCTATTTCTTCGATCAGAAAAGCTGGATCAACAAGGGTTACTGGAGCTGGAAAAACCTCGCCGACCAGCTTCCCTACGATTACGATCCCGACCGGTAGAAATACAGTAGCTGCCGATTTTCAAGAAAGGCTTACAGCATCGATTCGATAAAACGCTCGACGGCGCGGCGCACATCGCTGGCCAGACCCTGATGATTGTTGACAAGCACCGAAAACAGGAGCAGCCTCCCCTTTTTATCATAGGCAAACCCGCTGATGGAAACCACACCCGAGAGCGAGCCCGTTTTGGCCCACAGGCGGCCCTGCTCATTGCGATAGTAGCTGTACAGCGTACCTGTGTTGCCGGTGGGCAGGATGCTTTTGATCCGGTCCAAACCGAAATCCCGGCGCATGTGATCGAGGATGCTCACCATATCCTGAGGCGTGAACAGGTTATAGCGGCTAAGGCCCGAACCGTCCGCCCAGCGCGGCTTCTGGGGCAGGTCGGCAAGGTCGGTGCGCAAGACCGAGTCGATCACACGGTCTTCATTCATCACCCCCAGCATTTCATTGCTGACCATGAGCAGCGATTGCTCGGCCAGGAAATTATTGCTGTTGTGCATCATGCGCTTCAGCATCGAATCCGTCGGCTGCGAACGGATGAGCGCAAGCGCACCCCTCGGCCGTGCACGATCACGGCGTACTATATTGATCCCCCACTCGCGCCTCAGAATGGCGGCGGCTGTACTGTCGTTATTCGTCCGGAAAGGTATTTCCGCCCGGAGGAAGGACGTGCCTTTATCGAAGTAAAAGCTATTGCTGCCCAGCGCCCGCCCGATGGAAAAATCAGCCGACCTAAAAAACAGCGTATCGCCCATTTGTGAAAAATAAGAAGGCCGCGCCTGCAATGCTTTAACCGAACCCTTTTGCAGCGTATCGAAGCTGAAGCGCGCCAGGTTTTCATAAACCGGGAACGCATTACGCTCGCTCATGAAGGCATTCTGATAATCGTTCCACGACCAGCCGGGACCCAGCGGCTCATCCTGCCAATGGCTTTCGGACAGATAGATGGTAGCCTTGGTGCCCTGCAGGAAGCGAAGCACGGGCTGCCACGTAAACGCCGAATGCAGGAAGGTCGGGTCGCCGGTAGGAAAGATGTCGATCGCCGAATCGCCCTCGTAAGCATAGCGCAGCGCGGGCAGGCTATCGCCCAGGTGCTTGAGGGCCGCATAGCAGGTAGCCAGCTTGGTATTGCTCGCAGGGACGAAGAACTTATCTCCCTGGTAGTTGTAACGATAAGCGCCGGTAGCCGGATCGTAAATCGAAATGCCTACGTGCGCGTTGCGGAGAGCCGGGTCGTTCACCAGGCTTTTGGCCGTACGGCCGAGGTGGGCCGAGGGGCTACAGGCCGTCAGTCCTGCACAGGCAAGGAAGAGAGCGGTAAGAAGGCGATTCATGAGCGGTGAATTGAATACAAATCTATCAAAATCAGCAAGGTTAAAAAACGTTGCATCTGCACACCGACCAACCGTTCTTAGTAAATTAGCTTTCCCAAAAACACACACATGAGAGCATTTGCAAAGCTGTCCTTAGCCGGCCTCGCGACTATTGGCGTCCTCGCCTTCGCGCCGCCCGGTGACAAAAAGCCCAAGTATATCGACAAGTCGAACATGGACATGTCGGTAAAGCCGGGCGATAATTTTTACCTCTACGCCAACGGCAATTGGGTAAAGAACAACCCGGTGCCCGGTTCCAAAACCCGCTGGGGTTCTTTTGACGCCCTGCGCGAAGAAAGCAGTAAGCGCCTCCACGACCTGCTGACCGAAGCATCCGCCAAAACCGGCACCAGTCCTGCCTTTCAGAAGATTGGCGACTTCTATGCCAGCGGTATGGACACCGTGAACATCGACGCCCTCGGCGCACAGCCGATCAAGGCCGACTTCCAGCGGATCGACGCCATCACCGATATAAACGGCTTCCTGAGCGAGCTGGCTTATGACCGCACCCAAGGCATGGGCAGCGCACTCTTTGGCTTCGGCATCCAGCCCGACCGCAAGAACGTTTCCGTATATGTGCCCAGCCTTTCGCAAGGTGGCACCAGCCTTCCCGACCGCGACTACTACCTGAAGAACGATCCACGCAGCACCACCATTCGCAAAGCCTACCAGCAGCACGTAGCCAACAGCTTTATGCTGGCCGGTGAAAATGCCGCGACAGCACAAGCCCAAGCCAACACCGTACTGCGTATCGAAACCGCGCTGGCATCCGCACAAATGAGCCGCGTGGAAATGCGCGATCCTTATAAAACCTACAACAAGTACAGCCTCAAGGGCCTGTCGGCCGCTACCTCTTCCATCAACTGGAACTGGATGCTGAACAAGCTGCAGCTTAAAGGCGCGGACAGCGTGATCGTCAATAACCCATCCTTCTTCAAAACCGTTGATGCCCTCCTGCTGGCCATGCCCATCGAAGACTGGAAGACCTATCTTAAATGGCATATCCTCAATAGCGCTTCCAGTTTCCTGAGCACCGGCTTCGTACGCGAGAACTTCACGTTCAACCAGGTGCTGAGCGGACAAAAGGAACAGACACCGCGCTGGCAAACCGTGAGCGGCCTTATCGACGGCTCGCTCGGCGACCTGCTCGGCAAGCTGTATGTAGACCGCTATTTCAAGCCCGAGGCACGCCAGCGCATGCAGGACCTCGTGAACAACCTGCAGCAAACATTCGGCAACCGCATACGCCAACTCGACTGGATGAGCGACGAGACGAAGACCAAGGCCCTCGAAAAGCTCAATGCTTTCACCAAGAAGATCGCCTATCCCGATGCGTGGAGGGAGTACAACGAAATCGACATCAAGCGCAACGACTACCTGGGTAACGCCCGCCGCGTGAGCCAGTGGACATATAGCGATATGATCGGCCGCTACGGCAAGCCCGTGGACCGCACCCGCTGGAACATGACGCCGCCTACGATCAATGCCTACTATAACCCCTCGAACAACGAGATCGTTTTCCCCGCCGGCATCCTGCAGTTCCCCTTCTTCGACTTTGGTGCCGACGATGCGGTGAACTACGGAGGCATCGGCGCCGTTATCGGTCACGAAATGACCCATGGCTTCGACGACCAAGGCAGCCAGTTTGCCGCCGACGGCAACCTGAAGAACTGGTGGACCAAGGACGATGCCGACAAGTTCAGGCAGAGGACCAACCTCGTTGTGAACGAGTATAACGGCTTCACCGTGCTCGATACCATCCACGTGAACGGCCGCCTTACGCTTGGTGAGAACCTCGCCGACCTCGGCGGATTGAATATCGCTTATGAAGCCTTCACGCATACCAAACAATTCAAGGAAGGCAAGTCGATCGACGGCTTCACGCCCACACAGCGCTTCTTCCTTAGCTGGGCCCAGATCTGGCGCAACAACACGCTGCCGGAAACCGCCGCCCAGCTCATTCTCACCGATCCCCACTCACCCGGCATGCACCGCGCCAACGGTCCCCTCGTCAATATGGACGTATGGTACCAGGCCTTCAACGTGCAGCCCGGCGACCGCATGTATATGGCTCCCGACAAGCGCATACGGATCTGGTAAGCGCATCCAGCAGAAAACATTTATGGCATGTCCCGCAGTTTTGCGGGACTTTTTGTTTTGTACTTTTAACGCCGTTTAGACTGTTATCATGATGCGCAACCCAGTGTATGTTTTACTGATCCTCGTGCTCTTTGCCTCCTGCTCGAACGGGGCAGGCTATATCAATTACGACCGATGGAAGGTGAGCGACCGTAACGGCATAAGCTACCTGCGGGAGAGGCCGGCGGAGGTTGCGACCGCTCAATATATACTGCTCGAGGATACAACCCTCAACAGCGCCGGCCGGCTTCTCGATTCGATCCTGTTGCGTTTCGATACTGCGGGCAACCTTGTTTACCAGCGTACGGTGCAAGGCATGGGTTTTCAGGAAGACCAGTATTTCTACGGGGACGAAGGCCCGGCTTTCCGCTCGGTCATGCATTATAATGCGGATGGTCAGGCCGTCGTCGATTCCACTCATGGCGTGCGCAAAAGGCTCGATGACCAAAGCTTTACGATCGCTTATTACCATGGCAGCACCCGTTACCAGGAAGACACGATGAGTTTTGGTGTGGACAGTGATGTGCGGGTGATCAGCCGCCCCGCCGATCATCCCGGCTATACGCTTACCACATGGTATAGCAATTGCCGCCCGATAAAGGATGAGGGCATGGACAGCTACGGCCGCACCGGCCACCTGTATCACCGCGATGCGCGGGGCAACCTGGACAGCGTCACGTTCAGCAACCCGATGGAGAAGGAGGTTTTTGTAAACAATGCTCAGGGCGACCCGGTGCTGCATTACCATACGCTGGGCAGCGATACCGCGCAGCTCGAGCGCATGCAGTATGCTTATGATAGCCGCGGCAACTGGACGCGCCGCCTTACGTGGCAGAAGGCCCTGCAGCCGCCTGTAGCGTTCATGAAGAACCCGCGTAATGGCCATTATACGCTGGCGGTCCGCACGATAAAATACTAGGCTGCTGACCGATGCGCACGGCCGGCAACAACCGTCACACCACTCCACTATTCATTGCACTGTCTCTTATACTCCGGCCCGGCGTGCCGTATATAAAGAGGTGTAATGTAGCGCGATTATAGTGGCGCGAATTTGTAGCTGCATCTGCGTCTTAAGCTGCTCCGTTTTACACTCCAGTATGTCAAAGAACTTTGCAGGTGCACGGCTTATTGCCTGTGCGCTTGCTTGAACAAAGTTGATAAATGCAGGAAAGGCCAGCAAAGGAAGAAACACAAACTTTACTGTTGTTTTTCTATGATAAATCGGTTGATAAACCCATGGTATCGCTTTGTACGTGAAGTAAGTTTGCCCTGTGCTACGGATGAAAATTGAGCCCGGCAATAAGTAACCGCTACGCATTGAGCAGAAATAGAATCAATTACTAAAATGTTGCTTATGAATAAATATAATATGCTGTGATGTTGCCCGTTCAAGGAAGAATGCCTTATACGTAGAAAATAAATGATCGCTCTTGAACATAAGTGCAAGGCTTGTCAGGTAAGTGTCGGCCGTTTACGCAAGGCGAGCATACGCTTCTTCTGAGAACACACGATTTGATAATAGAAGCAAGGCGCTGAATAGTAAAAGGAGACTTGATGGCAGGCAATTACAAGCCCGCTTTGATAAACACAATGAAAGACACGTGAGGGCTGATTATGCAGTCTGGTGCAACCTGCATTCAAGCGTGATCCGATTGAATAAGCTAAAATCAGGATCGAAATAAAGCAGTCGTATAAACGATTACTGAGCTAAATCCTGATCTTGAGCTGAATCGTAATCAAAATCGAATCGTGATGAAGCCGAATCATATCAAACTTAAATGGTGATCAAAGTTGAAGTGTTATCACGCCGTACGAATTAATACGAGGGAACACTTCTACATAGAATCGTATGTATTATGAGATCGCTTCAGACGGGTGTGAGCCGGCAGCAGGCGAAATGGAGCGCCAACGAATGGCAGAGGCGTACGGTTCAATTTGATGCGCACCTTAAGTTCGATCAGACAGATCAGATGCGCTCCTGTGCCCGCAGCCAGCGCTCGGGGATCTCGTTGCTGCTGGCCAGCAGATAGTCCTTATACGAGCAGGCAATGAACTGCTTGTCGGGCAGCTGCATCCACCAGCGGCCGGTGCGCTTGCTCTGCAGGAACACAGTGGCCACCTCGGCAAAGGCCGTATGAAACTCGTTGAAGGAATCCCGCTCGTCCATTCGGGCTTCCTTGCGGCCGCGGCTGCGGCCGTCGAGCAGGTACCACAGCATCTGGCTGATCTGGCGGGCGGTAAGATTGTCTACGTCCTTTTCGGGACGGTAGCCATAGATGCCGAGGCTTTGCATATTGGGGCTCATGCCTGCATACTGCATCAGCGTACAGGCCTCCTCACCGTTAAAGCCATTAGGCGTAAGCGTATTGGCGGGCGCAAAAGCATGGGCTATTGCGCTGATGTCGAAAGAGAACAGGTGGCAGTTGCGGATAACGGGTTCCATCTCCTCGAGATGTTCCTTCACGCTGCCAACGCGGAAACAATCGAAGCGGAGCTTGTCCATCGTCTCGAGCATGCGCGGGTGAACATAGTAGCTCTGGAAGCCGATGTGGTTGTAATGCCGCATGTAATTGGGCTCGGCGGTCAGCAGCTCCATGAGGAAGTTGTCGCTGCGGAAGGGCGAGTCGATATTGATGTCGATAACCGCATCGATGCCCACGGCGTCGATGAGGCGGCGGTCGTCGGCAAAAGCATGGTACTGGGCAAGCGTCAGGTCGTGCGAGCCGCCAAGCACTACCACGGTCTTGCCGGCGTGCACGAGCTCGTGAAGCACCATCTTGAGAGCGGCGTAGGTATCGTTCATCGACTTGCCAGTCTTGACATTGCCGATATCGACGAGCCTTATGTCTTGGTGCCAGTAGAAGAGGCTGTAAAACTCGTTGCGGATGGCGTTGGCGGCGCCGCTTTGGTGCAGCAGGGCCGCTCCGCGCTGCTCGGTGCAGCCTACGAGAATGAGGTCGGCCTCGTCGATGTCGGGGAACTCGTCCTCATAAAGCTGAACCACCTTGCCGATCTGCCCTTCCTTGTAGCCGGCATCCAGCGAGATTTCGCTGAGGTTGACGGGGTCTAAAAAATCGATAATCGATGCTGACATAACTGCAAGTTTAGGGCAGAAATCGGGTTGACAAAATTATTTCCGCAGCTCGTACACTACATAGCCCCAGGGCTCGATGCCAAAGCCCGCATCCACCGGCTCCTTGTTGCCGAGGAAGATGTTGTTCCATTCCTTGGCCGAGGGTTGATCTTTCCAGGTCAGCTGCTGCTGGGTCTTGCTGAGGTTGAGGATCACGAGTATGCGGTTGCCGTCCTTCTCGCGCTCGTAGGCATAGAGAGCAGCGTCGTTGCCGGTGCGCAGCTTTCTGAACGAGGCGTTAGCGGCCAGGGCCGGGTTGTTCTTGCGCAGGTTCAGCAGGATTCTGTAAAAAGGCGCGCGCTGGAATTTGGCAAAGGTGATCGTGTCTTTATAAAAGAAGTGAAGACTGTCGAGAAAGGGCTCTTCCTGTCCGCTGTAGATGAGCGGCACGGAGCGGGCAATGGTTTGGGTGAGAACGGCGAAGGGTGCGTGCTCGGCGCCCGGCATCGTCTTCCAGTCTGCGAGGTTCCAGCTGTTCTCGTCGTGGTTGGAGGTAAAGTACATGCGGATCGCGTTCGGCGTAAAGGTGCTGTCCACGTGGCGGAGAACGGTGTCCAGCGCGGTGGCGGGGCGCTTGCCGCTGGCGATCAGCTTCATCACCTGGAAGGCATCCCAGGGGTAGGAAGCGTCGAAGCCGGCTTCGTGTACCCAGGCGGCGTTGCTCTCGGCGAGCATGAAGATGTTCTTTTCTTTTTTGAGCTCGGCGATGCACTTGCTCCAGAACTCCTTGGGCACGTCGGTGGCCACGTCGCAGCGGAAGCCGTCGATGTCGGACTCGCGGATCCAGAACTTCATATCGGCGATCATGCTGTCAACGAGCTGGGGATTTTTGTAATTGAGCTTACGGGTATCGCTCCAGTCGTAGGGCGATGCGGCCTGGTGGGTGACGCTGTCCTGGACATAAAAATCCGGGTGGGTGGTCAGCCAGGGGTGATCGGCGCCGGTGTGGTTGGGCACCCAGTCGATGATGACCTTGAAACCCTTGCTGTGGGCTTCTTTCACGAGGTCCTTCCAGTCGTCCATGGTGCCGTACTCGGGGTTGATAGCGGTATAGTTGGAGACGGCGTAATAGCTGCCCAGCTTTCCCTTGCGGTCCTTGACCGAGATGGGGTTGATGGGCATGAACCAAAGGGTTTGCACGCCCATGTCCTTCAGGCGGTCGAGGTTTTTGGCAAAGGCCTTGAACGTGCCCTCGGGGGTATACTGGCGGGTATTCACTTCGTAAATGTTGCCTTGCTCGATCCAGGCGGGGTGATGATCGATCAGGGCGGTGTCGCCGATACCGGTGGCCGACTGGGCGGGAACGGCTTTCTCGTCATTATTACAGGCAGAGAGCGCAAGGAAGACAAAGGCGCAGAGGCCCGTCAGTATTTTTTGCATAGCGGAGACTTTGGAATAAAAATAAGACTTTGTTCCTGTTAGCTGTCCGCGTTGGTGTTTGAGGCAGTGTCTCAGTTTGATGCGCTACCGTGTTTGAAGGTTCAGGTAGTAAGGCTGCCGGCTTAGTTAATCAGGCTACCAAGGGTCATAGTGGATAGTGAGTGTTCAATGTCGGTGAGGCTGGGCATGAGCTTGAGTTAATCGGTTTGCTGCCCAAGATGGTTGGAAGTTAGTGGCTAACGAACGGTGTGCAATGGCGTCTGGCTTGGGCGCCTGAAGCAAGACATCTGCAATAGCATCTTTGGCACCGTCAGCCTAAAGTGATAAAGGCAGGACGAAAGGTTGAAAGTCAGGACTGCAGCAGATCGCACCTGATGCAAATTGTATGTTGTTGGCAAGTATCAAAGCATCTGATGCAGGCACAGGAATTACTTTGACTCTCAACATCATCAATGATGCTGTCTTGACGATCTTCGGGCAGATGCTACCTTGCGAAGAGGGCTTTGCAAGCCGCCTGGTAGTGACATGGAATAAAAGAACGTAGGCTGCTTTATAGGGATGTAACACATGAGCGTTGTTGTTCATACAGTTAGGAGAAGCAGACGGCATGACAGGTGTTATACTATAAATGGGAAGGAAGCACGCAGCGCGTTACAAACTGCAGCAGAAAATTTATGTCTGCTGCATTTAGAATCGGTCCGGATTGCAAACAGTTCATTAAGATGAGAAGCCTCACATCATCCTATTGAAACCGGGAACCAGCACGGCCCTTCAGTTAACTCGCGCGAAACCATTAACAAGAGGAAGGCTGCGCACCCGGAAAGCATTCGTGCAATATGGCGGCTCATCACCGGACCAATGATAATAGTAGATGGATCACTGACTGAAACGAAAGCTCAAGCCGTAAGCGCGGACCAAACTACCTTCCCTTGATCACGTCATACGCGAAGCGAAGAAGCGTGCCGATAACAATTATCAGGAAAAAGATGCGGATGAAACGGTTGCCGCGGGCGATGGCGAGACGAGCGCCAAGCCAGCCACCCAGCGCATTGCAGACCGCCATAGGCAAGGCCACCACCCAGATGATCTTGCCCTTCAGGCTGAACAGCATGATGGAGCCCAGGTTGGTAGCCAGGTTCACCAGCTTGGCCGTGGCCGAGGCCTGCAGAAAATCGAAACCCAGCAGCGACACGAAGGCCAGTATCAGAAAACTGCCCGCACCCGGACCGATGAAGCCATCGTAAAAGCCAATGACCACGCTGACAGCCACGCCCAACCACAGCAGCCGGCGCGGCGGCAGCGACCGGGCTACCCGCTGGCCGAAATCTTTTTTGATATACGTATACACCGCCACGGCCGCCAGCACCACCAGCAGCACCGGCTTCATGAAATCGTTGCGCGCCACCGTCAGCACCTGCGAGCCCGCAAAGGAAGCCAGGAAGGCGAGCGTACACATGATGCCCGTAAGCACCATCCGCACCCGCACCTTCTTCAAATATTGCCGCGCCGCCAGCAGCGTGCCGCAAAAAGAAGGGATCTTGGTGGAACCGATAACATTCACAACGGGAAAGGCGCTCAGCGTCACGAGCATGACAGGCGTTTGAATCAGTCCGCCCCCACCCACGATGGCATCGACGAAACCGGCGGCAAAAGCAGCAAGGCACAGCAGGAGGATCTGCTCGATGGCAATATGCATAAAGGCGAATATAGCTGCTCTTAGCTGAAGATATTGACCACCACCAGCAGCAGGAGCACCAGGGCCAGCACCCTTACAAGGGAACGCACCGAATGCGCATTGAATAATTGTTGGAACATAAAAGAGAATGAGGCGCCAAAATTGCAAAGGCCACGCACACCCGCACCGCCAATAAGGCCATCGCCCCTAAATCGTCGGCAAGTGGCGGGGAAAAAGAGACGATCACGCCCGGCACCCATAGAAAAAGCCTTCTCGCGAAGGCTTAAATCTTTTGTGGATTCACAAATAGCTTTTCAGGGGATGTACAGGATTTTAAGGTACAGGATTAATACGGGCACAATACCTACGAAGGCGGAGCTCGCTTGGATTTGCGCCCGCCGAAAAAAATCCCGGAAAACAAAAACCCTCCTCCGCAGTGTGCCGGAAGAGGGTCGGCCCGGGATGCCGGGGTAAATGCTATGGTTAGGGAGAAGCCATAAGCAATATCCCGAAAAAACCGGGGCCGAACAACCGTATTACTACGTAAGCCTCCAATAAAAGCTCACCACTACCGTTTGCTCCCCATCGCTCCGGCAAATTTTGGTCCGCCAGCCACCTCGGCCACGGCCCGCTCGCTGCACACAACTAATTTTGTCCTAGCTAAATTCAAAAAAATGGAAAAAAGAAAATTGGGAAGATCGCCGCTCGAAGTAGTGCCCTTCACCCTCGGCGGCAACGTGTTCGGATGGACGATAGACGAACCGGCCTCCTTCAACGTGCTCGACGCCTTCACCGGCGAAGGCTTCAACTTCATCGATACCGCCGACGTATACTCCAACTGGAAACCCGGCAACAAGGGCGGCGAATCGGAAACCATCATCGGCAACTGGCTGAAAAAACGCGGACGCCGCAACGACGTGCTCATCGCCACCAAGGGCGGCGGCGACATGGGCGAGGGCAAGAACCTCCGCAAGGAGTATATCCTCCGCGCCGCCGAAGCCTCGCTGAAAAGATTGCAGACCGATCATATCGACCTCTATCAATCGCACTGGGACGATGTGAATACCCCCGTGGAAGAAACCCTCGAAGCCTACCAGCAGCTGATCAGCCAGGGCAAGGTGCGCGTGATCGGCGCCTCCAACTTTTCGGCCCCGCGCCTGACCCAGGCCCTCGATGCCGCCGGCAACAGCCTGCCCCGCTACGAAAGCTTTCAGCCACGCTACAATCTCTACGACCGCGCCGAGTATGAAAAAGAATATGAACAGATCTGCATCGGCCGGCAGGTGGGCGTGATCCCTTATTACGGACTGGCCAGCGGCTTCCTTACGGGCAAGTACCGCTCCGAGGCCGACCTTTCGAAGAGCGCCCGCGGCGGCGGCGTAAAGAGCTACCTCACCGAACGGGGGCTGCGCATCCTGGATGCGCTCGATGCCGCTGCAAAAAAATATAATGTGCAACCTGCTACCATCGCGCTGGCCTGGCTGATGGCGCGACCCGGCATCACGGCGCCGATCGCAAGTGCAACCAGCGTGGAGCAATTGCAGGACCTCGTGAAGGCCGCCCGTATTCAGCTCGACGAAGAAACGATCAGTGAGCTGGATAAAGCATCGAGCTGAGTTTAGAGTTTCCCCCACCTTCGCCCCACCTTCGCCAAGGCTACGGTGGGCGCAGCAGTTAATCTTCCTTCATCGGAGGCTACAATCGGCGCAGCAGTTGATGTTATCAAAGCCACTCGGTAGGAAAGAATGCGGTGTACCATTCAGGGTCGTAACCTTGGAACACACTTTTCTTTGAAACATCAACTGCTGCGCCCATCGTAGCTTCAGCGAAGGTGAGAACTCAACTACCATTCAACTTTTTCCACAGCTCGGGGATGCGCTTGATCCACACGAGCTCTTTCTTTTTCGTCAGCGCATCTTCGGCGGGCGAGCCGAAATAGCGCTTGCCTCCTTCGAGGCTCGCCGGCACGCCGCTCTGCGCATACACTTCGGCGCCCTTGCCGATCGTAAGCGTCTTGCTCACGCCTACCTGTCCCCAAAGGATCACTTCATCTTCGATGGTCGTGGCGCCCGCGATACCAACCTGGGCAGCAAGCAGGCAATTCTTTCCCACCACCGTATCGTGCCCGATATGAATGAGGTTGTCCATCTTGGTACCGTCGCCGATGACGGTGTCGCCGCTCACGCCGCGGTCGATGGTGCAGTTGGCGCCGATCTCCACGCCATCGCCGATGACCACGCGGCCGCAGCTCTGCATTCGCTTGTAATGTATGGGACGGTTCGTTTTCTTGTTGTAATAAAAAGCATCGCTGCCGATGACCGTGCCGGCCTGTATCACCACGTCGCTGCCGATGATGCAGTGGTCCATGATGATGACGTTGGGATGAATGACGCTACGCGCGCCGATGCTTACATGGTTGCCGATATAAGCGCCCGGCATCACGACGGCCGAGGCATCCACCTGCGCGCTCTCGCTCCTGCTTTTGAACGAAGGCTCGAAAGGACGGAAGTGCGCAACGATCTGCTGGTACGCCTCGAAAGGCTCGTCCACCAGCAGCAAAGCCTTGTGGGGCGGGAACTCCGTCTTCTGGTTGATGATGATGTACGTGGCTGCCGACTGTATGCACTTCTGGTAATACTTCGGATGATCGACAAACACGAGGTCGCCTTCCTCTACCTTGTGGATCTCGTTGATGCCCGTGGCCGCGCCTTCGCTTTCGCCGACGATGGTGGCGCCGATCAGCCGCGCGATCTCTGTAATGGGAACCGGTTTTTCGAAACGCATGAAGAAATTTTTTTCAAAGGTACGCGTAAGAAAAATGAAGCGACCGAAAGGGCGACGATCAATCACGATGCGTGCATGATGAAATAAAAAATAAAGAGCGCGACGACGATGAACGCAACGCTCTTTCAATTTCGATCCGGTCGCAATCCACAAACGCGCGAAAAAAATGTGAATAATTTTTACACAAAAATTTTTTAGTTCGGGAAAATTATTTTTAATATTGTGATGGGAATTTACTTTCCCTTACTTACTAACCCATCTACATATTAGCTCCGCAACCGCGGAGCTTTTTGTTTCTGGCAATTTCCCTGCATATATTCGAAGGAATAACTTTACTTCAATCAAAAATATCACATGCTGAAATCCATGACCGGCTTCGGAAGAGCAGAGCAGAATGTCGGCGATAAGACTTTTCTTATCGACATCAAATCGCTCAACGGGAAACAGTTCGAGCTGCAGCTGAAGATGCCGGCCTTCCTCAAGCCCTTTGAATTCGAGATACGCAAGATACTTTCCGAGCAGCTCAACCGCGGCTCCATCGACTGCACCATCAGCCTCAAGGAAACCGGCAGCTCCAAACCCGTAAGCATCAACATCGACCTGGCCAAGGCCTACTATCAGCCGCTGGCAACGCTTTCCGCAGAACTCGGCCTCGACCCCTCGCACATACTCAGCACCCTCATCAAGCTTCCCGAAGTGATCACGCCCACCGGCGAAACGCTTACCGACGAAGAGTGGGCCGTCTTCGCCAACGTCGTTCGCGCCGCCATCGAAGACCTGAACAAGCACCGCATGGAAGAAGGCGGCGTGCTGAAGAACGAGCTCCAGCTCCGCATCGACAACATCGGCAAACAGCAGGAAGAAGTGATCCGCCTCGAGCCCCTGCGCCAGCAACGCATCCGCGAAGGCATCACCCGCCTGCTCGAGGAAAAAGTGGGCAAGGAGAATTACGACGGCAACCGCCTCGAGCAGGAGCTGATCTACTACATCGAAAAGATCGACATCACCGAAGAACAGGTGCGCCTCAAAAACCACCTCCAGTATTTTATCGACGTGCTCAACGAAGAGGAAGACTCCAAGGGCAAGAAACTTTCCTTCATCCTCCAGGAGATCGGCCGCGAGATCAATACCACCGGCGCCAAGGCCTACGACTCGACGATACAGAAATCCGTAGTGCTGATGAAGGATGAGTTGGAAAAAGCTAAAGAGCAGGTGCTGAACGTTCTCTGATCACGAACCACTAGATTTGCAACATGGTTGGACCAAGGACAAGAACCCTTTTGCTGTTGGCGCTCGCAGGCTGCTGCTGGCTCGGCTCCTGCCAGACCGTCGACCTGTACGAAAAGAATATCGCGCTCCCGCAACAGGCCTGGAGCACGGCCTACAAGCCGGCGTTCAACTTCACCATCAAGGACACGACGGCCCTCTACCAG
>Ga0247771_1000071_pt1 | contig 42934 bp, 23 predicted proteins | sample UWRJL197509C6_FD_179948 | JGI IMG/M metagenome (GOLD analysis project Ga0247771, IMG submission 179948) | Plant litter microbial communities from Arlington Agricultural Research Station in Wisconsin, United States - UWRJ-L197-509C-6 | ecosystem: Environmental > Terrestrial > Plant litter >... | reverse complement strand
ATTTATATTATTTATTTTTTTTTTATTTATTTTTTTTTTTCAGAAAAGACTTTGTGAAAATTTAATTTTTTTTTTTTCAGAAAAGACTTTACGTAAATATATATAATATTTATATATATTAAGGATTTCTTCTAAGTACCTTCATCAGAGGAGAACCATGATTAACAATTACATAATGTCACCGTATAGGACCATCTGGTAGATTTAACGCTCTATAGGCCGTTGGTAATTGTTGTCTATGATCGAAAATGTATGCAAATAACATTTCTTTAGCTATCCTATTTACAATATCATCTTTAGCAAATATCGTGGTAACAGTGACGTTAGAAAGACCTCTAACATTTATTTGATAATCAACTCTATGTCTTATAAGACGATATAATTCTCTGGTAGTGCTAGGGGGTACAGTACCACTAGGGTCATAAACAACCGGAGCTAAATTAGCCGCCGTTGCTGTTGATGGTCCTGGTGTTGGTGCCGGTGCCGGTGCCGGTGCCGGTGTTGGAACTGTAGCTGATGCTGGAACCGTAGCTTGTTCTGAGTTATTAGAATTTCCACTGTTAGATACAGCAGGATAAGCATTGCCTAATCCCTCAGGTCCACCAGGACCACCAGGACCACCAGAACCACTAGATCCACCGGCTCCTCCAAAGTTATTAGATCCGCTAGGACCTGCACCAAAGTATCAATCTCATGGATTATTACCAGGATTCATCATTACCATATAATTGTCTTCAAACAGTACAACCAAATCTCAAAGTAAAAATAAATTATAAGACAAATAAGTTGGGATTATAAAATAAATTTTAATCATTATTATTCAGATAGGTATAAGATGATGATATTTTATTAAGATATAATCGAATAGTTTAACATCATTTAAGTAAATTAAAGTAATAAATAGATAAGTTAAAAGAAAAACTTGTTCTAGTAACGGAATTATTTTAATAATCCCATATAAATAAGCCGCAATATAGCTAAGTATAATGAAAGAAAAAATAAAAAGAAGAATAGTTTTGAAATAAGGAATAGTTTTGAAAAAGTTAGTATTATTGAAAAAGTTAGTATTATTGAAAAAGTTAGTATTATTGAAAAAGTTAGGATTTTGGAAAAAGTTAGTTTTATTGAAAAAGTTAAAATTCATAGTCATATTTTTTATTATATAGATCTATATTTCACAGTGATATTAAAAGTTTGAACTTTATACTATTTGTATTGTTAAAATTAATGTAATTCTAATCCATCCTTAATATAAGAACAAGATAAAACTACAAAAACTTGGGCTTGAATAAATGCTATACCTAACTCTAAACCACAGAATGCTATAATAAATATTAATGGTAATAAACCTACAAAGAAGAATACTATACTAGAGGCCATTATATTAAATGTAAAGCCACTTAATATATTAAGTAACATGTGCCCCGAAAGTATGTTCGCTGCAAGTCTTAATCCCAATGAAACATTTCTAGCAAGATATGATATAAATTCAATTAATACTAACATAGGTACAAGACCCAAAGGACAACCAGCAGGTACAAAGAATGCAAAGAATTTTAATCCATGTTTTTGGAAACTCAGTATAGTTGCACCAAGAACTATAGTAAAACTAAATGATAATGTTAATATAAAATGACTAGTTGATGCAAAACTATAAGGCACCATTCCTAATAAATTATTTATTAAAATAAATATAAATAACACATACATAAATGGAAAGTATATTTGTCCATTTTTTGAATTGATTTGATTTACTACTATACTGTATACTGTAAAATAAATAGTTTCTTTAACTATAGATCAATTATTACTTACTAATACGTTATAATTTGTAGCTAATAAAGTTAAAGTAAAACTTAAAAAAGCAGCTATAGTCAAATATAATGCTATATTGCTAAATGATATATTTAAATTACCTAATATAGGTAAATTTAAACTTAAAAGATTTCTTATTTCAAATTGGTCAAGAGGAGAAATAAAGGTATTCATAATATTATTATTGGTAAATAAAGCTAAACTGTTAATGATATAATTCATATATATATTTATTTTATACAGAAAACGAAAATGAAAGTAAAACCAAATTTGGAGATTTTAACCACCCCCAGTGAACTATTTTGTAATTAACGATATTAAAGAGTTAACTACCATTTTTTAGTCATCATCACTATCACCGTTACTATCACCGTCACTTATCACTTATTACGACCCGCTTTGCGACAGGTGCAAGGTACAAGGTACTAGTGCGAAGTACTAGTGGTTTATAGACTTAAAAAAAACATATTATTTACATGTTATTATATGTAGAAATACAAATTATAATTATAATTTTATTATTATATATAATAATTGTAATAGTAATTATATTACTTATTAATTAATTATTGTAATAGTAATTATATTACTTATTATTGTAATTTACTTGTGTTAATAAAAATAAGGCACCAACCCCGCCTTATTAAGTGGATATCGACCTTATAAATATATCCTCCTTTATCAATAATTATTAACTATTGATTGTATAATTACTATTTATTAAAATTTAATAATAAAATTTAATAATAAAATTATGATCCTCAGTAATAGATTGATATAAATAAAAATAATCAAATTACATCAACAAAATGTCAATAAAAAATACCCGCTTCTAATCCAAGATGATGATTTTCTGTTAAATGGTAAGCTAATAAACGTCAGAATCCAACGGCTAAGAAAGTTGTACCAATCATAATGTGTAAGTATTAACATATAAATAGAATTATTAACACAACATTAAAATTAATTACATTTTTTAAGTATAAAAACTATTTTTTTTAACATATATTTTGATATAGTTTAACTAACAATGTTTATATAATTAACACAATTAACTAAATAATCACTTAATAAGTTTTATAAAAATGGTTTTATACCTATGTAATTCTTCATATTATCTATAGATGAATTATTAGATACATTAGTATTTATATCTACATTAGTATTTATAGGTACATTAATATCTAAAGGTACATTAATATCTAAAGGTACATTAGTATTTATAGGTACATTAATATCTAAAGGTACATTAGTATTTATAGGTACATTAGTATCTAAAGGTAAATTCTCAAATGCATTAATATCAAATCCAGTAATATCAAATCCAGTAGTATCCAATGCATTAATATCAAATCCAGTAATATCAAATCCAGTAGTATCTAAAGGTAAATTATCAAATCCAGTAGTATCTAAAGGTAAATTATCAAATCCAGTAGTATCTAAAGGTAAATTATAAAATCCAGTAGTATCTAATCCAGTAGTATCAAATGCAGTAGTATCTAAAGCTAAATTAGGATTTATTAAATCATAACTTATAACATTATTAGATCCACTAGGATCTAAAGAAATATTAGTAGATACACTAGGATCTAAAGAAATATTAGTAGATACACTAGGATCTAAAGAAATATTAGTAGATACACTAGGATCTAAAGAAATATTAGTAGATACACTAGGATCTAAAGAAATATTAGTAGATACTCCAGTATAAATTGGACCTGGTTTAATGTCAGAAAATAAATTTATACCTAATACTTGTGCAATTTTAATATTTTTATGTCCTTTAATATCATTGTATTTTATATATTCATATTCTATTTTAGTATAAAGTTGGAGTCATTTAATATTTAATTTATTTAGCATTGTTTGCTGATAATTCTTCTGTTGATGAGTAGACCTTTTTAATTTGTTATTATATTTATCAAGCTTCCTTCTTAAAGAATGCATTTCTTTAAATATATTAAAAATATATTCAGCAATATAAAAAGCAGTTTTATCTATTTTATTTAATCCTGATTTTGTAGTAACATTTCTAGGAAGAAAATGACGTACAGTGAATAAATCAGAATTGGACTTAATAGGTATTCTAAAAGTTGTACTTATCTCTGACCCAGTGCTAGAAGAAGATCCTTCTGACCTTTTACCTTTACCTTTACCCTTCACTAATGTTATTTCTAATCATAGGATAACTTCTCAACTCTTTGGGTCGTATGTAAAATGTATACTTCCTAATTTAGAACCTTCTGTATTTATATCTGTTAAAACCGCTTTACTATATTCTTTCAAATGTACATCTCAACATCCTATATCATGTAATTTATTTAAACACTCTGCATATCATGATGTAAACTTTCTGTAAGTAAAAAGGTCTGAATTATCCATTTTCATCATATTAACTATTATATCAGATCTTCTTATTGATATATCAGTTAAATAACTCAAATAATTATTATTTAAATTATTAGGTAATCCAATATTTATAAAATAATTAGCATTTGTTAATTTGGTTTTATTCAAGTGATATTTTTTATTTGAAACTTTATTTTTAACGGAATTAGACTCTTTATTTTGATCAAGATAATTTATGATATAATATATACCAATTAATACATTAATTAAATCATGGATATCATTTATAGAAGTTACTTCTGCTAAATAATATTCTATAAAATTATTTATTATGGAGGTAATATCTCATGTCTCCGCATTATAATCAACATTATTGATATATGGTTCGATTTCAGTTTCAATTTCGTCTACATCAAGTTCCGTTTTTTCTATATTTAATTCAGACAATGAACTTGTATGTAAATTTTCTGAAACGGTTGTAGTATAATCTATATTAGAATTATCAGAAGAATTAATATTACTTTCATATAATGATGATAGATTTCATGAATCTTCATTTTCCATTCAATCAGTATTATTATCAGAATTATTACTAGCAGAAGGATTATTTTCCCCCTTTTTTTTATAAATATGTATTTGTTTACCCATTTCCTCTTGATAATTCACAGGATTTTTAGTTAATGAATCTAATTTTTCACCCGCTTCTTTTCTTTGCAGAGAACTCTCTCACGATCGTTTGCTCGCTAGGCTTTCTTTATCAAGGTTATCTAAAGTATTATTTACATTTTTATTTAAGCTATCATTTTTATAAAATTGTTTAGGACTAGTGCTAAACATTCTATAATTAATCCCTTTTCTATTCTTATCTAGACTAATACTATATTGTTTATTAATGCATTGACTACTATTAAATTGTTTATTATTAAATTGATTAATAATATTATTATTATACGAATTCACTCTTTTTAAAGGATGACGTTCTAACATTCTCATTATTTTTAAGTTTAAATGTTTTAATTTAAGTCTAATTATTATATAAATATATTATTTAATTTTCTTTTTATAGTTTTCGCTATAAGTAATTGGGTTTTTTCATAATTATGTATATAAAATATTTATTTGTTTTATTATGATACAAGATTTGAAAATGAATATTTTTATTATCAAAAAAAATATATATTATAAATATATTTCTATTTTTATATTTATATATAGGATAGTTTATTATTATATGAAATATGTACTATACTATCATTACTATAAGAAATACATAAATAACATTTATTATTTTTAAAAATTAATTATTATAATAATATTAATTATTTAATATTATTATATTTTTATAAACTTTATAAAAGGAAATTGTTAACAAGTTAATTATAAAAAGCCCCAACCTCGCTTTTTAAAGTAAATATCATCCATATTAATATATTTTCCTATCTAATTAATTAACAAACAATAAATAAAAAAAGATTTATTTTTTTTTATTTTTCAGTAATAAAGATTAAAATTTCAAAAATATTATTAATAAAGGTAAATTAAGATCCTCAATAATATATTGAAATAAATAAAAATAATCAAACTACATCAACAAAATGTCAGTAAAGAATACCTGCTTCTAAACCAAGATGATGGTTTTCAGTAAGATGATAAGCCAATAAACGTCAAAATCCAACAGCTAAAAAAGCTGTTCCAATCATAACATGTAACCCATGGAAGCCAGTCCCAAAATAAAAACATGATCCAAATACACCATCTGAAATAGTGAAGGAAGAAACTGAATATTCTATACCTTGACAAGCTGTAAATATAACAGCCAATATAATTGTTCAAACTAAACCATATAAGGCTCCACTTCTGTTACCTTGAATTAAAGCATGATGAGCTCAAGTTACTGTTACACCTGATGATAATAAAATAACTGTATTTAATAAAGGTAATTCAAAAGGATTTATAGCTTCTATACCCATAGGTGGTCATTGAGAACCTAATTCTACAGTAGGTGATAATGCACTATGGAAAAATGTTCAGAATATAGCTAAGAAAAATAATGCTTCACTAACTATAAATAAAGCTACTCCCATATTTAAACCTTTTTGAACTGCAAGAGTGTGATTACCTAAATATGTACCCTCAGATATTATATCTCTAAATCAAAATGACATTGAGGATACTAATGTTATAAATGCTAATGTTAAAAAAATGTGTGCATTTTGGAATCCATGCATAGTTAAAACTCCAGTTGTTGTTAAAGTTAATAAACTAATGCAACAGTAAATAGGTCAAGGAGAAGGAGAAACTAAATGAAAAGGATGTGCTTGAAATAAACTTCTATTCAAATTAGACATAAACTCAGCCATTTTAATACGAAAATATTGTAACAAGTAATATAATATGTTTAAAAAATTTGCTTAATTTTAGTAACTTTATTATCTGTATAAAGAACATTATTCTTATACGCATCGACCATTATAATAAGTAGTTGTCACTTAGATACTAACGATAAGTTACTAATGTTACTTAAGTACTAGGTGCTAATAACTTCTATCTTAAACAGGTAAAAAGTACTATAAAATCTTTCTTTTTAATAAAGTGTGAAATAATCCATTATTTTATAATTTATAATAAATTATATAATAAAATATCTATAATCAGAAAATATGGTCTTTTTTTTTGAGCTAAACTAATAAAAAAGGAATTCAATTTAGTGTCCGTCACGGGGGAGGGTGCTAACGCTAAATTGATTATCAGAATTATTATTATTATTGTTATTATCAGAATGACTATTATTGTAATTATAAGTACTATTAATTTATCGAAAAAATATAATGAATGGTTTTTATTTTACCGAAAGAAGGTAATTAATGGTTTTTATTTTACCATAGTAATTATAAATTAATGTATTTAACTTTAACCCAGATATGATATCTATATCATCAATATACAATTAAACAGATTATAATGGAAGCTACCATTATATATTTATATAAATGTTTTAAATCAAATATATACCATTGAATATAAACCTATTCATTATGTATTTATTATTACATTTAAATTACCATTATTAACATCTACGTAAATGAGCTCTAATAGTCCTATTATTAAAATGTACATTTCTAATTCTAGTATCAGTACCATCAACAAAACCTCTATTTATATATTCAGTTTGAAAAAATTGGTTAAGAAATTTTCTTGAAGGTGCATCTAAATTAGCTGGAATACTATTATTTCTAGTCATTAGCAATTTATGAGCAATATTAGAAGCAAAAGGTTGATTTTGACCTCCTTGGATATACCCTCTAGATCCAACATTCGTCGGATCTGGTGTAATTTCTGGTATAGATTTAGGAGATCATCCTACATAATCTCTAGGATTTCTAGTTCCACTAACACTGTGACAAGCTTTATAACTAGATCCTCTTTCACCTTCCACTATTACTATATGCTGACGCGAAACTCCAGACCTAGCTTGAGATTGACTACTTCCTTGTTGAGACTGATTTTCTGAAGAATTTAACTGATTTGATCTAGAAGAGTTTTCTGAAAGATTAAAGATAGTAGAAATATGTTTAAATTTAGACATCAAGGTTTTATTTATATTTATTGTTAAAGTATTAAGTTGAAATTTATCTCCAATTATATAATAAATAGATTTTATTAATCTAAAGATAGATTTTATTAATTTTGAAATAGATTTAATTAATTTTGAAATGAAACTGGTTAAATTATTATTATTATAAAAAAATTGGTCAGGAAATTTAATTTCATTACATACTATCTCTACAAGTTCTTTTCAAAAACTAATAATACAAAAACTAAATGATATACTTAATATTAAAAAATATACATCCTTTACAAAATATCAAAGAGATAACTTAATTATAAGAGTTAAAATTAAACATCCAAAAAGTTTTAGCACACCTTTTTTTAAAGTATTTTTTCAAGCTTTTTTTATATTAGATAATTTAATTAAATTTTTAAATAAGTTACTTTGAAGAGGTAAAACTATGAAAGGATAAGGTTTAGGTGGAGTTATTCAACATCACTCTAAACTATTATATATTTTATTTAATATAGTTTGTAATTTAATGTTACAAAATCTAAAATTAATAAAATGAATAAATTTGGTACCTTTAGAATAAAATAAATTATTTTCTATATAATTTATATAGAAAATTAAAATAAATAAAATAGAATTTTCTATAATAGAATTCTGTACCAATGTTGAAAATGAATATAAATATATATATTTATAAAAATAGAATAAAAATAATATATTATATAACTTTATTAAAATTCTATTGTATTGTGATAGATAGTTGAACGAAGTCAAAAAGTTATTTACACTAAGAAATAATAAATTAAATAATATGATGATAAGTAAATTGAAATCATATAAATAAAAATAAGGTATTAATATATAAAATATTAGACCTACTAAAATATATAAGGCATAAGATGTAATAACACCAGTATCTAATCTAGCTATATTATCACTTAAATTACTTAATCCTTTTTCTAAACCATAAGGTCCTATTAATTCTATAGAACCTTTATCTAAAACTTTAGTAGTTTGACCTCCTAAATATAATATAAATTCTGTTATATATCTATTATAAAAAAGTTCAATTAAAAATCTTTGATTAAAGAAACTGAATATGTTATAACCAACTCTAGATAATTTAAAATTAACTAGTACATTGGGAAGTCATTCTGATAAAACTAATGATATTACACTTAATGATATAGTAAGCATTAAAGGTAATAATTTAAATAGAGTAGGAACAGCAAATTCAGTATTTAACATAATTTCATGTTTAGGATGAATAAATAAGCTATTATCCGAAAAGAAACTAGATCCTAATCCTATAAATATATCTTTAGTAATATAACCAAAGAATATAGAAAAAACAGCTAATATAATTAAAGGTAGACTCATAAAAATATCTCCTTCATGTGCATTTTTATAATTAACTAAAGGACCATTAGGATTCGTTAGGAAAGTTAAATATAAAACTTTTACTGAATATAAAGTAGTAAACATAGCACCTATACTAGCAATGAAATAAACTACAGTTCCAGAAAAATAAAATTGTCCATATGCTGATTCAAGTATAAAATCTTTAGAATAGAATCCAGTCATAAAAGGGAAAGCAACTAAACTAAGTGAAGCTATTAACATAATTGAATATGTTAAAGGTAAAAAAGGTCTTAATCCTCCATATCTTCTAAAATCTTGATTATCCGATACAGCATGAATTACAGCACCAGCACCTAAGAAAAGAAGCGCTTTATAAAAAGCATGATTCACTAAATGAAATAAGGCTACATTATAAGAAGATAAACCAATCGCTATCACCATCATACCTAATTGACTCATAGTAGAATAAGCGATAACTTTTTTAATATCTTGTTGGAATAAACCAATTAAAGAACTAAATACAGTAGTAATAGCACCTAATCATAAAGTAAGTAATAAAACTGTAGAACTATATTCTATTAAAGGACTAGAACGCATTAATAAATACACACCAGCAGTAACCATTGTAGCAGCATGTATTAATGCAGAAACAGGAGTAGGACCCTCCATAGCCATTGGTAATCAAACGTGTAATCCTACTTGAGAACTTTTAGCCATAGCTCCAATTAATAAACATATACCTATTATTGTAATAATATTTTCATTTATATAGGGAGCTAAAGAGAATACAGTAGCATAATCTATATTTCCAAAAGATCATAATATAGCAAACATACCTATAGTTAAAAAACAATCACCTACTCTATTTGTTAAAAAGGCTGATATAGAACTTTGATTTGCTGCTATTCTAGTAAATCAAAAACTAACTAAAAGATAAGAACAAACTCCAACACCTTCTCATCCTACAAACATAAGTAAGAAATTGTTTGCTGTTACAAGTATTATCATCATAAAAGTGAATAAACTTAAATAACTAAAGAATCTTTGATTATGAGGATCATGACTCATGTATCCTATAGAATATATATGTACTAATGAAGAAACAATTAATACAGGTATTAACATAGACACATTTAAAGAATCAAAATGAAAACCTCATGATATATTAAGAGATTCTGAATCAATTCACCTGAAAAGGTGGATTGATACAGGAATGTTATTTAATCCCACTTCAAAAAAGGCAATTATAGCAAAAATGGTTGTAATTATTACTGAACTACATGTTATTAATTGTGCTCCGCTAACTCCGACTTTTCTTCCTAAAAACCCGGAAACTATGGATCCAAAAAGAGGTAAAATTATTATAGCTAAATACATTATTTAAAATCAATTGCAATACTTCCTCTTAATCTATAAAATGCCACTAATATACCTAATCCTATAGCTGATTCGGCACCAGCGATAGAGATTATATATATAGCAAATGTTTGACCTAATATATCATCAAAGCTTAATGAACTTACCAATATTAAGAATGTAATAGCTAATAACATTATTTCTATAGAAATAAGCATTAGTATAATATTTTTTCTGTTTAAAACGAAACCAAGTGTACCAATTAAAAATAATATAATAGATAAATTCATAAAATCATAAAAAAGAATAAATATAAAAAATTTTAGCGCTTTGGCTTACCAATATGTGAAAATTAATAATTCTAAAATTAGACTAGTAAAAAAAAACTCACTTGTCAGTTAGATGCTAGATTTACACAATATATAAATATTGTTTTTAATAACCTACACATTATTATTATAATAAATACTATTTTTAAAAGTAACATTATTTTCCAGGTAATTTTAATCGTCGGCATACATACGCAGCTAGTACGATCCGCTTTGCGACAATTGACAGGTAATCTGTGCTTGCATTTTGGTGACTATGACTATTCAGGAGTACTAAACTTCGATATAACTATTTACATTGTTATACAATTAAAACAAAAAATAAATAGGGTCATAAACTAATAATAAGTAAAATCTGACCAAGAATAATCCTTATCTATGATAACTTATTTTATATATAATAAAATGTATTCATATTTTTATTACTATTAATTAATTTATAATCATACAATTTTATTAAATAAAGTTAATCCTTTTTACACTATGAGAAAAAAATAAAAATTAAACTATATTATATAATAATATATTTTTATAACTAAATTAATTTAGTTGTTTTTGAATATATTATTATAACGATTAAGTTATTGTAATTTATTTTCAAACGCAAGAGAGAAAGGAGCAGCTTATATGTTATCTAAAGTAATATTATACTCTTGTCACCTCTATTAACGAAATGAATATGAAAATTGGTAGAAAAAAGTTAACTTTATTTTTTAATAATTAACTATTATATATTAAAGTTGACACTGAATAATGTAAACCATCCAATACAATACTAGGATATATACCCAATAATATAGTGAATGCAACTAAAGATAATAATATTATAAATTCTCTTTTAACTAAATCAGGAATATTAACTTTAAAGAATTTAGAGAATGAACCCCCAAATACTATTCTGTTAAACATAAACATAGTATATGCTGCAGAAAATACTATAGAAGAGCTAGCTAAAGCACCCATAATAGGTAATCTTTCGAATGTACCATATAAAGACATAAATTCCCCTATAAAATTGAAAGTTAAAGGAGTACCTGCATTACCTAAACAAAGAATAAAAAATAATATAGAAAATAAAGGCATAACTTGTGCTATACCTCTATAGTAACTTACTAATCTAGTGTGAGATCTATCATATAAAATACCCCCTACACATATAAATAAACCTGATGATACAAAACCATGAGCTAGCCCTAATGAAATAGCACCTTCAATACCTTGTATTGAATTACTAAATATACCCATTAAATATATAGCTGCATGAGCAACTGAAGAATAAGCTATTAATTCTTTAACATCAATAGTTCTTAATGTACTTAAACTAGCATATATAACAGTAACCACTCCTATTAAATATATGATATAAGTATATTCTAAAGAAGCTTTAGGTAATATAGGTAATATTAATCTTATAATACCATAAAGAGCTAATTTTAATACAATAGCAGCAAGAATAATACTACCACCTAATGGTGATTCAACGTGAGCTTTTAAAAGTCATATATTTAAGAATATAGTAGGAGTTTTTACAGCAATAGCGATAAAAATACCATAAAATAAAAATAATTGTGTATAATAGTTAAAATTAGTTTTATATAAAGCGTCGAAATCAGTAGTACCCATTATAGAATATATTGTAACTATCGATAATAATAAAAACAAAGATCCTAACAATGTATATAAAAATAAATAAAAACTGGCCCTTACTTTATTACTAGATCCAAATAATCCAATTAATATAAATAATGGAGGTAAAATACTTTCAAAAAATACATAAAATAGTAAAATATCTAATACCATAAAAACGGCTAATAATAAGGTTTCTAATAATAATACAATGATTACATAAGATCTTATATTATCAGATATAGAAGTTCAATTAGCTAGTAATGCTACAGGCATAATTATAGTAGTTAACAATACAAAGTATATAGATAATCCATCTACTCCTAAGTAAAGATCAAAATAACTTATCTCATGATATTCTTGTACAAATTGAAATTGATTATTGCTAAAATCAAAAAAAATAAAAATTATAAAAGATATAATTAAGTTAATTATAGATGTAAATAAAGCTACGCTTTTTATTCATTTCACTGTAGAAACTGTTAATACATCATACATTCTTGTATATATAATAAATATACCAACTAAAGGTGTTAATAGTAAACTAGAAAGTAACATAAAATAATTTAAATAAATAAAATAACTACTCTTGATTTACTTTAAATCAAATTTTATCGGTTCTATAATAAAAATATTACATTACATATATCTATGTAATAAAAAAAGAATGTTATGGGATTACATAGCATTCATTAATAATTTAAAAATGTTTACGCTTTGGCACTATGACGAAAATAGTTTTAATTTTTGTCACCTCATTAGCACTTCGGACTAGCACCTTACACCTGTCGCAAAGCGGGTCGTCATAGATGTGGGAGGCGAGAAAATCAAATACTAAAAATAATACTCCTATTTTAATAACGTCTAATTTAAAAAAGAATAAAAAAAATGATCCTATTTTAATAAGTAATCAATTTAGCGCTAGCACCCCCGTGACGGACACTAAATTGAATTATTTCTTATTAGTTTAGCTCAAAAAAAAAGACCATATTTTCTGATTAGCTATTTTATTATATAATTTATAATAAATTAAAAAAATACCATCTTTTAAGTAATAAATTAAAAAAAAAATCTTTTTTACACTATGAGAAATAAATGAATTAAAATATTGAATACTAAAAATGACATAAGAATTTTAATTATAATTAACAAATTGTAAAATATACTAATTAAATAATTTTCTTATAGAAAGAAAATATAACCCAATATAATTTCAAATATATACTATTCACCTGATCTTTTACCTAATACAGAAGGTGTTTTGAAAATATCTAGCTCACGTTGTAAGTCCACCTTCTTTTTTATGAAATAGCTAATATTTTCTTTAGTTTGGGTTATTTGTTCTTCTACATCACGCATTTCATTATAATATTTTTCTTGAGAAAAGCCTAATTTTTGCCAATTATGAACAAGCTGATTTTTAAAATCCATAAGATTTTCCAAATCACTCTGTCAATGTGCAATATCTTTATTAATTTCTAGTATTTCCGTTGTTTTAGGATCCATAGAATATAAACAAATAGAATCTCAAATTATATTATAATGAAATTTTATTAAAAAGTAGCAAATTATAAGTAAAAATAATAATATTATTATATACATGAATATATATATAAAAAATGAAAAAAATTTAGAGGAATGTGTTTGAAACAAATCTCTGCTGTTATGTACCATATAAACTCAGCCATTTTAATACGAAAATACTGTAACAAGTAGTATAATATGTTTAAAGAATTCGCTTAATTTTAGTAAATTTATTCTATAATTTAATTTAAATTAATAAATATTACACTATATACACCTGCTTATATATATTTATATATAAATATAAATATATATTTACATGTGTTATTACTAATTATAATACATGTTTAAAATAATTTAATTTTATAAATAATATTTAACATATTATTATAATAGTAATGAATAACTAAACGCGTATAGGAGTTGAACCTATAAATCTGTGTCCGTAGCACAATACTATACCATTTAGTTAACGCGCTATTAAATTTGAATTTTTATTGCTATCTAGCATATAGGTGACAAGTGTAAATTTATCTATAGATATAATATTAGCAAAAAATCTACTTTTATTCATCCAAATTAGTCTTTATTACTATTATAAAAATCTATTATAAAACAATATTTCCCTCCTTTTTACAAATTTGGTTAAATTAAGAATCTATTCTATTAATTTATAATTAGTAATTTAAACTATTTTTCTATTTCAGCATTAATTAAATATAATATTTTATTCATAGATTAATTAGAAGTATTCATAGTTAATAAACCATATTAATGGTTATATTTTTCTCACGAAGCGCCTCGGCACTTAGAACTTATATGATGGCAAAGCATATAATAATTTAATTAAAAGATTATATTTAAATTATAAGTTTATATTTAAATTATTATTTTCATGATTATCTACTAATTTACTAATCTACTCTTTTTTAATAAATTTTGTTTTACCGTGATAACAATAGTTCCTACCATTGCCAATAATAATATAATAGATGTTATAAGTAATCATATACTATAACTAGTATACATAATGTTCCCTATACTAGAAATATGAGAAGTTTCTAATAAACTTCCATCTCATTGTTTAGATGTTACATATGTTAATTCATCATTAATATTTTTATAAGAAAATACATTTTCTTCAACATATTTTCATAAATTATTAATAAATTTAAATCACGTAACATCTTGTGGTAATGTCGGATATATAGCATAATTAAAAATTATACCAATCATAATTGCTAAAGGTATACTATTACTAGTGTAACTTAATAATTCAGATACTCTCACATTTATTAACATTAATATAAATAAAAATAGTATAGATACTGCTCCTACATATACTAATATATAAGATAATCCTATAAAATTAAGTCCTAACATTAATAAATAGCAAGATAGTCCTAAAAATAATCCAATTAAAAATAATACAGAAACAATAGGATTTTTGCTTATTATAACTAATATACTAGCTAATATAGACATAACGGCAATTATATTTAAGATATTATCTCAAAATCCATTAGTGAAGTTCTCAGTTAAAATATATAAATACATTGTTTTAAATAAAATACTTTCTCAAATACCGTTTTCCATTTCAATGACTAATAAAATTTTAAATCAAAATAGTCTTTTTTGTGGATAAAAATTGAGTTTATAAAAAATGAACAATTTGTTTTTGTCACTTAGTGCTCTCACTATAGTGGTCGGCGATATTTATCACGACCCGCTTTGTGATAATTGCTGGGTGAGCGCCCTCTATAGTGGTCGGCAATATTCATCGCCAATATGTGGGTGCGACCGTGCATAAATTAGCTCTTCATTTCTTTTTAACTAAACTTAAGAAAAGTTATAAATAAAATGGAGATATGTATAACTAGAATGAAATAAGATATTATATTGTAATATGTGTACAAGAATCCAACTTGTAATTTTTATATAACTTCTATGTAAATTAATTACATTTATCAATTTATATAAATACTATAATAATTTAGTTAACACAATTTAGTTATAGTTTAGAGTTCTTTCCCTTGCACCGACCACTATAAAAAGTGGTCGGTTAGTGATTACGTTACAAAAAACTCATTATATAACTTATAGGAAGAGAAGGAATTGAACCTTCGATAGCTTTTGCTATTGAGTTTACAGCTCAACCCGTCATACCAACAAACGGAACCTTCCTTTAAAAAAATGAATTTAAATTTCAATTTAATATTTATTATTAATTTAATTGATTCCTTCAAGACTCGAACTTGAATAACATCCTTATCAAGAACGCACTTTACCAGTTAAGTTAAAGAACCTTTATTAAATAATAACTAATTATAATAAAACTTTTAGTCGCCAAAGCGCTAAAAAATTATTTAGCACCGACCACGACTCATTACGTGCCGGTGAGTGACAAAGGTTAGATGATTAACTATAATTATTATCGTTTTGCATAACTTCATATTTATAACCAAAAAGTTAAATATAAACACAAAATATAAAAATTCAAGAGCATTCAGACTTGAACTGAAAATTTGAAGTTTGAAGCTTCCTATTTTACCAATTAAACTATACTCTTCATAAAATATAAATATATATAATTAAAACTATAAATAAATTCATACTTACAGTACGATTTATAATCTCTAATTTACAATAAATTAGAATCATAAATTACAATTTCTTTTCAGTGTTTCATAGAATGCTCGCACTCGTATTCACACTCACATCTGTACTCTATTCTCACTAGTACCTCGCACTAGCACCTCGTACCTGTCGCAAAGCGGGTCGTGATAAATATCGCTGACCACTATTGTGAGAGTGCTAAGTTATGGGAATAATAGCTTACTAATAAGAAATGGAACTTAAAACGCCAAATGTTCTTTAACAACGGAAAAGAGATGAATCGAACATCCAGGTGCAGAAACACAATATTTAGCAAATATCTCGCCCTACCAATGACAACTTTTCCTTAATAATCGAGCTAAGTCGGCTTCGATCCGACATGTACTTCCTCGACAAGGAAGTCCTTTACCAATTAAGTTATTAACTCTATACGGTCAACCGAATTCGAATCGGTACACTTCGTTTGGAAGACGAACGGTCTACCATTAACCTACAACCGTTTAAAATAATTAATTACTTAATTTTTTAACTATATTTTATAGCTAAAATCATAAATGCAACTAGATTATTAAATTTAATATCTTTTTATTTATAAGAATAAGCAAGTTCTTATAAAAGTTAAATTAACTATATATTATTTTATAAAAGCCCTTAAGATGAATCGAACATCTATCCAAATATTAACAGTATTTCGCTTTACCATTAAGCTATAAAGGCTTTACAATAAATATATATAACCAATGTAAATTAATATTAAGGAATAGGTGATTTGAACACCTAACCTACCGTGTGTAAAACGGTTGCTCTACCAATTAAGCTAATTCCTTTATATTCATTCCACTTTATTATCACACCTGTCATTGACCGGTACGTAGTGGGTCGTGGTCGGTGTTGGATTTTATTAATAAATAAAAAGAACGTTTTAAAGAACTAATATAAATATATTTAGGTTTTTATTTTATGTTATTAAGATAATTTAAACCTTTAAGTTAAAAGTATAAAATTTAAACTTTTGTTTCCCCTGCACCTAGTACGACCACTCACCCTAGGTGCTTGTGAAAAGTGACAACGGACAAAAAATATGAAATAAATTTACCACTTATTATAGATATAAATATAAAATAATAAATTATAATTAAATATAAATAATTTTATTCTATAGTATTTCTATTATAATTTATAGTTTTTATAAATAGTTTAAAATCATTTTTTTTAATTAAAAATAATTATTATAAGAAGGAGAGTAAGAATTAGTAGCTAAATCCATTAAACTATTTTCTAATAAAGTTAATGAAGGAACTATAACTATAAAATAAGCAAAATAAATAACTGTACTTATTTGTCCAAATTCTATAAATGGAGATTCAACGTGTTTAGCACCCAATTGTCCTAATATTAGGAAGTTGGCTACAAAAATGAAGAAAGCGATTTTACTTAGAGGTCTGAATTGTATTCCAGCATTTCTACTAAAATCAGTAAAAGGTAATGTTAATAAAATTAACATAGAACCAAACATAGCTATAACACCTAATAATTTATTAGGTATAGATCTTAGTATAGCATAGAATGGTAAAAGATATCATTCAGGCACAATTGCAGGTGGTGTTTGCATAGGATTAGCCATAACATAATTTTCACTATCACCTAATACATTAGGCATAAAGAAAACAAAGATAGATAAAACTAATATGAAAATAAATACAGTAATTAAATCTTTAAATACAAAATAAGGAGCAAAAGGTAATCTATCATAATTACCTGAAACACCTAAAGGATTACTTGATCCTGCAACATCATGCATTGCTATTAAATGCATTACTACTAAAGCTGCTAGTACAAATGGTAATACAAAATGTAAAGCAAAGAATCTATTTAAAGTTGCATTATTCACAGAGAAACCTCCTCAAATAACAAATTAATTATGATAAGAAATTTAAATCTTATCTTCACTATTTCACAATAGTGTTTAGACTATGTCTTCAACCAATATTGGTTGTGGGGTTATCGTGTCAAGCTTATTGTTGGTATAACTCACTTGTTAGTCGTTGAACGTTCTTAATTCATTTTATTAATCATAATAAAAATACCGAATTAAACTTCGCTGCAAATATTCTTAATTACGGAGGGAATAAGTTAAGATGTCCTTGCAATTTTCCCCATTTGCCTCTAAAACATTACTGTTTTAAGGAGCCTATCTTTTACAGAAATTTCAAAATAATATAACCATTATAATGGAGGAAAATTAAGATTTTTATAACGAGAACTGTTTTTCAAGTCATTTAATCATTTAAAATATTGAATATTTTTTAATCCAATTAAAGGATGTAAACCTGAAAAAGAAAAGAAGTTAATAACTGTCTGTACATCGGATTTAGAACTAACACTAAATTGATTATATAAATTATTTTCATTATCTATCTTTCGATTTGTATTAAAAACTAATTTAAAAGCTTCAAATAATAACTCATGTGTTCTTTGTTTCAATTGAAAACATCCATCATTATTTTTCTTTATAAAAAATGAACCTTCAGAATTTGTAAATCCAACAATTCAATTCTTAAAGAAAGGTAAACTTGTATATCCTAAAGCTGTTTCAGGTAGTTTAAATAACATAGGAATTTCTTTAATTGGAAGTTTATCATACATTTTTATATCTTCTTTCATAATTAACACAGCAAGATTAAACTGATCTATTCTAGTATTAGTTAAGAAGAAAATCTTATGATGTAAAAACAATGGGAAAAGAACTTCCTGTAAATCAGTTTTATTAATTATTAATTTACAACTTGGACTTTTATGATCCTTATTAATTGTGATCTTACCTAATTTTAATACAGATTGAATATACTCTAAAGAAGATAAATCTTCTAAATGTACTGAAATAACAAGTTTAATAACTATAAATCCTTTTGTACTTCTAGTTATTTGAATATAACCATCTCCATCTATTAATCCAACTAAAAATTGAATAAAAGTTGAAGGTATAGAAATATATTCTTCTTTATTTAATCTTCTATCTTTATTTCCTTTTTTTAATGCGTGTATACTAACATTTCCTATAGTAGGAAGTATACTAGCAGTATATAATATGGTTGAAATATCTTCTGTAATGTTTTTTGACTCAACAAGATCTTGTCCAATTCAAGGTATTGCACTTAAAAGATTAGTAATAACAGTTGCACCTCATAAAGACATTTGACCATATGGTAAAACATACAAATTCATTTTTTATAGTTAAGTAAAAAATAAGAATAGCTTTGAATTCACATATTCTTTTAATCATTTCATGATTAAGAATCCCGACTGTGCATTAAGCAGCATTACAGCTACCCACTAGTGACCCAGTCTGTCGCAATTATCTATATAACTGACGATCTCTAACACTAAGGTTCTTTGATCGTTTTCACTAATGTCGCCAAAGAAATAAAATTTTTCTTCAATAACTCTGTCGAGTTATTCCGTTTTGTTTACAAGATAACATAAATCTTGCTTTTATCAAAGATAAAACTATTTTTTTATAGAAATTGCATAGAAACTAATACTAACGGGACTATAAGATACATTATTTTTTAACATTTTCGTCTTTTAATTTAATTATAAACCGTCTTTTTAATATTTTTTTTGGAGTTTTTAAAGTTCTTTGTATAGTACTAATACTACTATTAGTAGCTTTAGTTACTTCAATTATACTAGAATACTCTCCAAAAACTGTATAATCTAAATTATATACTATTAAAACTTTAGAGTTTTTCTTCATATTTAATAATATTTCCTCGGAATAAATATGCTTTTTTCTGTTTAAAGCACTTACTTTCATCTTTTCTATTGTTTCTGGAGAAAACTCTTTACCTTTATTCAAATTACGAATATTATCAGCACGTTTCAAACGAGATTCTAAACTAATACTAGATTTCATTTTTATACGAGATATTTCAGTATGTTTATAACCGAAATTTGATCCGGCTTCTGTTAATATATTGTAATTAGGTAGTAAAGATTTTAAATAAAAATCTTCAAGATCTAGTAATTTTTTATTATTTTCTTTATTTACTATTTCAGGAAATAATTCTAGTATTACAAATACAAAATTATTTAATTTATACTTTTTTACTACATTCTTAACTATTTTACTTCCAACTAAATAAATTAAATGTCTAGAAAATCTTGAATAAAGTTTATTCGTAGAAGCAGATCCAATATAATAATCACCAGTAACTTTATTGAATATAAGATAAATACCACTTAAATTTTTAGTATCATTATTTATTATTTTTCTTGTTTCATCTAAATGTAAATCATTATATATATATGTAGGATTTAACTTATATTCTTCCAAGAAAGTCTTTAGTAGATTATTATTTGATGTTACTACCATCGTAGCGCTTAAAGTAATTTGATTGTCTATATTAATACTGTTTATAATTTCTATAAAAAATGGTAATATATTAAAAAAGAATGTATCTCATTTTGGGCTATGTCAATAACCCAAGAAACCTGTAGCCATCATAGCTATAAGAATTATAACTCCTATAGTAAATGCTAATGTTCTAGGTGCTTTATATGAACCATAATATAAATTTCTTCCTATGTGTAAATAAACTAAAAAGAAGAAAGCTGATGCAGTATTTGAATGTAAGTAACGAATTAATCATCCATTATTTACATCTCTCATAATATGTTCGATTGAATTGAAAGCTTCAACTACACTAGGGTTATAGTGCATTGCTAATGTTACACCTGTAACTATTTGAATTACTAAACATAATCCAAGTAATGAACCAAAGTTTCAAAGATAACTTATATTAGAAGGTTGTGGTGAATCTATTACATATGAATTAACTATTTTTAATAAAGGATGACGTTTTAAAATTCTCATTATTTTTAAGTTTAAATGTTTTAATTTAAGTCTAATTATTATATAAATATATTATTTAAGTTTTTTTTTATAGCTTTTGCTATAAGTAATTAGGTTTTTTCATAATTATGTATATAAAATATTTATTTGTTTTATTATGATACAAAATTTGAAAATGAATATTTTTATTTTTATTATCAAAAAAATATATATATATATATATATTTCTATTTCTATTTATACGTATTTTAATATATTAATACATAATATAAAATATAAGCTAAATAATGTATAGAGTTCATTGAAATACATAATTATAAAATGTAAAAAATAATTTAGTGTATGTAAATATCAGGGACAAAAAACGAATATTCTTTTTTTTACAGAAAATGGATAGAATAAATTTAATTAGATTTTTCTAAAATAACAACGGAATATTTATTTAAATTCAATTTAGTAGTCTGTCTACTATCTATTTTTAAGGCCTTTTTACCAAATTCAAAGACAAAACCTATAGTTAAAAGAATAAAAAATATAATCATTATTATCAAACCATAAATTTCATTTGTATAATGACTTACTGAATAAGGATACATTAATAATATTTCTAAATCAAATAATAAAAATAATAAAGCAAATATAAAGAATGAAATACTAAATTGTTGTCTGTTTTGACCTAAGAATGAATGAAATCCACATTCAAAAGTACTTTTTTTTTCATCATAAGGATTATGAGGAGCAAGTATTAGATTAACAGCTAATAGTATTATAGATAATATAGGTACAAAAATAATAAAAAAAGTTAAACTTGTCATTAAATATTAAACAAAATTATAGAAAGTATACTAGATGTATTTATAATTTGAGCTGGGTCAAACATAAACCCTATAATAATTAAAGTTAAAATAGATGTTATTAATGTTAAAGAACTAGATAATACTATATTTTCTAAACCAAAATTTACTTTATTTTTATTAATTTCATTTGTATTCATATTAGGTATAATATTAGATACATTTAATGTAGATAATTTATCTAATTTTTCTTTTATACCCTCAGATTCATTATATAAAATACTTGATAAATTAACATCGTTTGATGATGTTAAAACTTTTTGTATATCTTTTGAATTATATATATAACCTGATAAATTTAATTGATTTAATTCTACATTAATATTTTCTTCTGGCTTATCAAAGAAAATCTGTTTTACTACCACTAAATAATAAACAGCACTAATAACGCTAGTTAAAATAGCAACTAATGACATGAATATATAACCATTATCAATAGCAGCAGTTAAAACCATCTGTTTAGCAAAAAAACCTATTAAAGGAGGGACTCCTACAAATGAAAATAAAGTAATTGTTAAACTTATAGCTAATATTGGTTTTATGTAAAAATAACCTTTTAATTGACTAATAAGTTGTATAGGTGAATTATTTTTATCTTGTAAATTTTCATCTTTTTTCTTTAGATAGAAATAAAAAGTATAACCTATACTAATTAATAATATAAAACTATTTAGATTAGCTATAGAATATTGCATTACATAGAATATAAAAGATTGTATTGATTCTATACTATTAATACTTAATGCCAATAATATAAAACCTAAATGAGATATCGTACTGTAAGCGAATAGTCTTTTTATTCTAAACTGTGATAATCCTACTACAGTCCCAATTATTAATGATAATAATGAACTTAATAATAAACTGTATGTTCACGAGAAATTAGATAAATAAACAGATTTACTTGTATAATATACAAGTTCTATAAAAAAGATAAAAATAGATACTTTCGCTACTATAGCTACAAATGTTGTAACGATAGTAGGTATTGCATCATATACATCAGGACTTCAATTATGGAATGGAGCAGCTGAAATTTTGAAAAGGAATCCTACTGACATAATTAATAAAGAAAAATGTATATAATGTGGTTTATATCAATAAGCTAAACTCAATCAACCTGATGATAAATCAGTATATTCTGATATATTGTATATTACGTATAAACTTTCTAATCTCGTAGTACCTGAGTTTGCATATAATAAACTGGTAGCTAATAATATAAAAGAAGAAGATAAACCTCCTAATAAAAAGTAAGTTAAACCACCTGAAGTAGCTAATTCCGAATTTCTATATATTGTACACAATAAATATAATCCATAACTTTGTAATTCTATAGATAAAAATATAGATACTATATCACTAGTAGACATTAAAAACAAACCACCAGATATTATAAATAAAATAATTAAAGGATATTCTATAATTTTATATTGTTCTGCTTTGTTATTTAAAATTTTGGATTTATAATAAATAAATTTATAGAAGAAAAGTTTGGTAAAACTTGAATAATCTTTTACTCACACTTTTCTAGGGTAAAATCCAGTTAATGTTAATATTATTGAAGTTAATAATAATACAAAAAAATGAAAAACATCTGTAATAGAAGACACATGAAATAAACCACCAAACAAAGCTATACCTTTGTCAATGTGAGATATGTACATAGAATTATATAATATATAAGAAGTAAATACTAATATTATTAAAGTAACTCTATTATATGATGTTGACTTGTCTCGTCTTAATGTGACGGCATTAGATAATAATAATAAAATTAAAGAATATAGTAGCATATTTATTAGACTTGAAATTAGGTATTTTTATAATAATATTTTAATAACAATTAAATTACAATTACAATTAATAATAGTCTCATTATTATAAGTTTCATTATAAACCTCATTCTAATAGTTTTTGAAGTCTCATTATTATAATAAATAGACATAAAAATAAAAAGGATTAAACTTTATTTTTTATAAATTATACTTTTAATATTTATCTATTTTATTGTGTACTAACTGTTGCTTTTAATTATTTTATAATCTGTTTTATTATGTACTAACTGTTATTTTTAATTAAAAAAAAAATCTATTTTATTTAGTAATAACTGTTACTTTTAATTCCCTCTTTTTTTTTTAATATAAACTTATCGAGATAATGGTCAAATTTTGTCGTCGTTATTTTCTATCAGTCACTAAGATAAGGGTGTTGGTATTCTATGAAACTGAAAATAAATTGTAATTTAGTGATAATAATTGTACGATGTTAATTTAGTAACATAGGAAAATCTGAAGCTTTTTAAATAGAAAAAAAATTTTTTTTATAGATCAAAATCTAGGTTTCTAGCAGAAAATAAAAATTATATAACTTTTTATTATTTTTATAATAACAATATAGTATAGTATGATTATGAGCTGCATAACCTCTATTAAGCCTTTTTTTAGACTAATGTGCATAAACAGAAACCAGGTTAATTTTATCCTAAAAAACTTTCAGTTTTTATTATCTAAACCATTAATAAATTATTAAGTTGGCTTATTAATATCCTTATCTTTTTTATTAACGAAATATCTACGTTACCTAAGTCTTAGCGAAAAATAGGACTAAAGTCTGCATTTATCACGAGCCGCTTTGCGACAAGTGCTGAGGCGCTTCGCAAGACAAATGAATTTGTCGACAATACGTTAAGTTCTATTTTATATAAAAAAAAGTATTAAATTAATACTACAAACAATTTATAATTTATATTACATTTCTTGTATATAATATTTATTTTTTTATTATTTTGTAATATATATAACATCAATCTTTAAATTACACTTTACCTTGCACATAGGTGACAATTGATCATCATTAAAGTGTTAGGTATGATAATGTAAAAAGATATGTTTATGATTAATCTAATATAATCTAAGATAATTTTATATCTTATTACTTCGACCACAATAAATTAAATAATAATTTACAAGCACCTAGGGTGAATAGTAAATTTAAATAAGGATACATTAAACTATAAACATTTTGATTATTAGATTTTTTTTTCTAAAATGTTATATTCACAAACTCTTTTTTCTGTTTTAGAAGTATTATTAATTACTGTTCCTGTTTTATTAACCGTTGCTTATGTTACTATAGCAGAAAGAAAAACAATGGCGAGTATGCAAAGAAGACTGGGTCCTAATATAGTAGGATATTGAGGATTATTACAAGCATTTGCAGATGCTCTTAAATTATTACTAAAAGAATATGTAGCTCCTACACAAGCTAATTTAGTTTTATTTTTTCTTGGTCCTATAATAACTTTAATCTTTTCATTATTAGGTTTTGCCGTAGTACCTTATGGTCCTGGTTTAGCTATATCAGATTTTAATTTAGGAATACTTTATATGTTAGCTGTATCTTCATTATCTACATATGGTATATTATTAGCAGGTTGATCTGCTAATTCTAAATATGCTTTTTTAGGATCTTTGAGAAGTACAGCTCAATTAATAAGTTATGAGTTAATTTTAAGTTCTGCCATATTATTGGTTATTCTGTTAACAGGTAGTCTAAATTTAACTGTTAATATAGAAGCACAAAGAGCTATTTGATTTGCTATACCTTTATTTCCTATATTTATCATTTTTTTTATAGGATCGGTTGCAGAAACTAATAGAGCACCGTTTGATTTAGCTGAAGCTGAATCAGAGTTGGTTAGTGGATTTATGACAGAACATGCTGCTGTTATATTTGTTTTCTTTTTCTTAGCTGAATATGCAAGTATAGTATTAATTTGTATATTAAATAGTATATTATTTCTTGGTGGTTATATATTTAATTTTATACCTATGTTAAATATAATAATTGAACTCTTTGATTTAGATTACTCTAATATTATTAGTTACGAAACTTATTTTTCTAATCCTTTAGTAGAAGGGTTATTATATGGTTTAACTTTAGGTATTAAATCTTGTATAATGATATTTACATTTATATGAGTGAGAGCCTCATTTCCAAGAATAAGATTTGATCAATTAATGTCATTCTGTTGAACAGTATTATTACCTATAGTGATAGCCTTTATAATATTAGTTCCTTGTATTTTATATAGTTTTGAAATTATCCCAAGTAATTTAGCTTTACTTTAAGTACCTTTCGTACTAAATAAAGACTTAATAAGTAAAAAAAGAGTTAAAACTGATAATAATAAAGTTTCTATATACTTTCATAGTAGTTATAGCAACTTACAAGATAACTCCACTCTTATTACTGTAAAAAAAGATTTAGAAAACGTAGCTGGTATTTATGCAATTATCACTTATCACTTATCACTTATCACTTGTCATTTATCACTTATCGTGATCCACTTTGCGACAGGCGCAAGGTGCAAGGTGCAATGTGTAAGGTGCTAGCGCGAAGTGCAGGGTGTGTGTTAACGCTATCTAACACCTTGATGATGATGAGTGATAGGTGTTGACGCTAAAAAGATTATATATTTTTTATTTATTAAGGCGTAAAATGTATTTACATTAGTAATAACTGTATAATATACTGATTACATTAAAATGCCATTATAAAAAGATTATGAATAATCTAAATTTTATTTTTTTTAGAGAATTGGCTGAGTGGTTTAAAGCGGTAAGCTTGAGACTTACTTGGTTCAAAAGACCACATCCGTTCAAATCGGATATTCTCTGTTTATATTTTAATCCCATTTTATTATGGTTATATAATTATAAATTTGGTTATACTATATATCTATCTATATATAAATTATACTTTATAAATAGTTATAATGTATACTTAATTATGCTATATAAATAGTTATAATGTATACTTAATTATGCTATATATTATGAATATAATTATACGGGTTAGAGCCAGGTTGGTTAGGCGTCTCATTTGGGTTGAGGAATAGTTATGTTCGAATCATAATAACCCGAAAAATTATGAAGATATTAAATATATTATTTCATTATTTCAAAAACGAATAATGGTCAGTATATAAAGAAATTATTACGGAAAAATAGCTATATATTAAAGAGGTAGAAAAATTTGTATGTGATCAACTCTTGAATAAATTCAATATATAAACGAAGCTAATTGAAATATCTTATTAACTTCAGGAAAAAAAATCAAACGAGATACTATAATTAGTGTGAGCGAAAATAGTAATAAATCTATGATTAATAATAATGAAAATAGTAAGGACATATCTAGAATGCTGTAGAGTAATCATAGCATTAAAATCGTGAAATCTTTGTAAGTCTTTCCTGCGGGGAGCCTAAGAGAAGCGTCTCTGGTAATTAAGTAAAATGGATTCTCAATCTGTTTGAATATAGGGGAACCTTCCTCTAAGTCTAAATATAATATATAAGCGATAGAATATGGTACCGTGAGGGAAATTATAAAAATAGTAATTTTATAAGCAGCTCAAGTAAAATGTTAATATAAAAACAAGAGCGTACCTTTTGCATAATGGGTCAGCAAGTTAATGTTAGATGCGAGCAGTAATGCCTAGATAAACCAATTATGAAATAATGAATTAGTATCTAATATTAGACCCGAAACCTAGTGATCTTACCATGGTCAGGATTATAAAAGTCCGAACGGGTTATCGTTGTAAAGATATCCGAAGAACTGTGGTAAGCTAGTGAAAGACAAAACTGACTAGGATAGCTGGTTTTCCGCGAAACCTATATAAGTAGGTAATTCAAATAACATATTAGTAGGTACAGAAATGTGATCTCAGACAAAAAAGAATTTTTCTTTTTTGTATACATTGGGGAATCGTGAAGATTTTATCAGTGAGTTTTTTTTCTCGGAAGGGCTATAATGTATATTGAATAATCGGACATAGTACGATAAGGTTGTATGTCTAAAGGGAAACAGCCCAGAACAAGAGTTTAAGGTTCCAAAATTATTGTTAAGTGAAATAAAGGAAGTTTTTTTCTTATACAGCCAGGAAATAGGCTTAGAAGCGGCCATTTTTTGAAGACCTCGTAACAGAGCACTGGCTTATTTCAACAAATATATTGTTGACAGTTAAAAGCGTCGAAAATATAACGGATCTAAACAATATACCGAAACCTTGTCTATGATTTTATTATTGGTAATATTATATTTTAATTAACAATCTGTTAATAATAAATGTATAATATATATAATCATAGGGTAGCGGAACGTTGGGTAATCATTAGATATAGTCCTTTTTAAGGATAAATAAAAATAGAAACCCCAAGTGATAATGCTGGCATGAGTAACGAAAAAGGGAATTAGTCCCTCGCCTTAAGCTTATGGAATTAGAATACATCGTACTAAATACGGTCTCTAAGTTTATAACCTAAAGGTTAAAATGATGAGAGTTATATACTTAACCATTACTAAATTTATTTAAATATTAATTATGTAATTTTAGAGTAGAATGTGTGCTGGAAAAGAAGTATACTATAAATTTCAAATTATTTTACTTAATTGCAGAAAATGTACTTAGGTAAAAGAATTTTTATATTTATAGCACAAAAACCGTACCTAAATACTACCACAAGTAAGCAAGTAGAGAATACGAAGGCGTTTGAGCTAACAATCATTAAGGAACTCGGCAAATTGACTCCGTAACTTCGGGATAAGGTGGGCCATTTTTCCTGTTTAATATCAGGTAAAAAAGAGGAAGCATAGAATGGTGTTGTACGACTGTTTAATTAAAACAAAGCACTTTGCATAAGATGATAAATCAAAGTATTGAGTGTGATGTCTGCCCAATGTCGGCTGGTTAACGGATTTTTTTAACTGACTAATATAAGTTAAATTTGGAAGGATACCCCGATCAATGGCGGCCTTAGCTATAAGGGTCCTAAGGTAGCGGAATACCCTGGCCGTTAAATGCGGTCTTGCATGAATGATGTAACGATACAACAGCTGTCTCAATGATTGGCTCAGTGAAATTGGAATAGCAGTGCAGATACTGTTTACCTCTAGATAGACGAGAAGACCCTATGCAGCTTTACTGTTACTAGTTATTAGATATGATATAACGGGTTGTAGTGTATAAGGTAGTTGATGAAATATAATTGAAACACCTTTACTCAGTTTATCATATCGATAGAATAGTGGAAATAAATGAAACGATAGATGAATAAACTGAAATAGATGAAGCGTGTAGGAGTAATTAATTAAACCGGGTCTATATGTATTATTTCGGTAGAAGACAGTTGCTAGTAGATAGTTTATGCGGGGCACAGATCCCATAAAAAGTACCTGGGTGTATCCAAAATTAATATTGTAAAATTGCATTTTTATTTGCAATAATTTTATAAAAGTAAAAAACTTTATTTAAGTAATTTACTTTTATATTTTTACTTAGTTCGTTATTTTTTATAAATTAATTCAACTATTGTTCTATTAAGTTAGAATTTAAAATTTTTTTTAAGTAAGATTTTATCTATATGGAAAATAGATGTAAATAAAACGTTAATTATAATGTTTTAAATTATTATATAAATAAAATTTGTATGGTGATTTTTATTTTTACTTGAAAAGTTTAATGGCTTAATCTTGCTTTACTGTTTGACTTACACGTCTTTCAGTCGCGTAAGCGGGGCATATGATCACAAGATGCAGAAAGGAAAGGTCTTGGATTTTTGAAAAAGCTACGCTAGGGATAACAGGCTAATTGCGCCAGAGAGTACAAATTGAGTGCGCAGTTTGGCACCTCGATGTCGGCTTAACTCATCCACATGAATGTAGGAATCATGAAGGGTTTGACTGTTCGTCAATTAAAGAGTTACACGAGCTGGGTTAAATACGTCGTGAGACAGTATGGTTTCTATCTTCTAGAGGAATGTAGAGTAAAATAAAAATAGCCCCTTCGTACGAAAGGAGTTGGGTATATTAACCTATGGTTTACCTGTTGTTTATGTGATTAATATTAATTATTTATGGTTTCGATCCTAAATAAAGTTAGTTAAAAAGAATTTTTTCTTTTTTAATCAATAAACTATATTAAATAGGTGAGATAGCTAATTTATATTATTACTTATACTCACGTAACTGTTTATAGCATAGGCATAACAGGAAAGCTATGTTAATTAAAGATAAGTACTGAATGCATCTAGGTACGAAACTTATTTTAAGATACTCTTTAATATACGTAGTATAATACTACAAAAATAATGTATATATTTTAGGTAAAAATCTAAAATTTTAAATTTTAATAGGCTTTAACTTTAATAACTTTGATGTTTTTAGGTATAAAGTACTAATTTTATTAAAAACTAAATAATGATAATATCACATAAAATTTTATTAAATCTTTTGATTATTTACTATTGTTAATAAATATACCGAATAAAATGAATAAAAATTTGTTCATTTGAAGATAATGAGTCTTTTGGACCACGGTTTATAAATATTATATTTATATGCTTTTCCCAGTAATAAAATATTTTACTTATAAAATTAAAAAATGATAATGGAGTCCCTAGCACCTATCACGACCCGCTCTGCGACAAGTGCTGGGGCGCTTTGCGAGACACTAATTTTTAAATGTAATTTTCACTTTGATGATGAAAGATAAAATAACAGTCTAATGTGACTTATGAATATACTTCTTAATTGTGACGCTCCTAAAGCTTGAGGTTTATATTTTCAAGATAGTGCTAGCCCTCAAATGGAGGCTTTGGTAGAATTACATAATAATATTATGTTCTATTTAACTATAATATTATTTGGTGTAGGATGAATTATATTAACTATAATGAGAAATTATGTTAGCAATAAATCACCAATTAGTAATAAATATTTAACTCATGGTACATTAATTGAATTAATTTGAACTATTTCTCCTGCTATAATTCTTATCTTAATAGCTTTCCCATCTTTTAAATTATTATATTTAATGGATGAAGTAACAGATCCAAATTTAACTTTATTAGCAGAAGGTCACCAATGATATTGAAGTTACCAATACCCAGAATTTACAAACGCTGATGATGAATTTGTAGAATTTGATTCTTATATAGTTCCTGAAAGTGATTTAGAAGAAGGAGCATTGAGAATGTTAGAAGTCGATAATAGAGTATTATTACCTGAAATAACTCACGTAAGATTTATTGTAAGTGCTGCAGATGTAATTCATTCATTTGCGTGTCCAGCTCTAGCCATAAAATGTGATGCATATCCTGGAAGATTAAACCAATTTTCTGTTCTTGCTAACAGATTAGGTACATTCTATGGACAATGTTCAGAATTATGTGGTATTTTACATAGTTCAATGCCTATTGTTATACAATCTGTATCATTAGAAAAGTATTTAACTTGATTAAAAGAGCAATAATAAAAATTTAATTTAATAATATATATTATATCCAAATTTTATCACATTATTGAAAAAAAAAAGGGTTAAATATAGTTAATTCTTTTTTTAATCTTAAAAAATTCAGTGTTACTATTAATAATAGCACTATAGATAAGTTACAGTGCCATTTATTTTAATAATACTATATAGATTATATGTTTATCAATAAATTTTTATTAATTGAGTTTGATGATGGCTCTGATTTAACGCTATCCAAATGCTTGACACATGCTAATCGAACGTTATCTTTTAAAGATAAAGTGGTGTACAGGTGAGTAAATGATAATTTAACTACCTTAAAGTAAGGAATAGATTCCTTATATAATGAAAGAATATTTTCGCTTTAAGATGTTTATTTATATCTCGGGTATGTAGTAGTTAAAGTAATGGTTTAACTAGCAAAAGCCCGTAGTCGAAACTGAGAGGTTGATCGACCACATTGGGTCTGAAAAAACCCCAATACGTGTAGTACAGCAGTGAGGAATATTGGTCAATAGCCTAACGGCTGAACCAGCAACTTGGAGGAATGTATAAAGACTTAGTCTTATAAAGTTCGAAATAGTAAATGATTATGACATTTATCTATTTTTAAGTCTTGACCAAATATCGTGCCAGCAGTCGCGGTAATACGATGGAGACAAGTGTTAGTCATCTTTATTAGGTATAAAGGGTACCTAGACGGTAAATAATAGCCCCGTGTATATTGAAAGGGTACTTTTTTACTAGAGTTATATAGGAGAGGTAAATATTAGAACTATAGGAGTAGTGATGAAATACTTTGATACTTATGGGACTGGAAAAGGCGAAAGCAAACCTCTATCTTTTTAAAAGTTAGTAAATTTTATTAACTAGATTATAATAACTGACGTTGAGGGACGAAGGCTTGGGTAACGAATAGGATTAGATACCCTAGTAGTCCAGGCAGACAATGATGAGTGTCATAGACTAGGTTAAATCTTAGTGTATAAATGAAAGTGTAAACACTCCACCTCAAGAGTAATGTGGCAACGCAGGAACTGAAATCATTAGACCGTTTCTGAGAACAGTAGTGAAGTATGTTGTTCAATTCGATAATCCGCGAAAAATCTTACCACAATTTGAATATTAGTAATATAATACTAATACAAGCGTTGCACGGCTGTCTTCAGTTGATGTCGTGAGACTATGGTTAGCTCCATTAAATTTACGTAAGCCCTTGCTTTATTTTTTAATAAAGCAGTTCACCGCTATATATGGTTTTGATAATAGGGACTAAGACAAGTCATCATGGCCTTAATATTGTGGGCTACAGACGTGCCACATATGCCTACACAAAAGGATGCGAAAATGCGAATATGAGCTAATCCTTAAAAGAGGAGAAAAAGTAGATTGTAGTCTGAAACTCGACTATATGAAAAAGGAATTACTAGTAATCGTGAATAATCACGTCACGGTGAATTTTATCTCAGATAGGTACTAACCACTCGTCAGGCGCTGAAAGAAGTATGTGCAATAAGTTTGGTTGTTATTAATATATACATTAAACAATTAAGTTTATATATTTTGATTAACAATTTTCGTATGCATGACTTTAATTAGTGTTAAGTCGAAATACGGTTCGTGTAGTGGAAGTTGCACGGGATTAATTAAAATTAACAATAAAAAAAAAGAAAAACCTATTTAGGAAAAATGAATTAAAAAAAAATATTCAAAATTCGGTTCGAATCCGAATAGAGGTTTAAATTATCAATAATGTTAAAACTTTTATTATAAAAGAGAGCTTAGCTTAATGGTAAAGCATATGCCTTTTAAGCATTATTATATGGGTTCGAATCCTATAGTTCTTAATTTTATTTTATTTTATTAGCAAATATTATTTAACTATTTACATAGTTAAAGTAATAAATATCATCTATTTTTATTGTCTTACTAATATATTATATATATATATTTATACCAATAAAGATTGTTATAGCCCGGTTAGCATAAAAGTAATGCAACCGTTTTGTAATCGGTAGAAGTAAGTGCGATACTTGCACTGGGTTTATTATGATGATATGGTTTAAAATAAACTTTCTTTAAAGTTATATTTTATAAAAAAAAAGAAATGTAATTTATAGACTATAGTTTTACTATAATAAATTATAAATCATTATAGTTAACTATAAATCATTATATTTATTTATAAATTACTATGTTTAATTATAAATCATTAAACTATATATCATTATAAATTATTAATATAAAAAAAGGCGGGTTGATGTAATGGTAACATAATTGGCTCATGTCCAATATATATGGGTTCAAGTCCTTTGTCCGCATTTAAAAGGTTATAGCTTAATTGGTAAAGCAAGCTGCTCATGATAGCTAAGATGAGTGTTCGATTCATTCTGGCCTTATTTATTTTGTCAATATTATTCTTTATTTTTATTCTTTTTTATTCTTATTATAATTTAATGAACTTTTGTAAATTATTTATTCTTTTTAATTTATACTAATAAATCCGAGTGCTGGAATTGGTAGACAGGACGATCTTAAGATTCGTTGATATTTAATCGTAAACGTTCAAGTCGTTTTTCGGATAATTTTTTTTATACTTTTTAATAGATAGAATGGAATTTAATATATTAACTATAAATTCATTTGTCTTACGAAGCGCCTCAGCACTTGTCGCAAAGCGGCTCGTGATAAATGCAGACTTTAGTCCTATTTTTCGCTAAGACTTAGGTAACGTAGATATTTCGTTTATAAAAAAAGATTATTTCAAGATTATAATAGTTTAAATTATAATTATTTAAAAGACCCTATGGTCTAGTGGTTAAGACATAACTTTTTCATTGTTCGAACCCGGGTTCGAATCCTGGTGGGGTTAAAATTAAAATATGAGTCTTTATCTCATTATTAAATTGTGATTTATAAAGCACAAAAAACAAAAACAATTTTTTAAACAAAAATTATAGTATAAACACCTAGCATTAGCACTTAAGTGACAAAAAGGAAAAAGGGGATATAGTTTAATTGGTAAAACTGCGATTTTGCATATCGTTAATTTAGGATCGAGTCCTGATATCTCCATTTAATACTATTTAATAAAGTTAATTGGTAACAAAATGTTAATTAACGTTTTACTAATAGTTTTTAATTCTAAAAAAGTGATTATATAAAAATGATTATAAATTTTTATACTAATTAGTTTGAATTTAATAATATTATTTAATATTTATTAATTACTTTATTAAGTTGCTAAATATTAAGTTATTTATTTTAGTAAAATTTATATATTTAATAAGCTCAAGAAGCTCAATTGGTAGAGCGGAACTCTGAAGATGTTTAGGTTATAAGTTCGAATCTTATCTTGAGCAAGTTTTATAATATTTTGTAAAATTATTTTAATATTACCATTATTTTTGTTAATAAACTTTTAAGGTATTAAAACTTTTTTTTTTATATTTAATAATGAAAAATGGGTATGCTGGAATTGGTAGTCAGGTCCCGCTTAGGACGGGATGGTATTAACCATACAAGTTCAAGTCTTGTTACCCATATTATTATATGTTGTAGACTAATCGGTAAGTCATAAATTTTTGGTATTTACTATTGAGTGTTCGAATCACTCCAACATAATATTTTAGTCTTTTGATTTTATTATCTTTAAAATTATAATATTATAAAGTATAAAATGGATAATACCTTATCATTTACAACTAATTTTTATATTGATATAGATTATAATTATTAAATAAATATAAATTTTATAAGATAAATAAAAAAATGTAAAGGTGGATATAGTTCAATAGGTAGAACAACTGTATGTGGAACAGTAAGTTCCCTGTTCGATTCAGGGTATCCTCCCTATGTAATTATATTCATTATAATTTCGTTATTTTAAACTATAATTATTCGATACCATACAATTTTATTATTTTAGCCCGAGTAGTTCAACAGGTTAGAACATTAATTTCATGCATTAAGAATGAGAATTCGACTTTCTCCTCTGGCTCGTAATAAAAAACTTAATAAACAACATAGTAAATAACTTACAATTCAAAAGGCCAATTAAACATTCAAAACCCAATTTAATTATAACCAATTTTCATAATTATTCTTCTAGTAGTATTATTATATATGAAGATGTATTGACAACTAAAAAAGAAATATTACAAGATAATAAACAAAAATGTGGTATTTATAAATGAGTAAATAAAATAAATGGTAAAAGTTATATTGGAAGTTCCGTCAATTTAAGTTTACGTTTATCAAATTATTTATCTATAAATTACTTAATTAAAAGAACATCTATATATAATAGTAAAATATAGAATGCTTTATTGTCTTATGGATATAATAACTTCCGTCTTGAGATATTAGAGTATTGTGATAGATCTAATATTATTAAAATAGAACAAGATTATATAAATAGGTTTAAACCTGAATATAACATATTAACTAAAGCAGCCTCTAGTTTAAATTTTAGACATTCTAAACAAACATTAGATATATTCAAATCTCGTAAGTTAAGTGCTGAAGCTTTATCTAATTTAAAAAAAGCAAAGATAGGTGCAACTTTATCTTCTTTAGCTAAAGCTAATCAGTTATTAGCTAAATCTCATGTTATTTCCATTAAAGATACTGAAACTAATGTTGTAAAAGAATATAGTTCTATTCGTTCTGCTGCTAGAGAATTACAAATAAATCATTCTACTTTATTAAATTATGTAGATAAAAATAAATTATATAAAGGTAAATATATAGTTGAAAGAAAATATTCTCCAAAATAATCTTCTGTAAAATAATATTCAATTGGTTAGAACATTAATTTCATGCATTAAGAATGAGAATTCAAATTTTTCTCCCGGCTATTAATTTATATATATATATAAAATACATTAAATAATATATATTAATATACATTATTAAAAATATAATTATACTATATACTATAAATATTTTATAATTGTACTATTTATATTTAGTATAGATATTCTAATAATATCTATAGTGTATAATTATTATATACTAACTATACTAAGTACACTAGTTATATAGTAGTTATATTTTAAAATTAACAAGAATGTTAAAAAAAAAATAGGATATTATATTCTTATTAGCTTAATGGTAGAGCAAGATACTTCTAATATCTGGATCCAAGTTCGATTCCTGGATAAGAATATTTTTAGGGATATGTTGCAGGAGGTTCTGCAATTTGATTGCAGATCAAATAACTTGGGGTTCAATTCCTCCATATCTCTTTTTTCTTTTGAGCGCCATCTTTTGTAACTACACTTTAGTGATTGGTGATAATTGACGGTGATAAAAAAAAAAGATTTTTTTTTCAATAATTTTTTATTTTAGTTACTAAAATTTAGCAATTAAGAATAAAGTATTAAATTATTAAGTTTTTGAAAAAAAAAATAATTTAAAGTAATGATTAATTTAAATAAAATTAAAATTAAAAACAGTAATTACATGAACGCTTTATATTTAGATGAAAAATCTTCATTTAAATCGAATGATTTAGCTCCAACTAAACATTATCCACCTACAAATAAAGAGTGATTTAATAGTATATATTCATATAATAAAAATTATATTAAATCTTTGCCTATTACAGATAAAATAGTAAATAATTTACTTAAAAGTTATTTTCATTTAACTTCTTCTCTTGAAAAATCTAAACTGAAATCTAAAAATATGCGTATTAGAAATAAACGGTTATCAGCTAATAGAATTTATTTAAGTAGAGCAGAAATGAAACATACTAATAATAAAGTAATTATTACTCTTTATACTTATAATAGAACTATATTTTGTAACGGTTTAACAATCATAAGGAAAAATATATGAATAAATAAAAATGTTTCTATAATAAAAAAATCATTTTATTCAGGAATTATAAATTTATCTAGAAGATTTATTTTTTCTAAAATATTTACTAATATAATTAATCCTTTTGATGGTTTGGAAAAAAAAAGAATAAAAATTAAACAAAAAAATTTATATATTATTCAATTAATTCAAAATCTATTAATTAATAAAATTTTATCAAGAAAATTAAATAAGTTAACTAATAAATTAAGTAAATTAACTAAAAATTTCATTTTTAACTCTAAATCTAAAATACAATCTACGATTGGTAATTATAAATTAATAAAAAATGAAGTTTTATATGTATATAAAAATTTAATTGAATATTCTATATATAAATATAGTATATTACACAAATTATATAGTAAAAGCTTTGTTAAATATCAAATTTTTAAAAAATTATATATTCCAAAAAACTTTTTAATAGCAAAAAAAAACACGGTTAAATATGTTAATTTAGATTCTCAAAAAAACAAACTTAAACCAATAGATAATTTATTGTTCATTGTACATAATAATTTAACAAAAAATATTAATTATTATAGATCGATAATAAAAAAATTATTTTCTTTTTTCCAAATTCATAGTTTAACTAAATTAAAAGCTAATAATAAAAATAGAATTTCTTTAGTTAATAATGACTCTAAATCTATTGTATTATATAATACAATATATAGTGTATATAAATACAATACCTATAAAGTAAAAAGATATATAAAACAATATTTAATTAAAAATTTAACACAAAAAATCTTATATAAAAATATACTAAATTTAAATAGCTATATTAATGAAAATATTAAAAATACTAAATTTTATAATAATAAATTTAATTTTTATTTTAGAGATTATTCTAAATATTATAAAAGAAGATATAATTTTTTGAATTTTACTAAAATTGCATCCATTTTTAAAAATCAAATACTTTTTGAAAATGATAAAAAAATTAACTTAAAAAATACTATACATGATAAAGTTACATTTAAAGTATTTAAGAAAATTGTAGGTAATTTTAATAATTATGTCAACAAAGTATATAAAGTAAACTTGAAAAAGTTCGCCTACATATTTGAAGCATTAAATATTAAAAATCCTATATTTTCATCTTATTATTTTATACAAATTTACAAAAAATCTAAATTTATAAAATATAATAGAGAAATATTATCTATAAAAAAAATATTAGATTTAAAAATAGATTATAAAAAATTAATTAGAAAAATAAAATTAATAAAAAATTCAAGAATTGTAAATATATTACAAAAAACGAATTTTAATACTTTAGTTACAGATAAATCTATTTCTTCAAATACAATTTTAAATAATAATACTTTATCTCCTATAACTGAACTTATTTATTCACCTCAATATAAAATAATTAATCCAAAATTTATATTGATGTTACAATCTAATAATATTTTAAGAAAAAAATTAAATATTGTTCTACCATTATATATATATTATGTACAAATGATATATATTAATAATTATAAATATAAAAATTGATTTTTATATAATCTGAAACATATCTTATACAATATTTATAAAAAAAAAGTAGAATTTAATATTGTAAATCTAAAATATATACATTTAAATAGTGATATGCTTTCAGAGTCTATGGCTGTTAAACTAAGAAATAGAAAAAACAGAATTTTAAAAGTTTTAAATAGAGTATTAAGACTTATAAAAGTATCATCTATCCATACATTTTTAAAAGATAAAATTAGTAATTCTTACTTTAATAATTATGAAACACTAAAAATGTATTCTAATTTAACAGGAAAAAAAATGATAATGAAGAGAATTATAAACTCTATTAAATACAAGAAAATAAGTGGTGTAAGACTAGAAGCTGCGGGTAGATTAACAAAAAGACTTACTGCTTCGAGATCTATACATAAATTAAAACATAAAGGTAGTTTAAAAAATATAGATTCATCATATAAAAATATATCATCTGTAGTATTAAGAGGATATATGAAACCAAATTTACAATACACTCAAATTAATTCTAAAACTCGTAATGGAGCTTTTGGACTGAAAACTTGAATAAGTGGTTAGGTATTTTATTTATCATAAAATACACTTTGTAAATATGTAGTATGAAAATGGATCTTTTTTTGTTACCGTTACTTTACGTGAGTTGATTAATTATTAAACAACAACATTTTAATCTTTAATTTCTAATTTAGTTCTGATTACGAAAAAAAAAACTTTTTTTCTTCTATAAAAGTAACACTACCAATATTCCCAACAGAAAATATATATATATATTATTAATATACTAAGGTATAAATTATTGTTTAATTTTAACTTTGTAAAGGTAAACTTACAAAAGCATGAGGCTTAGGTGGACTAGTTAAACATCATTCTAAACTATTATAAGCTCTATTTAATAGTGCTTGTAAAATATCAGTAAAGAATTGAGGTGTTAATCAAGGATATCTTGATGTAGCTTTACCATATACTAATTGATCAAATAGGATTTTTAAGAATAATCATGTAGCTACTACAGAAATTATTGATCCAAAACTACTTATTAAATTTCATCCAGCATAAGCATCAGGATAATCACTAATTCTTCTAGGCATTCCTTGTAATCCTAAGAAATGTTGAGGGAAAAATGTAACATTAACCCCTATAAATAAAATTCAGAAATGAACTTTACCTAATAATACATTATATTCTAATCCTAATATTTTTGGTATTCAGAAATATCATGCACTGAATAAAGCAAATACTGCTCCCATACTTAATACATAGTGGAAATGAGCTACAACATAGTAAGTATCATGGAAAGCAATATCAAGTGATGCGTTAGCTAAAACAACCCCACTTAATCCCCCAATAGTAAACATAAATACAAAACCTAATGCAAATAACATAGATGGTGTTAGATGTACTGAACCACCATAACATGTAGCTAATCAACTAAATATTTTAATACCAGTAGGAACTGCAATAATTAGTGTTGCAGCTGTAAAGTAAGCTCTTGTATCTACATCTAAACCTACAACATACATATGATGACTTCAAACTACAAAACCTAAAACTCCGATAGACATCATAGCATAAACCATACCTAAATATCCAAATACAGATTTATTAGAGCTAGCTGATATAGTAGTACTTATTATACCAAACCCTGGTATAATTAAAATATAAACCTCAGGGTGACCAAAGAATCAGAAAAGGTGTTGGTATAATATAGGATCACCTCCTCCGGCCGCTTCAAAGAAAGAAGTATTGAAGTTTCTATCTGTTAAAACCATTGTAATAGCACCTGCAAGAACAGGTAAAGATAATAATAGTAAAACAGCAGTAACTATAACTGCTCATCCAAATAATGCTAATTTATGTAATCTTATTCCAGGGCTTCTCATATTTAATATTGTTGTTATGAAATTAATAGCTCCTAATAAACTACTTACACCTGATAAATGTAAACCAAATATAGCTAAATCTACACTTGGTCCACTATGGCTTTGTATACCTGATAAAGGTGGATAACAATTATGTTGGTAACCTCATTTATATCTTCTCACTTACCCCTTTGGTGAGTAGAAAATACTAAACTATCGTTACACTCAATAAATTTCTTTATTGTTCGGACTATACCTTCATCTTAATTTATTGATTTTACTATTGAATTTCTAAAAGGTTTTTTCTCATATTTCTAAGCATTTCTCTTATAATAGATAATTTTTCATAATTACCTTTATGTTTTATATAAGATCTAGCTCATATTCTATATTCTGCTGATTTAATACCTTTCATCGTATTATGAAAATATTCAATAATGTTTTCAATAGCTCTTGAATTAGTAGTATCTAGTATATAATAATTATGCAATTCTTTATACTTAACAGAATTAGGTAAATGTAATATTAAACCTATACTTTCTAAAACTATACTATCTAATTTTTGTGTTAATCCAAAACCATGAACTATTCTAGTTGAATTCTTAGATGTTAAATAAAAACTACCTTCAGCTTCTATAAATCCAACTACTCATGGTTTACTCATTATGTGTTTTATACAATTTACACTTTTTAGAGGTAAATTAACATTAGATCAAACAGGAGCTTTATAATTTACAGGCGGTTTAGTATTTTTTAAAATTAAAAGTTTTTCACTTTTATCTTCTTTACTTAAATTAACGTCATTTAATATATAAAGAGCTTTTTTTAATTTTATGTAGTCAAAATGTTTAGTAGTTAATAAAGGATATTTTTCAAAAATAGGTAATAATTTATCTTCAATTACTTTTCTATCTCTTATAAAAAATTGTCCTTTTGTATTATCTTTAGTAACAGATCCTACACCTAATTCTTTCTTTACATAATATAATACTCTTAGATTATATCTAGATTGTGTTAATTTAAATCCTAAACCTCATTTACCTTGTTGATAATTTATAGAAAAATTACCATCTCCATCTGTAAATCCTACTAATCATTGTTCAAATCAATCATTAAGATGCTCTTCATTTAGTCTCTGATGGGTAGAAAAATATTTTTTTACCCAGGCGTATTGTCTCCATGAAATATACATTTTTACATACGTAAGTATTAAGAAACTAAATCCTAATAACAAACATGAGTAATATATAACGTGTAATCCTGCTATAAGGAATACTAGAAGATGTTCACGCATCGAGAAGAGTTTTATTGCTTCTATGTCACCATAGAACAACTCCCTTATTCCAAGAGTTCATCCTGTACCAGCTCCATTTTCTATACCACTAGCAAATAAAAATAAAAGTAAACTAGGAGGTAATAATCAGAATGATATATTATTTAATCTAGGGAATGCCATATCTGGACCCCCTACTAACAATGGTAATAGAAAGTTACCAAAACCTCCTATTAATGCAGGCATAACCATAAAGAATATCATAACTATAGCATGAGCAGTAATTATACTATTATATAGTTGATTATCTGCTATATATTGAACACCAGGTCCAGATAACTCTAATCTTATTAATACTGAGTACGCCGTTCCTACAAGTCCTGAAAATAATGCAAACATTAAATATAATGTTCCTATATCTTTAGCATTTGAAGATAAAAATCATCTTTCTGTTCACATAGAAATTGAAGATATATTTGTTTTTAATTCTTGTGATTCAATCTTATTATTAGCTAATAAAAAAATAGACCTATTGTCTAAGGAATTCATTAGCATTTTTTAATTTATCAATACCTTTTTCATAAAAAATGCGTTAATTTTTTTAACCTTTGAAATAAATTTTAAATTAAAATATATATTAATAGTATATTATTAATAATTTGATTAATAACTAAGTTAGCTAAGATATTATCAATAATAATAAAAAAGTTAATTAAATTATCTTTATAAAATTTGAATTTTAAAGTTATAGAATAATTTTTATAAATAAATTTATATTGTTTATTTTATATTTTTAAATAAAAAGTTAAACAATTTATATTATTTATTTTTTGTTTATTTATTTTTTTTTTTCAGAAAAGACTTTGT